>Ga0315279_10001403_pt1 | contig 40465 bp, 40 predicted proteins | sample YL17G06_20_MG_FD_203694 | JGI IMG/M metagenome (GOLD analysis project Ga0315279, IMG submission 203694) | Sediment microbial communities from Yellowstone Lake, YNP, Wyoming, USA - YL17G06_20 | ecosystem: Environmental > Aquatic > Freshwater > Lake > Sediment | place: USA: Wyoming | collected...
CCATAGGGTTTACCTCCTTCGATAGTTTCTTCCTAACTCTATCGTCGGGTAAACCCTTCTTTTTGTCAACTCCCTACCACACTTTTACGGATGCTTCGTCAGTTCATCATCAGTCTATGTTTTTTCATCTTTAGTAGTTATCTCATAGGTTATCTGACGCGACTTGTACCGCCCAGATTGCTCGACAGACTTACCATTCCGCTTGCATCTGTAGGTACTGATTTTACAACTAAAAATGCGTGGAAAAATTTTAACGCTAAACAGAAGATGATGCCATACGATTTCTTGTATAAGGACCAAAGCACCAAATTGCAACGCTTGCTAGATGGAAGCGAGGATTTTTCGAATGCTTCGGACTATTTCAGGCCTTTCTTTCTCTGCAAGCGCTTGATCCTTCAGTACTCTCCTCAACTCTGGATAGATGCAGAACGAAGAGAAGCAGAAATTCGTATGATCAATGGTCTTTTTTATGTTACCCTGAGCATGGCAACTGTCTTTCTTATTCAGGGAGCCTTTTCGTTATTTTTTGTGTCAATCTTTCTCGCATCACTGCTGGCCATTGCTTTTCGAAGAAGAAAATATGCAGAAACTTCATTTACATATAGCGCTACATTCGTCATTCTCAAAGATCTTGAAATGAAAAACAAGCGCCAGCTAACCAGCGGCTCCCCGCTATAAAGCAGCGGGGCAGGCAAGCTGACCGGATGAGCGTTGGTGCAATTTGCATTGCGCGTAGAGGTTTGGTGCTTAATAATTCAATTGGTAGCGTGAACTCGTTTCCTTGGGTACATTACGAAACTATTCAACGCGGCAGTTTAGCCGCAGTCCGTTAGGCGGCGTTTCTTAATGAATGCAAGATACTAATATGAATTTGTACTTTATTATAGCTTCCATCATTATAATGGAAATCCAACCATCGGATGAGATTGTGTGGCATTGGTTTAGTCAATGCCCTAAAGCTGATACAATGTGCGTAGAAATCCTTTTACAGAATAAAATCATTTACAAAACTTCATTTCCAGTTTGTGCTAAGTATCGTAATAATATTAAGTCTAATGAATCCACAAAAGTTCTAAAATATTACTTCAAAGCTGATTGTAATATTTTTAAAACAGGAGAAGATGCTTATCTTGACTCCCTTTTTAGATCTTTCGGAATACAACGTATTGAAGGAAATATCTGGGAAGCTGGAAAGGATACCAACGAAATCCTGTTGGGAATATCGTTTATTGCTAAAAATCAGATTCTATTAAACTCGATTCATTTTGCAATGCATGATTACATATACACGAGCGAGCAAGCCAAAGGTTTATTTGTCAAAACTTATCTTTTGCATAAGAAACAAAAAGAATGGATAGATAATTAGTCGAATGCGTAACGCTGCCTCCTCCTAAGTAACTCGCGCGTTGGCATGGGGAAGGGATCCATATCAGGAGGTCAATGGCACAAGTTGGAAGCCAAATTCTGTGGCTTTGCGCTGTAGCCGACGGAGTGTTCGCTCTTGATATTGTTGTTCATAGTAGAGTTCACCCAGATCTTGGTATTCGGTGTTGTTTTTAATCATGGTATAGACGATGCGGGCGAGTTTGTGGGCCGTGGCCTTGATGGCCAGCTGCGGGCCGTGCTTGGCTTGGATCCTGCGGTAGTAGGCTCCGAGAGCACTCTTGCTATGGTAGAGACTTCGCGCAGCAAGGCGAAAGGCGTATGCTGCCCGGTTGGTGGTTTTCTTGGTTTGGGTACTGAGGATTTTTCCGCCGGAGATTTTATTGTTGGGACAAAGGCTGAGCCAGGAAGTGAAGTGTTTGCAGGTGGGCCATTTGTTCATGTCTACACCGGTTTCCGTCAGGACCATCTGCACAGTGACAGCATTGAGGCCGTCGACTTGGGTAAGATCGACACCGGAGAGTCGATAGAGACAGGTGCGGAGGTCAAAGGGGGGATCTTGGCGAGCACGTTTCTTCGCTTTGAGCTTGGAGACAGTGGGCTTGTGCTGTGCGGAGAGCTCTGAGAGCTTGCGTAGAGCATCTGGAGTCGGTTATCACAGTCGAGGATTTGTTTGGAGTAGTAGAAGTCGTAGAGTTCGAGTGCCTGCTAACCAGTCGCTACTAATGACATCAGACAGGGACAAGTTGCAACACGAGAGATTCAGCTTTTTTCTGTAAGAGATGCAGTTGTTGTTCTTTGAATTTTTGTTGATAGCGTTCGATGCCCCGTTCCACGAAGGCGATCCCTTTGGTCATTACTCTGTAAGGGAATGCAATTGTTGTAACCATTGACAATCAGCAACATCGGATTTACGGCCGGGGAGATGCTTGACCTGTTTGCCATTGACGAGGGTAACGGTGATGCCGGCAGCTTCGAGCATATCGAACAATGTAATCCAATAGACTCCCGTAGCTTCCATGGCCACGGCGGTGATGAGGTGTTCTTTCACATAGGCGATCGCTTTGAGATAATCATCGGTGAAGGCGCCGAATGATGCAACATCGCATTTTTCGATACCGATAAAGATGGACTCGGAGCCGATATCAACGCCGGCGCAATGGGGATTGATTTTGGATAATGAGGACATAGAGTTTATTCCTTTAAGAGCTTCATAAATATTTCGCGCTCGTTGGGTGGAAGGGAAACAGCAGGCTACTAAACGGGCTTGAGAGCACTAAATGATAATGCACAGCCAACGAAGCAAACCTCAAGCACGAGCAGAAACATGCATCACGCGGCTTGGACTGCTAGAGCTTGCGCGAAGGTGATTTGATGTCAATAGATATGAAGATTATTGACGAAGTCAATAAGAGAACCTCAAGCTGACGCAAGTACCATTACCGATGAGCATTCCAATGGACAACTTGGTACCATTCGTGCAACTTACACCATTTGTGGGCGCAGCCAAACTAGCGTCGCTTGTACACGTCACGGCGGTGACCAATGGCATGGACAATGATTGTCCGTTCGGTCCGAAGAACCTCGAAAATGATTTGGTATGAACCTTCCCGAAGTTTGAAGAGACCGGCCAAGTCACGTTTTAGAGGAAAGAGTTTTGTGGAATCGAGATTCGAGGAGAGCCATTCGAGCCGATCGACGATCCGTTTCGCAACCATTCGATCGAGTTTCTCGAGCTCTTTGGTGGCAGGCTTTAGAAAACGAATGGAATACAATTATAACCCAAGGTGCTTACGAACGGTGGCAAGATCATCCCCTCGTTCACCTTTTGCAACGGCCTTTTTCTGACGAATCAGCCTCTTGCGGAGGCTTTCCTTCAGTATCAAGCCATCATCGGGATCGCCAAACAACTCGATGAGTTTTTGCTCGACAACATCCGAAATAACCTGAGCAAACTCTTTCTTGCTCATTTGGGCAACTGTGGAAGACACAGGAATCCTTGTTTTTCTCTAGATAATCATTTTCTCGCACTTTATCAAATGGCTGCGCCCTAACCACTTTAAAAAGGAAGAAGTCCCCGCGAAGCGGGATTTCGCAAAAAGCGCTCAACAAGAGAAAACTCTTCACCCGTGTCGTTGCGATGGCAGCGAGTTTGTCCTTGTTCTTTTGCGCCGAAGGCGCATCAGCCTTTGGCTGAGAAGACCTCGATCAAGGGCAACACCAGCCACCCCGAAAGAGGAATTCGGGGCAAGCCCCGAAAGGAGAATTCGGGGCAAGCCCCGAAAGGAGAATTCGGGGCAAGCCCCGAAAGGAGAATTCGGGGCAAGCGGCCCGCCTTCGCTACCGCTACGGCGGGTAAATTTGCCTGAACTGCGTCGCGTCCGCCCGCCGCGGCCAGGTTCGTGGAAGACGTGGAAGTCACCCAGACATTGAAAGGGATCAACAATGAAATCGCGGAGTCATAATCCACGCTTGAAGGCCGTATACCTCGAGGCTGTCGAAAATCAATTGCGCGACAATAATCCTCCTGAAACCCGGCAGACCTTTGACCGCTTACGGAGGGAGGGGTACAACGAACAGGATGCCAAAGTGCTCATCGCATCCGTGATAGCCGCGGAAAGCTTTTGGATCATGAAATCTGGGAGTCCGTTCAATCAAGAGAGATTCGTACGCAATTTGAAGCGGCTTCCCAACCAGTCATTCGATGAAACATAGCAGCCATCAGCGGCGGGCGTCCACGAACGCATAACACGCGGCACAACGACGCTCGCTTCTTAATCAAGACAGCTGGCGTCTCGTGCAAGTCTACCGACAGCAGTCTGTTAGTATGGTCCATCCAGCGCGGAGTTGGTGGTTATCTGCAAACAGAGGAACGAACACAAAAGCACTGCATTGTTTTGCTGGACGTTATGCGTCATTGGTTTGCTGCGGAAGTGCAAGTCAACAGCGGGAAGAGTTGATCGAGGGACTGAAACAACGGGCGGGCAGGTCTTGTGGCGGAGGTTATTCAAGCAGCTTCCATTGCTCGCTGCGCTTCAAACAGGTCATACGCGACCTGAAGGTGCATCCAGAACTCCGATGATGTCTTCAGCACACGAGACAGAAGAATGGCCGTTTCTGCCGTCATATCCCGCTTGCCGTTGATCAGCGTATTGACTCGCTGGATAGGAACACCCATCTTCTTGGCAAGTTCAATCTGGCTCATATCCATCGGCTTGAGAAACTCTTCCAACAGAATCTCTCCGGGATGGGTCGGCTTTCGGTTCTTGGGAATCATAGCTCTCGTCCTTTCAATGATAGTCTGTTATCAAAACATCTTTAGCATTTCCATCAATCCATCTGAACACAATGCGATGCTGATCATTGATGCGGATAGAATGATAGCCCGACCATTTCCCTTTCAGCACCTCCAGTCTGTTGGCTGGTGGAACTCGAAGGTCTCGCAGATCCGATGCGGCATTCAACATATCAAGCTTCCGGACTGCCACAGCCCAAACCGTTTGTGGAATTCGTCGGGCGGCCTTCGAATCGAGGCCATCATAGATGTCTTCGGCTGTCTTGTCCGCGAAGTCCAGGATCACGGTCTATGATAACGATTTAACGGCATATGTGCAAGCGGGTATGGATAACCTGCCCGCCCTCTCCAGCCATTCCAATGAAGTATTTACAGCCAGAGTGCAAACATCACGCAAACCAACGAACGCATAACACGCCGCACTACGACGTTCGCTTTCTGGAAAGGCAGTTGTGAAGCTTAGATTTGGCTCAATGAAACGTGCTCACTCAACCCCGCTTGCCGCGGCCCGGGACAAATGAATTGCCTGCCTGCGCTAACGCTTCGGCGGGCAGGTTGTGAAATGCGGCAAGCGGTGCTGCGTAGTGCGGTGAGACGTTAGCTGCAATTGCCCTTCACATTCATGAAAGGAATCCAGGCCATGAAGACTGAACGACGTACAATGAAGGTTTGCATCGTCGGCGCTTCTGGAAAGCTCGGCCAGTACATGGTGAAGCACGCGCTGGATCGGGGCTACGAAGTGGTGGGCGTCTGCCGTGAGCGGAGCCTCAGTAAGCTCGATGCATCTAAGGAGCGCATCACCATCTTCCCTGGGGCGACTAACCGCCGTGAGGTCATCAAGAAGGCGGTGGCGGGATGCGATGGGGTGCTCAGCGTGTTGGTCCCCTGGGGGGTTCAGCAGTACTCGACGGGGACAGCGCAGGCAGTGCTAGACTACGCGCCCCCAGGCGCGCGCCTCGTGTTCTCTTGCGGGTGGCACATCACGCGCGACGGCAAGGACGTCTACTCCTGGAAGCTCAAAGCGTTTGTAAAGGTCTTCGGGTGGATCGCCCGGATTTCTCGCTTTGCAGACCTCGACGACCAAGTGGAAGCATGCCGGCGCGTGTTTGCCAGTGACACGCGCTGGACAGTCGTGCGCGGAAGCGACCTCGAGGAAGGCGAGAGCCAGGGCCTGCCGGTGTGGAGCCGGCACGTGGGGGACCCTATCCTCAAGAGCAATCTCACTCGCCGCATCGACTTTGCCCTGTTCATGGTGCATGCACTCGAAAACGACGAGCTGATCCACGAGGTCCCGGCAATCGTCGGACGCCAGACTCCCTCGGCGCTTACGCACGCCGCTGCTGCCGGGGCAAAGAGTGGTCACTGACAGCTAGCGCAGGGCGAAGATGGAATTCACAATGGGCAACTGCAACTAGGACTTTATAGAAGGTCAGAGTCCCCGCCAGAAGGCGGCGGGATTTCGCTGAAAGGCGCTCAACAAGAGAAAGCTTTCCCCCCATTTCGTTGCGATAGCAACGATGTTGTTTCTGTTCTTTTGCGCCGAAGGCGCATCAGCCTTTGGCTGAGAAGACCTCGATCAACGGCAACACCAGCCGCCCCGAAAGGAGAATTCGGGGCAAGCCCCGAAAGAAAAATTCGGGGCAAGCCGACGAGATATCCCTGAATGCGGGCAGAGTAGACTTCGGATTGGTCGCAAACACCCTTCGGCTCACCCCGACAAATAACGTTGGGGTTCGCTCAGGGCAGGCTTTACCGGGCTTTGGCCTCAGCACTGACCAACAGCACGTCCCAGATGTTTCATCGGCCTGCCCGCCTACTCGCCCGACTCCGTCGTTCGAGCGGGCGGCGTTCAGGCGGGCGACGCACTCGTATCCTGGCAACGCCATCCCTTCGGCACAATCAAACGGCAAGCCCCAAAGGGGTGCCTCGGGGACCGGCTTGCCCCGCCACGCGGAGCGCTCGCCTGGTTCTGAGAGAGCTTGTCAAGTCGGGCAGGCTCGTCTGCCTCTGCGAGTCCGACCACGGCGGCGCAAACGGCTGGCCTCAACGTCTTGCGTCATCGTGTAGCTCGTTCGACCAGAAGCGACATCCTGATTTTCGGTTGTTTATTCCACGTTCAGACGCGGCGACCGGATCGCGTTTCATCAATAGAGGAAAGGATTTTCTTATGAAACGAACGGTCATGTCTATTCTTCTGGCAATCCTGGTCTCAGGCTTCGAGTGCAGCGGCAGCGACGACACCTACCCGGTTCTGCCGGTAGATGCCACGGTCAACAGTTATTTCAGCGAAGCCAAACCATTGGAGATAGGCTCCGAGAACTACGAGGCCGACTATGCATCGATCAAATTGCCGGAGAACAGAGGCAAGCCGGCCTCCCGCCTGATCGACATACCTTATCTTCGTATTCGCTCTAACTCCAAGAATCCGGCTGAACCGATCTTTTGCCTGTCCGGTGGACCAGGCCAGGGCAATATGCACTGGGATTGGGAAAGCGTGCGGTATTTGCTTGCGGAACATGACCTGGTAGCGGTTGGGTACAGAGGTGTGGATGGCTCGATTCGCCTCGACTGCCCGGAAGTGACAAACGCATTCAAAGGAGACGGTGATCTGTTGAGCGACGAATCGATGAAATCAATCGGACGGGCATGGAGTGCAAGCGCACGGCGCTTGAATGCGGAAGGCGTTGATCTGGACGGATACACGATGCTTGAGACCATCGAAGATAATGAATCTGTCCGCAGATTGTTGGGGTACAAACGTGTTAGCCTTCTGAGCGGAAGCTACGGCACTCGCGTCGCGTATCTCTATGGTCTCAAACATCCGGAAAGCATAAAGAGATCGGTGATGATCAGCGTCAATCCGCCCGGACGCTTTGTGTGGGACCCTCAAATGATTGACGCGCAATTGAAACACTACTCGGCTCTTTGGTCCAAAGATTCCGTCATGACCTCCAGAACTCCGGACTTGTACGCAGCCATGCGGACGGTTTTGAACGCCATGCCGCGCAAGTGGCTCTTTCTTTCGATCAATCCCGGCAAAGTACGGGTGGTGACATTTGCCCTTCTCTTTCATCGCAATACTGCGGCACAGGTCTTCGATGCCTATGTTGCGGCGGAACGGGGAGATCCAAGCGGGCTTGCACTGATGTCGCTGGCGTACGATTATGTTGTACCTTCGTTGATGACATGGGGCGATCTTGCTTCGAAGGCCGTGAGTGCGGATTTCGATCCTGCCCGAGACTATTCCGCCGGGATGGATGCTTCCCGCATGCCTCTGGGTTCGCCAATGGGCAAACTGCTGTGGGGCTCGCTACGGTATGGCCGTTGGCCGATGCAACAGCTGCCGGAAAAATTCCGCAAGCCGCAGCCATCTAATGTGCAGACGTTGCTCTTGAGCGGAAGCGTGGATTTTTCCACCCCGGCTGAATTTGCCAAGAAGGAATTGCTGCCGTATTTGAAAAATGGAAGACAGGTCATCCTTTCTGAATGCGGCCATGTAAATGACGTGTTCTACGTGAGGCCGGAAAACACCAGACTCATCCTGACGAGTTTCTATACCACCGGCAAGGCGAATACATCAATGAACTTGTATGTCCCGATGGATTTTAGCGTGAGATGGGGCTTTCCGTTAATCGCCAAAATAGCGCTCGGCGTGATCGTTTTCGTCGGACTAGTATTGGTTACAGTCATAGTCTGGCTCATAAGAAGGCGTGGGAAACGGAAAGCCTCCAGGGTGATTGCGAGGGCAAGGAAGGCATGACGGAGCCAATCGAGTTGCCGCGTCCTACGGGGCCTGCCCCGCTTCGCGGGGCGCCCACTCAATACTCATGCGAAGGAAGAACGGAGACTGACGAATCATCCCCGACTGCGCGAGGTAAAGAAGAGCTCGCTCAATGTCCCGCCTTCGCTTGCGCTACGGCGGGCAATTGGCTTACCTAACCGTTAAGCGGAACGGCCCCGGCAGCGGATGTGGTTGACTTGTTCATTCGTCCTTGGTGCACGATTCAAAGCATCGATTTCTAAAGATCAGATTCGAAGGGAGCCATCATGGGAATCTTAGGCAGAAGGAAACCACTTTTCGACTCTACCTCGGCGGTCCATTTCACCAATACATACCAAATTCAGGGCAGATCTATCGTCTGCTTACAGTGCGGCCACGACCAATTCGATCAGGGCTCGGCACTACTCAACACGCCTGGTATGACCTTCTTCGGTCTCGATTGGGCCAACCGGACTGCCACAATACTCTGCTGTAAGCAATGTGGTCGGATAGAATGGTTCTTACGGCAGCCTGAAGAAGTGGAGTGAGATGAAGTCGGGCAAGCCCGCCAACGGTCGCATCGGGTAGGCCACGATAAGTCAAAGCATGATGGGTAGAGCCGTCACAAGAAGTGCCACATAGAATGTTAGTGGAATCCGGAGCTCTTATGGTTCAGAAGAAGATCTCCTACACTCTGAGGGGTTTGATTCTTCTCGATCTTCTTGTCCTGGCGCATGCCTTCGCTGCGCCCCAGAACGAGTTCGCCGACAAGATCGCATTTCTGAGAGGCGGTGAAGTCTGGGTTGCGAACCCCGACGGGCTAAGCCCGCAGAAGCTTACCAGTGATTCCGGAAGAGCTGACGAGTTCTTCTTTTCTCCAACTCTGAAATATCTGGCCTACGCGAAGGTCATCGGTTCTGCCGAGGAGCCCGGCTTGTGGGACAGCACGGAGACGCCTCCCCAGCGGGCAATCTGCTCGATCGTGATCCTCGACCTCGGGACCAAGATGACCTTGAAAGAAATGAAGCCGACACACGATCCCTGGATCTACATCGACAGATGGCTGCCGGAGGATAAGCTTCTCTATCACGGTTCAGACGGTTTTTCCGTCTCCGGTTCGTACGTCTACGACCTTCACAAAGACACCGAGTTTGAATTGCCTCCATCCGATGACAGGCTCCTGGGAGCCGACTACAGTCCCGACGGGACTCTGGAAGCTTACGTGGACTACTCGGGTCGCGGCGAGACTTTCAGGTGCAATCTTCACCTTGTCCATAGTAGGGCGAAGATCGACACAATCCTGGCATCCAGAAAAGGCACGATTTCCGACCAGAGGATATCACACGACAAGAACAGTATTGCGTTTCTCGAGGTTGAGGGTATCAAGGGCGTGTATTTTGATATCCTCTGGCTTTACGATAGGAGGAATTCGGCATGTGTCTCCTTGTACAGAGGTCCCGCGAAGCCGAAATCCGGTGGCGTCAACAGTCTCGCGTGGTCCTTTGACGACCGATATGTCGGAATGTTTTTTCCCCCGGAGGCCATCGTATTGATCGTCCACCATCCTGCGGAGAGCGTGAAAATCCCCGGGGACAATTTCTGTTGGGCTGGAAACGAGAGAATTATCTTCAACCAGGGTGATGATACGTACCTGTACGATCTGAGAACGAATTCACGTACGCTCCTTATCGAGCATGCGAGGAAGCCTGTATTCCTGCATGGTTGGTAAATCGATTTGCGGCAAACGAGTTGCCACACCTCGAGTTAATGGGCCCAGGTCGTGCGATTGGGAGCGAGTCCGAGGCAATTGAGTTCATTTTCCCCTGGAGGCTGGCTCATGAACAATAACATCCTCATCACATTAGAGATCTTGCTGGTCGTCGTTACGCCTCTGGTGTTTCTCTACCTCAAGGGAAATTGGCCCCTGCGGACTATCATCCCTTGTATTGTCAGCATACCTGTGTTGTGGTATCCTACCTACGCGCCACTGCATGAGCTGAGCCACGTTGCTGGAACCTACTTGGTCGGCGGCAAGGTCACCTACATGAAGCTCATCCCAAGATTCTGGCTGGGCGAGTACGGACGCGCATGGATCAACTCTGAGGGAATTACTGAACATTGGCAGCAACTCGTAACCAGTGGCAGTCCATACATCCTGGATCTCGTCTGTATTGTCGTAGGGATGTTTGTTCTACGACGAAGTTTTTCCAGAAATCCTTTTGTCCTTGGCCTGGTTTTTATGGTTTTGTGTCTCAGGCCGGCATTCGACTTCCTGTGCGAGCCTATCGCATTTCTCCTAGGCGATCGAGGCGACTTCTACGCGATTCAGGGAATTATCGGAAGCTTCCTGACTTGGTTGTTCATAGCTCTCTCGTTCGGTTTGTGTCTGCTATCGGTCCTGAGAATCTTGAGACGCTTTGTTAGGTTTCCGGAACCCCTGCCTCTTCAGACAAAAATATGATCGCGATCTTGCTCCACTTGGCGGCAGACGCTATGCTATTGCTGGGCGGGATCAAACGTGCCAAGATGCAATTTCTGCTGACGGAAGCATGTGTTCCCGAAGTCCCTCCTTCACCGAGCATGTCGTTCTCTAGCCGTCTCGTGAGTTGCTGCGCTCGCGCGCAGAACAGATGTGATCATGACCCACGCGAGGGATTGAATAGTCGTCGGACACTTCGGCGTTGGGCTGGCGTCCAAACGAACTACGCCCAACGCGCCACTCGGCCCCTCACCTGCTTTGCTTTCTTCCTCCGTCGGCTCTGGTGATCGTGGAGAGCACCTCCCGAAGGTGAAAGGGTGAAGAGGTGGTGGGTTTGACGTTCGATCCTTTTCTTGTTATCATTGACCAAGTAGTCAGTCAAAATTGGCAGACCGGGCTATGTCCCCAAGATCAAAGAAGTTAGCGGAAACGATGAAGGCTGAAAGCCGTGGCGCTATACTCGCCGCGGCGTTGGAGCTCTTCGCAAAGCGGGGCTATTCTGCGACGACAACGGATGAGATCGCGAAGAAGGCAAAGGTTTCGAAGGGACATATCTTTGCTCATTTCGGAACGAAGCAGGACATTCTCATGGCGATACTCGATGAACAGATCGGCCGCCTGATGCCGGGTCTCGACGACGGAAGTGAATTGCGTTCCGCGAAGGAAAAATTCATCTCGCTCATCGACGCATGGGTCGAAGTGGTAAAGACCGAACCGTTACTGGTGCGGCTCTCGTTGCAGTTGAATCTTGATGATGAGTACCGGAAGCTTCTCAAGACAAAAGGCAAACAGTATTACGATGCTGTTTTCGGCAGACTCCGCGACCTTGTCAAACAACTCGGCTCGAAGGATCCCGACCTCGACTGCCTGCTTTTGACATTTGTATTTGATGGCATCATGGCAAATTATACCGTCGCACCGCAGTTGTTTTCTATCGATGCCTTCAAAGACCACCTCATTGAGACCTTACTTTCGAGATGGGAATCCCGTAAATAACCAGCGGCGACCATGCCCCGGGGAATCATATATGCGGCTTCTTGTGCGGTTCTGTCGTGTGTAATGACGGCCGCGGGCGCACAAACCTGGTCGCTGGACGGCCAGGCCTCCGGCTGGCTCATCTCCAATCCGGACAAATCGCCCGTTTCGCAGACCGGGGTGCGCTACATTCCGGATCTATCGATCGAGGAACAATCCGTCGGCGGCATGGACGCCTACCTCGAGCTGTCGGTGAATGCGTTCGCGACAGCGAGCTATGCCAGACGCCAGGTCGCTCAATACGACGGGAAAGTGAAGCCGTATCGCGCCTGGCTCCGCCTCGGATCGAACACGTTCGAAGTCCGGATCGGTCTGCAGAAAATCAGCTTCGGTTCTGCGACGCTGTTCCGGCCGCTCATGTGGTTCGACAGGATGGATCCCCGTGACCCCCTGCAGCTGACCGCCGGCGTCTACGGCCTGCTCGTCCGGTACTATTTCCTCAACAACGCCAACATCTGGCTGTGGGGCCTCTACGGCAACAATGAGACGAAAGGGTGGGAGCTCGCTCCGACAAGAACGAACAGGGCCGAGTATGGAGGAAGGGCGCAGACTCCCCTCGGAGAGGGCGAGCTCGGCCTTTCGTACCATCACCGGCAAGCTGACGTGAGCCAGCTCGCGCAGACGTTGCCGGCGAGAGCCGCGAGCACAGACCTTGCTCCGGAGGACCGCTTGGGCCTGGACGGGAAGTGGGATCTGGGGATCGGCGTGTGGTTCGAGGCCGTCCTTTATCATCAGCAGACCGATCTTCCCGGAGTGAAGTATCAGCGGCAATGGACAGTGGGATCGGACTACACATTCGACGTGGGGAACGGCATGACGGTCCTGACCGAGTATTTCCGATCCGAGAACCCGGAGGAACCCCTCGCTTCAGCGAAGGGGATCGGTCTCTCCGCACTCTCCTTAACCTACCCGCTCGGGATCATCGATCGGCTGGCCGCGATCCTGTATCGCGACTGGACGAACCGCGAATGGTACCGTCTCCTCACGTGGCAGCGGACGTACGACAATTGGAGCTTCTATCTCCTCGGGTTTTGGAATCCCGAAACCATCCGACTTTATCAGAGCCAGGCCGGCAGCAATCCTTTCGCCGGGACCGGATTTCAACTGATGGTTGTATTCAATCACTGACAAAACAGACGATTGATCTTCTATGAAACGCTCAAAGAGACCACGGCCGACACCTGCACAAGGTACGCAGGACGAAACCCTGATATCAACGAAGGACCTGGAAAAGATCTACCCGCTGGGATTGACCACACTGACGGCGTTGGATCGGATCAATCTTTCCGTCAGGAGGGGCGAATTCCTCGGACTTGTCGGCCCGAGCGGGTCGGGCAAGACGACGCTGCTGAATATCATCGGCTCTCTCGATGTGCCGACGAACGGGAGCGCCGAGGTGTTAGGGCGGAAGGTAGAATCGCTCTCGCACAAGGAAGCCGCAAGGCTGCGCAACGAGCATATCGGTTTCATCTTCCAGACCTTTAATTTGCTACCGGTCTATACGGTCTTCGAGAACGTCGAGTTCCCCTTACTGTTGCAGGGGGTCGATTCTTCCCTGCGGACGAAACTGGTCATGGACGCCCTGGAATGGGTAGGCCTGGCCGATCGCGCCGACTCCAAACCGGCGCAGCTTTCCGGTGGCGAGAGCCAGCGCGTTGCCATCGCCCGGGCGATCGTCAAGAAGCCGGAGATTGTGCTTGCGGACGAGCCAACCGCCAATCTCGACGCGGCGAATTCGCACAATATCATGAAGACCATGGTAGAATTGAACAGGGGACTCAAGACGACATTCATCTTTGCCACCCACGACGAGAAGGTGATCGCTTACCTCAGGAGGAAGATCACGCTCGTCGATGGGAGAATCGCGAAGGAAGAGGTTTACGAGAAGACCGCCCGGACCGCCAGATCGGGCCGGAAATCGAGAACGTGAGGCAGGACATGCAAATTCTCAAACTTGCGTTGCGAAATATCCTGGGGGCAGGCCTCCGGACGTGGCTCAACGTCACAGCGCTCTCCTTCTCATTCGTTGTCATTGTCTTTTTGCAGGGCTTCTATCAGGGCATGAACGATCAGGTGGAGCGGGCGACCGTCGATGCGCTCTACGGAGGCGGGCAATACTGGCAGGAACGGTACGACCCGTACGATCCGCTGACGCTCGCGGACTCTCACGCCGCTATCCCTCCGCAGCTTCAAGCTTTGGTCAACGAACATACGGCGACGCCGATTCTGATTCATCTGGCATCGATCTATCCTGAGGGAAGATTCCAAACGGTTCTCCTCAAGGGAATCGACCCGAGTCAGAAAGTCTTATCCATTCCTTCGTCCCTTCTATCGCCTTCAATGGGGGTGACGGGTAGCGACGCAGGAATACCGGCCATCATCGGCAGCAGGATGGCGAAGAGCACCGGATTGAAGAAGGGGGATGAGATCACGGTCCAGTGGCGCGACGTTCACGGCACGTTCGATGCGAAGGATGTCACGATCGTGGATGTCTTCCGGACCACGGTGCAGGAGATCGACAACGAGCAGATCTGGATTCCGCTCGGCCAGCTGCAGCAAATGACGGGGATGGGGGGGCAGGCGACGATGCTGGTGCTGAAGGAGAACCTCCAGCCGCCGGGGAAGGTCTCCGGATGGGAGTTCAAGAGCCTGGACTTTCTTCTTTCAGACCTCCGTACTCTGGTGAGAAGCAAAACCATCGGCGCGAGCATCTTGTATCTTGTCCTCCTGTTCCTTGCGATGCTGGCCATCTTCGACACGCAGGTCCTTTCGGTCTTTCACCGGAAGAAGGAGATGGGCACACTGATGGCACTCGGGATGACGCGGACCAGGTTGATCGCGCTGTTTACGTTGGAGGGTGCTTTCCACGGCGTCCTCGCCGCTGTTCTCGCGACGGTCTATGGGATTCCGCTGCTCGGGTATGTCGCCCGCGTAGGCTGGGAACTGCCTGAAGCGGTGGATCAGATCGGGTTTGCGATCGGCGAGCGGCTCTTCCCGATCTACTCCCCGGCGCTGATCCTGGGCACGACGCTTCTGGTCATGATCGTCACGACCATCGTCAGTTATCTGCCGACGAGGCGGATCGCAAGGTTGAAACCGACGGACGCGCTGAGAGGGAGGGCCTCATGATCCGATTTCTCCTCAAAGGCCTGCTCCGTGATCGTTCCCGATCGCTTCTCCCCGTGCTGATCGTTGCAGCCGGCGTGATGCTAACGGTTTTCCTCCACGCCTGGTTGAACGGAGCCATTCCGACGCTTATCCAATCGACAGCGCGCTACAACACGGGTCACGTTCGGGTCATGACGAGAGCGTACGCGCACGACGCCGACCAGATTCCGAACGACCTGGCGCTTCTGGGGATCGATACGCTCGTCACCGGACTGAGTCGGACCTTCCCCGACCTTCTCTGGACGCCCCGGATCAAGTTCGGAGGACTTCTGGATGTTCCAGACGAGAAGGGAGAAACACGGTCGCAGGCCCCCGTAAGCGGGATGGGGGTCAACATCCTCTCCGCCGACAGTCCCGAGTGGAAGGTCCTGAATATTCAGAATGCTCTCGTCAGGGGGCATCTCCCGCGAACGCACGGTGATATGGTGCTGGCCGATGAGCTTGCCGCACGGCTCCAGGTTCAGCCCGGCCAGACGGTGACCTTGATCGGCTCGACGATGTACGGCAGCATGGCGGTCGCCAACTTCACGGTCGCCGGAACCGTCCGTTTCGGTATTGCTGCGATGGACCGGGCCGCGGTGCTTGCCGACCTCTCCGACATCCAACAGGCGCTCGACATGAACGGCGCGGCAGGCGAAATCCTGGGTTTCTTCCCGGAGGATATCTACCATGACGAGCGAGCGAACCAAGTGACCGCGGAATTCAACGCTCGCCAGTCCAGTTCCTCCGACAGGTTTGCACCGATCATGGGGACGCTCCGCAACGAGAGCGGCCTGGCCGACTACTTCGACATCGTCGGAGTCTATTCCGCGGTCATCGTCGGCGTCTTTTTGCTCGCGATGTCGATTGTGCTGTGGAATGCAGGATTGACGGGAAGTCTTCGTCGCTACGGGGAGATCGGCGTCCGCCTGGCTATCGGCGAGGAGAAGGGGCATGTCTACCGCTCGATGCTCGCCGAATCGCTGATGATCGGCTTCGGGGGTTCGGTCCTCGGCACCGCGATCGGGCTGGCCTGTGCGTACTATCTGCAGATCGTGGGCATCGATGTGACGTCGATGATGAAGAACAGCACGATGATGTTCACCGATGTCATACGGGCAGAGGTGACGCCATTCACCTACCTGATCGGCTTCCTGCCCGGCATGCTCGCCACGTTCCTCGGAACGGCGATATCCGGCGTCGGCATCTACAAGCGGCAGACATCACAACTGTTCAAGGAGCTCGAGACATGAGGTATCTGTTCTGGTCTATCCTGGCTTTGTCATTCGCAGCACTCCGGCAACAAATCCCTCCGGCTGAAGGCATCCTTCACGCAAGTCTCGTTGCAGGTGAAGGTGTCCTTCAGACCGGCTTAGCCGAAGACGAAGGACACCTTCAACAGGGCGTGGGTTCAGGGGATGAGATCTTGAGGCGGGTGGACCGGAACATGTTTTCGGAGAACAAGATCATCGTCTCGCGCATGATCATTCACGGCGAGCGCGAGACCCGGAGCGTGGAAGCGAAGTCGTGGCAGCGGGGTACCAGCGAGGCATTCACCGAGTTCCTAGCTCCTGCGCGCGAGAAGGGGACGAAGATGCTGAAGCTGAACGACATGCTGTGGACCTATTTTCCATCTACTGACCGGACGATCCTGATCTCCGGCCAGATGCTTCGTCAGTCTGTCATGGGCTCCGACCTCTCCTACGAGGACATGATGGAAGACCCGCATCTCCCACACCTCTATTCGGCAACGGTGGCCTCTGAGGATACCGTGAGCGGTCGGGAATGCTGGGTCCTGGATCTGAAGGCAAAGAAGGAGGAGATCGCGTATGATGCCCGTCGGCTTTGGGTCGACAAAACACGATATGTGATCCTCAAGGAAAATCTCTACGCGAAGAGCGGGAGGTTGTTGAAGACAATGGACGTGCAGGATGTGATGCGGGTCCAGAACCGATGGCTGGCATCGTCCATCCTGTACAAGGATGTCCTCAAAGAGGGAGAAGGCACGCAGTTCGTTGTTGACTCCATCGTCCTTGACGCGAAGATCCCGGATTATCTCTTGTCGAAGGCAGCACTGCGAAGATAAGGCCAAGGAAAGTCCCACGCACCTCGGAGGCGCGTGGGACTTCCATCGCCGCTATCCAGGCCATAACCATCCAAACGTACCCGCCGTGAAGAGCGCGTAGATCAGCCCGTCCAGCGTCGCTTTGATGGTTGTGCCCCAGTCGCGGGCGTACCAGATCGACATCTGCCAGAGGGCGAGGGAGTATCCAACGAACGAGACGGTTCCGACGAACCGGAACACCTGCAGGTACGGCGCGCCGGCGGGAAGCGCCCGGCTGGCGATGTAGGCGGCAAAGATTGCAACGACGATGGAGTAGAGGAACCAGGTGACGAAACTCTTTCCCATCGGCGTCGGGCCGTTTGGCAGCACCGTGAACACCATTTTCGGACCCTTCTTCATCTTTTCATTGAACTCGGGTGAGCGCATCTCTTGTGTCGTCGACGCCCGAGGCACCATGTAGTCTCCCGGCGGGATGTTGAGAGGACGAAGAGCATCCATCACCTTGTCCTCGTTCTCCATTCCTGGATATTCGTTCTTGTGCCACGGCGTCACCATGTGGATGATGGAGCTTACAATGAACACGACGACGGCCGACAGCAGGATCGGAAGCCAGAGCTCGAAGAGTCCGACCATGACGGTACTCCTTGTGTTCGTTATGGATGATAGACTGCAGCTTTAACGGATTGCCCTTAATGTAAGAGGATTCGGGTCCGGGACCAAGTTGTCTAGTTCAGCTCAAAGGTGCTGACAAGTGGAACACCAGTTGATCACGCAGGAGTTCCTGGGCAAAGCCCCTCGCAGCCTGAAGCTGCGTGGAACTTGCACTCAGCCGGAGAGCGGTGTGAGGGAACGACGCGATGTGCGTGAGGGGGTGCTCATTTCCGCAGATAGGTCCGCACTTTTCTATTGCCCTCTGGGCGTTTTTTTGCTATATTTTGGGGCAGTTTTGCCTGAGTAGCTTCCCCGAGGATAGGACTCGGGACAGGCAGCGGCCCCGACAGAACAGGTCGGGGTCATAGAGAGCAGTCTCGATGCCGGCAACCACAACATGCTGAAGTAGCTCAGCGGTAGAGCAGCGGTTTCGTAAACCGCAGGTCGTGGGTTCAAATCCCACCTTCAGCTCAACGAATGGAGGTCGTGGGTTCTCAGCCGGGCTATCCGCCTTCTGTTTGGCGGAAGGTTGATCCGCCTGCGAGTTTTCTCTCAGATGGCGGAAAATCCCACCTTCAGTTTGGAAGGATCAGGATCGCCTGAAGGTCAATCTGTATCAAGTTTCCTATCATCGCATGAAATCCGCTTGAGGCGGATTTTTTGTTGCCCAAACTGTATCAGACATGAACGTTCACGATATCCTCATCATCGGAGCAGGGCCTTCCGGTCTCTCGTGCGCGATCGAAGCCAAGAGAGCGGGGTTGTCGTGCCTTGTGGTCGACAAAGGCTCCATCGTCGATGCCATCCGGAGGTTCCCAATCGATCTCACCTTTTTCTCCACCCCCGAGCTTCTGGAGATCGGGGGGCTTCCATTTACCACCTCCGGCTTCCGACCGACCCGAGTGGAATGCGTCCGGTACTATCAATCCGCCGCGAGGTTCTATCAACTCCCCGTGAGGCAGGGTCAAGAGGTCGTCGCGCTGCGAAAGGTCCCGAACGGCTTCGAGGTTGAGACGAACGGCTTAATCTACGCTGCCTCCCATGTCGTTCTTGCGACGGGCTATTTTGATCACCCGAACCCATATGACGTTCCCGGGGCAGACCTCCCGAAGGTCTTGCGATACTACTCGGAGCCCTATGTCTATGCGGGCAGAAACGTCGCCGTCGTAGGAGGAAAGAACTCCGCGGTGGAGATCGCCCTCGATCTCTTTCGCAACGGCTCGAATGTCACCTTAATTCATAGAGGTGCAACGCTAAGCGATGGCGTGAAGTATTGGATCCTGCCGGACATCGAGAACCGGATCAAGTGGGGGGAGATCAAGGCCTTCTTCGAAACGCGCGTCAAAGAGATTCGGCCGGGCTCGATTCTCCTCGAAGGGAGGCATCAACTGGAGATTCCGAATGGCTTCGTGTTCGTTATGATCGGCTATCAGCCGGATACAAGACTCCTGGAAATGGTTGGAGTGGAAATCGAGCGGAGGACTCTGGCGCCGGTCCACAATCCGGACTCGATGGAAACGAGCGTCAAGGGGCTCTACATCGCGGGCTCAATGGCTGCCGGCAGGTTTAACAACAAGATCTTCATCGAGAACGGCAGGCTGCACGGGAAGCAGATCGTCCAATCGATTGTAGACCGTCGTTGATTCTGGGGGGAAATTTCGCTACTCTTGAAGCACTTCTCTCCGACCCCACTACCATCTGAATCGAAAGGCATCCCATGACCGAAGGCTTCATCGTCCAGGTAATCGGCCCCGTCGTCGATATTGATTTCCCCGAAGGGAAGCTCCCCGCAATCCTGAACGCCGTGAAGGTCCCGAGAACCAATCCCGACGGCGTGCAGGAAGAGCTGATCGTCGAGGTCCAGCAGCAGCTCGGCGAGGACCGGGTTCGTGCCGTTGCGATGGATTCAACGGACGGATTGGTGCGAGGGATGAAGGCGTACGATACGGGAGGGCCGATCAGCGTCCCGGTGGGCCCCAAAGTGCTGGGCCGCCTGCTGAACGTCATAGGCCACCCGATCGACGGCCTCGGCCCGGTGGAGGCGAAAGCATACTATCCGATCCATCGGTCGGCACCGAGCTTCGATCAGCTCTCCACAGAGAGGGAGATGTTCGAAACCGGCATCAAGGTCATCGATTTGCTCGAGCCGTATACGAAGGGGGGAAAAACGGGGCTGTTCGGGGGAGCCGGAGTCGGCAAGACCGTCATCATCCAGGAACTGATCCACAACATCGCCACGCACCACGGGGGCTATTCGGTGTTCGGCGGCGTGGGGGAGCGGACGCGTGAGGGCAACGATCTGTGGCTCGAGATGAAGGAATCGGGCGTGCTCTCGAAGACCGCGCTGATCTTCGGCCAGATGAACGAGCCGCCAGGCGCGCGGCAGCGTGTCGGGCTCGCGGCACTGACGATCGCCGAGTACTTCCGGGATGAGGAGGGGAAGGACGTGCTGCTCTTCATCGACAACATTTTCCGTTTTGTTCAGGCCGGCTCCGAAGTCTCCGCGCTCCTAGGCCGCATGCCGTCGGCCGTCGGGTATCAACCCACCCTCGGAACGGAGATGGGAGAGCTTCAGGAGCGTATCGTTTCGACGAAAAAGGGCTCGATCACGTCCGTCCAGGCGATCTACGTCCCCGCAGACGATCTGACCGACCCCGCGCCCGCTACCACCTTCAGCCACCTGGACGCGACGACCGTTTTGAGCCGGCAGATCGTGGACAAAGGCATCTACCCTGCGGTCGATCCTCTCGACTCGACCTCGCGCATCCTCGATCCGACCGTCGTCGGTGATGAGCACTACGCCGTTGCCAAGAGGGTGAAAGAGATCCTCCAGACATACAAAGACCTGCAAGACATCATCAGCATCCTCGGAATCGACGAGCTCTCTGACGAGGACAAAATCACTGTTGCGCGTGCGAGGAAGTTGGAGAAATTCCTTTCCCAGCCCTTCTTCGTTGCCGAGCAGTTTACGGGACGAGCGGGGCGGTATGTCAAGCTGGAGGACACGATCCGCGGCTTCAAAGGGATCGTTGAAGGCGAGTTCGACGATCTGCCGGAGAGCGCCTTCTGGATGGTCGGCACGATCGAGGATGTGGTGGAACAGGGGAAGAAATTGCAGGCAGCGTAAGCTCCCATGCCGGACAAGTCGTTCAAACTCGAGATCGTCACGCCAAAGGGAGTTGTCTTCAACGGCGATGTGACGAGCTTCAGCGCCCCCGGGGTGGTCGGCAGCTTCCAGGTGTTGAGAAGCCACGCGCCCTTGCTGTCCGCTACTACGATCGGCGTGGTGAAGGTTGTGGACGCGGCCGGACAGGAGATACGGTATGCAACAAGCGGCGGCTTCGTGGAGGTGAACGACAACAAGGTGGTGATGCTTGCTGAGACCGCCGAGCGCTCCGACGAGATCGATGTGAACAGGGCCGAAGCGGCGCGTGATCGGGCGAAGAAGCGCCTGGGGGGAGAGAGAAGTGAGATCGATGTCGAGCGCGCGCGGCTCGCACTCCATCGAGCGCTGAATCGGCTGAAGGTCGCCGGACGCGAGTGAGCTGTTCAGGGAGCGTCGCGTACAGAGAAACCCGTCAGGCATTTCTGATGGGTTTTTCGTTTGTGGGCGGGCTGGTGGGAGGGCGGTTCATCCAAAGGGTTCGGCTGCGTTCGTTGACATTCAAAACGAGAAGAGTTATATTCAAGCCGACTTCGACCGGCCGGACTGTCTGAGATCCATACGAACCCAACTCTTGCGACGAACTTGCCTGACGCCACACGACCAACTGCCGCCGTTGTCGACCTGGGTGTCATTTCCGAGAACCTGAAGAGCATTCGTCGAAAGATCGGCGGCAATGTAAAGGTGATGGCCGTGGTCAAAGCCAACGCCTACGGCCACGGGCTCCTCGAGGTCTCCAGGTTCCTTGAACGACAGTCGGTTGAATACCTCGGCGTGGCGAACGCTGAGGAGGGGGTTGCGCTGCGGGAGGCGGGGATCAGGGCTCCAATCCTTGCCTTCACGCTTCCGGCGGAAAGCCAAAGCCGTCTCTTCGGAGACTTCGGTCTTGAATCCACGGTTTGCTCAGAACCGGACGTCCGGCTCCTCAATGCGGAGGGGGAACGAAGGGGTCAGACGCTCCCCGTACATCTGAAGGTTGAAACGGGGATGAACCGGATTGGGATCAAGGCAAGTGACCTCCCCGGGTTGCTCAAGGTTCTGAGCAAGATGCGGAGACTGGAGATCAAGGGGGTCTACACTCACTTTGCGACGGCAGATGAGAAGGACACGACCTTCTCGAAGCGGCAGCTTGGGGAGTTCCGCAGGGCCCTTGAGGTTCTTCAGAAAGAAGGTGTTTCGCCGGAACATGTCCACTGCGCGGGGAGTGCGGCGATTATGCATCTGGCCGAATCGTACTTCTCGATGGTCAGGCCGGGTCTCGCGCTTTACGGCTGCTATCCGTCGCACGAAATTTCGAAGAGCTTCCGAGTCAGACCGGCCCTGACGTTGAAGTCGCGCGTATCGCTCGTGAAGTGGATCGAGCCAGGGGAAACCGTGAGCTATGGCCGCCGGCATACTGCAAAGAGGCGGACGAAGATCGCCACGCTCCCGATCGGGTACGCCGACGGCTATCCACGCGCGCTGAGCGGCCGGGCGGAAGTGCTCATGGGCGGTCGGCGATTCCCGGTGGCGGGCAGAATCTGCATGGACCAGCTCATGGTCGACATCGGTCGGGCGGATGTGGACGTTGGCGATGAGGCAATCTTGATCGGCAGGCAGAAGCGGGAGAGCATTGACGCGTGGGATCTTGCTAGACTTGCCGGCACGATCCCCTACGAAATCTTCACGAATATCTCATCCCGTGTTCCAAGAATCTACGATGAGCAATGACGCAAGCCCAGGAGGTTGTTCAAAGCCTTCTCAGCAAAGTTCCGGTTGACGAGTTTTCCACCGATGAACAGCGAACCGTCTTTGAGAAGGTCAGGGAGCGACTGACCTCCGCGTCCGACCTGAATGCGGAGCTTCGATCGATCTACCGAGTGAAGGGTTTTTCCGATTTTGCCCTCTGCCTGATGTGGATTGTGGAGCGTGTCGAACGAGATCCGCTCATGCTTGCTGCGAGCCCGGAGGACGAAACGCTCGTCTTCTCTTCCTTCCGTCGCGCGCTCGGCGAGGGCCTTTCAGTTGAAGCCGGTGCCGGGGCTCCAACGGAGCCTGCCGCTGGGGCCGGGTCAGGGGATCCGGTGGATTTTTCGTTTCTCATTGAGCAATTTACGGAGCGCGTTCAAAGCGGCGACGAGTCCTGGGCGGTGCTGCTGGAGAATGTGCTCATAGAATGCAACGCCGTTCTTGCTGGCGAGTACCCTCAAGACTACAAAGAATTCTGCGGGCTCATGTCGGAATTCCTGGACTATATCTCCCAAAACCAATTGATGGACGACATCCGTGTCCTCAACATTCTCGCAAACATCCCCACACCAGTCGCTCAGTGGGCCAACGCCGCGCCGGATGAGCGCGCCGGACTACTGGATGAAGCGACGAGCGTGCTCTGGAATTTCAGGTCTTACTTTGAATAGCGTTTGAGCCCATGCCCCAAATCTATGTAGTGATCATGGCCGGCGGCGTTGGGACGCGCTTCTGGCCCCGAAGTCGTGAACGCCTTCCCAAGCAGTTCCTCGAGATCGTGGGTTCGGGAAGCCTCCTCGAGAAGACGCTTGGCCGGCTCGGTCCCCTGGTCGACATACGGCAGACGTTCGTTGTCACGAACGCCGTTCAGGCGGAGGCCGTCCAGAAGCAGGCGCCGCTCATCCCGAACGAGAACATCCTCGTGGAGCCGGTCGGTCGCAACACGGCACCCTGCATTGGACTGGCAGCGTCGTGGATCCGTCGCCTCGATCCGGATGGACTGATGGTCGTCTCGCCCGCCGATCATCTTGTCCAGAACGAGCAGGAATTCCTCCGCATCCTCAAGCTCGCCCTCCGGGTGGCGGAGGAGAAGGATGCCCTCGTGACGATCGGTATCAGGCCGACGCATCCCGAGACGGGGTACGGGTACATCCAGACCACTGAAGAAGAACTGGATCAGAATCCGTATCGCGCCGAGGGCGTCTACCGGGTCAAAACCTTTGCCGAGAAACCGAACCTCGAAACCGCGGAGCGATTTCTGAGCAGCGGGGATTTCCTCTGGAACAGCGGTATCTTCGTTTGGAGGGCCGGCACCATCCTGAAGGAAATTGAGCTTCACCTGCCCGAGCTCCATGAGGAACTCCTGACCGTTCAAAAGAGTATCGGCTCGCCCAACTACAAGCATGTTCTCGAGCTCGCGTACGGCGTCATCCGTAGCATCTCCATCGACTACGGTGTGATGGAGAAGGCGGGGAATGCCTTTGTGGTCAGGGGCGACTTCGGGTGGAGCGACGTCGGCTCGTGGGACGAGGTGGTAAGGGTCACGCCGAAGGACGGCGAAGGGAACTCGCTGAAAGGGAAGGTCATCGTGCGGGACGCGACGAACAACTTCATCGATGCGGGGAACAAGCTCGTCGCGGCCATCGGCGTGAAGGACTTGGTGATTATCAACACCGACGACGCCATCCTGATCTGCAAGAAAGGGGAGTCCCAGGACGTAAAGGAGGTCGTCGACTATATTCGTCGGAAGCAGATGAATGACTATCTCTAGCGCACGTGCCGCCCGTCCGGGCGCTGCGGCCTTCGCGTGCATACTCCTCATCGGCTGCTCGGTTTCCCCACGCTTCGCGACGAGGGGCGAGTCGACGAGTTCCGGAGACAACAGAACCTTCGAGACAAGAAAGCCCGAGGAGTTGAGAACGCCTGCAACGACCGGACGGATCCTGCTCACCCTCGAAGGCGTCGCATCCTACTACGCGGAGGACTTCCACGGGAAGCTCACATCGAACGGTGAGACCTACGATATGAACGGTCTTACCGCCGCCCACCGCACGTTCCCGTTCGGCACGAAGGTAAGGGTGACGAACCTCGAGAACGGCAAGAGCGTCATTGTGCGAATCAACGACCGCGGTCCTTTCAAAGAGGGGCGCATCATCGACCTCTCCCGCGGGGCTGCGAAGCAGATCGACCTCATCCCCACCGGCACCGCCCGTGTGAAGCTGGAGGTTCTGGAATGGGGGGATGGAACGTGAGCCCCCATGGCAAAAGGAAAACCGAGTGCCCGCCGCACCTGATCGTATGAAATTCACTGTGCACGTCAAGCCGAGCTCACGAAGGAGAGCCGTGGTGGTGCGTGAGGACGGAAGTCTCCGTGTTTTCCTCACTGCTCCGCCCATCGAAGGACGGGCGAACGAACAGCTGATTGACGTGCTGGCGGAACACTTCGGCAAAGCGAAAAGAGACATTTCGATCATCGCCGGGAGAAGAGGAAAGTTGAAGATCGTTGAGATAGTATGAACCGTTTCTGGAACGCTTGGACGAGGCGCATCGTCGCCGCCTTCGTTTCCCTTTCCTCCGTGCAGACCGCCGGAGTTGGGCAGGACGCCGTCCAAACATTCGTTGTAGCTCCCGGGGTCAAGCACACTCTCTTCGTTGAACCCGGTCCCCTCCGGATCCACGTGCTCGAAGTGGATCTGACGATCTCCCGGCACCAGGTCGAATCTTACCGACCCGTCGGATTGGTGCCGGTGTCCCAGCAGGCCCGTCAGAACGACAGGCTGGGGCACCGGGTCATCGCGGCGGTCAATTGCGACTTCTTCAGCTTTGCGAGCGGCTGGCCGCTGGGGAATCAAGTCGTGAACGGGGAATTCGCGCATGGGACCCAAAGCCTGAGGTCACACCTGGCGTTCGACACCGGCGGGCGTCCCTTCATCGAGAGGCTGAGCTTCACCGGCTGGTTTCGAACGCCCGCGGGAACCATCTATTCCATTACGGGTGTCAACGAACGCCATAAGCATGATGCGATCGTCCTTCACACCTCCTTCTCAGATACGGCTACTCCGATCAGCGGTCCGGGAGGGAGACTCCTTCTTCGCCTGGCGTCCCCACGCTGGTCGGTCGGCGACACTCTTCGGTTCGTCGTCGGAAGCTGGAACCCTCAGATTGTCACGGCGATCAGACCCGACGAAGCCGTTCTCTGGATTGGCAGACGGACTTCAATCTGGAGAGCGAGAGAGGATGTGAAGGTGGCTGATACGCTTCTGGTCTGTCTTGGATTCCGAACCGATCTCGCGGGCATCTTCAATGTCGTCGGCGGAGCAGGAAGAATCTTGCTCAATGGGAAGCCGGTTTCTGATTCCGTCAATGTGACTGAAAAGACCAGCGTTGCATTCTTGGAAACCCGCCATCCCCGCACCTTTGTCGCGTTCGACCGTGATACGACGAAGCTGTTTCTTTGCACGGTGGACGGGCGACAAGAAACGAGCGACGGCATGAACTTCGCCCAGATGGCCGATTTTCTCCTTTCTCAAGGGGTATGGAACGCCGTCAATCTTGACGGTGGGGGTTCCACGACAATGGTGATCAACGGTAAGGTTGTGAATTCACCTTCCGATCGCTCCGGGGAGCGCCCGGTGGCAAATTCCCTTCAAATTATCTCCAAGGAGCAGCCCGCGCCCGATAAGTGACGGGCTCCGACGGAGCGGCCGGCCGTAAAGTGGTCCGGTTCTCATTCAACAACGCAGGGAGTACTCCACGTGAATTCCATCAATGTGCGCGCTTTCCTCTTGTTCTTCAACGTGCTTCTTTTCGTCCGGCCTGCGCTGCTCGCGCAGGAAATAACGAGCCCCGTTCCTTCCCTCCGGGAGCAGGCAAGGATTCAGCAGCAGTGGTTGAAGATCCGTTTGGAACGCTTCCTGCCGCAAGTGATGAGGGAGAACAAAGTGAACATGTGGATCGTGTCGATGCGGGAGTACAATGAAGATCCTGTCTTCTCATCACTTGTCTCGGCAACAAGCTTCTCTGCCAGACGGAGGACGATCTATGTTTTCTGTGACCGTGGTCCGGACAAGGGTGTGGAACGCCTTGCCCTCGGAGGATCGTCGCAGGGAGGACTCTACACCGCGTACAGGGATACGACGTTGAAAAATGCCGAGCTGTGGGGCGATGCCCAGTGGAGGTTGCTCACCAAGCTGGTCGAGGAACGCGATCCAGGAACGATAGCCGTCGACATCTCTCACACGCACGCGTTCTCCGATGGCCTCAGCGCGGGCGAATGGGAGCAGCTGCAAGGTGCCCTGGGGCCAAAGTATCTCCCACGGGTGGTGCGGGCCGAGCGATTGCCTCTTGACTACATCACCCTTCGTCCCCCCGAGATGTTGGCGATCTATCGTGAGATGATGAAGACTGTCCACGCGATCATCGCGGAGGCGTTCTCTAACAAAGTCATCACGCCGGGCAAGACTACCACGCAGGACGTCGTCTGGTGGCTCCGGCAGAAGGTACAGGACCTTGGACTGACGACGTGGTTCCAGCCGAGCGTGGATGTCCAGCGGCAGGGGGCAGACCTCTCGGGCGAGGCAGATCCGATCATCCAGCGGGGAGACGTGCTGCATTGCGACTTTGGGACGACAGCAATGCGGCTCAATACCGATACGCAGCACATGGCATACGTCCTGCGGGAAGGTGAGTCTGACGTTCCGGCAGGAATAAAGAGCACTTTGACACGTAGCAATGGACTTCAGGATATCCACTTGCAGAACATGAAGCTGGGTTTAACGGGCAATCAAGTCCTTTCGTCGACGCTTGCACAGATGAGGGTAGAAGGAATTGATGGGTCGGTCTACTCGCATCCCATTGGGGAAAACGGGCACGGCGCTGGGGCAGTGATCGGCCTTTGGGACCGCCAGATGGGCGTTCCAGGGAGGGGTGATGTCCCATTGTTGGCCAATATGTGGTATTCGATCGAGCTTCAGGCTACTACGCCGGTACCTGAATGGAAGAACCAGCCGGTGAGATCGGCTCAGGAGGAGGATGTGGTCATTAGAGCGGATGGAAGCGTCCAGTGGGTGTATGAAAGGCAGACGGAGTTCCATATTGTCAGGTAAATCCTGCGCCGAAAGTAGTCATCGAAGAGCCTCGAAATTTTTCAAAATTTCGAGGTTTTTGTTTTCTGGGAACTCAATCACTTGCATATGATGTTTTGCCGAGGTAACTTTGAGACGGTAGTCTCGTCCCAGAGACAAGTGAGCCAAAAGCTGATCGTCAGCAGGGCAGGTCAAGATGCGACCGATACTGAAGCACTGAACTGGTTGGAAGTGGGTGGCTTATTTCGCTCAGCTGGAGAACCAAATTTCGAGGCCAATGTCGGCATGTACGCAAGAGAGCGGAAATCAAGTGCAAGGGTGCCAAATTTGACGTGGATCGTCCAGTATTTAAAGGAGAGCCGAAAGCGATGGTTACAGTGAGACTGAGGACAGCTCTGAAGCGCCCACTGTCAATTTCTGGCCTGGTGGCCGTGGGGCTGTTTTATGCGGCCCTCCAAAGCGGCTGTTCGCAGCCCGCCGCCGTCTCGTACTTGAGCAGGACTGATCAGGGCAGTAATGCACCAAGGCTTGATCCCCCAAAAGAGGCCCTGACAAAGCCGGATCAGGCAAATGCCGGGTCCATAGACCAGTACGGCCGCTCGATCCGGAAGTTTGCGGGGCGATACCACCTCGATTGGCGCCTTGTTTTGGCAGTGATCAAGGGCGAGTCTCGTTTTTACTCAAAGGCTGTGAGCAAAAGAGGGGCGTACGGCCTCATGCAAATCATGCCCGCCACCCAACAAGAGCTTGCCGAGAAGTTGGGCATGGATGACCTTCAGACGCCCCTCAACAACATTAGAGCGGGCACCTTTCACCTTTGGTCGTTGTACCAGGCCTTCGACAAGGCGGATGATGAGAACCGAATCAAGCTCACACTGGCGGCCTATAACGCCGGACTGAACAGGATTCTGGACGCCCAGGAAGTCGCCACCTATCTGGGACACAATCCAAATGACTGGGAGTCGGTTAGCTCCGCACTCCCGATTCTTTCCAGGCGATATTCGACGCTGCACCGACAGATCTGGCAGAGCGGGAAGCCGCGAGCAGGCTATTTTAGGGACTGGCGGCAGACGCAGGCCTACGTCGAGATGATTATGACCAACTACGACGAGTATCAACTTACTTTGAGGTGAGCTCACAGAGCCGAGCACTACGAGATTTCCAGTCCGACATTCCTTCACAAACTATCTGCCAAACCTGCAGAGGAGATGCGTCTTGAAGGTGAAGGAATCGAGTGTCAACGACAAGTGTCCTCCCCCCTTTTGGGGCCGCCGAAACGATTCGGCGGATCCTGCGTCAAATAACATTGAAACTCCGTTTGACTTTGAATATATTCCAAGCGGATGACAAGCTACGAGCCAAGACATATTCGGGCCACTGAGCTGTTCGGGGACTTTTGGTTCAACTCCGAGCCGATTTCCATCAGCGCGCTGAGGGGGTACGTTCTGCTGCTTGATTTCTGGGACTATACCTCAGAGAGCTGCATCCGTTCGCAGCCGTACCTGAATGAGTGGTACCACCGCTACAAGGATTTCACGCTTGTCGCCGTCGGCATCCATACTCCTGAATTCAAATTCGGAAGAAATCCGGAGCATGTGGAACGAGCGATCAAGAAGGCTGGGATCGAGTATCCCGTCGTAATGGACAACGACGCGATCATCTGGACGACCTACTCGAACCGTGTTTGGCCGACGAGGTACCTTGTCGATAAAGAGGGCTATGTTCGCTATTCCCATGAGGGCGAAGGAAGCTACGAGCAATTCGAGCGCGCTATTCAATCGCTCCTCGCTGAAGCCGGGTACCACGGCGCCATGCCGGAGCTCATGGAACCGCTTCGAGAAATCGACCAGCCGGGGGCAATGTCCTTCCGAACGACCGGCGAGGTCCGCTTGGGCTACCTGAGGGGGACTCTGGGCAACGCGGAGGGTTACGGACCTGAATCAACAATCGAATACGACAACGGAGGGTTGCGCCTGCCGGGACGAGTCTATCTGAAGGGAAAATGGTACAATGAGAAGGAGTCCGTGAGGTTCGACGGCGAGGCCCAGGAGGAGGGGCGTGTTGCTCTCATCTACGAGGCAGTTGAAGCGAACTCAATTCTGGACGCCGAGCATCACTCTCCGAGCAGAGTATTCGCCACGCAGGACGGGAAACCGCTCACGAAGGCGAACGCAGGTGTTGACATCACGTTCGATCGTGAGGGAAGAAGCATCCTCATCGTGGAAACGCCCCGCATGTTTCAGATTGTGCGGAATACCGAGTTCGGGCAACACGAGCTTGGGCTCTTCACCAACTCCCCGGGGCTCGCTCTGTATGCCTTCAGCTTCGGCACCGGAGTAATACCGGAGCTTGTCTCGAACAACTAGCTCTCCGAACGCTGCACCGCGTTGACTCATCCCCCGTCCTCATCCTTCGATTGTCATTTCTGCTATTGAGAGGGCCGCGGGCGTCGCGCTTGATACTGCTCGGGCCACAGTTGCCTGATGCCCGGAACCCGGCGCCGAAGCCTGAACAGCTTGCATGAGGAACGTGCTTTTCGTACTATTCGACAGGGAGAGCATTGTATGTCGCCTCCAACAATTGTGATAGCCGCTCGCGCGGACGTGCCAAGCATCCCGAGCACTTCCGATGATGAGCGATGGTTGAGGAGAGGCTCTGCGCTCCGGAGTAGAACGCAAGCATATTGTATTCATTGTGGTGATCCCACGCTGCCGGCGGTGTGGGATTTTTGTTTCGATCGGGTCCCCATCAAATCAACATCAAGAGGGAAGAGGCCATGAAACGCACCGTTGTGCAGCTCGCTTGTATCTTCTGGATCATCCCCTGCATTCTTGCAGCACAGACAGAATCTGCAAACCTGATCAAGAACGCGGACTTCGAGAAGTTCACGGGGGACGATCCGGTCAACTGGGAAACCTCGAACATCCCTGGGAGCCTGACCGTGGTGACGTCTGATCGGCTGGCTCACGGCGGGAGAAAGAGTATTAGGTGCGATGTCAAAGACTTCTACGGCTCGAAGATCGCCGGTTATGTCTGCCAGAAGAACATCCCGCTGAGCGGGAGAAACCTGCAACTCTCCGGCTACTGTGTCATGCACTCCGTGGGGAAGGATGCGGGCGTCGTGATCGTTTGCTTTGTAAATGCCGGAGGCGCCACACTCGGAACGGTCGAAGAATACTTCAGGGAGAGCAAGACGGATTTCGTGCACTTCACCAAGGATCTGGAGGCTCCGGCGGAGGCTGCGTCGTGCCACGTGCGCCTGACCATTCTGAGCGGGCCGGAGGGTGAATCACTGCATCCAGGTTCGTATGTGATATTCGATGACATCAAACTCGTCGTCGTTCCGCCCAAGCCGAAGCCCGTCGTTGAGTAAAGAGGGGTACGCGCAGGACCGGCGCCTGAGCGTTGAGATGCTCTCGATGACCTGAAGAGCAAGACGATTTATCCTCAGGCGCAGGGATCGCCCGGCTCACAAGAACGTCGATCAGGCTTCTCCCCTGAGTTCCTCGGGACTTTCCTCGCGTTCCAGTTCCTCGTCCTGCCAAAACAGAAGACCTCCCCCCACCTTCTCCGTGCCTTGTATTTCCGTGGTTTTTTGGATATTTTTTGTGAGCACCGGCCAACTGAAACGAGGATTTCGATGAAATGCATCCGCATCCGCGAGCACGGAGGCGTGGAGAAGCTGCTTCATGAAGATGCGCCGGTTCCGAGGATCGGGCCCGATGAGGCCCTTGTGAACGTCAAGGCCACGTCCGTCAACCATCTCGATATCTGGGTCAGGAACGGCCTGCCGGGAGTGCGCTTTCCGTTGCCGATGATCCCCGGCGTGGATGCCGCGGGGATCATTGCCGAAAAGGGAGAGGCTGTCCGGCACGTCAACGCTGGAGATCGGATAGTCGTGGCGCAGGGGATCTCCTGCGGTCACTGCGTCCACTGTCTGAACGGCAACGACAATCTTTGCCGGGACTACAAGCTGATTGGGGAGCATCGCGACGGTGCGGATGCCGAGTACATTGCGATCCCCGGCCGGAATGTCATCCCTCTCAGCGAGGCGATCAGCTTCGAGTCGGCAGCGGCTTCTGCGCTGGTGTTCCTTACGGCCTGGCAGATGATAGCGAACAAGGCGAGGGTGCAGCCCAGCGAGGATGTGCTCGTGATCGGGGCGAGCAGTGGTGTCGGCAGCGCAGGTGTTCAGATCGCGAAGCTCTTCGGCGGTCGCGTGCTCGCGACGACCAGCTCAGACGAGAAGGCCTCAAAGCTCAAGCAGCTCGGCGCTGACGAGGTCATTAACTACAAGAGGCAGAATGTCCTCGAGGAAGTCCGGCGGCTGACGGGAAAGAAGGGGGTGGAGGTGGTCTTCGACCACGTCGGCAAGAGCGTCTGGGATGAGAGCATCAAATGCCTCACGAAAGGGGGACGGCTCGTCACGTGCGGAGCGACCTCCGGGACCGATGCCGTGACGGATCTCCGCTACGTCTTCTACAAGCAGCTCCAGATCCTCGGCTCGACGATGGGCAGGAAAGGGGACTTGATTACGATCTTCAAATTGATCGAAGAAGGGAAACTGAAGCCCGTGATCGACCGCGTCCTCCCGCTCAGCGAAGTCCGCGAAGCTCACCGTCTCGTCGAGGCGGGGGAACACTTCGGCAAGATCGTGCTTCTTCCTTGTACATCCAATTCCCTTGACAGGACGACAAAAATGTCGTATGCTTGACCAATATGAAGAAGGAAAGACTCACTTGGAGTCCAGACGATCTGGCGGTCAACGAAACGGGGCCGTGGGCTGAGGAGAAGTATCGCGTTCTCGCGTCGTACCTCGACATGTTTTCCACGGCCATGAAGCTCCGATGGGACAAGAGAGTCTGTATTGATCTCTATGCGGGTCCTGGCTGCACGGTAGTGCGAGAGACAAAACAGTGGTTCCGCGGGTCCCCTCTCCTCGCGCTGTCGGTGAAGGATTCATTCGACAAGTACATTTTCTGCGAGAGGGATGAGACGAATATCGCTGCACTTAAAGAGAGGGTAAGAAGACACCACAACGACTTGGATGTCAGTTTCGTTGAAGGGGACTGTACCTCACAAGTGGATGAAATACTGGAAAAGATACCGCCGCACTCAAGAAGCCAGAAGGTGTTGAGTTTCTGTTTCGTCGACCCGTTTTCTCTTGATATGCATTTTGCCACGATTGAGGCGTTATCAGCAAAGTTTATGGACTTCCTCGTATTGCTTGCCCTTGACATGGACGCGAGGCGGAATCTGAAGAACTACTTCAGATCTACCTCCACAAAGGTTGATCTGTTTCTGGGACTCGCCGACTGGAGGGAGCGATGGAAGGGTTTCTCCCAGGCTGACAATAGCTTTCAGAGATTCTTGGCTGCCGAGTTCGAGAAGCAGATGATTTCACTGGGTTACAGAAGGCACTCACGTGCCAACACGAAACATATCTATACGCTGGATAGGAACCTTCCGCTGTACCATCTCGCTTACTTTTCGCGGCACTCGAAAGGTTACGAATTCTGGGACGAATGTCTCAATGACAGCTCAGCTCAACAATCGTTCGATTTCTGAAAGAGCGAAAATGGCACAACGATCATCAATTGAATGGACGGAGGCAACCTGGAATCCAGTCACAGGTTGCAGCAAGATCAGCCCCGGCTGTGCGCATTGCCTTGATCCATCAACTAGCGTCTTGATGGCCGATTGGACATCTCGCCCGATTAAGGACCTGAGAGAAGGCGACGCAATTGTCGCTTTCAATGAAGGATCAGAAGGCGTTGGGCTGAACAAGGTTTACGAGAAATCGACTGTTGAACGGTTGTGGTGGTCAACAAAGCCTGCTGTGCGAATTGAGACCGATGACGGAGGAGTTATCGTGGCTTCATTAGACCACAAATTTCTAAAGCCTCCACGCGGCTGGTTCAAAGCAGGTAACGCGAGAGTGCTACAAACACGCATCAGACGGGTTGCGTGTGCAGAGCCAGCGGAAGGTATGAGCGATGACTATTGCGCGGGATACATTGTCGGAGCAACCGATGGCGACGGCACTATGAGTGAAGCCGAGGATGGGAAGCAGTACAGGGAGAAACAATGGTATTGGAGGGTAGCTGTCTCAGGTAGACAAACGGAATTCATTGAAAGACTCATTTCGTGTGCGTCGCATTTCGGCGTGCGTCTTCAAAAGAAGGCTTTCAATGGTGGGACAGCGTGTGAAATGATCAAGGTAGAAACCCGCAGGGGGGAGGACATCCGAAAACTGTCCTCGCTGTGGGAACGCTCGAACCTTGAGTTCTCGAAAGGATATCTAGCCGGCATCTTCGACGCGGAGGGTCACTTCGGGAAGTCAGGGGGATCCAGACCTACATCCCTAAGAATAGCTAACACGGACGTGGCACTCCTCAACGCGATTGTTGAGCATGGACGGCGTCTCGGACATGAGTTCAAGATAGAGAACTTCCACGGAAGCCACTGCAAGACAGCACGGCTTTATGGGTCGTTAGATGAAATCGGAAGGTTTCTTGGCGAAACACGGCCAGCCCTAAGCTATAAGAAGGAGGCTCCGTTTGGATGTCGAATCGAAGGACGAACGCCCACGGTGGTCTCAGTCAAGTATCTCGGCGAACAGGAGCTTGTAGACATCCAGACATCAAAACGGACATTCATTGCAAACGGATTTCTGACTCACAACTGCTACGCTGAACGCATGGCTGTTCGCCTGCAGGCAATGGGCTCCCACCGGTACCGTAATGGATTCAAGGTAACCCTTCAAGAGGATATCGCAGAGTTGCCGCTGGAATGGAGGCAGCCAAGGGTGATCTTCGTGAACTCGATGAGCGACCTGTTTCACAAGCAAGTCCCCAGCGATTTCATAGTCAAGATCTTCGACACTATGAGACGCGCGGACTGGCATACTTTCCAGATTCTGACAAAAAGATCCGATCGATTGTTGAGCCTCGCTCCCTATCTGCCGTGGCCTGAGAATGTCTGGATGGGCGTGAGTGTCGAGTCCCCGCATTACACCTCCCGGATTCGGCATCTGCTCAAGGTGCCAGCGGCAGTGAGATTCTTATCCCTCGAGCCACTTCTCGCGCCGATTCCGAGGGTGCCAGTCCGAGGGGTAGATTGGGTAATCGTGGGAGGTGAATCAGGGCCTGGGGCTCGCGAGATGAAGCCGGAATGGGTGCGTCAAATCAGTGAGCGTTGCGAGGAGGCGGGCGTGGCTTTCTTCTTTAAGCAATGGGGTGGAGTGAACAAGAAAGCTGCGGGTCGCCTTCTGGATGGGAAGAAGTACGATGAAATGCCAGCACCAAGACTCCGCCAGAAGAGTCCTGTCCTCCCGCTAGGCGAACTTCAGGCTGTATGACGGGAGGGCTGGCTTAATCTGATGGTTCGAACGCTGGTTGCGCTTCCCAACATTCTTTGCTAAGTTATGGCGTGGCGATTTGAGTGACAGCTTGCGGCCACGTTAAATCCCGCTGCAAAGGTTCGTTTCTCCGAGAGCGGGACCCCGTTGAGCGGGGCAAGTTGCTAAAGCGTCGGTAACTAAGTCGTTTACAGCCCCGGCGCCGATGCCGGGTTTTTTGTTGCTGTGTCGACGATCCGATCTTTCAACGGCCCAATGACCCGATCATCCGATGACTCGATGACCCGATGAACAAGTCCTTCCCCGATATTCTCAAGGAGAAGATCATCGTCTTCGATGGTGCGACCGGGACGCACATCCAGGGTCAGAACCTCACGCCCGAGGATTTCGGAGGGGAACGCTTCAACGGCTGCAACGAATACCTCGTTGTGTCGAAACCCTCCGCGGTCGAGAGCGTTCACCGGGATTACCTCGATGCCGGCTGCGATGTAATCGAGACGGATACCTTCGGCGGCACACCGATCGTCCTGGCCGAATACGGTCTCGCAGAGCAGGCCTACGAGCTCAACCTCAAGGCCGCCAGCATCGCCAAACGCATAGCGTCTGACTATTCTCAGAGCGGACACCCGCGGTTTGTCGCCGGCTCGATGGGTCCGACGACCAAGCTTCCGTCGCTCGGACACATCTCGTTCAAGGATATGTCCGCCGCCTACTTCATCCAGGCGGAGGGTCTGGTGGAGGGCGGGGTCGATCTCCTCTCCCTCGAGACGTGCCAGGATGTTCTTCAGATCAAGGCGGCTCTCTGCGGCATCTTCGATTGTCTCCAGCAGGCGAAGCGCCGCGTCCCGGTCATCATTTCCGTAACGGTCGAGACGGTCGGCACGATGTTGCTGGGGACGGAGATCTCGGCAGCCCTCACGTCGATCGAGCCGTATGATGTCGACGTGATCGGAATGAACTGCGCGACCGGCCCAAGGGAGATGTCGGACCACGTCCGCGTACTATCCTCCAGCAGCCCGAAGCCGATCTTCGTGATGCCGAACGCCGGTCTTCCGGAAAACGTCGGCGGTGTGGCTCACTATCATCTCTCTCCGGAGGAGCTCGTCCAGTATCTCTCTCATTTCGTGAAAGACCTCGGCGTCCAGATCGTCGGCGGATGCTGCGGCACGACGAAGGAACACATTCGACAGCTCGTGCAGGCCGTCGGCAATCTCTCGCCAAAAGCGCGGAAGTACGAGTTCGTGCCCGGCGCCTCGAGCCTGTACCAAGCCGTGCCCTTCCACATCGTTCCGCCCCCGATCCTCATCGGCGAGCGGACGAACGCGAACGGGAGCAAGCTGTTCCGGGACCTCCTTCTGAGGGAGGACTGGGAAGGGATGGTCGCGATGGGTCGCGAGCAGGTAGACGAGCAGGCCCATATGCTCGACGTCTGCGTGGCGTATGCGGGGCGTGACGAGGCGGCCGATATGCGCGAGCTCATCTCACGCTTCAACACCCAGATCGCCATCCCGATGGTCATCGATTCAACGGAGCCGCCCGTCATTGAGGAGGCACTCCAGCGGATCGGCGGCAAGGCAGTTGTGAATTCCATCAACCTGGAGGATGGGGAAGGTCGTCTGGAGCAGATCGTCTCGCTCTGCAAGCGATACGGCGCGGCGGTGTTCGCTCTGACGATCGACGAACAGGGGATGGCGAAAACCGCTGAGGCTAAGCTCGGTGTCGCCAGGCGCATCTACGACCTCGTTGTCCGAAAGCACGGCATGAAGCCGCGCGATCTCATTTTCGATACGCTCACGTTCACCCTCGGCTCGGGCGACGAGGAGTTCCGCCGTGCCGCTCTTGAGACGATCGAAGCGATACGGCGTATCAAGAAGGAGTTCCCGGACGTTCACACCAGCCTCGGCGTGAGCAACGTTTCGTTCGGGCTTTCCCCCCAGACACGACACGCGCTGAACAGCGTCTTCCTGCACTATGCCGTCGAGGCCGGGCTTGACATGGCGATCGTGCACGCGTCGAAGATCATGCCGCTCTTCAAGATCGACGAGCGGGGCCGGGAGCTCTCCCGCCAGCTTGTGTTCGATGAGCGGAGGTTTGAAGGCGAGGGGGCAAGCCGCGTGTGCGCCTACGACCCGCTCTCCGAGCTCATGGCATACTACGCAGGACGAAAAGCTGAGGTGCCATCGCTCTCCGGAGCCGCGGGGAAGACGATCGAGGATCGCCTCAAGAATCGGATCGTCGACGGGAACAAATCCGGCCTGCAGGCGGACCTTGACGAGGCCCTCAAGAAGTACCGGCCGCTCGACATCATCAACAATATCCTCCTCGGCGGGATGAAGGTCGTCGGGGAGCTGTTCGGATCCGGCCAGATGCAGCTGCCCTTTGTGCTCCAGTCCGCAGAGGCGATGAAGGCGGCGGTTTCGTACCTCGAGCCGTTCATGGAGAAGACGGAGGGGAGTGAGAAGGGGACGCTGGTCATCGCCACGGTCAAGGGGGATGTGCACGACATCGGGAAGAATCTCGTGGACATCATCCTCACGAACAACGGCTACAAGGTGATCAACCTCGGCATCAAGTGCCCCATTGAGACGATGCTGCACGCGGCCGAAGAGCATCGGGCGGATGCGGTCGGGATGAGCGGACTCCTCGTCAAATCGACGCTGGTGATGAAGGAGAACCTTGCCGTGATGAACGAGCGCGGCATTACGACGCCGGTCATCCTCGGCGGGGCGGCGCTGACGCGGCGGTACGTCGAAGACGAGCTTCGTCCGCTGTATCAGGGAGATGTCCATTACGCGAACGACGCGTTCGACGGGCTTCGCTTCATGGAGGCGATCAAGGGTGCCAACAGAGGTAGCCATCTTCAACTGAAGATGGACCCGGAGAAAGAAGCGGTCCTCACAGGCGCCGAAGCAAAAATCGCCTTGGCGGTGGAAGAACATCGGTCTGCCGCCGCTCTTGCCGGGGAAGGCGAGTCTCACGTCTCTGCTGCAACCCGGCCTTCCCGGTCGGGTGTCCGCACCGATGTCCCAATCCCGATTCCTCCGTTCTGGGGCTCCAGGATCGTTGAAGACATCTCGCTCGACGACGTGTTCGGTTACGTCAATGAGACCGCCTTGATCCGTGGGCAGTGGCGCCTCGTCAAGGGGTCGATGAGCGATGCGGAATACAGGAGGCTCCTCGACGAGCAGGTCTATCCCGACTTCAAGAAGCTCAAGGAGGAAATCAAGCGTGAGAGACTCCTGGAGCCGAAGGCCATCTACGGATACTTCCCTTGCCAATCAGACGGCGATGATCTAATTGTTTACCATCCGCAAGGCACTACTCCTTCGCCCAATCCGAAATCCCAAATCCGAAATTCGCAATTGCGCGAGCGGCTCAGGTTCACATTCCCGCGACAGGTGGATGACCGGCACCTCTGCATCGCTGATTTCTTCGCCTCTCTCGAATCTGGGAAAGTCGACGTGCTTGCTTGTCACGTGGTGACTGTCGGTCGGAAAGCATCGGAGCATTCGAAGAAACTGTATGCTGCAAATAGTTACAAAGATTACCTATATTTCCACGGCCTGAGCGTTGAGAGCGCGGAGGGGCTGGCCGAGCTCTGGCACAAGCGCATACGGGAGGAGCTCGGGATCGCGGGGAAGGACGCGGCGGAGATCAAGAGACTCTTCAGTCAGGGATATCAGGGGTCTCGCTACAGCTTCGGCTATCCGGCCTGTCCGAACCTCGAGGACCAGGTGAAGCTGTTTCAGCTCCTCCAGCCGGAGAGGATCGGGGTCACGCTGACGGACGAGTATCAAATGGAGCCCGAACAATCGACGTCGGCCATCATCGTTCATCATCCGGATGCCCGCTATTTCAATGTGAAGTGAGGAACAGAGATTGAGCGGTGATAGTGAAGAGTGAATCGTGAACAGCACAGAGGAGGGGAAGAAAAGGATCAGAAGAAGAGAATCGCCCGTAACACCGTGCACCTGACGGTTCACGATTGACGATTCACTGTTGACCGGCATCCGACTCAACATAGCAATCCCCCAACCTACAACTTGACCAAATTATGCCAAACCTCATTCTGCTTCGTCACGGCGAATCACAATGGAATCTTGAAAACCGTTTCACCGGCTGGACGGATGTCCCGCTCTCTCCGAAAGGCGAACAGGAGGCGCATGAAGCGGGGGAGAAGCTGAAATCATACAAATTCGACAAGGCCTTCACGTCTGTTCTCAAGCGTGCCATCGACACGCTGGACATCGTCCTGAAGATCGTCGGCCAGGAGGACATCCCGATCGAATACGACAAGGCCCTGAACGAGAGGCACTATGGGGCGCTGCAGGGCTTGAACAAGGCCGAGACTGCCAAGAAGTACGGCGACGCGCAGGTGAAGCTCTGGCGGCGCAGCTATGACGTAGCACCGCCGAAGGAGGTCACGGAGCTCAATCCGCTCGGCATGAGCGAGAGCCTGAAGGACACGGCTGCCCGCACGCTGCCGTACTTCGAGTCGAAGATCATTCCCGAAGTCAGGGCCGGGAAGCACGTCCTCGTCTCCGCTCATGGCAACAGCCTCCGCTCCATCGTGATGAGGCTCGACAATCTCACACGGGAGCAAGTCATCGAGCTCAACATTCCGACGGGCGTGCCCTTGCTCTATGTCTACGACACGGCGGGCAACATCCTCGAACGCCGGTACCTCTAAACAAGTCCTCCCGGGCGGGCAGACTTGCGACCCGTCCGGGATACCCTATCTCTGTCTCGATCCCTCGCATCTTCGCTAGCAGCAACTTCCTGGCGTCCCCACGAACCGTGATTCACATTTCGGAACGTTGACGGCGGCTTCGCATTTGTCCCCGTTGCCTCATCTAAGAATCTCGACGAAGGGAGATTCGTTGCCTCGCAAGTGAATCTAAAGGAAATCTTGACCGGTTGAGCGGTCTTGGTGAGGGGTGGCCGTGGTTGCGGGTCATCCAGCGGACCGAGTGATTGTCGAATCTGTAACTTCCCACTGGGGCCCCTTGACGATCCGTTGCCGCTATCCTGGTACGCCCAACACCGACGACATTGCAGAGACAAGGATGGGGGAGGTTGGAGCGACGACTGAAAACGATTGGAGGCTTTGGCAATCGCCGCTCTGCTGAAGCATATATGAACTTGCTCATTGCCTGCCTGCGTGCCAAGCCGTTCACCGATTGTCGTGGACCACGCAAGTACCGCAACGGCCTTTCCCGACTCGCACTGGCAGGTGCCTCTCTTGCCAGCAGGGACCGGCTCAAACTCGCTCTCAAATCCCAATAAAACCGACAATGAAACGTGTTCGCAAATCCTTG
>Ga0315279_10001404_pt1 | contig 40463 bp, 33 predicted proteins | sample YL17G06_20_MG_FD_203694 | JGI IMG/M metagenome (GOLD analysis project Ga0315279, IMG submission 203694) | Sediment microbial communities from Yellowstone Lake, YNP, Wyoming, USA - YL17G06_20 | ecosystem: Environmental > Aquatic > Freshwater > Lake > Sediment | place: USA: Wyoming | collected...
ATGCTGTTGTCGCAAGACAATTGACCTTGCCGACCTTCTGGCCTGCCACGACTTTCGATATCTGCACAAGTGCGCCGTCTATCCACACAGGTGTATCAGCAGTGAAACAGGTCCTTCCCTTTGGTGGTGGCGGTAGTGGCGGCCACGGTCCGCGTCTTTCCTCTAACCAGTGTGAGGAGATAAAAGCGAAGTCGATAAAATTCACCTTGCAGTCGCCGTTTATGTCACCTGCGATTATCGTTTCGCAAACTGGCCCGCCGAAGTATGATTTGCTTGCCTCTACTGTCCCGCCGTAGGCGCCCATATTGATAATCCCGCCATTTGGGAATGGCTCCAAACAGATAGGAGTTTTTATGTCACCGGCATCAATACAGGAGCTGGTTACATTATCCCGAACCCAGATTTGATTTTTCTGGTCCCACCTGCCGGCCTGTGATTTCAAGTGGTAGTCGCCATCAACCCAAACTGCAACCGGATCACTTGGCCCCGCAGCGGTATTTATGGCGTTGGCATCAGTCCAATAGCCCGCGTCAGCGAAACAGGGGTCGGTGTCAATATTGCCGGTGCCGGGCCAGCCGCCCTGGATATTACTGTATGTAACATTAACTTTTGAATTAGCTGGACTGGATATTTCATCGCCGCCATCCCAGAATATACAGTTGGTTATACTCACCTGGCTGGGTCCCCCATAGGAGCTACACGCAAGGGCAATCCCGTCAAGAGCATAGTTGCCGGTAAATGTGCAATTAAGCAGTTGCAGGTTGACAAAATATAAGTTGTATATTCCACCACCATAGTAGGATGTCGAGTTTCCTGTGAACCTGCAATTAAATAGCGTTAGGGCGTTATTTTGCCAGTTGGCTATCGCAGCGCCTTCGTATTTGGCTGTGTTTGCAATGAAGGCACAGTTTATCAGCGTCTGACCATTGTAGTAAAAGTTATGGATGGCACCGCCACCGGAATCAGCCAGGTTTCCAACGAAATCGCAGTCGGTTAACGACAGACTGCTCCCCTGGTCATTACACATACCACCGCCCCAATAAGCTAAGTTGTCAGTGAATGCACAGCGGGTCAGCGTTACCTGGCTACCGTAGTTGAGCATACCACCGCCGGAGATGGTTGCCTCGTTTCCGCTGAAGGTGCAGTCGGTTAGTGCCACTGGAGAGGACTTGCTGTAAAGTCCGCCACCGTCGGAGCCGGCCCAGTTGTAAGTAAAGGTGCAGTTAGTCAATGTTAGTCTGCTGTTCTCGCTATATAATGCGCCACCATAGGATGTTAGGCCGCCACCTGCTGAGTTTTCGGTGAAAACACAGTTCGTCAGTATGGGGTCGGTTCGAGGGGGAGTTCCAATGGAACAGATTGCCCCGCCTCTTGACAGGTAGCTGCCGATTACTGAGTTGCCTTTGAACGTGCAATTAATTATTGTCGGATTGCCACCCGAGCTATAGATAGCGCCGCCCTCGGATGCTGTAGCCCCACCTGCTGAGTTTGCGATGAAGATACAGTTGCTAATAGTCGGACTGTAGGAGCAGAAGATTCCACCACCGCGTGGTGAGGCGTGTGGCGCGAAACCTTTGGTGATTGTCAGGCCAGATACGACGGAGTTTGGCTTCTCGGCCTTCTGGAAAATGAATCCACGGTGGGGGTCGGTTTCAGTGCCGTTGCAGTCGATAATCGTGGCGGCAACGGTATTGGGGTCATTGGGGTCTGTGCTTTGAACAGTGATAGCTTTGCCCTTAAAATCAATATCGCGGTTGCCGGGGCCGGTGTATCTGCCGGGCGCAATGACGACCACATCACCATTGCTGCAGTCATCTATGGCCGCCTGGATAGTGGCGTATTGCTGCGGGACCAGACGGGTTGCTGCTGGTACGAAAGTTGGGATTGCTAAAAAGAGAATGAGATTTAGGATGATTGTCTTTTTCATAATTCCTGCCCTTAAAATTGGATGATAAATATATGACGACGCCACAGGCTACACACCTATAGCTGGTTTCATAAACTGAATTCAGTTTGCGCATTGTTCTCCCGGCGAGGAGCTAAAGCAACAGGTGCACACTGTCAGCACAGGACACAATTCACTTGCGAAGGCAGGATTGATTATGAATGTTAGAAAGTAAATTATGATGACTAACAGGAATATAATAATTGTTTATCCTGCCTTGGTATCTCTACCATAACCATTCTACAGGAAAAGCGGCTGAATATGCAAGAGATTTTTACATATTTTTACATATTTTTAATGATTTTTCTGATTTTTGTTTGATTCTGGGGACCAAGCGGAAAACGCTTGCCGGGGCCGGATTTGGCAGGATTGAAAAGGCCCGAATTGGTTTTTTTGCTTTGCTTATCGCGATTATTGGGTTAGTATAGCCAGAATGAAAAGGATTTTTGCAGACATAACGAGCAAAATCGACGCAAGCGGGATAAGGCAGGCATTTGAAATTGGTTATTGTGCAAATCGGATTACAAGAAATAAATGAAAGAGATTATTGCAGATAGAGCGAAACTGATAGATGCCAGCGGTATAAGGAAAGTCTTTGCGCTGGCGGCGACTTTGGAAGACCCGGTGGATTTTTCGATAGGCCAGCCGGATTTCGATACGCCGAAGGAGTTAAAAGAAGAAGCGATAAAGGCAATTCAAGCGGGGCAAAATAAGTATTCGCAGACGGCAGGCGATACGCTTTTAAGGGAGAAGATTAGTGAATTAGTAAAAAAAGAGATTGGGTGGGAAAGGCCTGTGGTTCTGGTAACGAGCGGCGTGAGCGGGGGGCTGCTTTTAGCATTTCTGGCACTTATCAATCCGGGTGACGAAGTAATTATGCCTGACCCCTACTTTGTAATTTACAAGCAGTTAGTCAATATGCTTGGCGGAACATGCGTCTTTGTTGATAGTTACCCCGATTTTAAGCTGCCTGTCGAGAAGATAGCAGGGGGGACAACAGATAAGACCAAGATGATTATTGTCAATTCGCCCTGCAATCCGACCGGTGCGGTGTATTCCGAGCAGGAGATAAAGGCATTGGTTGAGATTGCGGCGGAGAAAGATATACTGGTTATAAGCGATGAAATATATGAGAAATTCTGCTATGACGGAAGGTGCTCAAGCGTAGCAGATTGCTATGAGAAGACACTTTTGCTGCGGGGTTTCGGCAAGAGTTATGCGATGACGGGCTGGCGGCTGGGGTATGTTGCGGCTCACGAATCCTTGCGATATGTGGTTGAAGAGATGACCAAGATACAGCAATATACCTTTGTCTGTGCGCCGACACCTTTTCAGAAAGCAGCCATCGCAGCGTTGGATTACCCGACAAGCGATTTTGTTGATGCATACCGAAAGAAGCGCGACATTCTTTATGAGGGTTTGAAGGATAAGTTCGAGCTTGTCAAGCCGGGCGGGGCGTTTTATGCGTTTGTAAGGGCGCCGGAAGGCAGTGCGACCGAATTTGTGGAAAAGGCAATTGAGAATAAGGTGCTTATCATACCGGGCAACGTTTTCAGCGAAAGAGATACGCATTTCAGGATAAGTTACGCAACCAGCGACGAAAAAATCCGGCAGGGGGTTGAGATTTTGCGCGGTCTGGCCTAAAATGCAATGGACGAAGAGTTCAGTTCCGCTGCTGTTTGGGAAGTTCTTAGTATGAAGCGTGCATTTTGGATAATGCTGATTATCCTATCCGCCTTTGTCGGATTGTTATTTGCCGTGACCGGTCTGACTGCCGAGCCGAATAATCTCCGCCTGCCAGAGGCGGGGCGGACAAAGGCAGCGGTAATTGTATGTAAAGGTATGATTGACGATGGGCTATTCAAATCCATCAAACGCAGAACCAAAATTGCTCTCGACTCAGAGGCAGGGTATCTAATCTACGAAATAGGGACATACGGGGGACTTTTAGAGTCGGCTGACGATATATCCAAGTATCTGATACTTGAGACAGGCAAGAAGGCCCGGACGGTGGCGTATATAACAAGCGAAGCAATATCAGCCGGTGCGATGATAAGCGTGTCCTGCCAGGACATAATAATGCGCGAAAATACTACGATAGGGGACTGCGCTCCGATTGCGATTGGCGCGAAACTCGAAGGTGTGGAGCGGGAGAAGGCCGAAAGCTTTGTCCGCGCGGCCTTTATGCGGGCTGCTGAAGCAAACGGCTACCCGGCAGTGCTCCTGAAGACAATGGTCAGTATGCAGACGGAGGTTTACAGGGTAAAGAATCTGCAAACGGGCGTGTATGAATTTTTTGAAAGCGACAAGATTTCCGCAGACCCTAATAAGTATGAGCTTGACAAAAAAGAGTTAATCGTCAGAAACGATGAGCTGCTGACGCTGACAGCTTCCAAAGCTTACGAATACGGCATAGCGAGGGCGCAGGTTAAAGACCTGGCAGGGGCGCTTGACTTTTTGGCGAGGCGAGATGGCGTGAGTTTTGTTGGCGAGCCAATAGTGCTCAAGACCAACTGGTCGGAGGAAATGGTGCGATGGCTAAATAATCCTGCGGTAATGGCTGTGCTTGTTATGCTTGCGCTGCTTGGGGTTTATGTTGAATTTAGCACGCCTGGTGTGGGACTGCCGGGGCTGGTGGCGGTTGTATGCTTTATGCTCATCATCGGCAGCAAATACTTAGTGGGACTGGCAAACTGGGTGGAGGTGGTATTGTTCGTGGTAGGGGTACTGCTGCTAATGGTAGAGGTCTTTATCCTGCCCGGCTTTGGTATAGCCGGCATTTTGGGAATGATATGTGTATTAGTCGGCGTGTTCGGGATGCTGGTCAGGAACCCGCCGGACAGATTGCCCTGGCCGCAAAACGCTCTTGACTGGGAAACATTCACAAGTGGAGTGCTGGGGCTATCGCTGGGCTTTGCGGGGTTTATCATTTTGGCGTGGCTGCTGGGAAAGTATCTGCCTAAAGTGCAATTTCTCAGCGGTCTTATGCTTGTCCCGACTCCGGCAAAGCAGGGGGATGAAGTGGAAGTGAGTATGACAACCACGCCGGAGAGTAAGGCCGAAAGCGTAAATATAGGCGATACCGGCATAGCAGTTTCGACTCTGAGACCCGCAGGGAAGGCAAAATTCGGCGAGGCGGTGGTCGATGTGGTCGCTGAAGGTGAGTTCCTTGAAGCAGGGACTAAGGTTAAAATAACCGAGATTTACGGAAACAGGGTTGTGGTCAAAACAATAGAAGATTTGTCATAAGGGTTGAAACTAATGGGTTGGTGGCTGGCTCTGGCGATTTTTCTGTATTTTGTATGCGCTGTTTTGATATTGGCTGAGGTGTTTTTGCCGAGCGGCGGGCTGCTGGGCGTCTGTGCACTTGTCTGTTTGATAGGCGGGGTGGCGATATTCTTCCGGCACAGCACTGTTGCCGGATTAGTAGGGATAGGCATCGCCATTGCAATGATACCCTCAGTTCTGGCTGTCGCTTACAAGATATTCCCGAAGACCAGATTCGGCAAAAGCGTTACTCTCAGTCCGTCGGAGAGAGAGCAGGGCGATGCCATACCCGATACGCCCGAGCTAAAGGGACTGCTCGGTGATGTCGGGGTCGTGCTTACGCCGCTAAGGCCTGTGGGGATGTGCGATTTTTCGGGACAAAGAGTTGAGTGTGTAGCAGAAAGCGGGTATGTTGACCGGGATAAAAAGGTCAAGGTTATCGACGTGGAAAGCACAAAGGTGACCGTTCGGGTGATAGAGTAGATGAGTGAATGAGTGGATGAGTAAACGCATATATGCATCCACTCACCAAATGAAAGGGCAGAAAGATGTTTAACTTAATAAATAGAATTCTGGCGGCGGAAAACCCTACAAGAATGATAGGTGTGGCGGTCCTGGTAATCCTCATATTTATGGGGTTGGTGTTCTTTCTGCTGTTTCTGAAGTTCTTCCGGCTGTGGCTGCAGGCCAAATTATCGCGAGCCGACGTCAAATTCTCCGAGCTTATTGGGATGTGGCTGAGAAAGGTCGATACCAGAATCATAGTCATAAGCAAGATAACCGCTGTTCAGGCGGGTCTGGCAGTAACGACGCGGGACCTGGAAAGCCATTACCTGGCGGGCGGGAGGGTCCCGAATGTTGTGCGAGCCTTAATCGCGGCCAACCGAGCAAATATTGATTTGACGCTGAAGACAGCTATGGCCATTGACCTGGCAGGCAGGGACATCCTCGAAGCGGTGCAGATGAGCGTCAATCCAAAGGTGATTGATTGCCCCGACCCCAAGAAAGGTAAGGAAACGATAGATGCGGTTGCACAGGACGGGATTCAGTTAAAGGCAAAGGCGCGGGTTACGGTGCGTGCAAATATTCAAAGGTTAATCGGCGGTGCGACTGAAGAGACGATTATAGCCCGTGTGGGCGAAGGAATTGTTACAACTATCGGAAGTTCGATAACATACAAGCACGTGCTGGAAAGCCCGGACAGTATCTCCAAGGCGGTTTTGCAAAAAGGGCTGGATGCGGGGACGGCTTTCGAGATTTTATCCATCGATATTGCGGATGTCGATGTAGGTGTGAACGTCGGGGCGGAGCTACAGAAGCACCAAGCCCAAGCAGATTTAGTTCGGGCACAGGCCGAGGCAGAAAAACGCAGGGCAATGGCATTTGCACGTGAGCAGGAAATGCGGGCGATGGTTGTCGAAAATGAAGCAAAGGTGCCGCTGGCGATGGCTGAGGCATTCAAGAAGGGCAATCTTGGCATTATGGACTATTACCGAATGAAGAATATCGTCGCCGATACTTCGATGCGGGAGTCTATCGCCCAGCCGAAGAAGAAAGAGTAATGGTTCGACTTTGCTCACCATCTTGAACAGGGTCGAAGGATTGAGTAAATGCGTTGATGAGTAGATGATGCTATGTTGAAAAGATTTCAAAATGTCATTTCCACCGATAGGTGTCCTGTGGAGAGCGAGCCGGCAGGGCGAAGCCCTGCACCGGATCAAGCCCGCCTTCGGCGGGGCGAGTCGAGAAATCTGCTCTTTTAATAGATTTCTCCACTTCGTCCCCGTGCTTTCTGCGAAAGCAGAAACGGGGACTTCGGTCGAAATGACATCTGAGCATTTCAACATAGCAAATAGATGAGTAAATGAGAAATGAATGACTTTGTGACACAAATAGTCTGTGGTGCTCGATGGCTGGATGTCGAAGACTCCGGCTGGATGCAAATATTAGTGTTCATTGTTATGGCTGTTATCTATGCGCTCGGCAGCATTGCCAAAGCGAAGAAAGTTAAAACCGGAGAGGAAGCGCAAATACCTACCAAAGACGGGCCAGGCAGACGGCAAATTACAAAAGCCGACCTCCAGCGAACGCCAGGTTCTGCTCAAAGAGTAACAATCCGACCTGGACCAAAGGTTGCGATTGTGGAGGTCGCTCAAGTTCAGTCCGCTCCCATATCAAGCCCGTCTCCGGTTGGACAGGTGATGGAACTTGCCACCAGGACCAGCAGTGAATTGGAAATTAAAGGCGTTCCAATTCCTTCGGAAGTTCCTGTGCCGGCGTATCTGGCCGGGATTTTGTCTGATTATGCCGACCCTGAGAAAGTGCGGAAGGTAATTTTGCATTACGAAATTTTAGGCAAGCCGTTATCGCTGCGTGAATCGCCCGAGAACATCATAGGACCTTGAGTATCGCACAACAGTCATTTCTGGATTGCAAAATGCCAGCGTCGTTAAGACCAGAAGAATTGGCGGATAAACAACGTCCCATAATATATGTTATGTTTCATTCGGCTATTCCGCCTGCGGCGGACAAGTTTTCAGGCAAAAGGGTTGGTTTCTGTGGTTTTGGGGTTCTGGAGCGGTTTTTGGGGGTTTACTGCCTGTGGCGGTTAAAATTGGGAAAACGGATGCTCGGTCTCAATGGCTTGTTTGGCTGTTTCGGAAAGATTATCCCACATAGCGGTTACGCGGTCCAACAATCCTAAATTTTGAAGAACAATTGAAATGTTTACGGTTGGGTCCGCGTGTGCGAAGTTATTGTGCATATAGCGCTCGAGGTTGATGAGCGAGGATGCAAACTTTATCTTGTCGCAATAAAGTAATGCTACCTTGTAATGGAGTTCGAGTGTTTCTTTATCGAGGCAATCGGGACCGGTTATTTGTTTTAAGGATTCCGGCTTTTGGTCTATTTCGAATAAACATATTGCGAGTTTGCTGCGTGCACGGTGATACGCGGGGTTTATCAGAAGAGCGTTTTGAAATGATGTGATGGCATCGGCGATTTTTCCTACGCCCAGGAAGAGAATGCCCAGTCTGTAGTGCAGGTCCGGATTTTGCGGGCGGTCAGCGATTTGATGGTTATGCGCTGCAATCATAGCCTCGGTCAGGTCCGGCTCAATGACATCATCAAACGGCAAATCCTCGCTAATGCCAAGCCGAAATTGCAGAGCAGCCGTTTCGGTAAAGAGCAATGAGCTGTTTGGCTGAATTGCGGCAGCCAATGACAGCGTTCCCAGAGCATCCGATATGTTGCCGGCTGAACTCTGGGCGATTGTGAGGCCGATATAAGCATCAACTATTCTGTCATTTATCTCAACTGCTTTATTGAACTGCTCTGCGGCAAGCCGGTGCTCGTTTAGCTGCAGATATTGAGTTCCAAGCTTAATAGTTGCCTCAAGAAAGTCCGGGCAGAGGGAAATCGCCTCCTGGTATTGAGCGACGGCCTGGTCGGCGGCGCCCAACATACCAAGAACATCGGCACGTTTCATAAGTAGTTCGGCCCTATCGGGCTGCTCGTTGGACAAATCCTCCAGCCGGTCCAGTGCTTCGTGAAGCTCGGCATCGCGGATAAGCTGGTCGATGTAGTCATCCTGGGTGTGGAAATTGTCGGGATGTATTAAGATTGCGGTGTTAAATGTTTCGATGGCTTCATCATATCTGGCGGCAGCGATATACAAATGGCCAAGCGTTACGAGAGTCGAAATGTCATCGGGATACTGGTTTTTCAACAGTTCGTATTGCTGGATGGTTTTTTCAAACTGGCGATTTTTGAAATAAATAGCAGCCAATCGCTCTGCTGGAAGCTGCAGATAGTTTTTGAATTTCAGACAATCCTGATAGAATTCGACCGCTTGAGATTCTTTGCCGAGCCGTTCATAGCAATGGCCAAGGGCATAAAGAGCCATGGTGTTGGTCGGCTGTCGCAGATAGACGGAGTTTAGCTCCTCGATTGCCTCTTGCAGCTGGTTATTATACAGGGACAGTGCTGCCGCAGCCATGCGGCCGTGCATGCAGGAAGTGTTTTCAAAAAGGTAAAGTCTTAACTGCTGCTGGGCAGCATCGAGTTTCATGTCACGAGTCAGCTCGATGACTTTATTGAGCTGGTGATATTGTGGAGAATCACCGTTGGTTTTTATCCGCTGCGGGCAGACATCCAGCCAGTGCCATATCAAATCGGCGGTGTCAAGCGTTATCGCCCTGCCGAAAATTTCCAGCAATCTACTCATACACCCCTCGCATCCGAACTGACGATTTACAATTTTCGATTTACGATTAGCGGTCGCAAATCGTAAACTGCAGGCTCACTATCACCTTGCACTAATGGTATCGACAATATGCGAGGGGATGTTAATTGCGCTTGGGGGGATTAGTTATTGAGGTGTTCATTTTGTGTGGCGGACGTGGGGACTGTGTGTAGTGTAGGGATTGTTGCGCCTCTAAAGGCTGATTATAGGGCGTTGCTACCCCCTGCTGCGAATCAAAAGTAAGTTATCAAGAAGCTCTGTCGGTAAATATAGGTTCCACAGGATGGGCAGGTATAAACTCTCTGTCTATATCCTTTACCCCCCTGCCCTGCCAGGAACAAGACTCTACTGCGAATCCGACTTAAGCGTTTGTGCCTGTTTTTCTATCTCGCTCAAGTATGCCAACGTGCGCTCAAGTTTGTCGCTTAGGTGCTTTAATTTCAGCATCGTTTTAACTCGCGTCAGCAGTTCGAGCTTATTCACGGGTTTACTTAGGAAATCGTCCGTGCCGGAATCGATGCCGCGTTCGATGTCCCTGAACTCATTGAGGGCGGTCACCATTATCACGGGGATGTCGCTGGTCTTGGGGTCATTTTTTATTCTCTTGCAAACTTCAAAGCCACTCATTTTAGGCATCATCACATCGAGCAAGATTAAATCAGGGGGTTCTTTTCTTATAATGTCCAGCGCTTCCAGGCCATTGTGCGCGGGGACGGTCCGGCAGTCAATGTCCTCAAGATATACCTGTAGCAGCTCAAGGTTCTGCAGATTATCATCAACAACCAACACCGTGGGTGTTTTTTCCTGCTTTTTTTGTGGCTTTGCCTGCTTCATAGATAAATTGCTCCTAAATTCGCCTGTTCATTATTTTCCCAAAGCTCTCATAATAGCGGTGCAAAAGGCCGGCAAGTCGTCAGGCTTGCGTGATGTGATTAGATTGCCGTCCACAACACATTCGGCGTCTATATACTCGGCCCCGGCGTTTTTAATATCGTCTTTGATTGCCATAAAACAGGTTGCCTTTTTACCCTTGAAAATTTGTGTGCTGCACAATAGCCACCCGCCGTGACAGATAGCGGCGATAATATTGCCCACGTTTACCATATCGTTTGCGAACTTTATAACATCGGCGCTCCTACGCATAAAATCAGGCGCAAAACCTCCCGGCACAACCATACAGTCGTAGTCACCGGCCTTAGCGTTTTTGGCTGCGATTTCCGAGACGCAGGAGTAGCCTTCTTTTGAATGATATTCTTTTTTTGCCTCTGCGGCAATGAAATTAACCTGCAAGCCAGCTTCTTTGAGTCGATAGTAAGGGAACCATACTTCGAGGACCTGATACATTTCGTCAACCATAATAGCCACTTTTTTCGCCGCCATTTTTCGCTACTCCTTTTCTTTCGGCATCGGCTCTTTGAGCCAGGCCAGGTTAAACACATAGTGTTGTTTACTGCTGATAAGATGGATTAACCCATTCGGTGTCTGGGTAGCTGCCAGGTACCCTTTGGGTTCGGCGTGGGTTTGGTCCATAACAAACCAGCCGGTGTTGCCGCCGCCGTCGAGTTTTCTTGCGCGACCGCCATCGGTAATCAGCCGCTTGGTAGGCCAGGTTTTTCCCTCATCAAACGAAATCGCCGCGAACATACCATACATCTGGCGCAACTTGCCGGCGGCATCGGGGAGGGACATTCCTTGCCTGGGGCCGGTGAAGCTAACCAGCAGGATAGGTCCTTCCTGGAGTCGTCTAAGAACCAGTCGTTGGCCGCCGCCGATCAAAGGGAACTGGCTGGGCAGGTACGTCCAGGTTTGCCCCATATCCCTGGAGAGACTCATTGGCATACGGCTGTCAATATCATTACCTCGTCCGAGGGCCATAAGAGTTCCATCTTTGAGCTGGACGATGCCGGCGTGAATACCGGCGATCCAGGCGTCCGTTGTGCCTGGGGCAAAGTTAGGTTCGGGCCGACCTTCGCCGGGGTCAACCCATGTTTTGCCGGCATCGCGGCTGATATGGACGGCTGTGCCACCGCTCCCCCCTGCCTCTGCATCGCAAGGTAAAATGATGGAGCCCTCGTGGGTTCGGATGACCGATTGGGCCGGCTGGTGGCGAAGGCCATGCTCAGGATTGATGAGCCGGGCTTTAGACCAGGTGGCACCACTGTCGGTAGAGGTGCGCATTGTTAGAGCAAGGTTGCCCCAGGTGGCTGCTGCGGAAAGGCCATTAAAGTGGTAAATGGTGCTCTGCCCATCGAACCAAAGGGCGGGAGCGTGGTCGTTGCGGTCCGGGGCATCCCAGAAGACGGAGGCCAGCTCCCATTGGTCACAGCCGTATCGCAGGCGGCTTGCCAGCACAGCCAGCTCGCGGCCAGCTTCAGTTCGGCAGGAATACCATATCGACAGCAGGTCGCCGTTGGGACAGCTAACCAGTGCTGGGTCGTGGTTGTGCGTTGGGTATATCGGGCCATCCGAACCCGGCGGGATTTTGACATATTCGATAGGACCTTTGAAATACGGATTGTTGGGGTCGGGACCTTTTGTAAGGTCCGCGGGAATATGCTGGTTGACATTTTGCCGGTTCAGCGGCAGCACGGGGAGAGGAAACGGTTTTGTATCCGGCAGCTCGCCAATGACTACACGGAAGCCTATCAGCCAGCTTTTATCCTCCGTCAGCGTGCCGAGCCGGTTCGCTGAGCGCAGATACGGCAGCGGTGTGCTGTGACTGCCGCCACGGGTTACTTTGAAGTCACCTACAGCGTGGCCTACGGGGTCGGTCTGGTCGCTTTCTTCATAGGGCCCATACCAGTCATAGCACCATTCCTCCACATTGCCGTGCATATCGAACAGACCCCAGGGGTTAGCCGGTGTGGTTGCGACGTGCAGCGGGACCGGCTTATGCTCCCAGGTTTCCACCTGATTTTTATGATAATCGCCTGGGAGACTATTGCCGGTGTGGTAGGCGGTAGTGGTGCCGGCCCTGCAGGCATACTCCCATTCGGCTTCGGTGGGCAGGCGGTAAGGCCTGCCTTCCTTTTTAGAGAGCCATTCGCAGAATTTGGCTGCCTCATCCCAGCTTACAAAAACGACTGCTTCGTCGTCCTCGCTGGAGAAACCGAGTTTCTCGCGGAGTTTGCGGTGCTGCGGGTCAAACTGCTCATACTGGGCATTAGTGACCTCGGTTACGGCCATATAAAAGGGCTTAGTAACGGTAACTTTGTGGACAGGTCGCTCGTCCCAGTCGCCGCCTTTTTGCTGCCCCATCAGAAATGAGCCCGGCTCAATGCGGACAAACTTCATACCTAAGGAATTAACAAGTGTGTCAGGCATTTTTGTGGAAGCTGCCATTGCTATAGTCTTTGATATACTGAATCCTGTCACCAGACAGATAATAGCTATTGACAAGCATTTTCTTTTCGCCATCACATTACCTTTCGGAGGCTATGTTGCCGTGAGATTCGATAAACTGACGGACCTGCGGCCTGATATAGAGCTTTTCAATGTCTGTCACTTTTGCGACCGCTGCTGCACACAGGGCCGCGACCTCGGCTGATGGGGCCTGCGTATCCACAAAGAAAAACTGCCGGCCTTTTACAGTGCAAAGCCCCCCGCCGCTTCCGTCGAGCGGCTCATTGCGGATTGTAACGCCATTTGCTTCCAGCAATGCTAAAAGTTCTTCTAAAATTCTCTGCTGATTCATTTTTCGTGTGTTGTATTATGTATATCGTAGTTCAAGAAAAAGCACGTTAAAAGTCGATAAACTACTTGTGAGCCAAAGCTTTTGTTAGATAGTAGCCCACAACTGAAATATAAATTCTATAACAGGAGTAAAGAGTTGACAAGTATTATTGAGAAACGGATTTCGCTGCACAAATTTCTGACAGACCTGCAGGAGGAAAACAATGCCTTAAAATCTCAGATTGCACAACTGCAGGTGCTTGCCAATATGGGGACTATCAGCTATATGATAGCCCACGAAATCAATAATCTGCTCACGCCGGTGAAAAGCTATGCGAGTCTTGCAGTAGGCAACCCTGAGGATAGAGCACTGGCTGAGAAGGCGCTTCAAAAAGCGGTGCAAAATTGCGAGCGTGCCTCGGAAATAATGACAAGTATGCTCGCGCTGGCAAACGGCAAGATGGACGAAAAAAAGGACGCACGATTAGTTACTTTGATTGAAGAGGTTTTTACGTGCCTTTGCAGGGATTTGAGAAAGGATGGAATAGTCGTAAATATCCAGGTTCCCGAAGATTTGACGGTCGGGGCTGTGCCTGTTCAGATTCAGCAGGTCTTAATGAATTTGATACTCAATGCCCGTGATGCGATGCTGCCGCGCGGCGGTGTTCTAACCATCAAGGCCCAGGAGAAGGCCGATGCGGTCCAGATAGAAGTTGCCGATACCGGGGAGGGAATAGAGTCGGAGAATTTAAAAAATATTTTCGAGTCGTTTTTCACCACCAAGGCCGGTAAAAACTTGCTATCCGAACGTTCGGGTGCGGGACTTGGGCTGGCCTTTTGCAAAAAGATAATAGATGCACATGGAGGGTGCATTTGTGTCGAATCAAAAGTCGGTGAGGGAAGCACATTCAAGATAACCCTGCCCAAATCACACAGTCGAGTAATAGCTGAACGGTAAGGCGAAGTCCGGACCGTAAAGTCCAGAATCAGGTAATTAGATGTCTGCGAAGAGCATCAACATTGCTGTTATTTTAATACTGGCGGTCCTTTCGCTTGCAATCCTGGCGGACAGTATGACCAAGCCGCTCGGCCGCGATGAACAAATGTATTGCGCCGGCGGCGCACTAATGGCTAATGGCAAGATGATTTACAGGGATTTTTCATACCCAGCCCAGATGCCTTACCACCCATTGCTTTATGCGGCCTTGTTCAGGGTATTAAACACAACACATTATTTACTCGTGGGCAGAATCGTCTCAACTTTTTGTGACATCGCGGTGTTAGTGTGCATTGTGGGGATATATCGGCACATCTTTGGTGGTTTTCCGGCTGCCGGAAGACTTTTGGGACTGGCGGCTGCTGTGCTGTATGTATTTAATCCGCTCGTGGATTACGCCAATGGGTATGCCTGGAATCACGATGTTGTAATCTTGTGTGTGGTGCTATCTTTCTGGCTATTTGCATCCGCCGATTTTCAGCGAAAATCAAGATACTGGAAAATTGCAGCGATGGGTGGTCTTTTGACCTTCGCGACCTGGATGCGGGTAACCGGCGTTCTGGTGGAGCTATTGTTCCTGGTGATGCTGCTGGTCCAGCCTGCCCAGTCAACGAGACAAAGAGTTAAGACAATCCTGCCATTTTTAATTGCGGCGTCGGGCGTATCGGTCTGGCCTGTGTGGGTGATAGCCCAGGCACCGCGAGCATTTTTCTTAAACATTGTCAGAATACCCGCGATCTACGGCGAATGGCTGAAAAGAATAGGTATGGTCCACAACAAATTCAACCTGACGTTAAATTCTATCACGACGCCGGGGTATTTGGTGCTTATTGCGGTAGCGGTTTATCTTTGCATAATAGTAATGCACCTTCGTCAGAGATTAAAAATCACGGATAGGAAAAACCTGTTACTTGCCGCCCTGCTGCCGGTGGTATTTTTTATTATCGCTTTTATACCGCCGACAATGTGGGAGCAGTATCTGGCGATGCCGGTTCCATTTCTGGTAATTGGGCTCGCTTATCCACTACTATACTTACAAGAACTTGCCAACAAGGATGGTCAGAATAAGCATTTCAAAATAGCGGCTGCTTTGATAATTGCAGGTGTGTTTGTGGCGGTCGCTTCAAGCCCGACTGTGGCGGTCAGGACTGTGATGCTTTTTGAGCCGGAAGGCTGGGTGCCGATTCAACTGCATAAGGTTTCAAAGGATATTGCCGAAAGAACCAAAGAGCCAAAACTGGCGTTTACATTAGCCCCCCTTTTTGCTCTCGAAGGCGGCTGCGATATTTATACTGAATTATCAGCCGGCTCGATTATTTACAGGATTGCTGATTTGATGTCACCGGACGACCGCGGCGTTACACACACTGTCGGGCCGAAAACGCTGGCGGAGTTGGTTGAGAAATCGCCGCCGGCGGTTGTGATAGTTGGCGTGGAGATGGAGTTTCTGGAGGAGCATCTTCTCAAGACAGCCGTCAAGCCGGATTGGGAGAGAAAGGTTTATGAAAACGGCGTAGCGGCGTATTTTAGGCCGTAAGAACGGTCGGGGTCGGGGATTATACGAGAGGATAAGGAAGGGTGCGATTCATCTTTGTCCGTCAGGACTCCACAGGAGTAGGTGGTTGCGTCCATCGTCTATCGGTTACGCTGCCCCGCACCGTTTCTGGTGCGGGGCGCTGCTCGCTTCGTCTGGCGTCAGCCATCCCTTACGGGAGAGTTTAGGATTTCCATTCTCTGTGTCCTCTGTGGCCTCTGTGGCCTAATTTTTTTTCGTTTTATCGTTTAGATTTTTATTGAAAAATATGCAGAATTTGGTATAATACCAATGTGAACTCGTGTAGTTCACGATATGCCCGCCAGGAGCGGCAAGCACGCGGAGCTCCGCACGAAAAGGGACAGCCTGTCCTGAGCGGCCTGTGGTGAGCAAGGTCGAACCAAGTCGAAGGGCAGTTCCAGAATCAGGCCATTTTAGCCACAAAAAACCTCAAAATGACAGAATTATTGATTATTTCTCCATATTCTTGTATGTTCTATACCTTATACGCAATACGAAACACGCTATACGCCACACGCTATACGAGAATCGAGTTTTATCCGCCAGAGCTTGCACGCCGTAGGCGGGGCGGAATCCAGAATCGAGCAACGATTTATTGACAATTATTTATATCTCTGTGCCTGCCCTGAGCTTGTCGAAGGGTGCTCTGTGACCTCTGTGGCTATATTGTGCCTTTTTATGACTTTTTGGCTATGAGGTAATTATGCAAAACAAAGCCAATTTGCTAAATACTCAAATGAACGTAAATTCTGTTTTAATAGGGGATTATGAAAATGAACGACTTTGCAGCCGCGAGAAAAACAAACCCAACCTGCACTGAGCAACGTCGAAGTGTCAAACCCAAACAAACTCGAAGCGCGTAGGGTGGGGTCTTGCCTGTGGTGAGCTTGCCTGCACTGAGCAAGGTCGAAGTGTCGAACCTACCTGTAGTGAGCTTGCCTGCACTGAGCAAGGTCGAAGTGCCGAATCTATTTCAAACGTGACCTTTCAAAATTGGCCATCACAAGTTGCAAAAATCCTTGCAATTTCAGGATGATTTTGGTAATCTATATCTACCGTATCGTATAGGAAGTTAAACTAATTGCCGACGCAGTCGGCTTCAAATCACGATATACGAAATACGAGCGACGAACGACGCTCAGACTGACCCGTTTCGAAAAAACGGTCAGTTTGAGGTAGGAGGTGGAATTATGTTTCGGATGCTAATTGTTTTGATGATAGTGGCTTTATGCGTCCATACTGCTGCGGCTTTAGATGGCTCTGGCACGCAGCAAGACCCCTGGCGGATAGAGTCGCTGGCGGATTTTGACGAGTTTGCGGCTGACCCGAATTACTGGTCTGGCTTCACCCGCCTGGAAAGCGATGTCAATCTGGCCGGTCGAACCTACTCCACCGCCGTCATTGCCCCGGATATTGATAATTCCAATTATTCTTTTGACGGCACTGCCTTTACTGGTGTCTTTGATGGTAACGACCATAAGCTCATAGGGTTGACCATCGATGACGGCGGGACAGGTAATTGGTATCTGGGCCTTTTTGGCTATATCGATGGCGGCGATGTCAAGAATTTGCATCTTGAAGGCGGCGATGCAAGCGGCTATGTGTTTGTTGGCTGCCTGGTGGGGGTAAATGTTCTTGGCAGTATCTCAAACTGCTATTCTACCGGTGACGTAAGCGGTTCTAAGTATGTCGGCGGACTGGTGGGAGCAAATGGTTATTGGCGTTCTCCAGGAGGTCCAATCACGAACTGCCATTCTACCGGCGATGTCAGCGGTGATGGAGGTGTCGGCGGACTGGTGGGGAGTAATGGTGACACTCTCTTAAACTGCTATTCTACCGGCGATGTCAACGGAACCGAGAGGGGTGTCGGCGGCCTCGTGGGGTTAAATTGTGACAGTGTCTCGAGCTGCTATTCGACCGGCGATGTAAGCGGTTATGGGTCTGTCGGTGGCTTGGTGGGGGAGAACGGCTACTACGATGGGTGGGTATCGCTACCCGGATACATATACAATAGCTATTCTACAGGTGCTGTTGAGGGGGCTTTGTATGTCGGCGGATTGGTCGGCTACAATTTTGCTGGCGATATAGAGGGCTCTTTCTGGGATGTGCAAACCAGCGGCGAACCTAATATGTGTGGGCTCCAAACTGAATATGCTACGGGCTGTGACCCAAATTGTGGAAAGACTACTGCCGAGATGCAGACAAGAAGCACCTTCACCGAAGCCGGCTGGGACTTTATCGAAATCTGGGGTATCGGCGAACATCAGACGTATCCATATTTGAGGTTTGCACCGGCTGGTGATTTGAACTATGACAAAAAAGTTGACCTCGTTGACCTTGCGATTCTCGCTTCGCACTGGCTCGAAGGCAAAGATAACTAAGAGCGTCTAACATAAGGAAAAGACACGGATTAACGCTGGTTGATATTAGACACGGATTGACACAGATTTAAATTGTTTATAATTCATTGCTCTGTGTCCTCTGTGAACTCTGTGGCTAAAAAAACTTTTTAGGAGGTGAAATTATGTGGCGGATGGTAATTGTTTTAGTGATAGTGGGCTTATGCGTCCATACTGCTGCGGCTTTGCCCGGCTCTGGCACTCAGCAAGACCCCTATCGGATACAGTCGCTGGCGGATTTTGACGAGTTTGCGGCTGACCCGAATTACTGGTCTGGCTTCACCCGCCTGGAAAGCGATGTCAATCTGGCCGGGCGAACCTACTTCACCGCCGTTATTGCCCCGGATACTAATAATGCGCCTCGTTCTGGTTTCAATGGTACATCCTTTACCGGCGTCTTTGACGGAAACGACCATAAGGTAATAAAGCTGACCATAGATGACGCGGGAGCCGGTAATTGGTATCTGGGTCTTTTCGGCTATATCAATGGCGGAGAAGTAAAGAACCTGGGTCTTGAAGGCGGCTCTGTCAGCGGCTTTTACTTTGTTGGCGGCCTGGTGGGGATAAATCTTGGCATTATCTCGAACTGCTATTCTACCGCAGATGTAAACGGTGTTGGGACTGTCGGCGGACTGGTGGGTGGAAATGATGGCAGTATCTCGAACTGCTATTCTACCGGCTCTGTCAGCGGTGATAGGTATGTCGGCGGCCTGGTGGGAAATAACGGTGAGGGCTATGTCTCGAACTGTTATTCTACGGGCGATGTTAATGGTGTTGATGATGTCGGCGGCCTGGTGGGAAAAAACGGAGTTTGGGGGTATGTGCCTCATATCCCTGGTCACATAATTAATAGCTATTCTACCGGCAATGTAAGCGGAACCGGGTGGTCTGTCGGCGGCCTGGTGGGTCACAATTATATGACTGTCTCGTACTGCTATTCTACCGGTGATGTGAGCGGCGATTGGTCTGTCGGCGGACTGGTGGGAATAAACGGTGAGGGCCCGGCGGGCCCGGGCCTCCATTACCCTGGTTTCATAATTGATAGCTACTCTACCGGTAGTGTTCACGGGGATTCGGCTGTTGGCGGATTGCTTGGAGATAACAGATGTGGAGACATCGAGAGGTCATTCTGGGATGTTGAAACCAGCGGCGAACCTAATATGTGTGGCCTCCAAACTGAATATGCTACGGGCTGTGACCCAAATTGCGGAAAGACTACTGCCGAGATGAAGACAAAAAGCACCTTTACCGAGGCCGGCTGGGACTTTATCGAAATCTGGGGCATCGGCGAGAAACAGACATATCCATATCTTAGGTTTGCACCGGCTGGTGATTTTAACTATGACAAAAAGGTTGACTTTTTTGACCTTGCGATTCTTGCGGCGCATTGGCTGGAAAGCCCGCCATAGTCGGGCAAAATACGAGGGACGATGGATGAGAGACGATGGACGTGGAGAGTATTCCCACCACGATATACGAAATACGAACGACGAACTACCTATATGCTTTTAGTCGTTTGGTTCGGAGGGCTTGTTGGGTTCTGTGTTAGTCTTTGGAGTTCTTGGTTCGGCGGAGTCGTAAATTGCTTTTGCGATGTCGTTGATTGCCTCGCGGGTTTGGCCGTTGGCGTTATTAGTGAGGATGGAAAATATGTAATCGGCATCTATGGTGCTGCATACTCCGGAAAAGGATTTGACACCTTCAATGTATCCGGTTTTGCCGAAGATTTTGCCCTTATAATTTTGCTCTGTGAAGAACTTGCCGATTGTTCCATCTATCCCCCCTACCGCGAGCGAGTCCTTATAAAGCTTCCAATTCTTGCTATTGTAGATATTTAATAGCACTTTTGCTATGGCGTGCGCGCTAAGCTCGTTCTGTCTGCTTAGGCCGCTGCCGTCATCGATATAAAACTGGCTTGCATCGATGTCAAGGTCCAGCAAATACCGGCGAACCAGCTCCTGGCCCATCTTCCAGCTTCCGTTTTTTCTCTCCGGGTTAGTATTGGCGGCAATGGTTTTAAGCAATGCTTCCGCTGCTAATCCCAGGCTATCCTTATTACAGCGTGCCAGACAATCGGCGATGGGGGTGGAAAACTCGGCAAGCAACCTGAAATTGCCATAATTACCCGTGGTTTTTTCTATGAGATTACCTTTTACATTTATCCCTGCTCCGGCTAAATTCTCTGCTAATAGAAACCCGAAAAACGTAGCAGGTCTCTCAATCGCAACAGGAAATGGCTCGACCTGGTCTTTGCATTTGCCGCGAACGATGAGCCTGTTAGGTTGCCGGTTCCGATAGGCACCTATGGTGCTGATGCCGTCTGATATGAGGACGACCTCGTTGACGAGCTTTACGAAATCTGTTTGCGGCTCGATGGAAATTACCGCTTTGCCGGCGATATTTTTAGCACTTATCTGGACACAATTGCAGTTGAAATTCAGCGCGCTAACTTCGCAGGCATACCAACGGTTGAGGTCTTCTTTCGGCCAGTTAGGATGGACACGCTGGTCATCAAATGCGCCGGTGTCAACGATGATATTGCTGATGGTTTTTACGCCGCTGCGCTTTAGTGCTTCGGCTATGTCCTTAAATATCCAGCCGTATTCCCGGCCATACTTGGCGTCCGTAACTCTGTCACCGAGTAAGGGGTCGCCGCTCCCTATTACTACCAGCGTATTATCAGAAAGTCCGACTTTTGTTTTATACACGTAACCAGGGCCTAAATATTTTAGGGCCGCTGCGGTGGTAATTATTTTCATATTTGAAGCCGGTATCATCGGCTCTCTTTCGTTGTGGCTATACACCGTTGCACCCGAATCGGCCTTTATGATATGAACAGAGAAATGGACTTTCTGCTGCGAAGACCGGCTGATAATACTATCAATTTGCCCTGTTAAATCCGCCTTCGCAAGGCCGACAAGACAAAAACCAAGTACAGCCGCAAACAACAGTTTTTTTATTACTCCGTAGAAAAGACCCACCGTCATTTCGACCGAAGTCCCCGTTTCTGCTTTCGCAGAAAGCACGGGGACGAAGTGGAGAAATCTATTCAAAAGCAGATTTCTCGACTCGCCTACGGCTCGCTCGAAATGACCCCAACAAGTTGGGGAACCATTTTCTACAGAGCGTTTTCTTATGCTAACCTTCATAAAAAAAGCAATTTGCTTAGTGCCAGAATCAAAAAGTCCTTGAGTTCAAAATAGCCATAACTTATCGGCGAATAGGATAACAATGTGGGCGCACTTTGTTAAGAGGATTCTCCTGGACTTTGCGTAAGAACCTATCGCCCGAGCGCAAGCGTTTGAGTTTTATGCTCATTACTTGCTGGAAAGAGGAAACGGCGGCTCACCACGGATGGTAGGCAGCGCTGACTTTATTTCGTCGATAGTAACACCAAGCAGTGCCTTTGCAATCGGGTCAAGGTCGGCTTCCGGGCCTTGCAAGTGGAACGTGCGGTGTATGTGGGATATTGTTCCACCCGGTTTCATCGCGGCTGCCGGAGAAGACGTTTCAAGCTCATAGAATGGGCCGAGAGGTTTGGCACCTGGTTGAGCAGGACCATCATTGTATGAATTTACGACGTCGCCCTTATACGGCTCCTTTTGAATTTCCCACATTGAGTTCACGTAATCGGCGGGCCTATCAGGTTTGTTGTACTGCACGATTGTCAAGACTTTATTGACGGCATCATAACTGCCAGCCACGGGCCTGGCTCGTTGTGGTGAAAGACCGATTTTGCTGCGGTATTGTCCGTCGCCACTGAAGAATAATACGTTTTCTTTAGTTCGCAGCCGGGCCGCGGGAACTTTCCCGAAATAGGCATCGTTTACAATCGGGCCAAGTTTATCCTCCGGGCCGGCGTTGAACGGGACCACGATAGTTGTTTTGGGTGACGGATTGAACATGCCGAGAATCCATATAGAGAGCAGGCCGGTTTCTTTCTCCCAGGCTTTGTCGCCCGTATTGGTCATCTTGTTGCTTGATTCAAAGGCGACCATTTTGACTGTTTTGGCCGGTGTTACGCCCAGCGATTCGATAGCCTCTTTCTGCTCGAGGACCCGTATGTCTCTATCCACCCGAAGAGCGAAGGTTGTGCCCGAGTAGTTCTCCAGCTGTATATTCTTTTTCAGAAGGGCACGGTTAGCGGATTTGGCGATAATCTCAAATGGTTCCGTGTCAACAGGTGCCGGTGTGAACCAGTGTTCGAGGTCGAAGGGCACATCTTTCTTAAAGAAGATAGAGAATTGACCACCTTCAGGGCCGAGCCAGAAGCGGTCTTCACCGCCATAGACATTTATGTGCTGGGCGATTTTGCCGGAGGAGATAAGTTCGCGGTTGAGCCAGCCGAAGCTCAAGCCCTTCGTTCCTTCTGCGGAACTGGTCATTATGCGTCCCTGCATTTTGGGCAGGACGGCAACCTGGCTGTTACCCGATGTGTCTGATAAAAGAACCACATCAGTATGTTTTTTAAGAAATGCCACGTCGTCGCCAAATGTAACTTTTGCCATTTCTGTTTTCTCCGCCAAACAATCTGCTGAAATTGTAATACTGGCCACAGCAATCAACAATTTTACGTATCTCATTTTTTACCTCCTTAACTTGCTTCGTTCTTAAACAATAGAATAATACTAAATACGATTATATTTAGGTCCAAGACGATAGAATAGTCAATATAAAGTGGTTTGTCAATCTGGAAATATAGGTGGGGATTATGCCGATTATTTTATTTGCTTATAGTATTTGCAATTTGACGTTTTTACTTGACCGCGATAAATTGATTATTGACTATTGACTATCGAATTCATAGACTACGACCACGAAACATGAACCACAAAACACGATTCATGAGAGACGAAAAGATGGCTGAGAAAATTGTAAAAGTTGGGCTGGTTGGTTTTGGCACCGTGGGCAGCGGTGTTGCGAAGCTCATATTAGAAGATGCGGATTCGATTGCAGCCAGAACAGGTATTCGGCTGGAGCTTGCCTGTGTTGTGGATATTGACACAAAGTCTGCTCGGCCGGTAAAGCTGCCAAAAGACATTCTCACCGATGATTTGAACAGGCTGCTGAAGGACGATAGTATTCGAATAGGCATTGAAATGGTTGGCGGCACCGATGTGGCAAAACAGATACAGCTGAAGATGCTTGAGGCGGGCAAAGATGTGGTTACCGCCAACAAGGCGTTATTAGCCGAATGTGGCCCTGAGCTTTATAGAGCAGCCCACAAGAACAACCGCTGTATAGCTTTTGAAGCGAGCTGCGCCGGGGGCATACCTATAATCTTGGCGCTTCGCACAGGGCTGGTGGCAAACAATATTACGGCGATGTATGGCATCGTAAATGGGACGTGCAACTATATCCTCTCGAATATGTCTGCAAGAGGTGAGGATTTTTCGGAAGCTCTGGTCCAGGCCCAGAAAAAGGGCTATGCGGAAGCAGACCCTACGCTGGATATAAGCGGCATTGACAGCGCCCACAAGCTCGCTATTCTTGCCTCTTTGGCTTTCGGATACGAAATTACATTGGATGATGTTTTTGTTGAGGGCATCGAAGGGATTTCGAAAGAGGACATTCGGTACGGTGGGGAAATGGGCTATTGTTTGAAGCTATTGGCGATAGGACAAAAAAACGAGCAAAACAAGATTTCACTTCGTGTACATCCATCCTTTATCGCCAAGGACAGCCCTCTTGCCCGTGTGGAAGGTCCATTTAATGCTATCAGCATATTCGGCAGCGCTGTCGGCCAGGTGATGTTCTACGGCAGGGGTGCAGGGATGATGCCCGCTGCAAGCGCAGCGGTGGCAGATATTATCGATGTTGCTTTAGGCAACTCCGCTACTACTTTCCGTAACCTGCGTCTTATACCGAGGGGCGAGGCGCAGTCGCAGGTAGAAAAGATTAACGAGAGTGTAAGCAGGTTTTACATAAGGGTGATGGCCAAGGACCGGCCAGGCGTGGTGGCCAGATACAGCAAGGTGCTCGGCGACCATCAGATAAGTATATCTGGGGCATTACAACATGAGGGCGCGGGGCCTGATAATACTGTGCCGGTAGTAATCACAACGCATAGCACACAGCAGAAAAATATGACCGCCGCGTTAGCGGAGCTGACAGGACTGGATGTCATCAGGGGAAAGCCGGTCTGTATAAGAATTGTGGATATTCCGGAAGACAAAGAAAATTAAAAATCAAAAATAAAAAATCAAAATTGAGGATATGACTAAATACGTAATAATTGTGCCGGACGGTGCGGCGGATGAGCCGCTTGAGCAGTTCGGTAATAAGACGGTGCTCGAAGCCGCCGAGACACCCAATATGGATAAAGTCAGCAAACGCGGCAGGCTGGGTTTGGTGCGGACGATTCCGGCAAATATGGAAGCCGGCAGCGATGTTGCTCAGATGAGTCTGCTGGGTTATGACCCGCGGCGATATTATTCTGGGCGTGCACCGATTGAAGCGGCGGCACGGAACATCAAATTAGCCGCGGATGACTGGGTTTTCAGATGTAATCTGGTTACCATTGCCGACGGCAAAATGGCAGACCATAGCGCCGGGCACATCTCCACCGCTGAGGCCGGCAATCTGGTAACAGAACTGAACAGCCGGTTCGGCAGCGAGCAGGTTCGTTTTTATGCGGGCGTAAGCTACAGGCACTTAGTAGTTTTCAAAGGTCTTGATTTTGACGTTCAGACATATCCGCCGCACGACCACATAGGGACGGCGATAGAAAAGATTCTGCCCCGCGGCAAAGGCGCCGAATTGCTTATCGATTTGATGGCGCGCTCGCAGCAGCTTTTCACCAATCATGATATTAATAAGGTCAGACGAGACCTGGGTGAAAATCAGGTCAGCAGTATCTGGCTTTGGGGACAGGGCAAAAGAGCCGTTGTAGAGCGCTTCGAGAAGCGATTCGGAATCAAGGGCGCTGCTATCGCCGCCGTTGACCTGGCAAAAGGTTTGTCGATGCTTATCGGCTTTGACTTGATAGACGTGCCTGGTGCCACCGGGTTTATCGATACGAATTATCGTGGCAAGGGTTCAGCCGCGATACAGGCGCTTGACAAATATGACCTGGTTTTTGTCCACATAGAAGCGCCGGATGAGGCAAGCCACAACGGCAATGCGACAATGAAGAAAAAAGCGATAGAACAGATTGACAAGCATATTGTGGGACCTGTGTTTGAGGCGCTGCAGAATTATGAAAGCTGGCGGATACTGATAATGCCTGACCATCCGACGCCGGTGCGAAGCTGCGCTCATTCGCCGCAGCCCGTTCCATTCGCTATGGCAGGCAGCGACATCAGCGGTATTCTGGACATGACTTTTAGCGAAGCCAACGCTGCCAAGTCGGGGCTGAGGATAGACAATGGTTTTGAACTGATGGAGTATTTCCTGAAAAGCTAAAGAAATTGACCATCAAAACCGAATTAAATATGCGGTATAAGAAGCTAAAAGAACTTATGATGCTTAATAAGGTAATTGTGTATTACACCAATCATTCTGAGAGTGAAGATAATGGCTGGGATTGTGTTGAGTTCTTATTGTTTGTAGGCCAGACCCTTCGCTTCGCTCAGGGTGACAGAAGGGTGTTTTGGAGGTAATATGGCAATAATTGTTCAAAAATTCGGAGGCACTTCGGTTGCTAATGCGGAAAAGATTCGCCGGGCCGCCAAGCGGGTAATTGAAACGGTAAAAAGGGGTTATCAGGTTGTGGCGGTGGCCTCGGCTCGCGGTCAGCAGACCGATGAGCTTATTGCAGATGCTCTGGAGCTTAATCCCAATCCGCCCAAACGCGAGATGGACCAACTGCTCAGCACCGGTGAGCAGCAAAGCGTCTCGCTTTTCGCTATGGCCCTTGCGGCCATGGGCTACGATGCCATCAGCTTTACCGGCGGGCAAATACGGATGATGACCAACAGCGACTTTACGAGGGCGCAGATAAAGAGCATTGACGCCCAGCGAATTCACAAGCAATTAGACCAGGGCAGAATTGTTATCGTGGCGGGCTTTCAGGGTATCGATGAAGAGGAAAACATAACCACGCTCGGTAGAGGCGGCTCGGACACAACTGCGGTTGCACTGGCAGCGGCTTTAGGGGCAGAGGAATGCGAAATCTACACCGATGTCGATGGAATTTACACCACCGACCCGCGGATATTTAAGGACGCTGCGAAGATGAAAGAGATTAGTTACGACGAGATGCTTGAACTGGCAAGCCTCGGAGCCGGTGTTATGCATAATCGAGCGGTCGCATTCGGCAAGAAATATGATGTTAAGATTCACGTAAGACATAGCGGTAAGGAAATAGAGGGGACAATAATTACTCATGAGGTGCCACAAATGGAAGGTGTAGTAGTTACAGGCGCGACAATGCAGAAAGATATGGCCAAGATAAGTCTGATCGGCGTGGATAACGTTCCGGGCAACGCTGCGAAGGTTTTCGCTCACCTGTCAAAGGCCAAAGTGGTTGTCAACGACATCGTTCAGACGGAAATCAGCAATGAAAAGGCGAACCTTTCTTTTATGATAGGCGCTTCGGACCTGACCACAGCTAAAGAGGCCGTTGAGAAAATTAAAGGTGAGGTTGGCTGCGAAAGGGTCTTCGTTCGCGATGATATTGCTCTGGTCTCTGTGGTCGGCGTTGGTATGCGAACACATTATGGCGTGGCTGAAAAGATGTTCGGCTCGCTGGCAAAAGCGAGAGTCAACATCGATTTGATTACGACCAGCGAAATCCGCATCAGTTGCGCCGTGAACAAAAAGGACGCAGAGGAAGCCCTTAAAGCCGTGTGCGTTGCGTTCGAGCTGGATAAACCCGCTGAGAAACGAACAAAGAGCTATTGACAAGTTAAGCTTTGACTAAGAGAAGTAAGAGCACCTACGCGATGAGCAAGCATCGACGAACGGGCCTAATTGTTGTGGGTCTGTTGGCGGCGATGCTAACGGTTTGGTTCGACCACAGCCAACTCGGACGCCGGTGGTGGCGGCAGGCCGAATCCAGACAGCCGGCAAGGTCAGACGACCTCGAGAAATACCACGCCAAAACCTTCACTGTCGTAAATGTGGTTGATGGTGACACTCTTGACATAGATATAGCCGACGGCAAATACGACCATACAAGAATTCGGCTTTGGGGAATCGACACGCCGGAGACGAAAAACCCCGAAACGGGCGTGATGTATTTCGGCCCTGAAGCGGCTGAATTCACAAGAAAATCGGCTTTCGGGAAGCAGGTTACGGTTTATCTCGATGAGACTCGCACAAGGGACAAATACGACCGGCTTCTGGCATATATCAAATTACCTGACGGCGGATTTTTGAATGAGGTTTTGCTGACCGAGGGTTTTGCATACGCGGACCTGCGGTTTCGCCACGATTTTTACAATAAGTACAAGCAATTAGAATCCGGTGCACGCGGAAGGAAGAAAGGATTATGGCAGAAAGTAACGCGTGAGCAACTACCTGAGTGGCTGCAAAGAGAAAAGCCAAATCTGCTACCAGAGTAGGGGCGGTTCGCGAACCGCCCTTAATATAAACCTACAAGTTGAGTTTGACCCTTGCAAATCGATTGGTTACTTTATGCCTCACAAATATGATCCCAATATTCATCACCGTCGTTCCGCTCGCCTTTCCGGGTACGATTATTCGCAGGACGGCTGGTATTTTATTACGATTTGTACGCAGGGCCAGAAATGTATGTTTGGCAAATTTGCTAACGGCCAAATACAATTATGCGAATACGGCTATATTGTGGATAAATGTTGGAAATAGCTGGCTCAGCAATATGATTACGTGCATTTGGACCAATACGTCGTCATGCCAAATCACCTGCATGGGATTATTAACATTTGTAGGGGCGGTTCGCGAACCGCCCGTACGCAAATCGCCCCTACCAGAAATACGCAAAAATGTAAACCGCTGTCACGTTTGATCGGAGCTTTCAAGACCATTTCTACCAAACGAATCAACAACGTTCGAAAGGCCCCAGCCAGTAAACTTTGGCAGCGTAATTATTACGAACACATCCTCCGCAACGAAGAAGAACTAAACCGCATCCGTCAGTATATTGCCGATAATCCGGCCAATTGGCAAACAGATGAAGAAAACTCCAATGTATAAGGGCGGTTCGCGAACCGCCCCTACAGCGTTTTACGCCCTGCGTTTTCTCAGTAAAGTTAGTCCGCCTAATCCGAGCAGCAAAAGCGTGGCTGGCTCGGGGACAGGCGAGCCAAGTATTGCATAAGCAGATACATTACTATTCGAAAGAATGGTCCATTCGCCTTGACTTACCCGATAGGCAGCTGTTCCGAAAACATTTTCTCCAAGACTCCAGTTCACCTGTCCTTGTTGAGTTCCACCGACAAGCCAGTAAACACTATCGCTGTTAAGTATTACTTCTTCAGTAAACGTTGTGCTAACAACTTGCTGGCTCGTAGTAATACCGGTCATTTTGATAGTGGCCAGTGCATCTCCTGGTTTACCCTCGTTGTCCACGTTAATGGAAAAGAAGGCAGTGGAACCAGCCAAGCCCTCATAGTGCCATGCCGCAACCTCAAGCTCCTCAACAAAATAAGGGCCTCCTGGAATGACCGTAAATGGAAATGCTCTTTCTATGCTGGATGTCATTCCCCAGAAACTATCCTCCCAAAAGGGCGGAGGACTGATGCCTGAACTGCCAGCAATAACAGATATACTGGCAAATAACAAATGGTCAATTGTTAATAAAATAATGAGAAAAGTTACCCACATTTTCACTTGTTTGCTTCTCATTCTTTTTCCTCCTTCTCAAAAAATCGTTAGTATTTCGTTTCGTATCTGACGCACACCAATACCCTCTTGAACTCTCTGCGGGCACCTTCTACGTTTAGATTGTACAAGAAACAGTCGCTTCTATGGGGGGAAAGCTTAAGATATGGCTCCGCCGAGCTTTTCCACTACTCCTCCTTGAACACAAAATAGTATGTATCAGATTGAAAGAGAAATGTCAAGAGAAAAAGGCCGATAAAAATAAATATTTTGCAAGGATTAACCACGAATGAACACAAATAAAAGGGGAAAAACATCAATTAACGCAATTCGTGAAAATTCGTGGCAAAAATACGAAATCTGCACGATGCAATACGAAATTATAGCTTGTATTCTTTGATTTTTCGGTAGAGAGTTCTTTCGCCGATGCCAAGGATTTTTGCAGTTTTTTCGCGGTTGCCTTTTGTTTTGGCTAACGTTTCTGCTATCGCCTGCTTTTCGAGCTCGTTCAGTGATACCCCTTGCGGCCGAGGGCCAGCAGCCAATTGCCTTATTCTGTGTATTTCGGGAGGTATGTCCTGGACATCAAGCTCCTGCCGGTCGGACATTACTACCATTGTCCTGATGGCGTTTCGAAGCTGGCGGATATTGCCCGGCCATTCGTAGTTGGTAAGGATTGTCATAGCTGCTTCTGTTACGCCGCTAACCTTTGAGCCGGTTTCCGCGACGGCCTCTTTAAGAAAATACCGGACGAATTCGGGTATATCTTCTGCCCGCTCTCGCAGGGCAGGCAGAGAGACATTTACGCCTTTGATTCTAAAATACAGGTCCTGCCTGAATTTTTTCTCCTCTATAAGCTCTGTCAGGTCGTGATTTGTTGCGCTAATGATACGGACATCGACCACGATTGGTCTATTTGAGCCGACCGGTATGACGATGCCATCTTCGATAACACGCAGCAGTTTTGCCTGCATATTGGGCGGCATATCGCCGATTTCATCCAGAAACAGTGTCCCTTTGTCGGCTATCTCAAAGAGCCCTTTCCTGTCAGTGGTTGCACCTGTGAAGGCGCCTTTTGTGTGGCCGAATAATTCGCTCTCCAGTAAGGTCTCGGTCAAGCCGGCACAGTTTATCGGCTTAAAGGGTTTATCCCAGCGCTGCGAATTGTTATGAATCGCTTTTGCTAATAGCTCCTTGCCTGTTCCGGATTGGCCCTCAATCAGGACAGATATGTTTGTGGGAGCGACGCGTCTTAGGACCTCGAAGATGCCCTGCACAACTGGGCTTTTGCCCCGCACACCTTCAAATTCGAAATACTCTCTGTCCCTTTTGAATTTTTGTGACCCGCGGTAATAAGCCGTTGATACCTTTCGGCTGGCCTGCTGGACAAGTGTGCGAAGCTGGTCAATATCAATAGGCTTGACGAGGTAGTCGAACGCGCCTCGCCTTATAGCTTCTTTACAGGTGTCAATAGTTGCGTAGGCGGTTATTAAGATAACCTCCGTTTTGTCATTATACTTTTTGGCTTCCTGGAGTATGGTCAAGCCGTCGATATCATTATCTAATTTCAAATCGGTAACAACAACGTCCACCTGCTGGTCGTGAATAATCTCCAATGCGTCTTTGCCGCTGTAAACGGCAATCGCATTTGCACCCAATTTATCGAGGGCTTCGGCGATACCGTCCGCGTGGTCTCGCTCATCATCGACAACCAAAATTAAACTTCCGTTTTCTTTCAAAGTAACACCTTACTGGGTCTGGAGAGGCAATTTTATCGTAAATGATGTTCCCTTTCCCGGTTCACTTACAACGGCTATCGTCCCGTTGTGTGCGGATACTATTTTTTGGGCGGTAGCCAAGCCTAATCCGATTCCCTGCGGCCGAGCCGAGTAATAGGCGTCAAAGATGTGCGGCAACTTGTCCGGAGCAATACCGCTGCCGGTATCGCTAATCTGGACGACCGCATCTTTTTTTTGTCGCTCCGTCCTTATCATTAACTCTCCGCCCTCGCTCATAGCCTGTTGGGCGTTGATAAATAAATTCAGTATTACTTGTTTTAACATACCTGCGTCAACTTTGCAAACCAGCGGCTCCTTACATAAGCTGTGCCGAACAGTTATCGAGCGGCTGTAAGCTTGCGGCGAATAGAAATCGACCATATCGCTGACAAGCTCATTGATGTCAACGTTTGCCGATTGTAATTCGGTTTTGCCGACGTATCGCAGGAAGCCATCGAGTATATGCTCAAGCCGGTCTGTTTCTTTCTGGATAACGGCTATTTTCCTCAGTGCCCTCGCAAATCTTTTATCATCAATCTGGGGACCGATTTTGCTTGGCTCGCTGGAATTTAAACTCTCCAGGTCCTCGCTGATAAGTTTCAAGTTAATTTTTATGGTAGAAAGGGGGTTTTTAATTTCATGGGCAAGCGTGCCTGTCAACTTACTCAATTCTTCAAGCTGCTCGAGGTATTCGTTTTTATTTTTTTGGGGTTCGGAAGCCATTTTATGTGAGCACAATATGACAAACAACACAACGGCCAATAAGGCAATAAAGGCCGTTTGCGAACCGACTTTTACCTGTCTCCGCAGCGACGTTGTTATTTTTTCTTATCGGATTCCGGCTTCTCTGTTTTTTCAGCTTTGTTAAGCTCGGCGAGGGCAGCTTTGCGAGAAAGCTTGAACCTGCCCTGCTCATCTATCAATAATAATTTGACTGGTATTAAATCGCCTTCTTTGCAGACGTCCTCGACGTTCTTGACGTAGCTATCGCTTAGCTCGCTGATATGGCACAGGCCCTCAACGCCCGGCAGGATTTCAACAAATGCACCGAATTCTTTGACAGAAACCACCTTTGACTGCTGATATATCCGTCCGACCTGGGGCGGCTTGGTCATCGACTCTATCATCTCCCTGGCCTTAAGGTGCCCATCGCCGCCGAGACAACTGATATAAATAGTTCCGTCCTCTTCGATGTCGATGGTTGTGTCGGTCTGTTCCTGAATGCTCTTAATCATCTTGCCGCCCGGTCCGATTACTTTGCCGATAAACTCGGGGTCGATTTCGATAGTTACCAGCTTCGGTGCATACACACTTAATTCGGGTCTGGGGATACTAATGGTCTCAGCCATAGTTTTCAGAATTTCCAGGCGAGCCGTCCTTGCCCGCTCCAATGCCTCGACCATAATATTATGCGGCAGCCCCTCGGCCTTGATATCGAGCTGTATTGCGGTAACACCGTCAGCAGTGCCGGCAATTTTGAAATCCATATCGCCGAAATGGTCCTCGTCACCGATAATGTCGGTCAACAATTCGTAGCGTCTATTTTCGTCGCTAACCATCCCGATTGATATCCCGGCAACAGGATTTTTAATCGGGACGCCTGCATCCATTAAAGCCAGTGAGCCGCCACAGACTGAAGCCATTGAGCTGGAACCATTCGACTCGGTGATGTCCGAGATGATTCTGATTGTATATGCGAACTGGTCTTCCGGGGGTCTGACCGGTACCAAGGCGCGTTCTGCAAGGGCGCCGTGCCCGATTTCCCGTCGGCCTGGTCCGCGGACGGGCTTCACCTCGCCGACGGAAAATGGCGGGAAATTGTAATGGAGTGTGAAATTTTGAGCATACTCATCCAGTAACCCGTCGATAATCTGTGCGTCCCTGATGGTGCCGAGGGTTACGGTTACGAGGGACTGCGTTTCGCCGCGGGTAAATAGCGATGAGCCGTGGGTCCTGGGCAGAATACCTACCTCACAAGAGATTAGGCGGATATCATTATAGCCCCTGCCGTCGAGCCGCTTACCGTCTAAAAGCAGTTTGCGAGTAACATCTTTTTCTATCTTTTCAAAGATTCGTCTGAGCATTACTTTACCGCATTTCGGCTGAGCTTTCCGCGAAATGCCTGCACTGTCCTGCCCAGGATTATCTTCGACGGCGCAGTATTGGGTTTCGAGCTGCTCAAATAGTTTCTGAACCCCGACTTGTCGGGGCTGTTTGCCGGGTATCTGCTTAAGCTGGCGGAGCTGCTCTATTATCTGTGAACGAATCTGTGAGTAAAGCTCGCTGTCAATTTCTGCAATGGGGGCCTCTTTTTCCGTGCCGACCTTTGCACGTAGCTCTTCAATCATCTCACAAACCTGACGGATTGCATCGTGTGCTGTCAAGACAGCGTCGGCGATAACTTTTTCCTGCACTTCCTTGGAGCTGACCTCAATCATATTTATTGCTTCTTTATGTCCGCCGACAAGCATGTTCAAATCGCTGGCTTCCAGCTGCTTATGGGTGGGATTGAGGACAAATTCTCCATTTACTCTGCCTACCCTGCAGGCGCCAGTGGGTCCTAAGAACGGAATCTTACTTATGGTAAGCGCCGCACTTGCACCTATTATCGCAGGGACATCTGGGTCATTTTCGCGGTCGGCGCTTAAGACGTCCGCCACAATCTGGACTTCCTCGAAGTAGCCATCGGGGAATAACGGCCGGATGGGTCTATCTATCATTCTGGCAGTGAGGATTTCCTTAGTAGTCGGCCTTCCCTCACGTTTAATAAACCCACCGGGAAATTTGCCTGCCGCGCTTTGCTTCTCACGATACTCAACACTCAGCGGGAAAAAATCTATCTCTTCAGCTCTTGGCGGTGCCGTTACCGCAGTAACAAGAACGACAGTATCACCATATCGAACCACTACTGAGCCGTGAGCCTGTTTAGCAATCTTGCCCGTTTCGATAGATAGGATTCTTCCCCCAATTTCTCTTTCTACTCTACATACATCAGACATATACTACCTCATTGGTAAATACATAAATAGGTGCACGGCACATAAGTTGTTTGTGCTCCAGTATTGTTGTGCTCCTGTGCTCGTTTACTTTCGCAAGCCGAGCCGGGATATAATTTTCTGATAACGCTTGACGTCTTTTTTGCTTATATACTTGAGTAATGCCGACCTGGCTCCGACCATTTTCAGCAAACCACGCCGGGACGTGTGGTCTTTGCGGTGAGTCTTGAAGTGCTCGGTAAGGTCATTAATCCTTTTTGTCAACAGCGCAATCTGCACTTCGGGCGAACCGGTATCGCTCTGGTGCGTCTCAAAGTCGTGGATAACCTTCTGTTTTTCCTGTTTTGCCAGCATTTTTCACACAGGTCCTTTCTAACATACCCTTCTAACAAATCTTACGAACATTATCAAACCTAAACCCGATATTATAATTGGTGATTATTATGCTTGCAAGTCCTTTTCATACTAATAAATCGGTAAATAATGCCTTGTCGGCTTCATATCGCTATAGTCTGGGGTATAGCGTCCTTGCGTTTGCTGCCAAATCGTATGCTCAGGATAAGGACGAAGCTTGATTTATCGGTAGGAAAGTTCGCTATTATTTTTTTCGTTCGAGAAAGGCCTCCAAAATTTCGGCGGCGGCAATGGCGTCAAGACGCTTTTTTTTCTTGCCCCTCGTGAACTGGGCGGAAGCCAATTTATCCTCGGCGCCGAAACTGCTAAGTCGCTCATCCTGGAAGTGTATGGGAATGTCAAGATGTTCTTTTAACCGGTCGGCGAACTTCAAGACAAGCTTAGCTTGAGAGCCTTCGGAGCCGTCCATATTCAAGGGTAGTCCCAGCACGATAGAGTCAACGCCTTCGGTCTTGACTACTTCTGCAATTTTTTTTAGAAGCTCCTTCTGACCCTCCAGCACCGCCAGAGGCGAGACAATGGTCTCGGCAGAGTCGCAGATTGCTAACCCTGTGCGTTTAATACCGTAATCTATTGCCAGATACCTCATTTTCGTTGTATGCCTGTCTTGCTCTGTTGAAAAGCCCCACCGGCATTTCTCGACTCGCCTACGGCTCGCTCGAAATGACATTCCGAATTCTTTTCAACAGAGCATGTCTGTCTCTGATTCGCTACAGGAATTTTTCGCCGGCGTGCTGTTTTATCAGCTCGAGCAGCTCTTTCAATCTGTGCGTCTGGTCAATGTGGCAAACGAGTGTAGCGTCGGGGCTATGGGCCACAACCATATTCTCCAGGCCGACTGCAGCGATTAGATGGCCCTTGTCTTCGGTAACTATGATGCTGTTTTTGCAGTCGAGCAGCTCACTTGCGCCAGCCACAACAACGTTGTTGTCTTTGTCGGAACTGATAATGTCAGCCAGTGCGGCGAAGGAACCCATATCAAGCCAGCGACAATCCAGCTTTATTGCATAGATGTCGTCGGTCTTCTTTTCCATAACAGCATAGTCGATGCTGATTTGGGGCAATTTCGGGAACCACTCTTGAAGTGTTTGCTGTTGATTGGGACTATCCCAATCAGCTTTAATCCTACGGAGAGGCTCGATAGTATCGGGCAAAAACTTGGCCAGATTAGCCGATATTGTTCTGGCTTTCCATACAAACATACCGGCATTCCATAAGTATTGGCCGGTGTCGAAATATTCTTTCGCGTTTTTTTCGTCTGGTTTTTCTTTGAAGGCTTTTACTTGATAGATTTTGTTTTTACAGTTGGGATATGCGTGGGGGTCGGTGCACTTTATGTAACCGAGCAGCGTGCTGGCAAAGGTTGGCTGGATGCCGAAGGTAATCATACTGTCCGGGTTGTTATTTACAAAGGTTAAGCCATCCTTGATGGCCTGCTGGAGCACCTCATCGGGCTTTATTATCTGGTCGGCGGTGAGCATGACTGTTGTTGCCTCTGGGTCATATTTGGTCAGGATGCTTGCGACTAACCCAATAGCGCCGACGGTATCACGCACGGCTGGCTCGCCGATAACATTGTTGGAGGGTAACTCGGGCAGGTTCTCGCGGACAAGGTCTGCGTAGCCGGCGTTTGTGAGAACGATTATGTTCCTTATATCAAATGCCGGTAAGAGGCGCTCAAAACACCGCCTCAGAAGTGTTTCGCCATCGAGGAGTTTTAAGACCTGTTTCGGGCGTTTCTTTCGGCTGAGGGGCCATAATCTCTTTCCGGTGCCCCCTGCCATTATGACCGCGTAGTCCATTGGTTAGCTCCTCATAAATGTCGAAATTGCCGTGTTAGAAAAATATCAGACCAGATACTCTATGTCAACTTTGGTGAGGGTTTTAATCTGTCGCCCTAATTTTCTATATTCACGGCCGGGCTTGCCCATAAGGGCAAAGGTAGCTTCCTTACCCAACTCGACGGCGGGCTGGTCGTAGGGGTTGATGCCGAATAACGCACCGGCAAGGGATGTTGTTACCTCATACAAGTAAATAAACTGGCCAACGGTGTAAGCATTTACTTCAGGAAAAAGGACCGTGAGGCAGGGACGCTGGTTTTGCAAAAGTGCATATTCGGTAGCTCGCTTTTCATTATTAAGCAGCGTGCCTAAGTTTTTGCCGGCGAGGAAGCCGAGTTCAGGGGCACAATCGGGAGCCGAGCCTATTTCGAGGTCTTTGCCAAAATCATGGACCTGCAGGAAGGTGAACAATTTATCGTTAGGGCCTTCACGATAAAGCTGTATCTGGCTGTGCTGGTCGGTTGCGCCGAGGGCCTTAATGGGTGTTGGGCCGATGTGAACTTCATTATCGGATAAGTCAGTGGCTTTGCCGAGACTTTCAGCCCAGAGTTGGCGATACCAATCGGCCAAATCTTTTAAGGCATAACTATAGGGCATCATTACGGAAATTTTTTTGCCGCGATTATAGAAGTGATAGTTTATCGCTGCGAGGATTGCTGCAGGGTTTTTGTAAAAGTCTTCCCGGCTGACTCTTTTGTCCATACTGCGTGCGCCTGCTAAAAGTGAATCGATATCGATTCCGCACATAGCCGCACTGAATAACCCAACCGCACTTAAGACACTGAACCTGCCACCGACACCATCAGGAACCTCAAGACATCGCAACTTCAAATCGTCGGTAATTTTCCGAAGGGTGCCTTTTCGGGGGTCAGTCGTGGCGATGACCTGCTTTCGCAGACCTTTTGGGCCGATTCTATCCAGCAAAAGTTTATGGATAATGAGAAATTGGGCTGCGGTTTCAGAGGTCTGGCCGGATTTGCTGATGACGTTGAAAATAGTCTTATCGAGCTTGTCATCGACCCAATCCAAGAATGAGCCAAACTGGATGGGGTCAACATTGTCGAAGACAAATAGGCGCGGGCCACGGCGTCTTTTATCGTCGAGATTGGACATATAAGGATTAAGTGCGGTTTGCAGGGCGATATTGCCGAGGGCCGAGCCGCCGATGCCGAGCACGACGAGATTCTCGCAACCATTCTTTACCTCGGCAACGAGCTTTATAACCTGCCTGGGAATCTCTGTGTTGAAGGGAAGGTCTCTATACGGGGTTTTACCGGCTTCTCTTTCGTTATTCAACCGCGAAATTAACGGCGAGGTTTTTTTGGCAAGCTCCTTTAGCTGGGCGGATGTGATGCCGTGCTCGCTACATAAGGCATCTGCCATAACATTTTTATAGTAAAGCTTAATTTGTGGCTGCACCATCGTTATCGTTTTTCTCCTTTCGTTTGCGTTTTATAAATTTCTCTAGAATCAGCTTAGCCGCACCTCTATTGTTTTCTTTACGCTTTCGTCAAACCCGAAGGAGCCGGCCAGGCGGCGGCTACCACTGTGTGCGATGACTTCGTATTGCCCGAAGAAACCCTCAAAGTTTGCTCTGCCTGCCTCTGCGACTGTCGTTTTGATTTGCGTCCACCACTTACCTTTGATAAGCTGCTGCAATTGCTCATAAGCAGGCTTGGGCGTCATATCGACCCTCAGAAAGCCGGCCGGTGCTCCCTGCCACGCATCCTGGTCGGTGAAGTCCCACCAGGTGATGGCTGCAACGGCCGGGTGTGAAAAAAGGACGCGATAAAATTCGGCTACCTGCTCGGCTTGGCGGCTTTCCCCTTCCGGGGTAGTGCGCCAGCCCTGCTCCGTTCGGGGACCTGAAACAAGGGTTGTTTCAGTGAAATGCAGCGGCTTTCCAAATTTTGCGAACTGCTCACACACCTGCCATACTCGCTCGGCTCCCCAGTAGCCGCCGTGCATATGTGATTGAATGCCGATAACATCATAAAGCGGCCCGCCGAAGGCGGGCTTGATCCCGTCCAGGGCTTCGCCCTGGCCATCTTCCTCAACGAGTTTGGAAATGACACTGTCGATGTAAGCAGGGTCGGTTCGATAGTCATTGATAATTAGTGTTGCCTGAGAATTTGCTCTGCGAGCAGCCTTAAATGCTCCACAGACATACGCTCCGATGCCCATTCTCCGGATGGCCTCGGTCAGTTTGGGCGCCCTTTGTTTGCACTCGGGCCGGTCGTAATGCGTTGCTTCATTGACTACATCCCATACATTAATGTCATCTTTGAAGCGCCGGACGCAATGCTCGATACGGTTGAACTGGGCCTGCATTGCCGCCTCAGGCTCGTCCGGCAACCAATTTGGTTCGACCCAGTTCCAGGCGAGTGGGTGTCCTTTGGTTGTGACGTTGTTGGCCTTGCACCAGCGGACGATTTCTTCCGTGCGGGCATCGTCTGGTTTGCCGAGCTCGCGCTCATAATTCCACCAGTAAAAAGGCAGCGTCGCATAGTTCAGCAGCGCCGCAAAGTGTTTTTCATAGCCGGCGTTGTCATCAGGAGTTCTGCACCGGCCCAACTTGAAGATGTTGCATCCGAACAGGAACTTGTGCCGCATCTGGCGGATTTCAATAGCCACACCGGCGTCAAGCGGTTTGCCGTCAGGGGCAACGAGACTTAAGATGGCACTACCTTTGCGGCACTTCGCAATGCGGGCATCGGCCTGGTCGAGAATCTCGTCACGGGACTTTTTCTCACCAGTCTTGTCCCCTTCTGCGGCAAGCGAGGATACCGGTATTGCCAGCACGGCTGCGCCTGTGGCTTTGAGAAAATCACGCCGGTTCATAAAATCTACCTTTCATAAAAATTTTACAGGTCATCTGCCAACGCCGGCATTTTATAGCAGGAATGCTTTTCGCTCAAGGCAAAAAGAAAAAGGCACAACCTTATTGTGGTTGTGCCTTTTGATTTAAGGTAATGCGAATATTTATACGACCTCATCGACCATTTTGATTTCTTTGAATCTGCAAAGGAAACCAAGCTCTTTGGTGAGGTCTCCGTAGCAGGTCTGCCGATGCAATCCGTTCGCCCAGTTTTTCCAGAGTTTTCTCACGTCGCCGTCCACTTTGACTGTAATTTTGGTCCGGCAGCCTCTATCATCGCTGAGCGACACTGGGGCCTCGATAATTTCGCCTGTGAAGTATGGCAGAAAATCTGTGCCAAGCAATATACCCTGAGTAACCTTCTGGCCTACGCGCATTTGCACCTGCGGGACGACCCCCTCCTGGCGTTCCATAACATTGCGTAATTTATAGGGGGCAGCCGGCTTATCGGGGCCATCCATCTTCGTCGTGCCCAGACAGTGGGCCAGAATGATGCTGTTTTTGGATTCATCTACCGTGGGGTCGCTGACAAAACTGGGCCTTCCCGACAGTCCCTGGAATATTATGTGAGTCATAGCAGATTGCAAATCCGATTCACATATACCGCCCAAGCCCATATTATTCAATCTTGTAAAGCCCAGACATGGATAAGCGGGAAGTTTAATGGTCTTGTCCCACATCGTGCCGTAACAATCGACGGTCATAACCGTTGCATCTTCTTCGTCCAGCATCCTTTCAAAAGCCAGTGCCAGCTTGCAGGACTTAAATATGTTTTCCATCGAGGGCTCTACAACCTTTTCGGCTCCTTTGACCCAAAGGTTGGTTTCTGCTTTTGCGTCACTATCGCTGATGGCATTGTAGGCGTTGACTACCTGCTCGAGTGTAATTTGCTTGATTTCCGTGCCGAATTTATTTTTCATAGTATCAGCATATTGGGTGAGATCTCGAGTTGTAACATCAAGAATCTTGGCTTCTTTGAGGTGATGGATTGCACGGAAAGGTTTTATCGCAAATGCCAGTTGCTTGTAGTCGGTGGTGAGGAGGCATTCCATCTTGGCGCCCAGCGGCTGTTTCTGCAGAGAGCCGAAGCCGGCCCATTCGTGCCCGGAGTATGGAACAGCGAAAACGACTGTCGGCTTACCTACGCCGAGGATTTCATTTAGAATTGCGCCTATTCCGATGGTGAGGTGAATGGCGAGGATGCCATCAACATTTTGTAAAGCATCTTTGAGTTTGCCGACCTGCTCAGGCGAGGTAACCAGCTCATCGACAGCAAACTCCACATCAGACAATTCGCCTTTTAATTTTGCAAATTCGGACTCATAAACTTTAAGTTCGTCCTTCAAATTCAAGCTGGGCTTGGGCCAATGAGGGTTGTTAGGAATCGCCATATAAAGCCGGGCAACTTTAACTTTTGTTCTTCTGCAGCCGGGACTTATGAGTTTTGACTTTTCCGGGTCTGCGCCAAACGCTAAAATGCCCGAACCGCCGAGATACAGGGCGCTTCCTGCTGCCGCCAGTTCCAGAAACTCTCTTCTGTTAATTCCTTCCTTCATTTTAATCTCCTATCAATCATCCGGTAACGCTATGTCGAGTCATTATTTACTGTGAACTTTCGCACTTTTTTGGGTTAATCATGAAAAACTGTAAAAATAAAAATGGTCTGCCGATGAAAAGGATAATGATAAACCTATTTCATGGAGACCATTATGAACATTCTTTCTCTCACATC
>Ga0315279_10001405_pt1 | contig 40412 bp, 33 predicted proteins | sample YL17G06_20_MG_FD_203694 | JGI IMG/M metagenome (GOLD analysis project Ga0315279, IMG submission 203694) | Sediment microbial communities from Yellowstone Lake, YNP, Wyoming, USA - YL17G06_20 | ecosystem: Environmental > Aquatic > Freshwater > Lake > Sediment | place: USA: Wyoming | collected...
GCAATATCCCTCTCTGCTGATAAAGGGATTCTAACCTTGACAGGATTTAAAATTTTTGCTAAATTGAGATATAATAAAGAAGTCAAGCTTTGGCTAATATTACTTAAATAACCTAATTAATTAAGTAATTGTTTTATGGAAAAAGATCAGAAATTTTTAGAAACTTTGCTGGATCTGCTCGTTGCTTATCCCAAGAAAGTAAAAGTCAAAAGAATGGTTAATGAGAGAGGAGTTTTGTTGACTATTGATGTTGATCCTGAAGACTTGGGTACTTTGATTGGTAAGCAGGGCAGAAACATTGATGCTATCAGACATTTGGTCAGAATAATTGGCATGAAAGAAAAGGCATTTGTCAGCGTTAAACTAAATCAGCCAGAAAGAGAAATCAAATAAATTTACCACGAAGTGGCCCCTTAGGGGCAATTTATATTTTAAAATAAAAAATAACCCGGCTTATTTGGCTTTTGGGTTATTTTTGTTGGCAAATTTATGATAATTCAATAACTTGTTCGTATTTGGGTACAATGGCCTCGAGCCCTAATTTTTTCTGAATTAAATTTTTTAAAACTTCGGCTGGCTTGCTTTCACCCTGGACAATAAAAACTTGTTTGGGCGGTTTGGCAATTTTTTTAATAAAATTTAAAAGTTGTTTTTGATCAGCATGCGCTGAATAACTGCCAATGGCCTGAACTTCAGCATTATTTTTAACCATCTGCCCCATAATATTAACCACTGGCGTGCCTTCCAGAATTTTGCGGCCCAAAGTGCCTTCAACCTGAAAGCCAATTACTAAAAAGAAGTTATTTGGGTTTGGTAAATATTCTTTTTCATGGAATAAAATGCGGCCGCCAGTTGACATGCCAGCGCCAGCAATAATTATTTTGGGCGCCGGCACTCTAATTATGTTTTTTGACTCCTGTTTGCTAACGGTGAATTTTAAGCCAGGAAAATTAAAGATATCATCGCCAGAATTGATAATGTAGCGGGTTTTTTTATTAAAATATTTTTCATTCTTTTTATAAACCTCGGTAATTTTAGTGGCCAAGGGGCTGTCAATAAAGACTGGCAGATAATCAATTTTGTGATGCTCAACCAAGTCATTTAATTCAAAAAGCAGTTCTTGGGTTCTTTCCAAAGCAAAAGAGGGAATCATTAAAACCCCTTTTCTTTTAATAACCTCGTTAATAATATTTTGCAATAAATTTTTTCTTTCCTTTTTGCTTTCATGAAAGCGATCGCCATAAGCTGATTCAATAATTAGATAGTCTGCTTGATTGACAAATTCAGTTGGTTTTAAAAGCGGAGTGGGCGGATTACCTAAGTCTCCAGTAAAAACAAATTTAATTTTTTCATTTTTTTCCAAAAGCCAAAGTTCTATAATGCTTGAACCCAAAATGTGGCCTGCGTCTTTTAGACAAAACTCCAGATTGTCTGTTGGTTTAATTTTCTGGTCATAATCATAAGCTTTGATCAAGCTCAACATTTTATTTAAATCTTCCTGGGCATATAAGGGTTCTTGTCTTCTGTCTTTGGCTTCATCTTTAAGCAAATGAACAGTATCTGCCAAGGCCACAGCCATTAAATCCCGCGTTGGTGGTGTGCAAATAATTTGGCCGGCAAAGCCCTCTTTGACTAATTTAGCTAAACGGCCGCAATGGTCTAAATGCGAATGAGTAATAAAAACATAATTGATTGTTTTGGGATCGTAGGGAAAATTTGCATAATTTAATTCTGCTAATTCTGGCGGTCCTTGAAACAAGCCGCAGTCAACTAAGATTTTGGTTTTATTAAATTCAATTAAATAATTTGCGCCAGTGACGACTTTTGCGCCGCCGTAGAAATGTAGGTTCATTGGTTAATAGGTTTATTAGTTTATTTGTAGATTGGTTAATTAGTGATTGGATTTGTGTTAATTATAGCATAATTTTTATTACAATTTTAAAGGAGCAGCATTGCTGCTCCTTTAGTTCGCCGTTTTTTCTTCAGCTGGTTCTTACCATCGTGCTTTGAGTCGATTTCATTTCTTTTACCTATCCTCCATTTTTTACACCGTGTTTGGGATTGCTTTTAGCTAACCCCGAAAAATGTTTGGGCACCTGCCAATTTCTTCCTTCTCGGCTAGGTCTGCCCCAGCGCCGCTTTTACCATTTTTGTCTTCTTCGTCTCTCTTACCATTACACTCGGACCATCTCTTCCCCAGACCATTTTTGGCCTCCTTTTGTTCACGGGGTTTACGGGTTTAGCACATAAAGTGCTGTGTTTAAATTCTATTATCAATTTAGCAAAATTAGAATGGGTTGGTCAAGGAATTTTGGGGATAAAATGGAAAAGCCGGGCTGGCTTTTCTTGATCTTGGTGTCAAGTTAAAATGCCAATCCCGGCTTAAGTTTGAGGCCGTCGCCTTGATGTTCGATAGGCTATGCCTCGCTGCCCTCTTTCCTGGCCGCTTTCTTCTTTACTTTATGGCCGGTTACGTCTTCATGTCTTTTCGAGGTTTTTGATACAATCATTGTTTGGTTCCTCCTATAAGTCCCGGAGAAGAAATGATTCGCGGTTTAAACCGCATTTTTCAGTGAAGATTGCCGCTTTTTTGTTAGGCCCCCATGGGCTTTAGACCTTGAAGTCGAGTTGCATTCGCCCTCCTTTTGCATCGCTTGAAGGTTTTTGTTTTCAAAAAATGTTTGCGTCAGTGCTACTTGGTTAGCCAAATGGACTGTACAGGCCCTTTTTCATTTTTTGCTCCTTTGGTTAATGTTTTCGCTTGCACAAACAAGTGCCCCTTTTATCAAATAGGCTGCGGTTGCAACCTCTAATTTAAATTTAACAAATAAAAAAAATTAAGGCAAATATTTTGTGGATAAATATAAATGAATACGCAAAAACTCCCTTGCGGGAGTTTTTGCTATAAATTAATTATTTCTTTGTTTTAACCCTTTTTTCTTTCTTTCCTTTTTTTTCTGGCTTGGCCTCTTTTTTTTCAGTTGCCTTTTCTTCTTTTTGCGGTTTTTCTTTCTTTTTTTCTTGGTCAACCCCTGTTTTTACAGGAGCTGTTTTGTTTTCTTTAATTGCTCTAATGCTTAGACCCAAACGATGATTATTAGGATCAATGGAAATTATTTTAAATTTCAAAACATCGTTGATTTTGGCAATTTCTGCCAAGTCAGAGATTGGTTTATCAGAAAGTTCAGAAATATGGGCCAAGCCATGAATGTCAGGATCTAATTCCACAAAAAGCCCAAAAGGATTGGTTTTCAAAACTTTGCCATTTACAATATCGTTGACTTTATATTTTTCATGGATGTGTTTCCAGGGATCGTCTTTCAACTTTTTCATGGAAAGGAAAATTTTAGTGCCTTCAATATTGATTATTTCTGCTTCAATTTGTTCACCAACTTTGATAAAATCCCGAGGGTCCTCAATTCTTTGCCAAGCCAGTTCAGAAATGTGGACTAATCCTTCCATTTTCTTGTCAAATTCCACAAAAACGCCAAAATCAGTGACAGCCGTGACTTTGCCTTTGATTTTATCGCCAACTTTGTATTTGGACACAACCTTTTCCTGCGCTTCTTCCCAGGCAGCTTTTTCTGAAACAATTAATTTTTCTTCTTTTTCATCCACATCAATAACTTTAACCTGAAGATTCTGGTTGATAAATTTTCTTAAAAATTCCAAAATTTTATTTTTATCGCCGCCTTCAACGCGGGGATAGTGTTCTGGCACTAATTGAGAAACAGGCAAAAAGCCGACAATATGGCCGATTTTGGTCATTAAGCCGCCTTTATTAGCATCAGTGATTTTGGTAGAAATTACTTCGCCTTTTTTCAGTAAATCCTTCAAGCTATCCCAAGCTTTTTGCTGACCAGCATAACGAAAAGAAAGTTCTAGTTCGCCTTTTTCATTTTCTAATTCTACTACCGTGGCTTCCACAGTATCGCCAACTTTTAAATGTCCATATTCTTCTGATTCATTGTACAATTCACGTCCGCGGACAATGCCAGTTTTAATCCCATCAATATCAAGACAAACTTCGGCTTTGGAAGCATTGATAACTTTGCCTTTGATCACATCGCCAACTTTAGGCAATTTTAAATATGGTGAATTATCGCCAATTAATTTGGCAAATTCGGAATCGGCTTGGTTTTGTTTGTTTTCTTTAGCTGACATAAGATTGTTACAAATCTACGGATTTCTACAGATACTACGGATAATTTCCAGTTTTTTATTTGTAGATCCGTAGCTTATTAGTAGATTCGTATCCTTATAAATAAAACAATCTCCCTTAAATTGAGGAGATCTTATTTAAGGTTAACCTGCAAAAAACTTTTTTAGTTGTTTTAGGCAAGTCTCTTCTTAAGTTTTAGCCCAGGAAGAGTATTAATTAGAGATAGATTTCAAAGTAATTGTATCTTAGCTTATTTAAAATTATTAGTCAAGTAAAGCCCTTTCATTTTTTTTAAATTTATGCTAAAATTTTAGTAGATATTAGATTAAGCGTTGAGCTTAATTCTTAATTTAAGAGTAAATATGACCATATTTTGGCTAGGCCAAGCAGCCTTTAAAATCATTGATAAAGAAGTGACAATTGCCATTGATCCCTATGATAAAATTGGTTTAAAAATGCCTAAATTCCAGGCAGAAATTCTTTTGATTACTCATGACCATTCTGATCATAATTATCAAGAAGCAATCAAAGGCGACCCTTTTATTATTGATAGCCAGGGCGAGTATGAAGTAAAAAATGTTTTTGTTTATGGTTTGCCAGCTTATCATGATAATAAACAAGGAGCGGAAAGCGGCAAAATCACAATTTATATTATTGAGCTGGAAGGCATGAAAATCGCCCATTTGGGCGATATTGGCCAGGAAAGTTTAACAGACGAACAATTAGAAGAATTGGAAGGGGTTGATATTTTATTAATTCCAGTTGGCGGAGAAGAAACAATTAATGGCACAGGGGCAGTAAAAATTATCAGCCAAATTCAGCCGCGCATTGTTATCCCCATGCATTATAAAATCCCTGGTTTGAATACAAAACTAGAGCCAGTTGATAAATTCTTAAAAGAATTCGGTGTTTCTGCGCCTGAAAAAATGGAAAAATTAAAAATCAGCAAAAAGGATTTGCCTCAAGAAGAAACCAAGGTTATTATTCTGGAAAAAACCTAAAAATTTAATTTATTCTATATGCCTAAGAAAAAAAAGAAAAAACAAATTAAAAGAAAAATAGCCAAGAAAAGGGCAAGAAAACCTTTAGGCAAGCGCATTAAGGTCAAGTTAGTTAATGGTCAACAGGCGGAAAATATCTATGGTGCGGCTTTGGCAACAGGCAAAGAGATAATGCCAGATTTTGATTTTAGTGAAGCAGAGCAAGCTGGATCAGAAGAAAATTTAGCAGCAGAAACTAATATTGAGCTAGCGCCAGAACTTTCTGTTGAACCTAGGTTAGTTGAGGAAGAATTGTCTGAAGATTATGATGAACCGCTAGTATATGATCAGGAAGAAGATGGAGAACCAGAACCATTTGAAAATTTAACGCCGCGGCAAAAAAATATAATTATGTATGTGGCCATAACTTGTATTATGGCAGTGGTTGTTAGTTTTTGGGTTCTGGGTTTAAAAGCCAGTTTAAGCCAGAGCTTTAAAGAAGCGCTTATCAATGGCGATGAATCACAAAAAATTAAAGAAAGCTTGAATGGTTTTAAAAGCGATATTTCTGATTTTAAAAACCAAATTGATAATCAGCGCCAGGCAATTGATGAGGTTTCACAGCAAGCCAAACAAAAAATTCTTGAGCAGCAATTAAAAAATACAATTGTGGAAAAAATCAAAGAACAAGTAGCAGATTCTCAAAATAATAATTTAAATGTTAATGCCCCAAGTACTAATACCAAGTAATTTTGTATGCCTAAAAAATTAAGTAAAAAGAGGAAGGTGCTTAAAAAACCAGTTAAGAAAGTGGTTAGGCAGCTTAAACCGGTTAAACCTATAAAACCAGCAAGAATTGAAGAAGTGGAAAAAGAAAAACCCCAGGCTCCTGTCATGGAGGTTCTTAATTTAGGCAAATTAGAAGAGCGTTCTCTGGTTGAAGAAATGCAGGATTCGTATTTGGATTATGCCATGTCAGTCATTGTGGCGCGGGCTTTGCCAGATGTGCGCGATGGCTTAAAGCCAGTTCATCGCAGAATTTTGTATGCCATGTGGGATATTGGCTTGAAAGCTTCTGCCAAATTTAGGAAATCAGCTACTATCGTCGGTGAGGTTTTGGGTAAATATCACCCTCATGGCGATGTGGCGGTTTATGATTCCATGGTCAGAATGGCTCAGGATTTTTCCTTGCGCTATCCTTTGGTCTGGGGCCAGGGCAACTTTGGCTCCCTGGATGGCGATCGCGCGGCTGCTTATCGTTATACCGAAGCCAAATTAAAAGCTATTGCAGATGAAATGCTTTTAGATATTGAAAAAGATACGGTAAATTTTGTGCCTAATTATGACGGCACGCACAATGAGCCTTTGGTATTACCGTCTAAATTGCCCAACCTACTGTTAAACGGCACTATGGGTATTGCCGTGGGTATGGCCACTAATATTCCGCCCCATAATTTAAGTGAACTTTGCGATGGCATTTCACATTTAATAGACAATCCCAAAGCCACGGTTGAAGATTTGATGAAATATGTCAAAGGCCCTGATTTTCCAACTGGCGGCATTATTTATGATATTAAAGAAATCCAAAGGGCTTATGCCACTGGCAGAGGCGCTATTGTCATGCGCGCTAAAGCTGAAATTATTGAAGCTGCTGGTGGTAAATTTAAAATTATTATTTCTGAAATTCCTTATCAGGTAAATAAAGCAACTTTAGTGGAAAAAATAGCATCTTTAGTCCAGGAAAAGAAAATAAAAGACATCAAGGATTTAAGAGATGAGTCCAATAAAGATGGCGTGCGTATTGTGATTGAATTAAAAAGAGAATCATATCCTAAAAAGATTTTAAACCAGCTTTATAAATTAACCCCGCTCCAAGACACATTTCATGTTAATGCCCTAGCTTTACTGGATGGTTTACAGCCGCGTGTTTTAACTTTAAAAATGATTTTAGAAGAATATATTAAACACCGGGAAATCGTAATTAGGCGCCGGACAGAATTTGATTTGAAAAAAGCTAAAGAAAGAACTCATATTTTAGAGGGCTTGGTCAAGGCGCTTAAAGTTATTGACCGCGTCATTGCCACGATTAAAAAATCAAAAGACAGGGAAGAGGCAAAAAAGAATTTAATGAAAAAATTCAAATTTACAGAAATTCAGTCCATTGCCATTTTGGAAATGAAATTGCAGCAATTGGCGAATTTGGAACGCCAAAAATTAATTGATGAATTGAAGGAAAAGAAAAAAATGATTGCTGAACTGGAAGCAATATTAAAATCCAGACAAAAGATTTTAAATATAATTAAAAATGATTTAAAAGAGCTGAAAAGCAAATATGGCGATGACAGAAGGACAGAAATTGTTAAATCACCGGTGGGCGAATTTTCAGTCAAAGATTTGATTCCTAATGAACCAACCATGGTGATGGTTACCCAGGACGGTTACATTAAAAGATTGCCGACAGATACTTTCAAGACCCAGTCCCGCGGCGGCAAAGGAGTGATTGGCTTAACAACCAAAGAAGAAGATATTGTTGAGCATTTCTTTACCACGACTACTCATTCTGACTTATTATTCTTTACTACTAGTGGCCGGGTCTTTCAGCTTAAAGCTTATGAAGTGCCGCAAACTACCAGAACCGCCAAGGGTCAAGCCCTGGTCAACTTTTTACAGTTAGCGCCGCATGAAAATGTGACTTCTGTTTTGGATCTGGCTGATTTGAGCGGCTATAAATATTTAGTTTTGGTTACTAAAAAAGGTTTGATTAAAAAAGTTGATATTCAGGAAATCACCAAAGTCAGAAAGAGCGGTTTAATCGCCATTAAATTAAAATCAGGCGGTGATGTTTTGCTCTGGGCCAAGCCTTCAACTGGTGATGATGAAATTATTTTAGTGACAACCAAGGGCATGTCAGTGCGCTTTAAAGAAAAAAATATCAGGTCAATGGGCCGCGCTGCCGCAGGCGTGCGTGGCATTAGGTTAAAAGGCGATGATTTAGTGGTGCGTATGGATATCAATGAGAAAGCGGTTAAAGATGAAAATTTGGATTTATTGGTAGTGATGGAAAATGGTTTTGGCAAAAGGACTGGCATTAAAGAATACAGAATTCAAGGCCGGGGCGGCACTGGTATTAAGACAGCAAAAATAAATAGTAAAACAGGCAATATCGTTGGCGCGCGTTTGATCAACAATAAAGATTTGGATCGCGATATGATTATAATTTCTGAAAAGGGCCAGGTCATTCGTTTGCCCTTAAAGTCTGTTAGCCAGCTAGGCCGCGCTACTCAAGGCGTGCATTTGATGAGGTTCAAGGAAGCAAAGGATAAAGTGGCGAGTATAACGTTAATATGATAACTTAACCACAGATTTAAAATCACAGATTGCACAGATTGAAATAAAAAATCCCGTACGTTGTGCGGGATTTTTTGATTATAACATTTTATTCAACAAGATTACCTTGCGGCAAACCTTGCATTATAAGGAAGGCCCGAAGTTCTTTCAGTTGTTCCAGTGTCCCATAAGCAGTAAATTTAAAATTACCGTCTTCTTTTTGAGGTTTTTCATCAATTGTACAGCGTCTTTGGTCTGCAACTTCCTTGATTTCAGAAAAGTATTTATTTACTTTTTCCTCATCCATGGCAAAAAAGAATTGTAATTGAGCCATTTTTACCTCCTTTTAGGTTTAGTTTAAAAAATGCGGAGGTAGCCAGCCATAATGTTTCCTTGCGTTGGCCTTTTTCTGACCTCGCCATTTACTTTGAGAGTGCCGACCCGAAAGCCTTCTTTTAAAAGGTGGCTACGAATCCTTCTTAGTTCAGCCAGGGGGCCGGAAATTGTAGAGCAAATTTTGTCCTTTCTGCGCCTTTGCTTGGTTTGCTCCCAGTTTTCAAAACAACCGAGGACATTGTAAATTACACCATGCGTTATTTCACCAGCCGTAAGATTTAGTTGTGCCATTTTTGCCTCCTTCAGGTAATTTTAGTTTGGCATATTCTTTCATAAACAACCATTTTCTTTTTTCGATAAAAATATGCTTTAAGGTTTTGTTGTAATAGCTTGATAAATTCTGGCCAGCCAGTGATTTTGAATTGATTGCCCCTTTTTCTGTAGTAGGCCCTTGGCATATTAGGATCAAATTCTTTCCTTGTCAGTTTCCCGATCTCTCTTATTTTGGCAATTGTTGTTGCAGAGAGACCCTTGGCATTAATAATTATCTTGCTTCTCATGGCCATGCCTCCTTTTAGGTTATTTCGCCAGTCGGCAGATTTGCTTGGTCTAATTTTTCTTGAAGTTTTTTCAAGGATTCGGTTTCTCCCTTGATGATTTTGCCATCTTTTAAATCCGAAAGATCAAATTTATGGCCACTTTGCGATATAAGAAGTTTGGCTAATTTTTCAATCCAAATGAGTGCATGTATTGGGAAAAAACACTCGTTAGTATTTGGATTAACCTTGAAAGGTTTAAATTTTAAAGTACTCATTTCCCCTCCTTTCTTTGTTAAAAACAACTTAACATTTTAAATTATAATTGTCAATCCTTGCTAAAAATTGAAAATTGATGTAAGATAAGATATAATTGTAACTAAGTTACAAGTTTTTTAATTATTAATGATAGCTGAACTACGAAAATTTATTCACTAAAAACACAAAAATTTTTAGTGAAATTTCGTGATTATGGTTTCGTGTTTCAGTTTTCCCAATTACCATGTCAGTCCCAGCCAAACGCAGACCCAAAAGTGAAAAAAGAAGGAGAGCGGCTCATTTTGCTTTAAAAAAAGTTAAATTTGTCCTGTGTCCAAAATGCCAAAGGCCCAAAATGCCCCATGCAGTCTGTTCATTTTGCGGCACTTATAAAAATCGGGAAATTTTAAAATCAAAATTGGATAAAAAAGAAATGAAAAAGCTAAACAAACAGAAAGCAAAGACTGCTGAAAAACAGCAGCAGTAATTTTAAATTTTGAATTTTTAATTTTAAATTTTCATTATGTCCAACCGCCATCTTTCCCGCACCATTGCCATGCAGACCCTTTACCAATGGGATTTTAACGATGCAAAAGAGGAGAAGTTGCCTTCTCTTTTAGAATATAATATTAAAGAATTCGCACCTGGCTTTAATGACGAGGGTTTTGCTAAGCATTTGGTAGAGGGAGTGATGAAAAATCGTCAAGAAATTGACGCCGCAATTAAAAAATACGCCACTGAATGGCCATTGGAACAGATTACTATTATTGACCGTAATATTTTGCGTTTGGGTATTTTTGAATTAAAATTTGACCCAGATATTCCTTCCAAAGTGGCGATTAATGAGGCAATTGAAATTGCCAAAACTTATGGCGGCGAATCATCTGGCAAATTTGTCAATGGTGTCTTGGGTGCGATTTATAAAGAAATGGAAGGAAAGGGACAAATTAAAGAATAATTAAATAATTAACTGGAGTTTAAAACTTTCTTGTCCGCCAAAGTCCGTTTGAGGACGACGGCAAAAGTTTTATCTAACTTAAAATGTTAGGTAAGGCTTCTGCCTTTGCTCCATCCTCCGTAGTAGTAGCTTGCTACTGCGGAGAACGGATAAAGCTTCGGCAGACAGGAAAGCATTACACTCCTAAAGGAATTATTATGAAAGATTTTCCTAAACTAGAAAAAAAATTAGGAGTAAAATTTAAAAATAAAGATTTGCTCAAGCAATCTGTAGTTCATCGCTCTTATTTAAATGAACATCCAGAATTTGAATTGCCGCATAATGAACGTTTGGAATTTTTAGGCGATGCAGTATTGGAATTAGTGGTGACCGAATATCTTTATAAAAATTATCCCAATCCTGAAGGCGAATTAACCAATTGGCGCGCTTCTTTGGTCAATGCCATTATGCTGTCAGCCATTGCCCGCGATTTGGATATTGAAGATTTTCTCTATCTAAGCAAAGGCGAAGCGCAGGATAAAAATTCTAAAGCCCGCCAATATATTTTGGCCAATGCCATGGAAGCAATTATTGGTGCGATTTATCTGGATAAAGATTATGAAGCTGCCCATAAATTTGTTGATGAAAAAATCATTGTCAAATTGCCATATATTTTGGAACACAAACTTTACCAGGACCCCAAAAGCCGTTTTCAGGAAATTAGCCAGGAAAGAGTTGGCGTTACACCCAATTACAAAGTACTAGAAGAGTCTGGGCCAGATCATGCCAAACATTTTGTGGTGGGAGTATTTTTGAAAAAGGAATTGGTGGCCAAGGGAGAGGGTTCAAGCAAACAAGAAGCCCAGGTTCAGGCAGCAGCCGAAGCTTTGCATGTAAAAAATTGGGAATAATTTGAAATAAAAAATCGGCATTGTTTGTCATGCCGACCGAAGCGGAGGCATCCCTAAGGGATTTCTCGACTTCGCTCGAAATGACAGAAAAAACAAGCCGATTTTTTATTTCCTGGCCTTGGGTGGATTTTTAAAAGTGATTTCTGGAGTTTGATTATTAATAATTTCTCGTGGGATACCGAGTTCTCTCTCATAAATTTCATCAGCTGACCAAAAAATAGCATCCTCCCAATTGAAATCTAATTTTTCAGCAACCCTTTTGACTTCTTCTTCATTTTTTCCTTCAATTTCAACTATAGGTTGCAAACCAGGCCAAGTATCAATAGTTATTTCCACGTTATTAAACTGCCAAATTTCTCGCAAAGTTTCCTGGTAAGATTTATTGAAACAGCCGATTGTTTCTAGTAGTTTACAGGTAGCTTCATAATCACTGACTTCAAATTCAATTTCTTTTTGATCAGAAATTTGTTTGCCTGTCATTTGTTTTAATGCCATGGTGATTTTATCGCCTTCATCCCTGACCCGTAACCAGCCTTCTTCTAGTTTTATTGGCGGTTGGTAAACATGTCGCCTCATTAAAAATTCAGGTTTAATAAGTTTGGCGCCAAGATCTTTTAACTTTTGGCGCATTTGATCTTTGTTGATTTTGGTAAAAGTGGCTTCGTACTCGATATGCATATGTTGGAAATAAGTAATTAGAAATAAGTAATATGGATTGGAAAATATTAAATTTTTTCGTGCTTTAAATAATTATTATTGGCAGCAAAGAAAAATCTGTATTTGGTTTCTTTGCCAGACAAGGCATCTTTAAGCCAGTAAATGTCATCTGGCCACATTAAATCAAAAGGAATTTTATCAATCTCCCACCACTGGGGCAAGCTTTCTTCTGATTCTTTTAATTCACCCCCAAATTCCTTGGTTAAAAAAATATGGCAGCGCTGGTTATTTTCTGGCTTATGCGGCCAGATAAATTCTATAAAGCCAAGATTTCTTAGATTTAGCGGCTGATAACCAGTTTCTTCCTCAACTTCGCGAATGGCTGCTTGTTCTAATGATTCATTTTCTTTAACTTTGCCGCCAGGGCCATTCCATCTGCCTTGGCCAAAACCCTTTTTTTTCATAATCAAAAGTACCTGATTTTTGTCATTAAGCAGGTAACAGAGGTTGGTGGTGTAGTTAAAAATGTATTCCATACCTTTGTTTTAGCATGAAAATGAGTTGTAAACAACGAAGAAGCGATTCGCGAATCGCTTCTTCGGACAAAATGAGTTTATTTCTTAATTTTTTTGGTGCGCCATTTTAATTTGGGTAATTTGACGCCAGTAGTTATTTTTTTACCTTTGGCCATAGTATTTAGAATTAAGAATTAAGTATTAAGAATAATTATTTATATTGGAAATATCGCCGTTCAAAATAATTGGTCGAGTAACTTTAATTTCTAAAACATATCTGATTTGATCTTCGTTTGGCAAGTCATGGAGAATGAAAATTTTCTTATCAAAGTGTCTGGCAACAGCAATTTCCATTAGACTTGACCCGCCAATATAGCCATTAATATTATTTTTCGGATAATTTAAAACTAAAATTGCATCGCTTGATTCAATTTTGTTAAAGTGGTCTTTATCAATGTTTAAATTCATACCCCACTCAAGGTTGGAATTTAACTCTGGATTTTTTAGGCAATCATGAACGTCCAAAGGAACGATTGCTTCATGGCCTAATTCTTCAAGTATTTTTTGCACTTCCAGCATTTCTTTGGCAAAATGCATGGAGCCACAAATTGTTATTTTCATAGTGGGTCGGCTGGGACTCGAACCCAGGACCAATTGCTTAAGAGGCAACTGCTCTACCAGCTGAGCTACCGACCCATAGTTAAGTTATAACGTTTTAAAATACACGTTTGTCGGTAGCACAACTGGTATCGTCCATAAACACATAAAGGCATAACTGCCTGTCCGCCATAGCACCGCAGTGCGAAGGCGGAAGCTACCGACCCAAAAGTTCCCAATTATAAAATTATTCTATCTTAATTTAATAATTTTTTCAAGGTTAGGTTAGAGCTTGAAATTTAAATACTTTTTTGTTAAACTTTAAGAAATTGCACCCATAGCTCAACTGGATAGAGCGCTTGGCTTCGGACCAAGAGGTTGAGGGTTCAAGTCCTTCTGGGTGCGCATTTTAAAAATTCGGCTGGAAAGCTGATTTTTTTGTTTAAGTATCGCCATAAATCAACTTTTTTGCTATAATTTCAATATGATTATACTTCAAGCGCTCTATTTCATGCTGCCAGCTTATTTTGCCAATATGGCGCCGGTTTTTGCCACAAAAATTTTTGGCAATAAATTGGCTTGGCCGCTTGATTTTGGCCAAACCTACAAAGGTAAAGAAATATTAGGCAAAAATAAAACCTGGCGTGGGCTAATTTCCGGGATTATTGTTGCCATTGCGATAATTTATCTTCAAACTTATCTTTGTAATTTTAATTTCTTTAAAAACTTGAGCTTGTTTGATTATCAGGCGATTGATCAGATAACTTACGGCTTTTTATTTGGTTTGGGAGTTATTTTAGGCGATGCAGTTAAAAGTTTTTTTAAACGGAGAATAAATTTAAAGCCAGGCGATAAATGGTTTCCCTGGGACCAATTGGATTTTTTAGGCGCCTTAATCTTAATTCTGCTTGTTTATTTGCCACCCTGGTATATTTTTATATTAATTATAGTAATCTCACCATTTTTACCTATGGCTTCTAATTGGCTGGGGTATAAATTAAAAATTAAAAAAGTTGCTTGGTGATTTATGTGGTTTGAAAAAAAATATACAGCATTTAGAGAAATTACTTACAAATGGCGGGCAAAATATTTCCAGCCTGTTTTAAAATTGCTAGCGATATTGAAAATAACTCCTAATCAAATTACAACCTTTCGTTTGCTTTTTATTTTTCCCATTGCTTATTATTTTTATTTGGGTAATTTATTCGGCGTATTGATTTTTTATTTGCTTTTTTGGTTTTTGGATCTTTTTGATGGCTCTTTAGCCCGTTATTTAAATGCGACCAATGATAAAGGGGGATTTTTGGATACCTTAGTTGATCATTTTGTTTATTCTGTTTTAATTTTGGGCTTTATCTATTTACAGGCAGCCAACATTCTGCTTTTGGCTTATAATATTGTGGTCCAATTATTTATTAATTTATTGGTTAATATAAAAAACTGGAAAAAAGAAGAAAGTAATTGGCTGATTAAGGTTAAACCAGTTGTACCTTATTTTAAAACTATAGCTCATCTCTTTTTGTTTTTATATGTTTTTGGTATTAATTTTTTAAATCCAGCCTTTGTTATTTTGAATCTTTGGATGACAATTGTCTCGCTTTATTATTTTTTTATTATCCAAAAAGAAGCTTAAAATATGATCATCATTTCTTTAGTTATAATTAAATATGCATTATTAATAATCGCTTTGGGCATTTTGGGCTTAATTAGTTTTATTATGTTCAGTTTTAGAGATGTAGTGCCTTTTGTGCCAACACCAAAAAAGGTTATCAACCAGATGATCGAGCTAGTAGATATTAATGAAGGTGAAAGGATTTGTGATTTGGGCTCGGGAACTGGCCGGATTGTAATTGCCGTTGCCAAAATATATCATAAAAATTTAATTATTGGCATAGAAAAATCTCTGACCTTGAGATTAATAAATAAATTTTTTCTTTTATTTCATCCTTTTATTAAAAGAAGAATCCAGATTATCAATGAGGATTTTTTTAATGCTAACTTAAACCAGTTTGATGTTATTTTTTGCTTTTTAACGCCTGAAGGCATGCGGCGTTTAACCCCAAAATTTAAGCTTTTGAAATCTGGCAGCCGTCTGCTTTCCTACACCTTTGCCTTGGAGGATTATCAAGGTTTTGAAGAATATATAGAATATGTAACTAGTAAAGACACAATTTATTTGTATAAAAAAATTTAATTATAAATTATAAAGTCATGAATTTAATAAAAAAATTGGAAAGAATCGGTCTTAATGAAAAAGAGGCAAGTGTTTATGTCGCCTTATTAGAAATGGGCGATGCTACTATTCAGCAGATATCTTTAAAAGCAGGACTTAAAAGGGCGACTACTTATATTATTATTGAAGGATTGATTAAAAAAGGTCTGGCTAGTGTTTTGATGAAAAAGAAAAAGAATTATTATATTATTGAGCATCCGAGCCAATTGATTAGTCTGCTTGAAGATGAGAAAAGGTCAGTAGAAGTAAAAATAACTTTAGTTAAAAATTTATTGCCAGAATTGGAGATATTAGAAAAATTAACCAGGGAAAGGACTAAGGTTAGATTTTTCGAAGGCCTAGAGGGCATAAGAATGATCCAAAAAGATATAATACGTACAAAGCCTAAAAAAGCAGATAGTATTTATAATTTAAACCAAGCTGTTGAGCTTTTCCCTTCCGCTCCCATTGATTATAGACAAGATGTAAATCGTCAGAAAATTTACACAAGAACCCTATCCATATATGATTCCAAAAAGACTATTCCGAAATTGCCGGTTTTAAATTATGGTGAAAGGAAATATCTGCCCTTAAGCAAATTTCCTTTTAATGCTGATTTTACTATTTACGAAGATAAGGTTGCCTTGGTTTCTATCAAAAATAAAATGATAGGGATAATAATTGAAAATAAAGATATTGTGCAGGGACTAAGATCAATGTTTGAACTAGCTTGGCAAGGAGCTCAAAATTATCAATCTTTAAAGGGGAGCAAATTAAAGAAATAATAAAAGCCCTAAATATTATAAAACATTAGGGCTTAATAATTTTTTTGAAAGAGGGAAACCAATTTTTGATTTTAATGTCTGTGAATCTAAAAAAATATAAATTAATTGCTTCGCGCAAAGAGATAATAGCTTTTAAGTAATAAGATAGAAATAATGGATAATTAAGAAAATCAGATTTTTAAAATTCAGATTTTCAAGCGCCTTCAATGCATCGGGCAACAGGTCTTAAAAAATAATTTTTCTTGGCAACAGCACAAATATCAGGGGATTTAATTCTTCCCCCTAAATTAGCATAATCATTTGAATTAAACCCAAAGTATTTAGTTGGTAAAGTTGACATATTTACCTCCGATCAATAATTTTTTTACAATTGGAGAAATGCCTGTTTCAGCTTAAGCATGGTTAGCTGAAAGTTTTTGCCGCGAGTGATTGGCAATTACATTTACCTCACCCCCTTTCTTTTTAAAGAACGATTTTATCTATTTTAATTATAGCATGTTTTTGTCAAGAGGTGATGTTGATAACTATTTCCAGAAAAGTTAGAGGCAGGAGTTTGCGGAAATTAAGATTTTTTAGTATAATATAAGTAGATTTATTAAAATAAAAAAATGTCTGAAGACCAATCATCTATTTTTTTCACGAATTTGGAGGATTTGAAACAAAGTTTAGAAAACGATCAAAAAAATGATTCGCACCTTTTGAATTTATCAAGCCAAAACAATTCTCCTGCCCAAGATTGGTTTGCCGAAGATTATGAGGGGCAATTAGCAGTTGATGTTTATCAAACCAAGGAGGCAATTATTGTCAAATCAACAATTGCCGGAGTAAAACCCGAGGACTTGGAAATTTATTTGCATAATGACTTATTGACAATCCGCGGTAAAAGAGAATCAGAGTTTGAAGAAAAAGAAGCTGATTATTTTTATAAAGAATGTTATTTTGGCGGATTTTCCCGTTCAGTTATTCTGCCTGTTGAAGTGCAGGCAGACCGGGTTGAGGCAACTTTGAAAAATGGCATTTTAAAAATAGTTTTGCCCAAAGCGCAAAAATCCAAGTTAATTAATGTGCGAATTAAAGAGGATTAAAATTTTTAAAACTGAAAAGAATGAAGGTTAAAGAATTTTTTGATAAAATTTTAAAAGCCAAGAAAATAAAAGCAGAAAAAATGAAAGAAAGGTTAATCTTGATATTAACCGTTTTTTTTATTCTTGTTTTTTTCTGCTTATTGGTAGTTTTGCCCATTGCGATTTATCAAAATTTATACCAAGATAAAATTTATTCAGGCCTTTTTATTGATGGCATAAATTTGGGCGGTCTGACTCAAAATCAGGCCATTGATCGCTTGAATAAAAATATTGATAATCTCAAAGAAAAAGGTTTAAATTTTTATTATCAAGATAAAAAGCTTAGAGTGGAGATGACTACTATGTCGCCGACTGATCCGGATTTATCATACCAGCTTTTGAACTTTAATACGGATTTAATGGTTTTTAAAGCTTTTAATTTTGGCCGGGATAAAGATTTTTTAACTAATTTGCAAAACCAATTAAAAGCTGTTTTTAGTCAAAAAGAAATTGATTTAACCTATACTTTAAAAGAATTTGAATTAAAGGACATTTTAAAACAAAATTTTCAGGAATTTGAAAATCCAGGCCAAGACGCACAAATAGTTTTTGGTTCTGATGGCAGTATTTCCATTGCCAAAGAAACTTCTGGCTATGCAATTGATTATGATAAGGCCATTAATGATTTTAAAAATAAGCTTAATTTAGTTTCCATTAATTCAGTAGAATTAAAAATGAAACCAACATCGCCCGCAGTTAGGCAAAGCGAGGCAGAAAAATTAATCCCAGAAATTTCCGAAATATTAAAGACAGAAAAAATAATATTAGGCTACAAAGATAAAAAATGGCCCATTGCTAAGGATGAATTTAAAAATTGGTTAAGCTTTAAAAAAGAAGACGGAGTAGTTAAAATTATTTTTAATCCTGATTTAGTTAGGCAAAAACTGCAGGCAATTGCGGCAGAAATAAATGTTGCTCCCCAAGATGCCAAATTTACTCTAACTGATGGCAAAGTTACAGAATTTAAACCCAGCCTGCCAGGGCTAGAATTAGATTCAGAGCAAACTTTAAATAAAATTAATCAAGAATTTTTTATTGACAAAAAAATTGAAATAGAAATTTTAATCAAAGAATCTGCGCCAACAGTTAAAACTGAAGAGGTTAATAATTTAGGGATTAAGGAACTGATTGGTACTGGCGTTTCAGATTTTAGCGGCAGTCATACTAATAGAATAAAAAATATTAAAAATGCAGCGGCGCATTTAAATGGCATTTTGATTAAGCCCGGTGAATTCAGTTTGGTTGAGGCAATTGGCCCGGTTGATGCTTCAACTGGCTACTTCCCTGAATTTGTAATTAAGGGCGATAGAACAATTCCAGAATATGGCGGCGGTTTGTGCCAAATAGGCACAACTATGTTTCGCGCTGCTTTGTACAGCGGCTTGCCAATCACTGAAAGACGTCCCCATTCTTATATTGTTTCTTATTACAAACCAATTGGCATGGATGCTACGATTTACGGTCCCCATCCTGACTTAAGGTTTACTAATGACACGGGCAATAATCTTTTGCTGCAAATAAAAATTGAGGGGACAAAAATAGCCTTTGAATTATGGGGCACTAGTGATGGTCGCAAGATAGAAATTACTGATCCGGTTTTATATAATTGGACTGTTCAGCCTGCAGACAGATTGATTGAAAATCCGGCATTAAAACCAGGAGATAAAAAACTTATGGAAAAAGGACGTCGTGGCGCTGATGCCCATTTTTATCGCTATCTAACTAAAGCGCCTGGCGAAAAAACAGAAGAAATTTTCCGTAGTCATTATGTAGCCTGGCCTAATATTTATGAAGTCGGAGTTCAGCCAGTTGCGCCAGAAACTTCTACTCCAGCAGAAGAGACTAATAACACCAGTGCATCAGCAGGCCAAAGCGGCAGTGCTGGTAATCAAAATACCAATAGCCAATAATTTTTTATTCAAATAAAAAACCCGCCTCAAAAAAGAGGCGATTTTTTTAATATTTGTGAATATTATTTTTTCGGTACTTTTTGACAACAAAAAGTACCACCCCGCACCGTGTCATCCTGAGTGTAACGAAGGATCTCCTTGAAATGGTAGGACAAAGAGATCCCTCACTTTGTTCGGGATGACGGACACGGTGCGGGGTCCCAAACCCCCGGAGAGCATTGATTGACGGTTGATTCGTTTTTTTCTGCGCGCCCCGCGCAGCGGGGCGCGCATCAATATCTAAAGATTTTTTCCATGCATTTCATTGACTTAGTGTGCTTTTAGGCATAAAATGAGAGTAAATTAATATAAATTTTAAGCTTTCAAATATGGACAAAAAACGCGCCATTTTAAAAAAACAAGTATGACTAAAACCCAAGCCAAAAAAGAACTTGAAGCTTTAATAAAAAAATTCGAAGCTTTAAGTGAACACGAAAAGAAAGAATATAATGAAGCGAATACATGTAAAAATTTTATTTTGCCTCTGTTTAGAATTTTAGGCTGGGATGTTAGTGGAGATGAAGTAGTTAGTGAACTCAAGGCATCGGGTGGAAGGGTGGATTATTCATTTTCCTTAAATGGGTTGAAGAGATTTTTTGTAGAGGCAAAGGCAATTAAAGTTGATTTGGATCAAAAACAATGGGCGGAACAGGCAATTGACTATGCTTGGCACAAGTCAGTACCCTGGGCGGTATTAAGCGACTTTGAGGGATTGAAAATATTTTCCGCGCAATGGGAGGAAATGAATCCAGAAATGTGCTTATTTAAAGATTTGCATTATAAAGACTATTTAGAAAAGTTTGATGATTTATGGTTATTATCTAGAGAATCTATTGAAAAGGGCGAATTGGATAAATTAGCATTAGAAACCGGCCGCAGTCCGAAAAGAGCGGTAATTGATAAACAGCTAACAACTGATTTATTGGCCTGGCATGATTTTTTGCTTAAGGAGTTCTGGTATGAGCCGAAAAACAAGAAAATGGGCAGAGATAAATTTGAAGAGTGTTTGCAGAAATTATTAAATCGTTTGATTTTTATCCGAACAATGGAAGATCGCGGTATAGAAGATAGGGACTTACAATCTCTTTTGCGTGAATATGAGCAGCTGCACAGAAAAAATGATTATCTAATTACAGGATTAAAGAAAATTTTCGCTAAATTTGAAAAAGATTATGACAGCAAATTGTTTGAAAAGCATATTATTGATACTGATAAATTTGAAATTGTGGAATATGCTTTGGCAGAAATAATTGGCTATATGTACTTAACGAAAAAGGGTGCTCGCTATAATTTTGCTTTAATTCCAGCAGATGTTCTGGGGAGTATTTATGAGCAGTATTTAGGCAATATTCAGCGCGAGGGTGAGGATATTGATGCCAAGAGTAAAAGAAAATCACAAGGCATATATTATACACCGCGTTACATTGTTGATTATATTGTTAAAAATACTGTTGGCGAATATTTAAAAGATAAAAGCTTAAATGAAGCGTTAAAAATTAAAATTTTGGATCCAGCCTGCGGTTCTGGTTCATTTTTACTGCGCGCCTTTGAAGAATTAGACAGCTATCTTGAAAGAGAGAAGAATCAGATTAAAAAAGATGATGCTCAAGATTATTTGAGGAAAATTCAAATCTTGTCCAGTAATATTTATGGAGTGGATCTGGACGAAGAAGCAGTTGAATTAACCCGTTTAAATCTACTTTTAAAAACAGCAATCAGGAAATTTAAATTGCCTCTTTTGAATGACACGATTAAATGCGGCAATTCTTTGATTTCCGGCTCTGAAGCAGAATTAAAAAAATATTTTGGCAAAGATTGGGAAAAGAAAAAACCGTTTAATTGGGAGGAGGAATTTGATAAAGGAAAATTTGATGTGATCATTGGCAACCCTCCTTATGGGGTGGCATTTAATAAAGATGAACGAGCGTATTTTTTAAATCAATATAAGTATAATGATAAGGACATTAATAGTTTTATACTATTTATTGAAAGGAGTTTAGGATTGCTTAATGACGGAGGCTATCTCGGATTTATTGTACCTAAAAATATAATTAAGACAGATGATTATGAAAATATAAGAAGATATATTTTTGAAAATTACTCAATAATATCTATAACTGATTGTGGGAAATCTTTCGAAGGGGTTACAGGGGAGATGGTTATTCTAATCTTTAAAAAATTGGCCAATAAATTAAACCAAACTGAGATATTAACAATTGAAGACGGGAAAACCATTAATAAATGCGCTATAGCGCAAAATGAATTTGGCAAATTAGAGAAATTTAGGTTCAATATACTTTTGACAAAAAAGGCTGTTAATCTTATTAAAATTATTAAGAAAGGTTCTTTAAGGCTAGAGGAATTAGTAAAAATTTTCAGGGGAATTGAAACTGGTAAAAAAGATGAATATATTAAAAATCAAAAACCTAAGGGGCCGTATAAAAAAATTATTGCTGGTAAAGATTTGGATAGATATATGATTAGAAATATTAGATTTATTGACTATATACCTGAAAAGATTAATTTCAAAAATGAAAAAATGTATAATCAGCCGAAGATTTTAGTAAGAAAGATCTCTGATTCTATATGCGCAACTTTTGATGAGGACAACTTATATACGACACAAGGTGTATATATATTCAACAATCAAGATAGGCAACAATTAAAATATATTTTGGGAATTATAAATTCAAAATTAATTCATTGGTATTATGAGACAATTTTTAATATGGGGTCTCATTTAACTACTAATGTAACAATTGAAAATTTGAAAAATTTGCCGATTAGAATTGGTGAGAAAGAAAAAAAATCGGAATTGATAAAATTGGTAGATAAAATACTTGAAATAAATAAAGAATTACAAAAAATTGACCCGATTATGGATAAGGAGAAGTATGAGAAGAAGAAAAAGGAGCTTGAGGAGACGGATGGGGAGATAGATAAGTTGGTGTATAAGTTGTATGGGTTGGGGGAGGAGGAGAAAAGATTGTTGAGGGGAGATAAGACAAAACAAAAATAAAAAATATGTACAAAGGACATGATCGCAAACACAATCGTTGGTTGGGGTATGATTATTCCATACCCGGACATTATTTTATAACAAATTGCACGCAAAATCGGGTTTGTCATTTTGGCGAGGTTGTTGATGGTAAAATGGTGTTGAATGAATTGGGTAAAATTGTACAAGATTTTTGGCAACAAATTTCAAAACATTTTAATAATTGTAAATTGGATGAATTTATTGTAATGCCGAATCACGTCCATGGAATTATTGAAATTTTTTATGATTTTGATTATTTAACCGTAGGGAACGCAGATCTGCGTTCCCTACAAAGAACGAAAATGTTGGTGCCAAAAATCATTCATGGATTTAAATCGTCTGCAACCAGAGAGATTAATAAAAAACAAGACGAAATTTATTTCCAATGGCAAAAATCCTACCACGACCGCGTCATCCGCAATGAAAAGGAATTGATTGATAAACGTTATTATATCCAGCAAAATCCTAGCCAATGGGCAGAGGACAGCAATAATCCCATAAATATTAAATTATAATCTTATATCTAAAACAAAAAATCGCTTCCAAAAGAGGCGATTTTTTCTTTCTTAAATGAAAAAGACCTATCAACTGATAGGTCTGGTACGGGGTACAGAAATTTTATGCTCAATTATGTCGCCATCCTCGGACATCTCACGAATGTTAAGAGATAAAAGCTGGCGCGCCGATTGATTTATTTTGATTAGAGCTTCAGCCTCCTTAACTGATCGGGGTCTTGAAGCCAGATTCCGCAATTCTTCGTCACTCAATAATCTAGTATTCAGCATACCTCGCCTCCTTTTTAGAAGGCAGAAAGCATGGTGCCCTCTGCCAGTTTGAGAAAAAGTTCATTCTTTCTTCCAAAAAACTGCAGACAAGAAAACGTTAGTAAGGAAAAATCTAGCCGGAGCCGGATTAAATCCTTTCTTACGTTCCCATGCTTATCGTGCCTGCAGATTTCTGGAAATAAATGTAAAATTTATTCCCACAAGTCGCCTAACTTCAAGCTGACTGTTTTCAGGGGGAAGAAAAGGCAGTCAGATTTCAGTTGGGCGATATTTCAGCTTATCATATCAGCTATAAATTGTCAAGAGCCTTTTGAGGATTGATAAAATTTGGCTAAATTAAGCCCCGAAGGGGCTCCCTTGGAGCTATTTTATGATTTTATCAACCAAGCCGTATTTTAAGGCCTCATCAGCGCTTAAAAAAAAGTCGCGGTCAGTGTCTTTTTCAATTTTGACAATGGGCTGGTTCGTGTGTTTGGCTAAAATTTCATTAAGTTTATCCTTGATTTTCAAAATATGTTCAACTCTGATTTTAATGTCAGTGGCCTGGCCTTCAGCGCCGCCCATGACTTGGTGGAGCATGACTTCAGAATTAGGCAAAGATAATCTTTTGCCTTTGGCGCCAGCAGCCAAAAGCACGGCTGACATAGAAGCAGCAATGCCAATGCAAATGGTGGAAACATCTGGCTTAATATATTGCATGGTATCATAAATGGCCAAGCCAGCTGTGACTGAACCACCTGGTGAATTAATGTACAATTTAATGTCTTTTTTAGCATCTTCGCTTTCCAAGAAAAGCATTTGGGCAATAACTGTATTGGCTACAGCATCATTAACAGGCGAGCCTAGAAAGATTATTCTTTCTTTTAATAAACGCGAATAGATATCATAAGCTCTTTCGCCATAAGTTGATTTTTCAATGACAGTCGGGACTAAAATTGAATTTTGAGTTTCTTTTTGTTTGGGCATAGATTTAGAATTATGAATTATGAAAGCCGAATTCCGAAATTTGGATTTATTTTATAATTCGGAATTCAGAGTTTGGAGTTTAGTTATTATAGCATTTAAAACAAAGCTTTTCCAGTCAGAGCTATTTTGTTCTTTTTCTATTTTAAAGCCAGCTGCTTTTTGGTGTCCGCCGCCGCCCAAGGCCTTGGCTAAGATTGAAACATCAATATTTTCTTTGGTTGTTCTCAAGCTGCCTTTAATTAGATTATTATCTTCTTCGCATAAAACTAAAATAAAATCAGCGTCTTGCAAATTGCTTAAAAAATTTGCCAAGCCATCTAAACTATCAGCTGACATTTGATGTTCTCGCAGATCCTGCTTGGTAATTAAAGTGTAAGCAAAATTATAATTTGGATTAAATTCCAGGCGGGCGAGCAATTTCCCCCATAATTTCAGGGATTCTAGATTTTTATTTTGGGTAATGTTACTTATAATTTGATTAATTCTCGCGCCTTGATTAAGCAGCCCTGAAGCAATTTTTAAGCTTTCTGTGGTAGTCGCGGCATTAGTGAAATTCATGGTATCAATTAAAATGCCGGTTAATAAATTAGTAGCAATATATTTATCAATTTCAATATTATGAAAATTAAAAAAATTATACATTATCTCGCTGGTTGAAGAAGCAGTGGGAATAACTAGGTTATAATGGCCATAGTGATCATTGCTATAATGGTGGTCAATATTGATTAAAACAGTATTTTCTTTGGCTTTTAATAAAGCCTCGGCTAGGCCAGTTCTTTTCAGATCACCGCAATCAATGGCCATAATTAAATCATGGTCTTTTAAATCAATCTGCTTGTAATCCCAGATTAGATTTTCAATTTTAGGCAAAAAGTTAAAATAGGGAGCTGGTTTATCAGGGCAAAAGTGTTTATACTTTTTATTTTCCCTGTCTAATAAATGGGCCATGGCTAAAGCAGCGCCCAAAGTATCACCGTCAGGGTTTTCATGAGAAATGATGAGCGGATAATTTGCTTTTTTGATTTGGGCCAATATTTGAGGCGCGTTTTGTCTGTAAAGCATAATTTTAAGAAATACGAATCTCTACAAAGATGCAAATCGTTTAATAATTTAAGAATTTTTTAGATTATCATCCCTTATTTATTTCGTCAAGTAATTTATCAACTTCAGATGCAAATATCTCTTGCTCATCTAGGAGGAAATGTAAGTTTGGGGTGAATTTAGTGGTAAGTTGTTTTCGCAGGATTTTTCTCAAATTGTGGCGATTTTTTCGTAAAATTTCCAAAGCACTACCCCAGAATTTATCTGGTAAAATAGTGATAAAAACTTTGCAGTATTTTATATCTGGGCTGGTTTCTACTCTAGTAATAGTAATTAATGCGTTTCCTGGGAATTCAAGCTCTCGTCTTATAATTTCACTTAATTTTTGGCGGATTAATTCATTGATTTTTTCAATTCTTTGGCTCATAGATTTATTGATTTTAAGTTTAAGGGCTTTGAATTTTTATTTGGCTAGTTAGCTAACCAATCAATCATTTATATTACTTAAGTGTATAATATTTGCCTTAAACTTGACAACTTCTTGGGTCTTTGTTAAGCTTAATTCACAAGAGAATTCCCGCTATAGTTTAACAAAAATTAAAATGAAAATAGTGGGGCTTATTTATACTTCTTAACTGAATACTAACTTTTAATACAACTCGCCAAAAAAGACGAGAGGCGAGCTATTTTTTATGTCTACAAAAAAATCGCTTGGAAAAACTCTAACTAAGATTGGGGAGAGGCGAATTTTTAATGCTCATAAAGAGGTTATGCCCTTGCCTGACCTGGTAGAGATTCAAAAAAATTCATATAATTGGTTTTTAAAGCAAGGCCTGCGAGAACTTTTTGATGAGGTTTCACCAATTAAAGATTTTGGCGGCCGCAATCTAGAATTGTATTTTAAGGATTATTATCTTGACGAGCCAAAATTTGATGAAAATACTTCCAAAGAAAAAAATATAACTTACGAAGCGCCATTACGCGTTAAGGCGGCTTTGCTGAATAAAAAAGATAAAAGCAAAAAAGAGCAGGAAATTTATCTTGGCGATTTTCCAATCATGACTAATCGCGGAACTTTTATAATTAATGGCATTGAAAGAGCCGTTGTTTCCCAGATTATCAGATCAGCCGGCGTATTTTTTACTTCCAATTATTTAAGAGGCAAAAGATATTACGGCGCTAAAATAATTCCCAACCGCGGTGCTTGGTTAGAAATTGAAACTGATACCAATAATGTTTTATGGGTAAAAATAGACAGAAAAAGAAAAGTGGCAATTACTTCTTTGTTTAGGGCTTTTGGTTTTTCCAGCGATGAAGAAATCTTAGCGCTTTTTAAAAATACAGATAATAACCCCAGTATTAAATTTATCCAAAATACCCTGGAAAAAGATATTGCTAAAAATCAAGAAGAAGGTTTAATCGAGGTTTATAAAAGAATAAGGCCTGGAGATTTAGCTACTGCTGATAATGCAAAATCTTTGATTTACTCAATGTTTTTCAGATTTGAAAGATATGATTTTGGCAAAGTTGGCCGTTATAAAATTAACCAAAGATTTAATTATGACATTCCCAATACCCCAGAAACCAGGATTTTAAGGAAAGAGGATTTAATTGATATTGTTAAAGAGATTATCCGCTTAAATATTACGCAAATTGATGCTGATGACATTGATCATTTAAGCAATCGTCGCATTAGAGCAGTAGGTGAATTGGTCCAAAATAAATTTAGAATTGGTTTAGCGCGCATGGAAAGAATCGTGCGCGACAAAATGAGTACTGTTGATATTGAATCAATGACTCCAGGCAAATTAATTAATGCCAAGCCAGTCATGGGCGTGGTCAAAGAGTTTTTCATGTCTTCCCAGCTTTCGCAATTTATGGATCAGGTAAACCCTTTGGCTGAATTAGAGCATAAAAGACGACTTTCAGCCATGGGGCCTGGCGGACTTTCCCGGGAAAGGGCGGGCTTTGAAGTGCGCGATGTGCATTCTACTCATTATGGCAGAATTTGCCCGATTGCTACGCCTGAAGGACCGAATATTGGTTTAGTTGGGCATTTGGCAAGCTATGCCATGGTCAATGAATATGGCTTTATTGAGACTCCCTATCGCATTGTTGAAAGAAGGGCAGAGGAAGAAATTAAAGATCCAGAGACAAAAAAAATAATTAAAAAAGGTCAAGTAATACCCAAGGAAATAATTGACAAGCTGCGCGCTAAAAATTTAAGCTTTAAAGCTAAAAGTAGAGTAACTGACGAAGTTTTGTATTTAAATGCCTTGCAGGAAGAGCGTTCTATCACTACTTCAGCCACCACACCAATTGATGAAAACGGTTATTTTATGGTAGAAAAAGCTGAAGTGAGAAAGTTTGGCAAGCCTGATATTGAGACTGTTGAACAAATTGATTATATGGACGTGGCTTCCAATCAAATTGTCAGTGTTTCAACGTCCTGTATACCATTTTTAGAACATGATGATGCTGTTAGAGCTTTGATGGGTACTAACATGCAACGTCAGGCAGTTCCTTGTATTCGGCCCGTCCCGCCTTTAGTGGGTACTGGCATAGAAAAAATGGCTGCTTTTTATTCTGGCCATATTGCAATCAGTGAAGCCAATGGCAAAGTGACTAGTGTTGATGGCAAAAAAATTGAAATTTTGGCTGATAATGGTGATGTAAAATATTATGATTTAAATAAATTTCAAAGATCAAATGCTTCAACCTGCATTAATCAGCACCCTCTAGTTTCAGTTGGTGAGCGAGTTAAAAAAGGCCAAGGTCTTTCAGATGGGCCAGCTATTAGCGAAGGCGAACTTTCTTTGGGGCAAAATGTTTTAGTGGCTTTTATGGCCTGGGGCGGATATAACTACGAAGATGCCATTGTTACTTCGGAAAGAGTGGTCCAAAAGGATTATTATACTTCAATTCATATAGAAAATTATCAAGTCGAAGTGCGGGAAACTAAATTGGGTCCGGAAATTGTAACTGCTGACATCCCCAATATTGGTGAAGAGAAATTAAAAAATTTAGATGAAAGAGGCATTATTCGCATCGGAGCTGAAGTGGCTTCAGGCGATATTTTAGTGGGAAAAATCACGCCCAAAGGTGAGACAGAACTTTCAGCAGAAGAAAAATTATTGCGGGCTATTTTCGGCGAAAAAGCCAGGGATGTGAGAGACAGCTCTTTATATTTGGAACATGGTGATCATGGCAAAGTTATTGATATTAAAATTTTTAGCCAAGAAAAAGGCGATAAATTGTCACCGGGTGTGACTGAAATGGTTCAGGTCGCAGTAGCTGATTTAAGGAAAATTCAAGTTGGCGATAAAATGGCTGGCCGGCATGGCAATAAAGGCATAATTTCTAAAGTGGTTTCAGTTGAAGACATGCCATTTTTAGAAGATGGCACGCCCATAGATATTATTTTAAGTCCCTTAGGCGTTGTATCTCGTATGAATCTCGGGCAAATATTAGAAACTCATTTGGGTTTGGCTATCCAGAAATTGGGCTTTAAAGTCGCTAGCCCAGTTCTTTACGGCGTAACAGAAGAACAAATAAAAGAACTGCTTAAAGAGGCTGGATTCCCAGAGAATGGAAAATTAAATTTATTTGATGGAAAAACTGGAGAGCCTTTTTCTCAAAAGGTAACAATTGGCTATAAATATATGATGAAATTAAACCATATGGTTGAAGACAAGATCCATCAGCGTTCAATTGGTCCCTATTCTTTAATAACCCAGCAGCCTTTGGGCGGTAAAGCCCAATTTGGCGGCCAAAGATTTGGTGAAATGGAAGTTTGGGCTTTGGAAGCTTATGGCGCGGCCCATACTTTGCAGGAAATTTTAACTATCAAATCAGATGATGTGCCTGGCCGTTCTAAAGCTTATGAATCAATAATCAAAGGAGAGCAAATCAGAAAATTAAACATTCCTGAATCATTTAATGTTTTAGTTAGGGAATTAAAAGGTTTGGCCTTGGATGTTGAATTACTTAAGGAGGGTGAAGCAATTGTTGAGCCAAAGAGAAAAACTGGCAAAAAAGGTGAGGATTAATTAATTTTAAATATTAATTATAAAATAATGATTTTTAATCAAACTAAACCTTTGGACTTTGATGCCATTAGATTAAAATTAGCCTCACCAGAAGTAATTAGAGGTTGGTCTCATGGTGAAATCACTAAGCCAGAAACAATCAATTACCGTACGCAAAAACCAGAAAAAGATGGTTTATTTTGTGAAAAGATTTTTGGTCCTTCTAAAGATTGGGAGTGCTATTGCGGTAAATATAAAAAAATCAGGTACAAAGGGATTATTTGCGATAAATGCGGAGTAGAGGTGACTCATTCAATTGTCCGTCGGGAAAGAATGGGGCATATTGATTTGGCAGTGCCAGCTTCGCACATTTGGTTTTTGCGGGGTGTGCCTTCTCGCTTAGGCTTAATTTTGGATATTTCTGCGCAAAATTTGGAGAAAGTTATCTATTTTGCCAATTTTATAGTGACTCAAATTGATGAAAATTTGAAAGCTCAAGCTTTAGAACAGCTTAAATCAGAATTTAAAGCCAAGAAAAAACAAATTGAAAGCAATTTTAAAAATAAGGTTAACCAAATAAAAACCAATAAAAATTTAAAAACCAAGGAAAAAGATCATAAACTGGTGGAATTAAGCAAGGAAAAAGACGTGGATTTAAAAGATTTAGAAAAAGAATTTATCAAAACCGAGTCTGATTTAAAAGAATTAAAAGTCAAAAAAATAATTTCTGAAGATCTTTATCAGGATTTATCTTTAAAATTCGGCCATATTTTTTCTGCTAATATTGGGGCTGAAGCCATCAGAGATTTATTAATAAAAATTGATTTAGAAAAATTAGTTAAAGAATTGGAAGCAGAAAAAGAAGACTCAATTGGCGCCAAGAAAGAAAGGATAATCAAACGTTTAAAATTAGCAAAAAACTTAATTAAAAATAAGATCAGGCCAGAATGGATGATTTTGATTGCCATTCCTGTTATTCCCCCAGATTTAAGGCCAATGGTGCCGCTTGATGGCGGCCGTTTTGCCACCTCTGACTTAAATGATTTGTATCGCCGCGTTATCAATAGGAATAACCGTTTGAAAAAATTAAAAGAATTAAATGCGCCAGAGGTAATTATCCGTAATGAAAAAAGAATGCTGCAAGAAGCAGTTGATGCTTTGATTGATAATAGTGCCAGACATTCCAAAACAACAACTGCCTCAACTGGCCAAAAAAGGCAATTAAAATCAATCGCTGATATTTTAAAGGGTAAACAAGGGCGCTTCCGCCAGAATCTTTTAGGTAAACGCATTGACTATTCTGGCCGTAGCGTGATTGTGGTTGGTCCTGATTTAAAATTAGACCAATGTGGTTTGCCCAAAAGAATGGCTTTGGAATTATTTAAACCATTTATCATCAGTCAATTAATAAAAAGAGAATTTGTCCATAATATTAGAAGCGCTAATCGTTTTATTGAAAGCAGCCGGCCAGAAGTTTGGGATATTTTGGAAGAGGTGGTTAAAGATGCTCATGTTTTATTAAACCGCGCTCCGACTTTGCACCGTTTAGGCATTCAAGCTTTTCATCCAATATTAATTGAAGGCAAGGCCATTCAATTGCATCCTTTGGTTTGTTCTGCCTTTAATGCAGACTTTGACGGCGACCAGATGGCAGTTCATGTGCCACTGACCGAGCAAGCCAAGGCAGAAGCTAAAGAAATAATGCTTTCAGCCAAAAATTTATTAAAGCCAGCAACAGGCCATCCAATTACCACGCCTAAGATGGACATTGTCTGGGGCTGTTATTATATGACCTCTTTAGAAGAAGAGCTAAAAGATCAGCCCAAAACCTTTTCTTGTTTTAGTGAAGCAATTTTGGCTTATAAATCAGAAGTTATTACTTTGCGAGAAAAAATTAAAGTCAGAGAAATTTTGCGTGGCAAAAAAAAGCCGGAAATAATTGAGACAAATGTCGGCCGGATATTTTTCAATCAGCTTTTACCCAAAGAATTGCCTTTCTATAATGAACAGATTACCACGAAAAATTTAGGCGACTTAATCAAATACTCTTTGGAAATTTGTGGCAAAGAAAAGACAGCCAAACTTTTGGATGATATTAAGGATTTAGGTTTTTATTATCTGACTAAAAGCGGCTATTCTTGGGGCATGGATGATTTGCCAGTTTTGACAGAGAAAAAAGCAATTATTGATGAAGGCGATAAAATGATTGATGAAATCAATGAGCAGTATCAGCAAGGGCTTTTAACTAAAAGTGAAAAACATTCCAAAATTATTGAAGTCTGGACAGGCATTAAAGATAGGATTGTGCAATTGGGCAAAGATAAATTGGATAAAAAGGGTCCTGTTTTTAGCATGGTAACAGCTGGCGCCAGAGGTTCTTGGGGTCAAGTCACCCAGATGGTGGGTATGAAAGGTTTGGTTTCAAATCCAGCTGGTGAAATTATTGAATTGCCAGTTAAAGGCAGTTTTAAGGAAGGGTTTGATGTTTTGGAATATTTTATTTCCACTCATGGTTCCAGAAAAGGCTTGTCAGATACTGCTTTAAGGACTGCCAATGCTGGTTATCTTACCCGACGTTTGGTTGATGTGGCTCAAGATGTTGTTATTACAGAAGAAGATTGCGGGGATCGCAAAGGCCTGCTTTATACCAAAAAGGAAAGTGAGGAAATCGGCGTTAATCTCTTAGACAGGGTTTGGGGCAGAGTTTGTTTAGAAAAAATAATTGATCCTAAAAACAAAGAAGTGATTGTGGAGAGAAATGGTTTAATAACTGAAGCAGCAGCGAGAAAATTAAAAGATTTGAATTTAGAGCAAATTATTGTCCGTTCAGTTTTGACCTGCAAATTAACAAAAGGTGTTTGCGCTAAATGCTATGGCTATGATTTGGGCTATAATGAACCAGTAAAATTAGGCGCAGCCATTGGCATTATTGCTGCCCAAAGCATTGGCGAGCCAGGCACCCAGCTGACCATGAGAACTTTCCACACTGGCGGCGTAGCTGGTGCAGATATTACCCAAGGTTTGCCTCGGGTGGAAGAATTATTTGAAGCTAGGCCGCCTAAACGTAAAGCTTTTATGGCTGAAGTAGATGGACTTGTTTCCATTTCTGAAGCAGCAAAAAAAGTTGAAGATGAAAAAGGCAAGGTCTTATTAAGTACAGCTTATGGCCATAAAATTTTAAAAATCAGATATGATGATGTTGAAGAAGACATTTATCAGCTTAAAGGCAATGATTTGGTGGTTAAAGTTAAAGAAGGCGACAAAGTTAAAAAGAATCAAATATTATTTAAAGTAGGCAAAGCAGAAATTACAGCCAAAAGGCCTGGTCTGGTTAAACTGACAGAAAAAACACTTAAGGTTTTAGCCCCAGTTGAAAAAGAAAAAGAATATCTAATTCCGCCTGGCTATCGCCTTTGGGTCAGTGATAATGATTTTGTAAAAAAGGGCCAGCAATTAACCGAAGGCAGTTTGGATTTGCATCAATTATATAAATTGAAAGGCAAAGATGAGGTTAAAAAATACATTGTTAAAGAAATCCAATATATCTATGCTTCGCAAGGCCAGCGCTTGAATGAAAAGCATATTGAAGTGATTATCAGGCAGTTATTTTCTCGCGCTTTGGTCAAAGATGCTGGTGATACCAATTTATTACCAAGCGAAATCGTGGAAAAAGCAGAATTAGAAGAGGCCAATAAAGAGCTTAGTAAAACAAATGGCAAAGAAGCCACAGCAGAAGAATTGTTTTTGGGTATTACCAAGGTCTCTTTAACAACCCGCAGTTTCTTGTCAGCCGCTTCATTTCAAGAGACCTCTCGGGTTTTGATTAATGCGGCAGTGACTGGTAAGGTAGATAAATTAGAAGGTTTGAAAGAAAATGTGATTATTGGCCGTTTAATTCCAGCTGGCACTGGCTTTAGGAAAAAAGAAAAAAAAGAAGAAGAATAAACTACTATCTATATAAAAAAATACCCTTGGGTGAAAATCCAAGGGTGTTTTTATGTTTGTTAAATTTAAGAAAGTTTAGGATTTTCGTTAATATAGACTGACAAGATCAATAGGATTCTTAATATATTTAGCTAAAATTAGCCAACAAGTGCTTAAAGCCCCTTGACAAGCTTTATTAGATATGCTATCATGGGGGATTACGCTCAAAAAGCAGATAAGGTTTTAAAGATAAAAATCTTGACAAGATACGCAAAATATGCTATACTATAATATTGATTTAACAAGCACTTTACCCCGCACCAGAAAGCTTTAGGCTTTTTTCTGACGGAGGAAAGTGCAAAGCCGATTTATGTGGCTTTCGGTGCGGGGTTTCGCCTGCTCCATACAGAGAGCAAGCATCGATTCCTATTCGTGGAGCTTCATAATTAGTTAGTAAAAATATGGGGGTAGTAGTTGCATTTAGCAAGCAGATAATTTCCGGCCCAGCTAGAAATTTTCTGCGCTAGATGTAGCCTGCAGGCCTATGGCCATAAACAGGCAGTCCGCCTCTGGCGGACAAAATACCTCCATATTCTTGCTAAGTAGTTTCTAAAAAGGACATTGAAAATAATTCAAACTTCCAATCAAGGGCTTTTAGAGAATCCCATTTAAAAATTAAAATGTACATTTTATACATAGCGGGATTTCTCTAGCCCTTTGTTGGGAGCTTGAAAAGAAAGGAGGCATAAAATGCCTGATGAAGTAATGGCCGTAAACCCGGCTTTTAATTCGCCCGAGACTATTCAGGCCGCCACTGGAATTTTTTGCATAGCGTCTGAAAGAGTCGCGGAAGAACACACTCCGCCTGACGAGGGCGTCGAGATTCAAATCGAGGGGATGGATTAATCCTTCCCCTCCTCATTTCAGGACGGGATAGTCTCAAGTAGATTATTTTGTCTTGAGATGAGGATATTTAAAAATTTGGGGAATTAAATTTCCCCTCTGCATCCCAGGACGGGATAGTCTCTTGTAGATTATTTCGTCTTGGGATGCGGAAATTCTGGAGCAAAAATGCTCTTTTAAAAATATAAAGGTTAACTGAAAAAGTAAAAAATAAAGAAAGGAACAAACAAAAAGGAGGTTTTAAGATGGGAAAATCAGGTGACGAAGGAAAAAGAAAAACGCATCGCAAGCCCAAGGATCGGTCGGACACACCGCCGGTCGAAGAGATTGCGACAACCGAAAACCCGAATAACACCGAAGAAGTGGCGCCGGAAACAGCAGGCACCTTTACCTGTAGCGTCTGCGGGAAAAAAGGTAGTCCGGAGGAAGGAATAACAGAGAAGGATGGAAGGTCCGATTACAGCAACGCCTTACTTTGGGCCAGACATAAGCACCCCGGAGTGAGAAACGCAACCATCGTGTTCTGCAAGGAATGCAAGGAGAAAGAGGAATCAGCTGCGAAAACCGCCAGACAGGAAGTTCCTGGCTTTGCTCCTCTCAAGTGCAGTCTCGAAAGAGATCATCGCTATGACGAGAAGGGCAACAAAGCCGAAGGAGTACGGAGCCAGCTGATGGAGAAGCAGTATGAGCAGGACATGCGGCGGGTAAGAACGGATGTGGTTTGCAAAAGATGCGGTAAGCATCACGGGCAGATTCAATATTTCAAAAACGGTGGATTCCGGGTCACGATCATTGACCGGGCCATGCCACTCAATATTAATCGTGAAGATCCGACTGCACTCATTGAAGTCGAGCCCATTTGCCGCGACTGCGTTGATCTCATGAGGGGGATGGCAGAAGCAAAGCATCAGACCTTCCAGACATTTTACCTGGGCGATTCGTTCAGAAAAGCAGCCAGCATTAATGAAAAACGTAGTGCTGACGCAGCTTTCCTAAATCGTGGCCAGAACGGCCGGAGAGATCCCCATGCAAAAATCGGCGATTTCTTCCCCGAAAAAAGAACCGGCACCCACGGCTAAAAAGTTTCAGTCAAAAAAGGGGCGGTGGGAAAACATCTCCGCCCCTTTTCCATCAAGAAAGGAGGGAGGTAAAAGGACAGACATTTTATTTATAACGTGAAACGGTCTGTCTGGCTACCGCAGAACATGGGATTCTGTAAGGAGCATATTTACTTCCAAAATATCTTAAGCGCGTCCCAAAAGGCGTCCCCTGCCTGCAACAAAGCGACGGTAAGCTAAAGTTGCTAAGGAGAGCCCAGGAGAAGCAGATCTCCCATGAGGAAAAGATCCTCACCGGGCTAAACATATGTTTAGCCCACCAAAATAAGAGCATAATAAAAATTGTGAATTTATTTTGGAGGTTTTTTGAAAATTTATTTAAGAAAGGAGAAAAGATTGATTTTCCTCTATCCGAGTATTTTTAAGTTGCGTTGGGCTCCCCAGGAGCCGTAATCCCTGGGCTCTGATAATAATGTCAGAGAGGTATTGGCGATTGCTCTGGTTAACGGGTTCGGCGAAAAAATACGCCCAAATAGCCAGGCAGCAAAAATATATCGCGAAATGTGAAATTCGGACAAAGGGCACATCTCGTTGGTAGTGCCTAAGGAGGAGAACATTATGTGGCCAAGCCATTTTGGCTAGGGCAAATTTATTTGCCTTTATACACGCTTTCAAATTCGAAGTACGTGCCGGCGGCATGGCAATCGCCCCCTAAGGTTATTTTAGGGGACAAGCGAATTTAGCCGCCGGCGCGAACAAAAGGGGCTGTTGCTTGATTTGAGCTGGCAGAAGCAGGCGTAAGGTCTGTTTATTATTGAAGTGCCTGCAATGGGCGGGCAACGAAAAGGGCGCCCAATCCCGCCGATAAAAAGCCAGCAACTATGGTTGTCGCAGACGAATTAACTGGACAAAGCCCGTTTGTCTGGTTAAACCATCCGATAGAAAGGTAGTTCTGCGAGCAACAGCCCCACGGGCAAAGCGTCAGCCCCGCACCATGCGCTTGCGCTTAGGTGCGGGGCGGCGCAAACAAAAATTCGCGCCACATGCCTGGCCCCAGACAAATAGCGGTCAGGCTCGTCTTGGCCGAAGCCAGGCGTGGGCGCAAAAACACCGGAAAAAAGAACGAAAAAAAGGAGAGAACCGAATGAAATTGAGTCGAGCGAGCCCGGCCTACATGCCGTGCAAATCTATTGAAGCGAATTAATCGACGGCGACGACACCGGCAGCTTCCAGCGATTAAAACATAGTGTTTGAAATCGGAACTGGGAGCTAACATTAACCACTGCGCCTGCGCGCCCCAGCGTAAGATCCGCAAGCGGCGCGAGACGCATACAACCCCAATTTATTTTAAGAAAATCAAACCACTAACCACCCCGACCCCTAAAAAGGCCGGGGTTTTCATTTACTAAAAAATCCCCTTGAGTTGGGGGATTTTTTTTATTATACAATTTCTTTATTTACCTTTAAGCGCATCTTTTAATGCTTTGCCTGATTTGAACTTGGGAATAACAACTTCAGGAATATCAATCTTTTCATTTGGTTTTTGCGGATTCACGCCTTTGCGCGCATGGCGCAATTTAGCTGAAAAAGTGCCAAAGCCAGTTAAAACAACTTCTTCTCCTTTTTTCAAACTTTCAGTGATGTGCTCCAGCATGCTTTCTAAAACTTCTTCAGCTTGTTTTTTAGTTAAACGTGTTTTAGAGGCAACTGCCTCAATTAAAGCAGCTTTGTTCATATGGGTGGTTATTAATATATTAGGTAATTAGGTTATTGGCCTTCGCCAACCGTAGTTGGCTTCGGCCTGCTTTGCCAAGGCAAGCCAACGAAGGTTGGGTAAAGGAAAATCTTAGACCTCAACTTCAGTATTTATCCTTTCAATCTTAATGGCTTTTTGGGTTTTGGGATTGATTTCCAGATAAACTCCATTAATTTGGCAAACCCCGCTTTCAGGAATTTCACCTGGTTCATTGATTTGGGTCAGAAAATTTTTAATAATATTTTTTTTATCCAAGCCAATGACTGAATTTTTAGCGCCAATAAAACCCAAATCAGTGATATAAGCAGTACCTTTTTCCAAGATTCGTTCATCAGCTGTCTGAACATGAGTGTGACTGCCAATAACTGCTGAAACCCGGCCATCTAAAAAATAACCCATAGCTACTTTTTCACTGGTGGCTTCAGCATGAAAATCAATAAGAATGCCTGCTAATTTGTCTTTTTTATGGCTTTCCAGGATTTTATCAATGGTTTTAAAAGGGTCATCAAAGTCCTCTCTAAAAAACACTCTGCCTATTAAGTTTACCACAAGCAGGTTATTTAGGCCAATTTTAACAATTTTTTCGCCATGGCCGGCAGTGCCTTCGGGATAATTAATCGGCCGGATCAAAGGCGAATCTTTTTTATTTAAAATTGCATAAGCCTCATTTTTATCCCAGACATGATTGCCAGAAGTAAATAAATCGATGCCGATTTCCAGCATTTCTTTAATTGTAGTTTCAGTGACGCCTTTGCCATGCGCTAAATTTTCAACATTAGCCAAAATTAAATCTGGCTGATATTGCGCTTTTAAATCAGGCAGCGCCTTGGTAATGGCTTGACGGCCGATTTTAGCAAAGATGTCGCCAAAGAATAAAATTTTAATTGGGGTCATAGTAATATTGATTTCTGAACCACTAAACTTTTATCACGAAAACCACTAAATAATTTTCGTGTAGTTTAGTGAAATATTTTCGTGGTTCAGGCAACCTATTATCTGGCATATTCTGTTACTCTCATCTCTCTAATTACATTAACCTTAATTTCACCAGGATATTTGAGTTCTTCTTCAATTTTATGGGCAATATCTTGAGCAAGTTTGGCAGCAGCCAAATCATCAATTTCTTCGGGCACAACAAAGACGCGCACTTCACGGCCAGCTTGGATAGCATAAGATTTTTGCACGCCAGCAAAAGCATTGGCCACATTTTCCAATTCTTCCAATCTTTGCAAATACCTTTCATAAGTATCCTTGCGCGCTCCGGGTCTGGCGCCTGAAATAGCATCTGCCACTTTAACAATTATGCCTTCCAAGGTTTTGGGCGTATCTTCATGATGGGCAATACACATATAAGCAATCTCTTCAGGCATATTAAACTTTTTCATAATGTCATAGCCAATTTCCGGGTGGCCGCCTTTGACTTCCTGGTCAACTGCTTTGCCAATGTCGTGAAATAATCCGCCTTTTTTGCAAATAGTGACATCTGCTTTTAATTCCTCGGCCAAAAGGCCGGAGAGATGGGCAACTTCCAGTGAATGTAAAAGCACATTATGGCCATAGCTGGTTCTAAATTTTAACCGGCCTAAAATCTGGCTAAGTTTTGGATCAATGCCAGTTATGCCCATTTCATATAAAGCATCTTCGCCAGCTTTTTTTATTTCTATGGCAAGTTCTTTTTTGGCATTTTCAATTGCTTCTTCAATTTTGGTCGGATGAATGCGGCCGTCTAAAATGAGTGATTGTAAGGCGCGTTTAGCCACTTGGCGGCGGATGGGTGAAAAGCCAGAAATAGTGATGGCCATGGGCGTATCATCAACCACAATTTCCACGCCGGTTAATTGTTCAATGGCCCTGATGTTTCTGCCTTCACGGCCAATAATGCGGCCTTTCATTTCATCATTGGGCAGATCAACTGTGGTGGTGGTTATTTCTTGGGCATGGGAAATAGAGCATCTTTGAATGACTAACGATAAAATATCTTTGGCTTTTTGCTCTAGTTCTTCTTGGCCTTCAGCTTGCAGTTTTCTGATGCGGGCTAAAATATCATCTTTAATTATTCTTTCAGTGTTTTCCAAAAGAATTTCTCTAGCCTCATCTTTGGTCAGTTTGGCAATCTTTTCCAGCTTTTGCATCTGTTCTTCTTTAATTTTAGTGATTTTTTCTTTGATTTCTTCTACTTCTTTAGCTCGTTCTAAAAGCCGCTGTTGTTTGTTTTCTAAATCAAGCAGTTTTTGGTCAAAAATACTTTCCCTTTTTTCTAATCTTTGCTGCAAATGAATGAGTTCACCGCGTCTTTGCTGTTCTTCACGTTTAGCATCATCAATTATTTTTAAGGCCTTGTCCTTGGCTTGGAGTAAAATTTCTTTTTGTTTGTTTTTCGCTTCGTTAATTAGATTTTCAGCTTTGGCTTCGGCACCCTCAATCTCTCTTTTAGCCAGGAATTTTCTGACAAAATAGCCAATTACAAAACCGATTACGACAGCAAAAGCTGAAATAATGAAATAAATTAAAGTGTCCATAATTTCTCCTATGGTAAAATAGAGTCAGGATTTTCAAAAGAACATTAAAGGAGAGCGATTTGGCAAAATCGGTCAGTCTTTAAAAGATGCTTGAAGCTTAGATTTTGTTTATATGAGTTCATTAGTGAAGTTAAAAGCTTTCCATTTAAGGTAACTAAAACCAGAGCAGTAAATCCTTTTCTCTATTGTTTTATTTATTAGTGATTTTAGTTTAGCATGGAAATTTTATTTTGGCAAGTTTGCCCATATAAATTGACTTTTTACCATTTTAAAGGTATATTTAAAAAAGACAAAGGATGTAATGTCCTTATTTTTTATCAAATATGAATGTTTCTGAATTAGCGCGAAAACTTAAAGTTACTTCCAGTGAACTTTTGGAAATATTGCCAGAGTTTGGTTTTGATATTGGCAAAAGAGCGATTAAAGTTGATGGCAAAGTGGCTCAGAAAATTTTGGATATTGGTCCTAAGATAAAAGAAAGAATCACAGCAGTAAAAAAAACAAAAGCCGAAGAATTACTCAAAGAAAAAACAGAGATTGAGGTAGCGGAGGAACAAAGAGAAATTAAAATTCCAGCCGCTATAACAGTTAGAGATTTTGCCCAGATTTTAGATAAGCCAGTTAACCAGGTAATCAAAGAGCTGATGAAAAATGGCGTTTTCGCCTCTTTAAATGAAAAAATTGATTTTGATACTGCCGCGATTATTGCTGATGAATTTGGCGTCAAAATTTCTTTGCTGGCCGAAGAAGAAACAAAAGGCGAAGTTGGCGAAAGGATAAAAGAAATTTTGAGCAAAGAAAAAAAATCTCAATTAAAATCCAGAGCGCCAGTGGTTGTGGTTATGGGTCATGTTGATCATGGCAAAACTAAATTGCTAGATACTATTAGAAAAACTAATGTGATGGCTGGTGAGGCAGGGGGCATTACCCAGCATATTGGTGCTTATCAGGTAAAAAAGAAGGGCAGTTTGATAACTTTTATTGATACGCCAGGTCATGAGGCCTTCACAGCCATGAGATCTAGAGGGGCCAAAGTGGCTGATATTGCGATTTTAGTAGTGGCGGCTAATGATAGTGTTAAGCCCCAGACAGTTGAAGCCATAAAA
>Ga0315279_10001406_pt1 | contig 40400 bp, 32 predicted proteins | sample YL17G06_20_MG_FD_203694 | JGI IMG/M metagenome (GOLD analysis project Ga0315279, IMG submission 203694) | Sediment microbial communities from Yellowstone Lake, YNP, Wyoming, USA - YL17G06_20 | ecosystem: Environmental > Aquatic > Freshwater > Lake > Sediment | place: USA: Wyoming | collected...
TTCTTGGGAATCTTGGTTGCATCTAGGTGTGGACGACTATGTGCCAGATCACGCGCACGAGAAACACCTCCTGATTTAGTAACAATGACCGATGAGAAGGTCAATTCCAGAAAGCGGCGTGTTGACGTGTCCGTTACATTCTGAAGGGCCAATACTAGTGCCATGAGTTCGCGCTGTGTGGATGGCAAAAACCAATAGTCAATAAATGCTTTTGTGCGCGCATCGAATCGCCTAGAGAGATTCTGTTCGATTGTCTTTCCGTTGGACATTAGAGTGTTTGCGCGCAAGATGACTTTATTCCCTGCCTCACGCAAGTTGTCAGTGTCCAGTGGCATGGTCTTCACTCGCCCCAAGCGCAATGCCAGTGGGTCAATATCCAGACCAACTCCTTGTCGCCCTTCAATAAATGCTTCGACCACCGTCGTCCCCGATCCCATCATTGGGTCAAGAACAATGTCACCGGGGCTGGTCAGGCCCCGGATGAAAGCGGCTGGTAACTGGGGTGGAAACTTGGCTGCAAATGCGTGTACATCGTGTGTGGCATAACCACTATCCTTACCATGGAAATTCAACTCGCCTTCCAACAGAGTGGCCAATCTCTCACGTTTGCTTAGTTCTTGTTGAACAAGAGCCAGGGCATCAGGCGAAACCTGAGGCTCACTATTAAATGCAAAGAGTCGGAGTTGCTCCTTGAGGGCATTCCTTGTCTCAATGGCGGTCGGATATGCGGAGACCATGTTTCCCCTATCTTTGCGCGTGGCTTTGCCACCTGAAAACTGCAGTGGCATCAATATCAGCCAGGCGACTACCGTTCCGCGCTCGGAATCACGCCGAGCACCGCCAGCCCTAGCTTGCGTTCCACATCGGCGGGGGTGCGGACGAGGCCGGATTCGATCCACTCCAGCGCGGCGACGATCAGTGCGCCCAGCAGCGCTCCAAAGATGCCACCAGCTGCTGTGTTGATGGTCGTTTGCGGGCGGAACTTGGCGTAAGTCGGATAGTCGCCTAGCAGCACTTCCACCTGGTCTTCCTTGCGGACTTTGCCGTTTTCAAGGTTGCGCCAGGCCTGGAATTCCTGTGCCCACAGCCAGGCAATGCGATTGGCCTGTTCGCCGTTGCCATCTTTTGCGTCAATTTGGATGACGTTCTTATCTTCATAGGAAGCGATGATGACGTTATTCTTGAGCTGCTCCGGCGTCATGTCCTGCGGGTGGCCGTCTTGAGTGAGACGGTCGAGCACCAGATTCGCATAATCTTTGGTGTCAATGTGCGTCACGTAGGCGCGCAACAGGCTCTTGGTCGTCTGGGCCAGGCCCATGTCGTTGCGGGCTGGCAAGACGATCACCTGCATCGAAGATTTGTAGACTTTGCGTTGCAGCCTGCTAAAGCCAAATGCGCTGACCGCGGCGACGACCGCCACAACGACGATGATCCAGCCGCGTGTGCGCAAAATACGGAAATAGTCGGAGAGTTCCATAGTTACCTCGGACTGCGTGCTGCGTATTCGGTATTGCGTGTTCCATCTTACACATACGCCTGTCATTCTACCACAGAATTCAGGCGCGGCCTTTGGCAGGTGAAATGTAATGCGCGAAAAAGACGAGCGCGATGCCCACACCTAACGCCAGTGCCACCCGAATCGGCAGGTCGAGTTGGGCGCGCAATCCCAGCGGCACTTGTCCCGCCACCGGCGGGTCCACTGCGCGCACAATGGCTCCATTCGGTCCCAGTTGCGGGAATGCCTGTGCATTGCGCGTTTGCATGACGGTGATGGCGGCCGTCGCAATCACTTCGAGTTGGCGAGCGTCGGGCCAGGTGATGAACATGCTGATCATGCTGCGTTTGTTATCGGCGACAACGCGTCCGGCCAGCGCAGCCGCCGCGATATCCACGTTTTGTTTTTGCAGCTCGCGGCTCACCTCGGCGGCAAAGTCGCCAGTCTTGGACCATTCGCCCAAAGCGGCGGCGATGTATTCCGAGGCCAGCCACGCCGAATAATACTTGTCGTACAAGGACGTGGCGGATGTCTCGGGGGTATAGCCCACGGTGAAGCGGATGCCCACCTGGTAGACCGGCGCGGGCTGCCGATACGTTGCCAGGCCAATGCCCAGCACGACGATGGCTGGAATCAGTGCCAGCCACCAGCGGCGGAGCAAGATTTGCCAGTAGGTTCGTAGTTCCATGATGCCTCCCTGAGAGCAGTAGACAAGGATACAAGGAAACAAGTAGACAAGGGGAGCCTTGACCTTGTCTACCTGTCTACTTGTCTACTTCTCTCGATGAACTCGGCCAACTTGTTCTTGAACACTTGGGTATCGAACCGCAGCGCGAACTCGCGAATCGCTGCCGGGTCAAAATGAGCGTCGTCAAAGCGGCGCACGGCATCGGCCAGGCTGTGCGGCGTCGGCTCGTGGAAGAACAAGCCAGTCACGCCGTCCACCACCGTGTCGAGCGCGCCGCCGCCTGCGAAGGCAATGACAGGACGCCCGGCGGCTTCGGCTTCCCCCGGCGTGATGCCAAAGTCTTCCAGGCCGGGAAAGATGAACGCGCAGCAGTGCGCCATCAACTCGGCGGCGCGCGCGTCGTCCACGCGACCCAGGAACGTGATGTTGTTTTTTGCCATTGCCTGGAGTCTGGCCCGGTCGCGCCCGTCACCGGCAATGACAAGCGGCAACCCCAGTTCGTTGAATGCGGCCACAGCCAGGTCAATGCGCTTGTATGGGATGAGGCGCGAAAGGATAAAGAAATAATCATCGTGCTGCGCGGCAGGCTGAAAGCGATCCGAGTCCACCGGCGGCGCGATGACGACCGACTCGCGCCCGTAAAACTCCCGGATGCGTTTTTGCACCTCGGTCGAGATGGCGATGAAATGATGGACACGCTGCGCGGCGGCCCAGTCCCACTTGCGCAGCAAAGCGATCACCGGCGGCAAGAGCGCGTTGGCGATAGCCGGAAATTTCTCGCGCTGGCAATAGTCGCGCAAATTCCAGACGTAGCGCGTGGGCGTCAGGCAGTAACAAATGTGCGTGGCCCCTGGCGGCACACGGATGCCGTGACAAAAGCCGCTCTTGTTGGAAAGGATCACGTCGTACCCGCGCAGGTCGAGGCCCTGAAATGCGAGTGGGTACAGCGGCAGGTATGGCTGGTGATGCCGATGGATGCCAGGCAGCCGGTTCATCCACGTCACGCGAATGTCCCACGCCCGATAAGCAGGCGGCATAATGTCCGGCGCGTACATCGAGGTGTAAACCGGCGCGCCGGGATACATCTCGACGAGCGTCTGGAGCACATCTTCCGCCCCGCCGATTTGGTTTAGCCAGTCGTGGATGAAAGCAATGCGCATGGATATTCTACTGCCGATAAAAGGCGATCATACAGCCCATCGTGTACCCCAATGCGTTTCCACAGCCGTGAGCCGCCATGCTGGCGGCAATCGAACGCGACCGCCACGCTACCAGTCCGATGACCAGCGCGCCCGTCGGGACAATGATCCAAAAAGAAATCGGCGCTCTATCCAAATAGTAGATGTGGCTCAAGCAGAATAACGCTGCCTGGAATAGCCATATCCACACCTCTTTCCACCCCACCTTGCGCAGGTATCCCCACAGAAAGCCTCGAAAAAGTGGTTCTTCTGTAACGGCTGCATATCCAAGTTGGTAAATGAAACCTGGAATGGCCTGTACCAGGATCGGCACGAGTTCTGGTCGGAACCGGCGACAGCTCTCGTCAACTTGGAATGACATGGGGTATCCAAGGAGAGCTACTTGAACTGCACCGACCAAAACGCCGACGGTGAACCACCGGAGTTGGGATGGTTGAATCTTGGGAAGTTGAGCGCGGCTTGCCAGCAATGCGATAAAGAGACCTATCGCGATGGCCCAAAATGTCAGCCCAAGCGGATTGGGAAAAGCCAGACCCGACTTGTCCCAACCCCAAGACGCTCGAATGAAGGTCTCGATGGGCTTTAAGAGTAGGATGATTGTCAAAGCGAGCCCGTCAACGTGGAAATCGAGCAGACGGTCTCTTTCCCACCAGATCAGAATGGCCGTCAGCAGATAGGTGCTAATTTCAAAGGCAGGCCATAGCCAGTTGGGGCTGGTTTTGAGCAAGTATGTAACACCAGCCAGGAAGGGCAATCTCAAGAATAAGAGGCCGGCAATCAACAGGAAAGTGATTCTGTTGTGCCATTCTTGGACTCTAGGCCTGTATGCATTCGTCATTGCGGCCATCGGTTTTGTCCTACAGCCTGTCGAACTCGATCTCTCGCGCTGCCCTCAAAGTGGCGAACCAACCGCCCAACACCTGATTATGGTGGGCGACAATCTGTGACGCCTTGAGGTTTTCTGTATCCCAAGTGCTGTGCGCGTCCTGAACCAGCGTCACGTCATAGCCCAGGCTGTAGGCGCGGCGGCAAGTGGTGTCCACACAGTACTCAGTCTGGATGCCTGCCACTATGAGGTGCTTGATGCCCCGCATCTCCAACTCGTGTTGCAGGTTGGTCTCTTGAAATGAATCAGGGTGGCGTTTGTGGATGACCACTTCGCCCTCAGCGGGCGCGATGGCGGGGTGAATCGGCCAGCCGGGTGCACTTGGATGGAGAGGATGATTTTCTCCGCCGCTGTGCTGAATGTAGATGATGGGTATGCCAGCGGTGCGCGCCCTGGTAATCAAATCGCCGAGGGTTGTGAGCAGTGCATCGCTGTTATAAACAGGGTCGTTTTCCGCAAACATGCCTAGCTGGACATCAATGATTAATAGGGCTGTGTCACTTGGCATAGGTCTGTTTCCTTTGCAGTGTGCCTTTGCGATTCCAAGATGCTCACCGGCTCAAACGTCATCCGATGGATGGCCGACGGGCCAAGCCGCGCGAGCATCTGCTGATGAGCCTGCGTGCCATAGCCCTTGTGTCGCGCAAAGCCATAACCGGAATATTGCGTGTCCAGTTCCATCATCAGGTGATCTCGCGTGACTTTGGCGACGATGGACGCGGCAGCCACGGAAAGGCACAGCGTGTCGGCGTGGAACATCACGCGCTGGGGAAGCGGCACGTCGGGGAGCTTGAGCGCGTCAATCAGCAGCGCGTCCGGCGAGGGATCGAGCTGCTCGACTGCGCGCCGCATCGCCAGCCGCGTGGCAGGAACAATGCCCAGCGTGTCAATTTCCTCGTGGCTCGCCATGCCGACGCCCACGGCCAGGGCCAATTCCTGAATAGTTGGGAAGAGCGCTTCACGTTGCGTTGGCGTCAGCAGCTTGGAATCGCGCACGCCGTGCAGCGCAGCCAGGCGCATGGCCCTGCCGGGCAAAATCACCGCCGCTGCGACGACCGGCCCAGCCCACGCGCCGCGCCCGGCCTCGTCAATCCCGGCGACGAGCGCATGGCCCTGGCGAATGAGTGCGCGCTCGTGGCGCCTATCGGGCGTTTTGCGAGGCTCAACCTGTTGCATCTTGAATGTGCGTGTGTGCGGTTGACATTCTTGGCGCGTTAGTTTGAAGAGGGGGCCTTGGAAGGCGCGATGGCATCGTACAACCCTCTGAATTGGTTCAGCTTGACCCGCATGACTTGCTGCGCCATGTCAATGGACTCGTTCATGTATCGGGCCAAATCGCTTTTCTGGCTTTTGGTGTCACTCTGATCGCGGTTGCTCCAGCTTACAACCACTTCTTTAATTCGGTATCCGGCCTTTTCGAGGAGGTACAGCAGCTCGATGTCGAAAGCAGTGACTTTCCAGCCGCTCGGTTTTTCTTTGTACCGGATGGCTTCGAGGTAAGGAAAGTGTTTCAATACGACCTGGCGACGATACAGCTTAAAGCCGCACTGTGTGTCGGCTATGTTTCGAAGGAGCACAAAGCCCCGCAAGGTGCCAAAAACAAAACTGCCGGCTCTCCGCACGAAAGAAAAGCCTTCGCGCGCAGTCCCTCGAGAGCCGATGACCACATCAAAGCCTTGTTCACACCAGGGTAAAAGTTTGCTCAACTCACCGATGGGTGTTGATTGATCCATATCGGTTGTGAGCACTACTTCTCCCCGGGCTTTTTGGATGCCGGCCCAAATCGCGGCAGGCTTTCCGCCATGCGGAATATCAAACAGCGAAAAATTCCTCTTGGACTCTACAGAGCGCTCAATGAGAGTTTCACTGCCATCCGTGGATTCGTCGTTGACGATGACGACCTCCCAGGCATAGTTCTGTTGGGTAAGGTATTGGTATACCTCGTCTAGCACCCCTCGCTCCAGGTTTTTCTTTTCGTTGTAGCAAGGGATGATGACGGAAAGCAGCGGCGCTTCGATAGGACACCTCGCAGGTTCAATTTGCGCGCCGAAGCATACCTGACTTGGAGAATTTAGTCAAACTCGAATGACGAACGACGAACAAGTGTCGCCGTTTGTCCTCTGTCATTCGACACGCAAAGCGGACATTCGACATTCGTCGTTCGTCCGAGGGTCTGAGAGGGCTTGGCGCAAATACTCGTCCGAGACGCGGCGCGATGATTGGATGGCGCGGCGCTTGCGGAGCAGCCTGGGCAGGCCAAGCAACCCGGCGAGTTGACCGCGCAGACGCGCTCGCGCCGCCGCGCCTCGCCACGCGCGCAGCGCCTCGCCCGTGATGCGCAGTTGCGCGCCTATCACCCCGCGCCAGTGACGTTTCCACAACGAGCCTGGATAGTTTTTGGCGATAACCCAGAGCAGGTTGCGCCCGTCGTAAAAGCTCGCCGTCGGCCCGCCGCCGGTGGCGGCCAGCTGGTGATAGACGATGGCCTCAGGCGCAAAGACACACTTCCACCCGGCCAATTGCGCGCGCCAGGCCAGGTCAACATCCTCCAGCGAAAAGAAAAAATCTTTATCGAGCAAGCCGATCTCATTCAGCATCGCACGGCGATAGGCCGCACTGCCGCCGCACGCGGAAAAGATGTACTCTTCGTGGTCGAACTGTCCTTCGTCGCGCTGCCAGACGCCGCGATTGCCCGGCGTGCCGTCGAGCCGGACAAAATCGCCGGCAGTGTGCAGCGTGTCGCGCCGGTCGAACAGCAGCATCTTGCTGGCGACCAGCCCCGCTTCCGGGTGACGCTCGAACGCGGCGACGACCTCGGCCAGCCAGCGCTCGTCGGTTTCAGTGTCGCTGTTCAGCAAAGCGACAAACTCGCTGTGGCTTGCGCGGATGCCGGCGTTGCACGCGCCCGTGAAGCCGGTGTTGCGCGACAGGGCCAGCATGTGCACGTCGGTATAGTCGCGGGCCAACAATTCAAGCGACCTATCCGTCGAGGCGTTATCCACGACAATGATTTCGCGCTTGGCGTAACTCTGCCGCCGCAGCGAATCCAGGCACGTCGGCAGCAAGTGCGCGCCGTTCCAGTTGGGAATGATGACGGAGATTTTGAAATTTGAAATTTGCTCAGCAGTCATGGGTTGCAAAGTACTCTGCCAACGCCTCTTGCCACGGACGCAGCGTAATGCCTTGCGCGGCCCCGCAGAAATTGCGCAGCGGCGTGTAGGGTGGAGGAGTGGACGCGCGGCTAAAGTCGGCCAGCTTGATTGGCTCAACCGGGATATGGCGGCGCCCCGAAAGCCGCAAAATTTCGCGCACAAAGTCATAGCGGCTCGCGATGCCGTCGTTCACAAGATGATACACGCCATACGCGCCGGTGTGAACGAGTTGCCGCACGGCGTGCGCCACGTCTTCCGCATACGTTGGTGAGCCGACCTCGTCCGCGACGACCCGCAGGCTGCCCTGCTCGTCGGCCAGGCGGGTCATTTTGCGGACAAAGTGATTGCCGCCTTGGCCATACAACCACGCGATGCGGACGATGTAGAACCGCGTCAGCAAGTCACGGACAAAGGTTTCGCCTGCGAGCTTGCTCCGCCCGTAGGCGTTGATCGGATTCGGCGCGTCGAACTCGAGGTACGGCTCGGTCTTGCGCCCATCAAAGACTTCGTTCGTGCTGATGTAAAGCATCGCGCAGTTGGCGGACTGGCAGGCCAGCGCCACGTTCTGCGTGCCGAGCGCGTTAGCGCGAAAGGCCGCGTCCGGGTCTCGCGCGCAGCCGTCCACATCCGTCATCGCCGCCGCGTGGATCACCATGTCCGGCTTGAATTCGCCGACGGCCTGCATCACGCACGCGCGGTCGGTGATGTCACATTCGGGCAGGTCGGCGGGCAGCACGGTATCGTTCGCAAAGTGCGTTTGCAGCGTGCGGCCCAGTTGGCCCTTGGCTCCGGTGATGAATAGTCTCATGGTCGGATAGTCGTGTAGTCGTCTAGTCGTGGTATCTTTTCAAAAAAAGGTCTAATGATCTTATCCCTTCCAATCTTGGGTGCCAGATGTCAGCGCGCCACTCAACGAATCGAACATGCGCTTGATGCTCACTTCCGACAGGGGTCCCTTCACCTCCTCATCGAACAGCGCGCTGAATTCGGTGGGATGCTGGCCCAAGTTTTTCTCATCCTTCACTTTGGCGCGCAGACCCTCCCACAGCTTGTGGAACTGGATCACGTCGTCGTCCACGCTCACGCTCACCGGCTTGAGATAGGCCGAGTGCATCGCCTGCTCTTTGATGAGCGCCTCCACACTCTGGCCGATGCTTTGCAAGCCCTGGCTCACGCTGCCCAAGAGCGCGATCAACCCGGCCACCTTGCCCAGGCCTTCCTCGTAAGCATTTTGCTGGACGTTAAAGTGAACCATCTGGTTGATCTCGTCCACCAACGGACTGCCATCCGACGCGGCAGCGAGAGGCGTTATCCAATTGTCGAACACGTAATAGATGGCGCGCTGCAAGGCCAGCTTTTCGCGCTTGTCATCGTCGCTCAACTGCGCCAGTTCTTCGCGGGCGCGGGCAGCGTCCACGTTGGCTTGCTGCCACTGCTGCTCAAGCTGCGTCTCTTGAGTGGTGTATTGCGTTTTGGATTTGGCCCATTCTTCGCGCACGTCTTTCAGGGCGCGCGCGTTCTCTTCCATGCGGCCTAACAGCTTGTGCCGCTTGCGATCCAGGTCGCTGATCTTGAAAAAATTAATGAACGACGTCAGGCAGCCCGACAGCCGCTTGGTCTCGGCGTTGAGCTGGTTCAACTCGGCTTCCATCTGCGCGAGTCTGGCCTTGAGATTTTCTTCCTGCGTGTTGAGGCGCGGATTGAGCGTGCGCATGTCACTCGTCTCCACTTGCGCGTGCTGCAAGAGATCGTCGGCGATTTGCTCGGCCTTGGGCACAACTTGCGAAAGCAGTTCTTGCCGCCGCTTCTCTAGCGTCTCGCGCTCGACGATCACGCGCGCGTCAATCGCTTTGTGTACGTCGGCGGGCAACGCGTTCAGGTCGTAGGCCGCGCGCAGGCTCAGGTCGTTCAGTGTCGAATCGTGCAGGGTCTGGTTGACCTGGTGCGCGCTGACGAATTGAACCTGCACTTCGTGCAGCTCGCCTGCCACGGCGTTCACCTGGCCGCCCGCGTCAGTCAAGAATTTGTCGAGTTGATCGAGTGACATACGGTTTGGCATAAGAGACTCCTGATGCGTGATGCGTATCGCGTGTTCCGTATCGCGCAAAACGTCAAGCGTGATGTCTTGCTACCTTGCCTCTTGCTACTTGATCCCAACGCCCCGAACTTGGCCGAACACCCGCCGCTTGGCGCGCCAGAGCGCATCGGCCCACGGCGTTGACGGTTGCAAATGGTCGGCGATTTCGGCGAATGTCTTTTGCTCGTCCCAATACAGCGGGCACGCACCGCAGCACAATTCGGCGTACTCGCATGCCCGGCAGCCCGGTGGCAAGAATTCTTTTTCGCGCCAATATTTGGCCGCGCGGCGATTCCACACAGCTTGAAAATCTTCGCGCAGCAGGTTGCCTACGCCTTGCTCGAAGCTGGAACATGGCAAGACGCTGCCGTCGGGCGCAATCGAAAGCAGTCCGTCCGCCGCCGAGCACGACGGACTCCCCAACCCATACGCCGCTGGGTTGAACAGGCAAAACGGCACGGGGCTGTACCACACGAATTTCATCCCCTTGTCCTCGGCGTGCTTTTTGAGATCGAGCACCAGCGGGCCGATGTCGGCATAGCCTATATCGGTCTGCCCCACCGCGTCGCCGGTGCGGATGACCATGTTCATCGAAAGGTGCTCCGATCCCAGGCCGGCGACCCAATCAATCAAGCCATGCAGCGCATCGCGATTGTGCCGGTTGATGGTGGTGTTGGTGTGAACGCGGATGCCGGCCTCGCGCAAATTGCGGATGCCCTGCACCGTGCGCTCAAACGCCCCTACCCGACCGACGACCAAATCGTGTGTGGCCGCGTCGCCTGCTTCCAGGCTCACCTGCGCGCTATCGAGTCCAGCTTGTGCCAGCGCCTTGACAAATTCTGGGCGGGCAGCGCGAATGCCGTTCGTGATGAGATTCATCCACAGACCGCGCGAGCGTCCGTGCGCCACAAGCTCCGGCAAATCGCGGCGCAGCGTCGGCTCGCCGCCGGTGAACGAAAGACTCGGCACGTGCGCCTGATCCACGATTTTGTCCATCACCACTTTGACTTCGGCGGTGGACATGGCCGGCACCTTACGGCCCCGGTCGGGCGCGCTGGCGTAGCAAAACGTGCAGCGATTCTGGCAGCGGTACGTCAACGCGATTTCGGCCAGCACCGGGAACTCGCGCTTGTGCGATCCGAACGGCGTCTGCTTGACGGCAGGCGCGCAACCCGGCTGATTGGAAAGCAGCACGCTCAGGCTGCGCAAGAGCGTCTCCAGGTCGGCCTCGACGCGCGCCGGTTCGATGTTGTACTGTGCCGCCACTTGCGCGACGACAGCCGCCGTGTCCACCGTCTCCGCCGAGTAGAGCGCGTGCAGCATCGCCGCCGCCGTCGGGTTGAGGTGATGCACCTTATTCGGGCGCAGAATCAGCACACCGTCTTCGGGGCGGACGAAGAGGTAACGGCGCGTGCTGGTGACGAATTGTTCGGCAAAGGATTGGAGACGATCCATGCTATTTCTCGGATTGAGCGACCGGCAAAGTAAAGCTAAACGTGCAGCCCTGCCCCGGCACTCCGTTACTTTCCGCACGCACCTGCCCTCCCATTCTCTCCACGACCCGCTGCACGATGGACAAGCCCACACCATGCCCCCCGATGTGCACTTGGTCAAGCCGCTCGAACGGCGTAAACAGGCGAGTCTGCGCCTCGGGTGTGAGGCCGGGACCGTTATCGCGCACCCAGAAACGCACGGTGCTGTCCAGCTGGGGTGTGGCCCCCAACTCTACACGCGGCGGACGCCCGCCATACTTGATCGCGTTGCTCATATAATTCGCCCACACGCCTTCGACCCAGGGACCATAGCCAATCGCCTCCGGCCACGCGGCAGGCAGGACGATCTCGGCGTGATACAGGTCGATCGTGCGGCCCAGACGTTGTTGCGCTTCGGCCACGATGCCGGCCATGTCCAGTGGCCCCATCGTCGCTTGCGCCTTGCGCAGCCCGGCCAGCAGCATCAACTCGTCAATGATGTTATCCATCTTTAGCCCAATTTTCAGGAGGGCGCGGGCGGATTGTTGCAGCTCCTCTCTGGACAGTGTATCAACGTAATCTGCAATCGTGTTGGCATATCCGATGACGATGCTCAAGGGGCTGCGGAGGTCGTGCGCCACCGTATGACCAAAGGCGTCGAGTTCTTCATTGCGCGCTTGCAGTTCGAGATTGGCCTGCCGTAGAGACTCTTCGGCCTCTTTGCGCTCGGTGATGTCACGCGCTCCCCACACGACGTGCTCGATTTTGCCATCCTTATTCCACATGGGCGCTGTTCGCCCTTCAAACCAGCGCCGCCCCATCGGCACGTCCAGTTGGTACTCTAAACTTTGCGGTTGTCCGGTCTCTATCGTCCGATGGAGGACACTCAAAAAGCTATCCGCCACAGCCTTGGGTAACACCTCGTGAACCAGACTCCCCAACAGTTGTCCCTTCTCTGGACGTACCACCAGATCTTGAAATGTTTCTGGAACCTCGATGAATCGTCCATCCCGATCAAAGATAAAGACCAGGTCGGGCAACGCGTGGGTCAATGCGCGCAACCAGCTTTCATTTTCCCGCACAGTTTCTTCCGCCTGCTTGTGCTCGGTGATGTCTTCGGCGACAGCGGTGACACGGTAGGTCTCGCCCGCTTCGTTTTGGATGGGAAACGTTCGCCCCCAGATCCAGCGCAAGCTGCCATCCGGGCGGATGATGCGATACTCCTGGTCAAAAGGGATACCCTGATATTGCTTTTTGATGGCCTCCATGATCCGCTCTTTGTCCTCAGGATGAACGGCATCCAGGAAAGACGTGGGATTCTGATACAAGCTCTCGCAGGTTCGTCCCCAGATATCTTGGTAAGCAGGATTCACATAGAGGACTGCCAGCGTTCGAGTATCTCGCAACCATACGGCTTCGCGCAACGATGAGGCGATCTGGCGCAGTTTCTCTTCGCTCTCTATCAGCGCGAACTCGGCCCCTTTGCGTTTGGTGATTTCACGCAAGACAATCAACCGGCCGGTCAATTGCCCGCGCTGACCCTTTAATAGCGAAATCCGCAAGTCGTAATAGCGCTGCGCTTCGCCCGTCCCCACGCTGACCTCGGTTTGCAACTCGGCCTTGTCGGAAAGAGCATTGGCAATGCTCAGCCAGAAGCGCAGGACCTGGGCCACCGGCTGACCAATAGCCCCACCGGCCGGGAGACTGAGGGCGAATTGCGCCGCAGGGTTCATGCCCACCACTCGATCCAGCCTGTCCACCACCAGCACGCCGTCACTCATCTCGTCCACCAATGTCTTGTACGCGATGGGCGTCAATTCGAACAAGTGGTAGCGCAAGATCGCGATGGAGAAGGCCAGGCCAGACATCGCATAACCGATAGACGAGTAATCCATCCGAAAGCCCGGAATCGGGCGGAATACGTAAACGATGCTGAAAATGATCGGAACGAGCGCTCCGACGACCAACCAGACCGATTGCTGGCGATACAGCTTCCACGATTGGAAATGCTCGCGGACGATCAAGAACGCCCCGGCCAAAACCGCCGAATAGGAATAAGCGCCGAACACCCAGAACCACGGGCCATACGACACAATGCTCATGGCCAGCCAGTTATTGATCGGGGTAAAGGTATAGCTTTTCCAGATCAGGTGATGCCAGTCGTTCGTCAGAGCAAAGGACGAGACTATCAGCGGGACGAGGCAGAGCAGCGCGATTCGCCCTGGCGTCAGCCACTTGCCCCTACCGGTGTATTGAATCGCAAACACCAGCCACGCGACCGGCGCGAGGGTAAAGAAGGGATATTCCAACTTGGCCCAAAAGAGCGTGCCCTGTTCCGTTGGGTCGGTCAGCTCGAGCGTATTCAGGATCATCCAGATGGTGACGGCGATCATTGCCCACATCAAGGCGAGCGCACCCGGCGCGGTGCGGTGACGCCCGATGTAAACCACCGTCACGATTGACGTGACGGCGGCCAGAGGGGCCAGGATCACAAACAGGGTGTACTGCATAGACACACGATTTCTCTATACGAGTTCGGGTACAGGATCAGCACGCCATCCTCAGGCCGCACGAAGAGGTAACGGCGGGTGCTGTGACGAATTGTTCGGCAAAGGATTGGAATGTCATATTGCGTGTTCCGTTTCATAGCCGCAACGGATTTTCAGCGGATAAGCGGATGGGTTCGGCGTGCGATGGGTGGCACTGTGTGCGGGCGACTGCCCCGCCGACCATAACTTGCGCAATCGCCCCTATACTGTGCAGATATTTCTGGGTAAAGCAACGACGCTGCCACTGGCAACTTTTGGACACATCATACGGTCTCCTCCTGATTTTGAGAAACCTTATTCTTGCGACTGGCCTCGCCCCTGTGCATCGCTTCAAGTAATTCCTTGGTATATCCTGAATCTGCAATACGATACAAGTGGTTGCACAATACAGGACTCTCAGCAAAGGTATCCTCTATAAAGGATTCCCACCATCCTTGCGGCCAAGTTTCTGGAAACTGTTTAACCTGTATTAGAATCGCATCAAAGTAGTCGAGGAGAAATTCGGCTGCAGCACATACCCGTTGGTAATTGGGGTCATCGGGTTCAATGGCCTTGCTCTCATAAAAGTAAGGCCTGATTTCGGGATAAGTAACGAAGATTTCATCGAGCGCAGTTAACCTGTCCTCTGCTCCAATAAAAATTCCAGCTTTCAAGGATTTGCCCACATATTTTGTCTGAGCTGACAGTTCTCTGGTTTGTGCGATTAATATGCCAATAGAAATGATGACTGTCAGAAAGCCGATACTAGAACAACACAAAGATAGTGCTTGGCCGATTATTGATAGTGTCTCGTATGTTGTCATCGTCGTATGCCTATTTAAAACCTTGTAGCTTTTCCTTATGTCCGCGTTCGTCGGAGAAATGGGCCCGACGAACCGTATAGGTCATTGCACCTAACAGTCGGGTTCAGGCGCGTTGCGGAGCGTAGCGAAGCAACGTCAACTGCACGCGCTTGTTCGGCGGCGCGCCGCCGTCATCATACCAGTTTGCCCACTATTCTACTTTTTGATCAGCGGCAAATACACAGAGATGGTCGCAGTGAAACTACGCTCTTGACTCTCGGCCATGTTTCCGCTTCGGTCTGTGCTACGAACTCTGTAATAGTAGGTCGTCCCCGGCGTTAGCCCGGTCAACGAGAGCTCATGCAGTTTGTAGTACAGTGGGTCTGTGATGGTCTGGGTATAAGCGCCCGACTGAGTGCCATATTTCAGCGTGCTTGTGGCGAACTCATCGGTGAACCAACTGATTTTCACGCTGCCACTGCCAAGCGGCTCTACTGCCACAGTGTTAATCTGTGGCGGCGTTGTGTCACCCACCAAGCCAACCGGATACGCGAATGTATGCGTTCGATTCGCGTTGGCATACTGGATGACAATCCGGGTGTTCACCTGCCCCAGCAACGTTTGCAGGTCACTAGAAATCGGCCCCACACTGATATACTGGATGCCATTCGCGTATTCTACTACAAAGCGCGGCCCAATATTAGCGATCAGTGTGTTCAAAGCAGAGGAGCCAGTGACTGTAATGCATTGCGTTGCATCGGCGTTGTTAACAATGATGCCGCAGGACTGTCCGCGCACTGGCAACGCTAGTACCAATCCTGCCAGCACCACAATTATCAAGGGAGCAATTCTGCGTGCATTCATCATGGCACCCTGTATGTTAAAACGAGAACACCATAACTAGAAATGTAATCCGAATTAGCAACAATCGTATGCGTAACGTCGGGAAGCAATTCAGATGCGGTCAGAGTACCATAACAAACGTTACTTACACACCATGCCTGGGGAGCCTTGTTTATGCCGTCAACGCCAAACCAGCCAGCCGATCCCCCATAAAGGAGAGCCCATCCCCGATCGAAGTAACCATAGCTTGACGGCAATTGGATCATAAAGTCATTTCCGTTGTCCCCATCTTCAGCAACTAGCATCATATTGGTTGCGTTCGGATAGCGAAAATCGTAATAGGTTACGTCGGTGAAAGGAGCTCCGGCCGCGCCGGCTATTGCTGCCACGACTGTTTTTAGCTTCGTCGTGTTGATAGTCCGAGCTTTGGCGTCAAGTATCTTACTGGTCGGATCACTTCTCAAGTAGTAGGCCAGTATCCAACCAGCCTTATGGACGTAGACATGCGCGTCGAAATTTTCGATGTAATTCGGAACTGGCACCGAGCCAATGATGTAGTCCGCCGTCTCTGTCTCGATCGTGCGGAACTGGCCGCGCACTTGGCTTAGAGTTATGGCGTCGGGTGACTTGTAGTAGGCCGAGATACCTGCTTCAGCGTCGAGTTGTTCGCCAATGCCAGCGGGAGATGGGAGACCGACTCCAGCGTTGGCAATGCCCACAAAGGGCGGGCGCTGCAAATGGATGGCGGGGTTACTGCTTGCAGATGTGCCTGGCTTGTATACCAAGCCAAAGGTCACGAGCAAGACGACGACGATTACGGCACCGATGAACAAGAATTTGCGAAAGCTTTGTGTGTTCATTTCTGACTCCTCCTGAAAAAGTATGATGCGCTCGGCTCGCTATAGAGATGGTGCGAAAGTCATTGACTGACGGCGCAGGTTCGTGCGGCTATGGGATATTATATTTCATAAGGTCTCCTCTTGTTACTCGTCGCTTTGGGCGTGGACGCACGCGCTGTGGCAATCGCCGCCGCAGCGAGATGGATACCATCACACTTGCCCCACCCCAGCCAGCGCCAGCACCCGGTCGGACATGGCGCGGGCGCGGAAAGTGAGCAGCGGACGCGCCACGTCACTGTTTTGCTCCCACGCTCGCCGCAACAAGCCCAGTTCGCGCTGCATCGGGGCCAACTCGGCGAGCGTCTCGAGTGGCGTGTCGTCCAGGCTCAACTCTATCACCCACATGCCTTCGCGCAACAGGTCAGGCACCGAAGCCGCCGTGCGCGGGTTACTGGCCGCCGTCGCCGCGCGGGCCAGCGTGGAGGCCAAATTGCCCAAGCGTTGCTGCCAGGCAAGCTGGCTGTACCGGACGCGCAATCGTTCCCAATCCATCCTCACACTTCCTCAAACACCCGACGCACGATTTGCTCGATTCTTGCGCGCAACTCGGGCGACTGCAATTCTATGCCAGGATTGCCTTGCCGAGGCCGAATGTTGATCAACGACATCAGTTCTGACCATGGAGCGGTCTTCCGTCGGCGGTCTGCGGTCAGAAACTCGACACACACGCGCTCTGGCAAGCCAAGTGACAATGGCTACTCGTGTTGAGGTTGCTCTAGTCCGGGTCGCCAATGGGAATACCGCCGCGCGCCGTCATTGCCTCTGTTTCTCCGAGCGCCTATTAAGCACAGCGTAAGCATTGTCCATCTCATCCCACGACAGCAACAGATCGCCCAGGGGAACAGAGATTGGGTTGGGGGAAGACAGAGCCGGATCGAGCACCTGCGCGGCCTGGTCATCCATCCCGACTATCACGATTGCGTGCGGCGAAACGATCCCGCTCCAGTGAGGCAACTCACCCGCCTGGACAAAGACGATGGCAGGCAAGCTGCGCTCTAGCGCGCCGCGCAGGTCCTCCAGAACGCCACCCGTTGCAAAGGTCACATCTACGCCCAGCCCTTCGGCCAGGCGCGTCACGCGCGAATAAGGCGTGCCAATATGCGCCTGCGCGCCAAGCCGCTTGGTTAATTCGTCCAGAGAAATGACGACGCCCAGATAAGAAAGTGCCATCTGGGCGCACGCTGGCAGACAGAGACCTGGCGCGGACTGCTGAACATGCGGCACGTTGAGCGTCTTCATTCAGGGGCCTCCACACGTTCCAGCCGCTCGCCGCGTCGGGCTATTTGTTCAGCCTCCTCCTCGTTCGTCAACACCTGTCCCGTTTCAGCGTCCACATCAACAAAGCCAATCGGGCCGAAGGGCTCGCTCGAAAGCGATCCAACGAATGCTCCGAAGCGCCAGATCTGGCGATGGCCGGGGAGCAGCGCCAGATCTGGCTGCCAGGCCATCACCATATTGCCCACGTGCTCACCTAGCCAACCATTGGCCTTGCGACGCGCACGGTGCTCGTCCACAGTCGGCAGGACTGTAACGATCACCCGCGCGCCATCGCGCAATGGCGTGCCCGCCGGCAGTCGCACGTGACCACGCTGGACGACTCCTTCAAAAGTTTGTAGCATCGCGCACCTCCATAGCAATCCTATTCTCAGGCCGCATACAACACCTCGTACTAGACAAGACAAACTCGGATGTTCGGGATCGTGTCATACCGGTCCTCCTGTGGATCAGACCATTATTCCCCGATCTGGGCGACGGCGTGCTCGAGATCCAACGCGCTGGGGATGGTGTAGATGCTGGTGGTGTTGAGGTTGCTGTGTCCCATGAGCGCGGCGACTTTTTTTCCCAGCGACACGCCGCTGTTGACGAGGTTCTTGGCAAAGGTGTGTCGCAAAGTGTGGGGAGTCACTTCCACGTCGGCGCGGCGGGCCAGGTGAGACAACATGCGCTCGCGGATGACCAGCCGGATGTCGTGGTCAAAGCGCAGTTCGCCACTCACCCGTGCGAGCGTCGCGCCCAATCGGACAAAAGCCACCATGGACTGTCGCACGGATGGAAACTGTTCTGTGAGCATGTAGACGAATAACTCATAGTCGTCCGGCGTGCGTAATGGGTTGCTCATGCCGCTACCCGGATCAGTCCCGCCAGGCTTGGCATTTGCGGCTGAAGGCGCTGAATCTGATCGCGATACTCGGCCTGGCGAGCCAGCCACGTCCGGTAGACGCTAGCCCACTCACCAAAGTCCAACGTCCAGGTGTCGTCTTCCGGTTCCTCGCCGCTCACATAAGCCGCGTAGAATGTCTCTGAGCGGATGCCATACTTGCGCTCAAAGCCTAACAGTTCCGTTTCAAGAGCGTGAATGTCCGCTAGAATCTCTCGCAGGTTCATTTTTCACCTCCCCGCATCATTATAGCGCAGTTCGCGCAGACCCGAAGGGTTTCCCAAACCCTTCGGGTCTTGTAATCAGAACGACGACACGCACGCCGAATGGCACGCGCTATGACACGCCGAATGGCAATCGCACGCCGAGTGACACGCCGAGTGGCAATTGCTGTGGACGCACGCGCTGTGGCACGCATCGTGGACGCACGCGCTGTGGCAGGCGCTGTGGCACGCGCTGTGACACGCATCATAGCCCTGCGCTTGCGCGGGCTTGGGCGTCTCCACGCCAAACAGCTTGTCCACAAAACTCGTGGCCGAGGCGGACAGGTTCTCCATGCGCGTCGCCACGCTGGACGACACGCCCTCCAACATGCCCGCCGCCTGATCCGCCGCCGTCACGATGGGCGAGCCGGCCAGGCTGGGCGCGGCTGGCCCCACCGTTCCACCGGCAGTCGCTACGGTCGCCGGATGATAATGCTGCGAAAGCATCATCCACATCCAGGCGTCGCCCAACGTGGGGCGCGAAGGATAGGGCGTGCGATCCCAGGTATCCCACGCGGTATCGGCCCGCTCGACGTAGGTCTTGCGCGTCTGCTTCACGTCGGCGTTCCACAGCTTGGGCTGCATCCGCGCCGAGATGAGGCTGAGCACTTTGTCAATCGTCTCTTTGGGCAGCGTGCCATCTTCGGCAATGCCCTCCACCAATGCCTTTTCGTAATCCTCTGTCGCCGCCGCCGCATTGACCACCGTCAACTGCAACGGCTTGCGGTTGACCAGCTCCACCGCGCCCTTGTTTGCCATCCCTGCCAGCACCAACGTCAACGCCTTGCTCGTGTTGCCGATGAACAACGCCGCCTCGATGGCGCTCAGGTCGGGCACCTGGCCTTCCTTCTCAAACGTCTCGACTTCAATCTCGGGCGCTTGATACAGCGCAGGCGCTTTCTTGGGCGCGGCGCGCCGCATAAAGACGACAAACAAGCCAAGCGCGATGAGTAACCCGCCGCATCCAAAGCACGACAGGATAGTGAGCAAGCCTGTCGTTCGACTTTGCGCCTCGTCGGGCGGCGGCGTAGGCTGCACGGGAGCCAGCGCCTGTGGCGTCTGGCGGGGCGAGGGCGTGGGGATTTGGGCAAAGTAACGCGAGGGCACGTACAGGCGCGGGACAAAGTGATAATTTGCCGGGACGTTCTTCTTGGAGATAAAAATCGAAAGATACGTCTTGCCCGAAGCCTGGTCAGGCGTGGGGTAATACACCCAGCGGTCGAACGAGCTGATCGTCGTCTGCTCCGTCACCAGGCCGATCGGGTTCACTACAGCGTCGGTGACTTGCTCCGGCTGCTTGATGTCGGCGGGCAGTTCGGCGGGCAGGATAAAGCGCACGATCTCTTCGCCGATGGGCAAATTCCACTGCACCGGCGCCCACGTCACGACGCGGAACGTTTGACCTTTGATCGTCGTCGTGTCCAGCGGCAGTGGCACGTCGTAGCGAATCGTCAACGTGTACGTCTGGCCGGGCTGAGTGGAAAATCCAAACGGCACAGCGTAGAAACTGCCGCCCTTGCTGGCAAGCGATACCTTCGCACGCTTGCCATCGCTGCCTTCGATCTCGGAATTTCGCAGGGAATGTCCCGGATCGAGCGGCCCCAGCGTGGTGATCTGGTTGCGGCTTTCCGTCTCGCGGAAGGTGAGCTTGTAGGTGATGCCCAGCGTGCCATCGCTCTTGACCGCCACCTGGCCGTCCACCTGCGTCAGGTCGGGTGGGCCGGCAGCAAACGCTGGCACAGTCGCGGGGAGCATCAGGAGTATCAGGACGAACGTCATCAGCATGATTCGGGCAAGAGGTTTCATAAGCTTTACCCTTTCGATGGTTCTGCTTGAGCGCGGCACGCAGCCCGAGGCTTGGGTACATACAATATATCACAACGTAGAGTTTGTCAATTCGCACGTTATCACAATCGGGCGCATTTGTGCTACAATCAAGTCGCGCCTGTCGTCAATGGCTTTTTGAACACGAGGAGGAAAGCTATGACTCGTCCTATCTTGATGTACACGATTGCTCCCTCGCTGCCCCCCGAACTCGATCATCTGCGAGAGATGGCGTATAACCTGTTATGGGCGTGGGATCACGAGTTGATGGAAGTGTTCATACGGCTGGACAGCGACCTGTGGGAAGAGACCCGTCACAACCCGGTGCTCATGTTGGGCCGCATCAAGCAGGAACGCCTGGACACTGCGGCGCACGACGATGCTTTCCTGGCCCAACTCGAGCACGCCTGGGAGCGCTACACGGCGTACATGGAGGCGCACGGCACTTATTGCCAGAAGCAACCGGACGTCCCCCACGATGTCCGGTTTGCGGCCTATTTCTCTGCCGAATTCGGCCTGACCGAATGTTTGCCCAACTACTCCGGCGGGTTGGGCGTCCTGGCCGGCGATTACCTCAAATCGGCGAGCGACATCGGCCTCCCGTTAGTCGGAGTGGGGCTGCTCTACCAGCAGGGCTACTTTCGCCAATATCTCAATGCGGATGGGTGGCAACAAGAGCGTTACCCCGATAATGATTTCTACACGCTGCCCATCCGGCAGGAGCACAACGCAGACGGGACGCCCATTACGGTATCGGTTGATTACCCCTGGGGCCCCATTGTTGCCCAGGTGTGGAAGGTCCAGGTGGGGCGCGTGCCGCTCTACCTGCTGGACACCAACATCCCGATCAACCGTCAAGCGGATCAGGACATTACGGATCAACTGTATGGTGGCGACCGCGAGACACGCATTCAGCAAGAGGTCATGCTCGGCGTAGGCGGCTACCGGGCGCTGCGCGCAGTGGGCTTACGCCCCGCCGTGTGCCACATGAATGAGGGACACGCGGCGTTCCTCTCGCTGGAACGCTGCCGGGAATTGATGCAAGAAGAGGGCCTCACCTTTGCCGAAGCGCGCGAGGCCGCCATGGCCGGCACCGTGTTCACGACGCACACGCCCGTGCCGGCCGGCAACGACTATTTTGCGCCGGACTTGATGGACAAGTATTTTACAGAGTATTACAAAAGGCTGGGCCTATCGCGCAAGGACTTTCTCGGCCTGGGCCGCCAGAATCCCAACAACGAAAGCGAGGATTTCTGCATGACCATCCTGGCCTTGCGCATGGCGGCTTGCACCAATGGCGTCAGCCGATTGCACGGTGCCGTTTCGCGCAAGATGTGGCAAAACGTCTGGCCTGGCGTGCCACTTCAAGATACGCCCATCACCTCCATCACCAACGGCATCCACGCGCCGTCGTGGGTGAGCCGCGACATGGACAGCCTGTTTGATCGCTACCTGGGCCCGCGTTGGCGCGACGACCCCGGCGACCCGGTTCTGTGGAACCGCGTTCACCAGATCCCCGACGAAGAACTCTGGCGCACGCACGAGCGTCGCCGAGAACGGCTGGTGGCCTTTGCGCGCAACCGTCTGCGCGCGCAACTGGAGGCGCGCGGCGCGCCGCCCTCGGAAGTGACCCTGGCAGAAGAAGTGCTCAACCCCGAAGCGCTGACCATCGGCTTTGGCCGCCGCTTTGCGACTTATAAACGATCCGCGTTATTGCTGCACGATGAGGAACGCCTGATCCGCATCTTGACGAACAAAGACCGCCCGGTGCAGATTATCTTTGCCGGCAAGGCCCACCCGCGCGATAACCCCGGCAAAGAGCTGATTCGCCAGATCATCCATTTCGAGCGGCGACCTGAAGTGCGGCACCGCATGGTCTTTATCGAAGATTACGACATGGCCGTCGCTCGCTACCTGGTGCAAGGTGTAGACGTCTGGCTCAATACGCCGCGCCGCCCGATGGAAGCCAGCGGCACGAGCGGGATGAAAGCCACGCTCAATGGGGCCATCAACGTGAGTGTTCTGGACGGTTGGTGGGCCGAAGCGTACAACATCAATACGGGCTGGGCGATTGGCTCCGGCGAAGAGTACGGGAACGAAGCTTACCAGGACGAGGTCGAATCGAATACGTTGTACGACCTGCTCGAAAAAGACATCGCCCCGCTGTTCTACCTGCGCAGCGCGGATGGCCTGCCGCGCGCCTGGATCAACCGCATGAAGACCGCCATGCGCACGATCTGCCCCTTCTTTAACACCAATCGCCTGGTCTGCCAGTACGCCAAAGAAACCTATCTGCCGGCCCTGGCGCGCCATAACACGCTGACCGATAACCACCTGGAACGCGCGCGGGCGCTGGCAGCCTGGAAGGCACGCTTGCAGACAAGCTGGGCCGCGCTCAGGATCGTCGAGGTCAAGGCCGATATGCCGGACGGACTAAAGGTAGGTGATACACTGACGGTACATGCCTGGCTCGACCTGGGGCAATTGACGCCGGATGATTTAGCGGTGGAGCTATATCAGGGCCAACTGGATGCCGATGGAGACATTCTGTGGCCCAAGCCCATCCCGATGACGCCATCCGGCCAGGTGCAGGACACACGGCACGAGTTTGTCGGCGAGATTCCATCCCACACCAGCGGGCGGCACGGCTGCACCGTGCGCGTCCTGCCCCGGCACGCCGACCTGGGCGATCCATACCAGCAGGGCTTGATTCTGTGGGCGTGATGCCAGTCACCCTTGCGAAGGTGTCATGTGAAACCTTCGCAAGAGCCCAGTCCCGCTGTTTACAGGTTGTCCAGGTAGTGCTCTAGCCGGTTCAACCCCTCGATGATGTTCTCCATCGAGTTGGCATACGAGAATCGAATGTATCCTTCACCATGCTTTCCAAAATCAATGCCCGGCGTCACACCCACATGGGCCTTTTCCAGTATGTCAAAAGCGAGCTTGTACGAATCTTTCGAGATGTGCTTGACGTTCGCAAACACGTAGAAAGCCCCCGTCGGTTCAACCGTGATCCCCAAGCCCAACGCCTTCAGGCGTTTGACCATATACTGCCTTCGCTCATTGTACAGGCTCTTCATGCGCGCCACGTCCGCCTCAGTTTGTTCAAGCGCAGCGATGCCGGCCATCTGGACCATGGAATTGGCAGAGATAAAAAAGTTTTGTTGGATTTTCTGGATGGGCCGGATAAAGGGTTGGGGCGCAATCAGGTAGCCCAGTCTAAGCCCTGTCATGGCATACAGCTTGGAGAAACCGTTGAGAACAAAGGCCTGGTCTGTAAACTCCAGGATAGAGTGCTCTTTGCCCTCATACACGAGACCATGATAGATTTCGTCTGAGATGACGTAGGGCGAGAATTTGGCAATCGCCCTCATGCGGTCTTCGGACAAAAGATTTCCGGTTGGATTCGACGGAGAGTTGATGACGATGGCTTTGGTCTTTTTCGTGATTTTTCTCTTGATGGATTCTGGCCGGTATTGAAAGCCGTCTTTTTCATAAACGGGCACCATCACAGGAACGCCCTGCACAAATCTGACAAAGCTGGGATAGCAAGCATAATGCGGGTCGGAAAAGATCACTTCGTCGCCTTTCTCGACCAGCGCCGAAAAGATCAAGAGCATGGCCGGCGAAGTTCCCGAAGTGACCACCACCTGGTCAGGCGAGACCGATACATGGTAGGTCTTTAAGTAATGTTTGCAGATAGCTTCCCGAAGCTCCAAAAGACCCAGGCTGTGAGTGTAGTGGGTGTATCCCTCGTTCAGCGCCCTGCAAGCGGCCTCTTTGACACACTGGGGCGTGTCAAAATCAGGCTCTCCCACCTCCAGGTGAATGACCTGAATACCCTCCCGTTCCATGGCGCGCGCCCTTTCGAGGACATCCATGACGAGAAAGGGCGTGATCTCTTTAGCCCGTTTTGCAATCATTGTGTGCACTCCTTTGCAATTCTGTTATTGCTACTTGAATTATATATCTGCCATGTCGCCTGTCAATAAGCTGGCACAGAAACGACGCGAGTCGCTCACCCGCGCAGGCAGACGACTGTCAACTCAAAGATGTACTTGCCGCTCTTGAAAATTCCGGGTGAATGCTCCCACTGGGTTCACGTGGCGGCTTTGCTTTACTGTTCGGTTCGAGGCGGGTGTGTGACTTTCGGAATGTGATATAATCTCAATAGTTTCCGGATTCTCTGATTCAGGCGTAGTAGACGGTAGGCCAACCTCGCGCTGGAATCCCGATCCAAACCGCCCGAGTATGGGAAGGGGCGCCCCTCAGAGGGGGTGGGATAGTGCGTCCGCTGGCCCGGTCCTACCGAGGAAGGCTTTGATCTAATCTTTCTCTTACATCGGTTAAGTAGTTTTCACGGATGCGGCATTGGTTCCCTACGTTTTTCCCACGAGACACACCCTTGGCGCTTCCGGCTTTCTACGCTTGTTGGCCCACTGTTCTACGCCTATACTATACTCTGAACGCCAATCTACCGCTCTACCACAAGCGGACCGAGACAATCAAGGGACAACTCGAAAATATGGGCGTCGAGCGATAAAAGACCCGCACGAGCGCAGGACTCGACATCAACCTTCACACACCGCTCGATGCGCTCGGTTGCACCGACCTCAACTCAAATTAGCAATCAAGATATGGAATTTCAACGATACGCGAATGTATTGCTCAAATGGTGGTGGCTCATCGTCGCCAGCGTGATTGTGGCGGGTGTTTCCAGTTACCTGGGCGTGCGCGCCACACCGGGCATATACCAATCACGCACCACGCTCATAGTGGGACAGGCTCTGCAGAATCCTAACCCCAGCGAGTCAGAGTTCTACACGGGCCAAGTGCTGGCGCAAAGTTACGCCGACTTGGCTCGGCGCGAGCCGGTGCTCAAGAGCACGCTGGAAGCGCTCAAGTTGCCATGGGACTGGATGGTGCTGCAAGGAATGGTGACCAGCCGTATCATACCGGGCACGCAATTGTTAGAAGTCTCCGTTCTTGACACCAACCCAAAGCGAGCCAAGATTCTGGCAAGTGAGGTCGCTCATCAGTTAATCTTGCAAAGCCCGACTGCCTCCGACCCGCAAAAAGAGGCCGAACGCCAATTTGTCTTGAGCCAGATCGAAGACCTGAAAACTAACATCAAGAACGCGCAGGACGAAATCCGGCAGTTGGACGATGAGATGGCCCAGAGCACCAGCGCGCGGCAGATTCAGGATGCGAGCAATCGGCAGGCGGCGCTCCAACTGCAGGTTTCAACCTGGCAGGCAACTTTTAATGGGTTGTTGACGAACTTGCAGCAAGGTACTCCAAACTTTTTGAGTGTTATGGAACCTGCGCAGGTCCCTAGCGCTCCGGTAGGCCCTGGTGGGGGCTACACCCTACTCTTGGCGGTCGTGGTTGGATTGGGGCTGTCTGGCAGCGCAGCGTTCCTGATCGAATACATTGACGACACGCTCAAGACATCTGCTGATGTGCAGCAGGTGCTGGGTTTAAAGACGTTGGCGAAGGTCGGGCGTATAGATGGACAAAATTATCCTGACAAGCTAGTTATGGCGAAGCAACCCCGTTCGCCCGCTGCGGCAGCCTATCGTGTTCTGCGCACCAATCTTCAGTTCAGCGCCGTGGATCACCCTGTACGTACGCTGATGGTCACCAGCCCCGGTCCCAAAGAAGGCAAGAGTCTGGTGGCGGCCAATTTGGCAGTCGCCGTGGCGCAATCGGGCAAACGTGTCATCCTGGTGGATGCTGATCTGTGGCGACCGACTCTGCATCAGATTTTCGAGCGGGACAACGCCGACGGGCTGACGACGGTTTTGCTGCAAAGTGACCCCAATCCGACCGTGGTGTTGCAGCCTGGGCCGGTGGAGAATATGAGTCTGTTGCTCTCGGGTCCGTTGCCGCCCAATCCCTCCGATCTGCTAGTCTCCAGGCGCATGGGGGATTTGATTGAAGCGTTACGGCGACAGACCGACGTCGTGATCTTTGACAGCCCACCGGTGATGGTAGATGCCGATGCTGCGATACTGGCGGCGCGCATGGATAGCGTGTTGTTGGTAGTGGATGCCGTCATTACACGTCGCCCGCACGCCCAACGTTGCAAGGAAGCCCTGGCGGCGGTCGGCGCTCGTTTGTCCGGCGTGGTGCTCAACCGGTCTACGGCGCGCGAGAGCAGATATTACTATGCTGAGGACAGCCAGCGTCAGAGGCGACGCCCGGCGCGTGAGCCGCTCGCGCGGCAATTCGACTCGGCCAGCGAGCGCAAGGCATGGCAGCCGACGGTATCGGTGACCCTCACAGACAGCGCGCCCCCGCAAGTGTTCCCCTCGGCAATGCCGAGGCCGAATGAAACGCTCAAGAGAACCGAAGGCCTGGCGGCGCAGGAAGCGGCCCAAGAGGCCATTCTCCGAGCCGCACGCCGGCCAGCCAGCGCCTACGAAAAGTCCGTTCGCGCCAGGACAGCGGGCATGCAGCGCGTCAAGCCAGCGCCAATGTCCCAGAACAAGGCCCTGCTCCGCTTGGCTATTATCGGGGCTGTTTCAATGCTGGTTCTGGTTGCGGCGCTGGCGTCGAGTCTAGTCGGGCGACCCACTCGCCAAGTGGGTGATATAGTTACCCTCCCAGCAACCATGGCTCAGATGCAGGCCGCCCAAGTGACAGCCCAAGTTGCCGTGGCCGCCACTTCAAAACCAACGTCACTTGCGATAGGAACAAATATTGCTTCTACTCAGCCTCAAGTCGAACAGCCGCAGGCCACCCTATCCATCGTCTCCGTGGAAGAGGTCACCGATGCTACGCCGACCCCGCAGGCGACCAGTACAGTGGTCGAGATGCTCTCTGCCGATGCGACGGCAACTCAGCAGGCCATCAACGCGGTGGCGGCCCGGCTGGCGGTGGGTTTCCTGGGATGCGATGTGCTTGACTTTGAAGTTCTCCAGTCGCCGGCCGGTGCTCGAATTGTGGCGGCTAGAGCGGCCAATGTTGAACTCACCTGGCGGGTCAGGAACAAGGCTACACCCGCCTATTGCAGGTGGGGACTGGCAGGACAAGAAGTAAAGCTCCTGCGTGCAGTCCCGTCGGGAACGCAACTCGGTGCGGGTATCCCCGTAAAGCTCAAATGGGTTCAGGCTGATGACTATGACCTTTCTCTAAGCACTCAAGCGCCCGTTGGACAACATACCCTGACCTGGAGACTGGTTTTGCCACAAGCGGACCAGCCGGTTGGGCCGGACTTGGAAGCCAGCGTCATTGTTCTCGCGCCTACCCCAAGGCCTACAGCCACCCTCCTGCCCACACCAACACCCTGTCCGGTAGTGACCTATGATTGCCATTGCAAGCAGGTGTGTTCCGGAAGAAACTGTACCACAGATTGTGATCAATGCACGAAGGAAAAGTGCGATTAGGTTGGCGCTGTTCGTTTCTTGTCCCACGCGCCTTTGGACAAAGCAAATGAAAATTACTCCCGGACTCCGTCTAATTCTAGTAGTAGCATTGGCTGCGCTGACTGTGGCCTGTGTGATCCTCTTCTTGGGGAGGGTGACGGCGGTCAGCGCTGACCTGTCAGCGATCACGGTGCAGGTGGTGTCCGATACGCTAGTCGCCAAAAGCGGACAAACGGCTACGGTCACTGCGATTGTCGCAGGTAGCCCGGTATCAGGCGTGGTCGTCGCCTTTAGCCTGTCCGAGAGTCTGGGCACTGTGACTCCCACCATCGCGGCAACTGATGAGAATGGTCGAGTCACAGCCACTTGGAAGGCTGGCACAGTGCTCGGCGCAGGTATATTGACCGTCACAGATGGCACTAGCGCAGGGACGGGAACAGCACCCATCACCCTGACGGTTGGCACTGCGACGACTGTCACCCTCGCGCCCGCCAACGCCGTCATCACGGCGGGCCAGAACATAGCCTACACCACCACTGCCACCGATACCTATGGCAACTCGTGGAACGCGACCAGTACCGCCGTGTTCGCCATCACGCCCGGCGCAGGCGGCAGTTGGTCCGGCAACGTCTACACCAGCCGATTTGCCAGACCAACCCCCTGGACGATCACGGGCACCGTGGATACGATCCCAGGCACGGCGACGCTGACCGTCAACCATGCCACAGCTACCGATGTCTCGCTCGCGCCCGCCAGCGCCGTCATCACGGCGGGCCAGAGCATAGCCTACACCGCGACTGCCACCGATACCTATGGCAACTCGTGGAACGCGACCAGTACCGCCGTGTTCGCCATCACGCCCGGCGCAGGCGGCAGTTGGTCCGGCAACATCTACACTAGCCGGGTGGCGGGTAACTGGACAGTCACTGCCATAGTGGATGGCACTCCAGACACGGCAGGTCTCAACGTTGTGCCAGGTGCGCCGTACACGATAACGCTGGTGGCCAACCCGACCTCGCGGGTCGTCGGCGGCGCTCCCGTCAATCTCAGGGCGACCGTTACCGATACATACGGCAACCGGGTCCCGGGCGCTCCGGTCACATTCGAATCCAGCATAGGTATCCCGCCACTCTCTACTGACACAACGGATGAGAACGGCCTCGCCATTTCATCCATTTACTCGGAGCAAGCGGGAACTGCTTACATCACGGCCACGAGCGGAACGGCACATGGCTATGCGACCGTAACCTTCTTGCCTGGCGTGGCAGAAAGCTTGGCGCTGCAAGCTGTGCCGGCGTTGCCTGTGGTTGGCAGCAGCAGCAGCTTGACCGCAACGGTCCGCGACCATTACCTTAACCTGGTTGGGAGTGGTATCCGGGTTACATTCACCAAGGACCTGGGCAGCATCGTTCAATATGGGACGACCACGGACGGCATCGCTACATCGTCTATCAGCTCGACGTTGGCCGGCACGGCGCACGTCACCGCCACATGCCAAGGAGTTTCGGGTTCCACAGTTGTCACCTTTACGCCCGGTGCGCCCTACACGATCACGCTGAGCGCCAATCCGACTTCGCTGTTCGTTGGCTACACTTCCACCCTGACGGCCATCATTAGCGATACATACGGCAACCGGGTCCCGGGCGCTCCGGTCACATTCACAGCCAGCATAGGTAACATGCCACCCTCTGCCACCACGAACAGCAACGGCGTCGCTCTTTCGTCCATGTATTCGGAGCAACGTGGCACTGCTTACATCACGGCCACGAGCCGAGGGAGGCAAGGCTATGCAACCGTGACCTTCAATCCCGACCTGCCGGCTAGCTTGGCGCTTGAAGCTAGTCCGACTTCTCAAACCGTCGGTTCCAGTAGTGTACTGACGGCAACAGTTCATGACCATTTCGGCAACCCCGTTGCGGCCAACACGCCTGTCACGTTTACTGTGAATCAGCCCGGTACGATTCTGTCGCCAAGAATGACCGCCGCCAACGGCATCGCCACGTCACGGGTCACGGTGACGTTGGCGAGCCTGGCGACTATTACGGCTACGAGCGGGGCGGCACAGGGTTCGACGCCGATTACCTTTACGCCTGGCGCAGTGATGACGATTACGGTGTCGGTCAATCCTCCCAATCTGATTGCCAACAGCTCTGCTACGGCAACTATCACGGCCACGGCAGAAGACCGTTACCACAACCGTGTCCCCACCATCCCGTTGACCGGAACTACTGTGCCAGGTACGCTGGGCACGGTGAGTGGTCTGGGCGCGACAAATGCCGATGGGCAGGCATTTGGCACATGGCATGCAGGGAGTACAGTCGGTAGTGGACTGTTGAGTGTTGGCAACGGCGCCGTCACCGACACAGCGACCGTCTCGCTGGTCTTTACCAACCCTCAGACGGTCACTGTACAGGTGATCTCGTCTACACTCTTTGCCAATAGCGGCATGACTACGACGGTCACTGCGATTGTCAGTGACACCCATGGCAATCCGGTGTCAAACGCGACCGTGAACTTTGGTCTCTCACCGTCTGCACTGGGCAGTGTGATTTCACCATCTGTCACTACGGACGGAAATGGTCGGGCGTCCAATACGTGGACGGCAGGCAACTTTATCGGCAGCGGGCAATTGATTGTTGATGCTAGCTCACCGGAGCATCCAGTCAGCAGCACAGCCGCCATCACTTTGACGGTAGATGCGCCGTACACGTTGACGTTGCAAGCAGGTTCTACATCCCCAGTCGCCGGTATTGGCAGCGTGTTGACGGCGACAGTCACCGACCGGTTCCTCAACCCGGTTGCCAACGGCACGGTGGTCACCTTCACCAGCGATTTCGGCGCGGTCCTATCTCCGGTGACGACGACCAATGGTGTGGCGACTTCATGGATCAGTTGGACCCTGCTCGGCATGGTACACATCACTGCCACGAGCGGTTCGGCGCAGGACTCGATGGCGGTGAACTTTGTGCCGAATGTGCCTGTCACCCTGACACTGCAAGCCACCCCGACATCGCTGGCGGTCGGTAACAGTAGCGTGTTGACCGCGACGGTCGTTGACCAGTTCGGCCACTACGTTGCGGATGGCACTGCCGTCACCATTACCCCGGATTTGGGTTACGTCCTGTCGCCTGTGACGACGACGAACGGCATTGCGGCTTCGGTCATCAGCTCAACGCAAGCTGGCGTGGCACACATCACCGCCACAAGCGGATGGGCACAAGGCTTCACGACCGTGACTTTTAGGTCCGAAGTGCCGTTCACCCTGGCCCTGCAAGCCAGCCCAGCGTCTCAAGTGGTGGGCCTTAGCAGTGTGTTGACGGCGACGGTCCGCGACCGGTACAATAACTTGGTTGCGAGCGGTTTCCTAGTCACATTTACCACGGACCTGGGCAGCGTGATCTCGTCTGGGACGACAGCAGATGGCGTCGCTACATCATTCGTCTTTGCGAGGCTAGCGGGCACGGCACACATCACCGCGACGTGTGAGTCAATACCGGGCGCAACGGTGGTGAGCTTTGTGCCTGACGTGCCGTACGATCTAACGCTGCAAGCCGATCCGCCATTACAAATAGTGGGCAATAGCAGTGTGTTGACGGCGACGGTCCGTGACCAGTACGGCAATCTGGTCGCGGACGGCACTGTTGTCTCCCTCACCAGCAGTTTAGGCAGCGTGATATCGCCAGTGACAACGACAAATGGCATTGCCACCTCATCAGAGAGTTCGACGCTGTCTGGTATTGCCAACATTGTCGCGACAAGTGGGGTGGCACAGGGTACCGCGTCAGCGACTTTTGTCTCGGATGCTTCGGCCACAACTACTAGTGTGCAACTTGGCACTGATGCATTGATTGTAAACAGCAACACAACTACTCCGATCACCGCCACAGTCATTGACTACTACGGTAATCCGGTCCCGGGCGTGAATGCGACGGGCTACCTCTCGCCGAGTACGCTGGGTCAGTTGACGTGGGGAGGGCCTACCGATCCCAATGGTCAGGCATTTGGGACCTGGACGGCTGGGACGGTTGTCGGCAGCGGAATGTTAGTTGTGGGTAACTCTAGCATCACGGTCACGCTGGCGCCAAGGCGGGTCTTTTTGCCCTTGGTCATGAGAGGTTTTCCGCCTACCCCGGTGGCCAAGTCGCTGAGAATCAACGGAGGCGCTGAAATCACCTATCAAATCACTGTAACCCTGCAAGTCTCCGCTACTATGGCGTCTGATTACGTCGAGCGGATGCGCTTCAGCAACGACAGCGTTCACTGGAGCGATTGGCTCACCTTTGCTCCGACTACGACCTGGAAGCTCGCTTCCAACAATGGCCTGGCGACGGTGTATGCGCAGTTCATGGGGCACAAGGGGGGAATTTCGGCTGCCATCTCTGACGATATTCTCCTGTTCAAGAATGGGGATTTCTCGCAGCCGAATCTTGCCGATTGGACGCTGGATCCAAAAAGCGATCCAAACAGCAAGCTAAGCGTAACAGCTTCTATAGATCCTTCTGTTCCCAACAACCCAGCCGGGCGATTAGGTGATCCAGCTTACGCCTGCAATGCTGTGCCCATCGGTTACGGGAGCTTGTCACAGACTTTCATCATGCCCAACGTGCCGGCAGGGAAGCACCTCTACCTGAGGTTCACTTATCACATCTATACCTATGACCGCAACCCGTACTTGACAGGAGGCCTTGATAGATTTGATGTGTGGTTGAGTAACACCCTAATCTTGAGAGACATGTACGACAATAGGGACACCGGTAGCCCCAATTGCAGCACGGCTGTCCTTCACGATCTTGGTCGCAACAAGGAGTTCAGGTGGCTGGTGAATGGTCATCCAGGCGATAGCATGAATATCCTTTTCCGCCTGTGGAATTGGCCAGATCCCATTCTTAATACGTACGTGTATCTGGATGATGTGCGTCTGAGCTTTGAATAGCAGCGGGTAGCTATCCGCTGCCAGCACATCGTGTAATTTTTCGGTGCAGAAAATTATCACTGCAAGGCACTTTTTGAACCTATTTTTCGTCATTTTACACGATGTCCTGACAACACGGCTTGTGTACGATGTGCTGGCAACGATTAGGTAGCCACCAACTCTTGGAATGGCACATTGTCTTGACTGTTGGAAGGACGGTTTGAATCAGGGCTGTGACAGCCTCGACAGTGTTAGATTTCGAATGTAACATTGTCGAGCTGCTCAGAGTGCCCGCACCCGCCGCAACAAAAGCCGCCCAGTCCACACAGGCTGCCGATCAAGCCAATTTATTAACGGCACCTTTCTCTTGTGCACTCATCACATTCTGTCTTGCACTCTCTCCCCACACATACTTGTCGGCAATTGCATTGATAAGTCTCCGTAGGACAAGGCGTCACAGTCGGCGTACGTGTCGGTGTCGGCGAGACGACATTGACCCTGGCTTGCAACTCTGGCCCGGCGGGCAGGCCCGTATTCGGCAGAACCAACCTCCAGTTTAGAGTATATCTTCCCCAACCCAGTTGAACTTTCACTGAGAGGTCGTACTCGTCGTTGGCTATCCACGTGAGCTTGACCGGCACATTGATGCTAGATTGCTCACTCGTAGTCACGGCACGAAGAAGGCTCGTCTCCTGTCCAGCCTCTCCCCACTGACAAGAGGCCGTTGTGGCCTTGTTCCTGACCCGCCACGTCAGTTCAACGTTTTCTGGAGCGACTTTCACCACTTGAATACTCGCAGGGGTCTTGAGGACGTCAAACTGGATCGTATCGCACCCCAGGATCCCCTCCACCCGCTGCGTGGCCGTAACGCCGGTTACGGCAGTTTCCGGAGGTGTCACTGATACTGCCGCCGGTATCTGCGGGACCTCGGTTTGACGGGGAGCTGTTTCCGTTACCGACGCAACTGCCACAGGGGTCTGGCTGGCGATGATAGCGACGTCAATCGCCGTCCCGGCCGGCGGCAGTGTCTGGGCCAGGGTGACAGGCGGAGTCGCCTGATTACCCATAAGCCGGGTGTATTGCCTGGATAGACTCAAAGCAAGCGCAGCCACCAGAACCACTACAGCGCCGGTCCCAAGCAGAACCAGGCGCAGACTCGTCTTCCTCCAGATAGAGAGGATTGACCCGGTGATCATCCAGGGGCCCGCTGTTCTGGCGGGCTCAACTTGCTTCTCGCGATCGCTGGCGGCCGTGGGGACAGGTTCTTGAGCTGCCAGAGGCATAGTATCGGCTCTAATTCCCCCTCTCTCCGTGGGCAACATCCGCCGGAACTCTCTCACGGTCTGCGGCCGGTCGGTTCGCCTTGCCGCCATCGCCGTAAGCAAGGCATCCTGCACAGTCGGCGAGACCGTCTCATTTGCCAGGCGTGGCAAAGTAAGCTGTGCCTCGCCGCTTTGCAACGAGACGCTGTCCGGCGGCACCTGGCCCGTGAGCAACGCGTAGAGTGTCGCACCAAGAGAATAGATGTCGCTGCGCACATCGGTGCCGCTCATGGCGTGTTGCTCTGGTGGGGAAAAGCCCCGCGTCACACCCACGGCGCCCGCCAGCGTTTGGCCGCTTGTTCCGCCCACCTTGGCGATGCCAAAGTCCACCAGAAACACTTGGCCCGTGGGTGTCACCTTGATGTTTTGTGGCTTGATGTCACGGTGAATGATGGGCGGTTGTAGGCTGTGCAGATATTCGAGCGCATCGCACACCTGGTTGATCCAGGCGAGGGCCTGTGTTTCCGACAGCGGTCCGTTACGGGCAACGATCTGTGCCAGGTCTTCGCCTTCGATAAAGTCCATCACCAGGTATTGATTGCCTTCGGGCGTGACAAAGTGGTCACTCACATGTGGTAGGTTGACATGGCGCACACGCGCCAGCACCAATGCCTCCCTCTCAAATTGTCGGCGCGACGCCCCGATGGCTTCTTCCGAGATACCCAGTGCGGTGACGGTATTCTCTTTGATGGCAACGACCCGCTGCAAATGGGTGTCGTAGGCGCGATACAATGCGCCCATCCCTCCGTAGCCCATCAGTTGATCGATGCGGTAGCGGTTTTCGAGGATGGTCCCAACGGCAAGTATCACTCCAGCCTCCGGTTAGCCTTGCGCCGGCGATGCTCGTCGCCCTGCGCCCTGGTGATATTATACGACTACTCTGAAAAAACTGCTTACCGTGCCGTCCTCGACGCAGAGTTGAATAGGCAACTGCTGCCGAGGAGGGCGGCTAGAGTTTTTTACTGTGGAGTTACTATATGCCAGTTCAGCGCCACGCAAAAGAAAAACGCGGGACTAATCCCGCAAGTCCTGCCCGCCATGTATGAGGAGTGCCGCCAGGCGATTCACAGCGCATTCGTGATTGCTTTGAACTTTCCGCGCCACTTCGGTGGCGTCAAATCGGTTGTGATTCTAGCCTCGTTGGTTCTGGATGTCAAAGTCACACGAGATTCAAGACCAGATAGTGCTCCACCCGCCCCATCGCCTTGTAGCCGTGCCGTGCAAAAGGCCGCAGGGTGTTAGCCCTACAGCCCATGATGAACAATTGCCTGTCAACTTTCGGGCCGGGCCTTGTCCTCTGTAGGCTGTGTGCTGTCTCTAAAGGACAGCGCGGCCACGCAAAAGAATGGGCCGTAGGGCAGAACTTGATTTCACCCTGGCGGAACCGGGTATATAATATAGACGCCTGTTGGTTTCGCCGCCTGATCGTCGTAGATATTCTTGGCAGGAGATATTGAGGAGGCCGCTTGTCCCGGGACGCATGGACCCCTATGCCAGAGCAGCTTATCTTGCTGCGCCGGAACCTCACCGATTACTTCAGCGACAATGAGCTACGCGCGCTGTGCTCCAGGATAGGAGTAGACTATGAGCACCTGAGAGGGCAAGGCAAAGCCGCCAGAGCCAGTGAACTCGTCAGGTACCTTGCCGCGCGGGGCCGTATCCTGGAGCTAGTCGCGCTCGCCTCCCAATTGCGTCCCGATGTCTCGTGGGGGGACATGCCCGGGGACCTGGCGGCAAGGACGGGCTCTCCGCTTGAGCAGCCTGCTTCGTCCAGGAGGATTGGGTCGGCCTTGGGCTGGCTCGTTGTCGTGTTAATCGTTGTGACAGGTCTTGCTTTAGTGCTGGGCGGCGGGTTGCGTGTGGGCCGGCCAGGGATCGCTCCCGGTCCGGCGCTGCACACACCAAGCCCTGCGCCGATGACCAGCACTCCGACTGTGCCCACGCCAACACCGGCGGAGGCTGCTGTGACCGCAACGCCGCTATGGACGCCGGCACCGCCAACTGAGACTTTTACATCACCAGCTGAGACTTTTACACCGCCGATGGCGACCGAGACGGCGGAACAAGTGCCAACCGGGACGCCAACGCCACCTGCACCAGCCCGGAGTAGCGTGCCATGGGTCGTGACGTTGCAGGCTCCCCTCAACGGCGCTTGCACTAAATCGCCGGTCATCACGTTCAAGTGGACCGGCGTGGCATTGCGGCCAAGCGAATCGTTCCTGGTGGTGATCACGCCACACGAAGTCAAGACTGGCAGGTGCTCAGGCAACTACACGAGAGGCGTTCAATATAGCCCGCTACTGAGGAGCTACGAGTGGACGACAGACATCAGCGCTCCGCCGCATGTCCCAGCGGCTTGCGCCGGACTAGTTGAGTGGACGGTCTATATCAGCGGCGCAGCCGGAAAGGTCACCCAGGCTGCGCCCTTACAGTATTATGAGTGGAACCCGTTGAGGTGTGCCAAGTAGGGCGAAGCACTGCGAAAAAAGCCGCCGACCTGCAAGGTCTGTGGCGTTGTCTTTCGAGAGGCTGAGGGCGATTGGTGGGGCGCTCCCTCAAGCTCGACTCCTCACACTATTGCCTCCTGCTGCAACCCGTACACTATCAGCCTGCCCAAAGCATGCCAGCGGATAATGCCAAACACGCGCCGCTCCTGCTGTGGCTCTAGATGCAATTCGTCAGCAATGTGCCGGGCCGCTTGCAGCATCCATACTGGGTTGATCAGCTTCCATGCAATCTCTCGACACTTGCGACAGGTGAGGAACTCGTACTTGATGCCATAGCCTTTCCACTTGAACAATACACTATGCGGAACCTCTGCGCCGCACATGGCTCGCGCCCCGTGCCCCTCAACGCTCGCCGGCTCCGGTATCTCTACCAGGTGTATGCCCGTGACATACCCCTGAAAGTCAAAATAGCCAGTAGCTAGCCGCGTGCCACCTTGCTTTGCCATGTGGCCCCCCTTGCGCTGTCGGTGCTCGTCGCCCTGCACCCTGCTGATATTATACGCCAGTTCAGCGCCGCGCAAAAGGCGCGGTCTTCCTTCCGCGCAGGTCTCACCCGCCATGTGAACAAAAAAAGCCGCCGACCTCGCAGGTCTGCGGCTTGTGGTTCGGTCCGAGGCTAAGGGCGACTGGTGGGGCGCTCCCAACCTTCTTCCTTCTCCGGCTACGAATAGTCTATCACACCGTCACCGCGCCCCCTAGCGCCAAGCTACCCATTCGCTCCCCCGCAATTTTGCCTACCCTTGCGAAGGCGTGCGACCTTCGGTCGCCTGAGCCTTCGTAAGGGTATCACACCGGCAAATGTATCTCGATCTGCGTTCCATGGCCCGGCTCAGACTCGAGGCTCAGCCAACCGCCAGCTAACTCGGTGCGCTCGCGCATCCCCAGCAGACCATAGTGCCCGGCTTCGGCTAACTCGCCCGGGCGGTCGGGGATGGCAAAGCCTGCGCCATCGTCCCCAATCGTCACGGCTACCTCGCTCTCTACAAAAGCCACGCTCACATCGGCGCGGGAAGCGTTGGCGTGCGCAGCCACATTGTTGAGCGCCTCCTGCACGATGCGATACAGCGCCATCTCGCGCTCCGGCGTCAGCCGCTTGGGTTCGCCCGTGACATGAAAGAAAGTAGCCAGCTTTCCATCGGCGCCGTCGTCATCGCGCGCAGCTCGTCCAGGCGGGCCGCGCAAGCGAGGGGATCACGGCTCAATGTTTTCTGCGCCATCTGCAATTGTTGATCGAGCGCGATGAGGCTTTGCACCGTTTCGTCGTGCAGCTCGCGCGCCAACCGTTTACGCTCGTCCTCCTGGCCTTGCGTCAGAGCGGCCAGGTAGCCCCGCATCCCGGCCTGATACGATTGCACCTGCTCGGCCATCTGGACCAGGGTGGCCTGCAAGGCCTGAATCTCGTCGATGCCGCCAACCGGCTCTTCGATCGCCTCAAAATCGCCCCACCCCAACTGGGCAGCCCGCTCGTCCAGGCGCTGCAGCGGTCGGACGATGCTGCGCACCCCATAGAAAGGCGCCACCGCCGCCAGCAGTCCCGCCGGCAGCAGAATGAACTGGATCGGCTCGGTGGATCGCATCAACGGGCTGACCACATCCACCCAGGGTTCTTCGACAATCAACCCCCACCCCACCCAGCCAACGCCGCTGTAGGCAATGACGCGCTCCAGGTTGTCGGGCGGGAGCGCGCGATAATACGCGCCCGACTCACCGCGCAGCGATTCGGCCACGCCGGGATGGTCATGCCAATCCGCGCCGATGAGAGATTCATTCGTGTGATAAATGAGCTGGCCGTTGAGGTCAACCAAATACGCGGCAGCGCGCCGGGTGGCCTGCAAACCACTCACCAGCGTGGGGACGCCAAGCTGCTGCGGGCTGAGTGCGCCGATTGCGATGACAGTGCGCCGCGCCGAGGGAACGGCGACAAAGAGCACGACGCCGCGCGTGGGCGTATCCGGCACCAGCGGCGAAAGTGCCGGGCCGGAGCCTTGACCCCAAAAGTCTAACAGTTCTTGCGCAAAGGGACGCTGCGCCCACACATCGTTCGAGGGTGCGCCGGCGATCAACTGGTGCTGCGGATCGTAGAACGCCACACCGCCGTCAAGCTGCTGGAAAGGCACGCCGTCAGACAGCCGGTCGGACAGCGTGCGGAGCGCCATCGCTTGATTGTAGACCCGCGCGGACGGCTCGCTCGTCGCGCTCGCTCACCAGCCGCCGCGTCTCTTGGCGATAGACCTGGAACGCTACCGTCCCCAGGCTGGCCGCTGCCACCAGCGGCACGAGCAGCACGATGACGATCAGGCGCAGTGGCAGCCGACGCATGTCACGTCAGCCGGACGAGACTGCTGATGGACGCGCCATCGTGCACGCGTTGGATGACTTGCGCCAACAGCGGCGCGATAGACACGACCTGAATCTTGGGGTGCCGCTTTTCCGGGGTCAACGGGATGGTGTTGGTGATGACAAGCCGGGCAATGGCCGGATCGTCGAGAAGTTGGATGGCGCGCGGAGCCAGCACGCCATGCGTGATCGCCAGGTGGACTTCTGGCCGAGCGCCGGCTTTGAGCAGCAACGGCACTTGGGTCAGCACCGTCCCGCTCGCGATCACGTCGTCAATGATGATGGGAATTTTGTTCTTCAAATCGCCGACGACGGACATCGTCTCGGTGGTCGCGAAATCGGTGCGGCGCTTGTGCAAAAGCACCAGGGGCAGTTCGAGCGTTTCCGCGTACCGGACGGCCATCTTGACGCGGCCCTCATCCGGAGCGACGATGACGGCATCGCGGTAACACTCGTCACGAAATTCGTTGACCAGCACCGGCAGCGCTGACAGTGGGTCTACGGGAATGTCAAAGAATCCCTGGATAGCCGGAGCGTGAACGTCCACGTAAATGACCCGGCTGGCTCCCAGGGACTCTAACATCCGCGCAACGACTTTGGCGCTGATGGCTTCGCGCCCATGCGCCATCCGCTCCTGGCGCGCGTATGGGAAATAGGGGACGACGGCTGTGATTGAGTTGGCGCTGGCGCGGCGCAAGGCGTCCACGTACAGCAGCAGCTCCATCAGGTGGTCGTTCACTGGCGCACAGCAGGGCTGAACGAAGAAAATATCATCGCCGCGCACGGCGTCCTCGAGCATCACGTGTGTTTCGGTATCGGGTAAAGATTGCGTGGCGCAGCAGCCAAGCTGCACACCCAGTTCACGGGCGACCTCTTCGGCCAGCGGGCGATTGGCAGACCCCGCCATAATCCGCAGCGGATGTGTGGTCTTGGACAAACTTGACATCACAACTCCTCGGCAAATGACGGACTAAATCGGTGAAACACCACGTAGCCCAGCACCAGGATCACGACTGCCGTCAGCGTTGAACGCACAAAAAAGTCGAGCGCTGGCTGGACGCCATAGTACATTGTGTCACGGTACGAGGCAACGATGGAAGCCATCGGGTTGAGAATGTAGACCAGCCGCTGCACCGGCCAGACAATGCCAAACAACAGTTTCGTCTCCGGCATGATACGCGCGTCCCAAAAGATAGGCGTCACAAAAAACCAGGCCAGCATCAGCACTTCCATAATGATCTGCGTGTCGCGGTAATAGACATTAAGCGTCGCCAGCATCAGCCCGATGCCCACGGAGAAAATAACCTGCACCAACAGGACAATCGGCACGAACAAGACCCACGGCGTCAGCCTGACGCCAAACATCAAGGCCATGCCGAAAAACACCGGCAGCGCAATGAGGAAATTGACCATGCTCGAAAGGACAGCCGTCAGCGGCAACACCTCACGGGGAAAATAGACCTTCTTGATGAGATAGCCATTGCCGACGATACTGGCCGTTGCGCCCACGACCGAAGCGGAGAAAAAGTTCCAGGGCAGGATACCCACCAGGATAAAGACTGGATAGTGCTGGATGTCCGGCGGGGCGCGGTTGATGACAGTGAACACAACGGTGAACACCAGCATCATCAAGAGAGGATTGAGCCACGACCAGGCGATGCCCAG
>Ga0315279_10001407_pt1 | contig 40389 bp, 36 predicted proteins | sample YL17G06_20_MG_FD_203694 | JGI IMG/M metagenome (GOLD analysis project Ga0315279, IMG submission 203694) | Sediment microbial communities from Yellowstone Lake, YNP, Wyoming, USA - YL17G06_20 | ecosystem: Environmental > Aquatic > Freshwater > Lake > Sediment | place: USA: Wyoming | collected...
AGTTATGAGTCTCCCCCCCAGGCCCCCCCTCATTACTACGACGAATATTTAATCTCTATGTCCATAAATGATTCTTACAAGAAGTACACAAATGATTCTTCCGTAACAATATCCATAATTTTACTTGACAAAAGTTTTTTTCTTAATATACTTGTTAAAAAATTCTCAAAGAAAGGAGGGGAGAGGAAACCCTCTTCTTATTTTGGGAAATGTTTATTGCAAAATGAAGGAAGGATGCCAGTAAGGAAGGTTAGAGGAAAAGGGGGTGATAAAAAAGAGGAAGGCTGGGCTAACAATTAATCCAAACAACTTGAAAGGAGGATTAAAATGAAACACTGGAGGTTGTTCAGTCTATATTTATGTTTGTCAGTGATTGGGTTTTCATTTTTCATTTTGCCTGCATTTGCGCAGACAAAACTAAATTATTCAATTTTCTTTCCAGCTCCACATAAGCACAGCGTTTTGGCTACTGAATGGGCGAAGGAGATTGAGAAGAGGACGAACGGAAAAGTTCAAATCACGATGCATTATGGAGGCACACTTACACCTGCTGACAAGTGCTACGATGGTGTGATCAGGGGGATTTCTGATGTCGGCATGTCCGTCTGTGGCTATACGAGAGGAAGATTTCCTTTGACAGAGGTGGTTGAACTCCCTATAGGTCACAAAAGTGGATGGGTAGTAACGAAAGCGATCAATGAATTCATTAATAAATTTAAGCCAAAGGAATTTGATGATGTCAAGATGATGTACATGCATGCGCATGGGCCGGGGCTCCTTCATACCAAAAAACTTGTTAACAAGCTTGAGGATGTCAGAGGGATGAAGATTCGTGCCTTTGGCGCGGTTACAAAAATTGTGACAGCCCTTGGAGGAGCTCCTGTATCAATGCCTATGGGTGAGACTTATGAGGCTTTAAGCAGGGGGGTCGTCGAAGCTTCGATTGCACCCTATGAAGCTCTGCAAGGTTGGAAGTGGGGAGAGGTAGTGAAATTTACTGTTGAAGCATGGGGTATGGCTTACAGCTCAGCCTTTTTCATAGCTATGAATAAAGATAAGTGGAATGCCTTGCCTCCGGATATCCAGAAGATCATCGAAAAGGTGAATGAGGAATGGATTGAAAAGCAAGGGAAGGCTTGGGATGAGATCGATAAAGCAGGTAAAGATTTTACAATTCAAAGGGGCAACCAGATCATAACTCTTTCAGCGGATGAGAATCGGAGATGGGAAAGGGCTCTCAAGCCCCTCTTTGATGAATATGTTAAGAGTATGAAGGATAAAGGTTTACCCGGAGATGAGGTATTGAGGTTCTTTCTGGAGCAAATATACAAACTTCAAAAATAAGACATGGGGAAGGGGAAGGAATGTGTTCCTTCCCCTTTTATTTTCACCCCGTTAGAAAGCCCCGCTGCTTGCAGCGGGGATGAAGATAAAATTCCTTTTGGAGCGAACACGAGGTTTAAAGCCCCGTGTGAGCCTTCCCGTTGGAAAGTCGAAGACTTTCTAACGGGGTTAACTCCTCTCCATCTCTTTCATGAAATCTAAAAAGGAGCTATTTATGGGATGGTTTTCTGATAAGGTGTGGAAACTCAGCCGCCTCATCAATTTCGTTGGGGGGGTCAGCCTTGCATTCATTATGTTTCTCACGGTCGCTGATATTATTTTAAGGTACTTTAGAAGGCCAATCATTGGGACTTATGAACTAGTCGCCTTCTCAGGGGCAGTGGTGATCGGCTTTTCTGTTCCTTATACATCTTGGATGAGGGGGCACGTCTACACGGATTTTCTTATTTTAAGATTCTCTAAAAAAATAAGAAACGTCTTCAATATCTCTACGAGGTGCCTGGGGATATGGCTTTTCCTTATGATCGGCTGGAGTCTTATAAAGTATGGAATGGATCTAAAAAAAACAGGGGAGGTCTCCCTCACTTTGACCATGCCTTTCTATCCCATCGCTTATGGAGTAGGGGTCTGCTGCTTTGTTCAATGTTTAGTAATGGTTTGTGATATTTTGAAGATCTTTGGGGGGAAATATGAATGAGGTGATGATTGGAATTTTAGGTCTGGTTGCTGTGTTAGCCTTATTTCTCACTGGGATCGAGTTGGGAGTCGGCATGGCATTGGTGGGTTTCTTGGGATTCAGCATCATTGTATCCCCAGCGGCTGCTTTGAATCTTTTAGCCAAAGATATCTTTGATGTTTTTTCTTCCTATGGTTTTACTGTCATCCCCTTATTTGTCCTCATGGGTCAGATCGCCTTCAATGCAGGGATTGCAAAGAGATTATACGATACTGGCTACCGGTTTGTCGGACACATACCCGGAGGGCTGGCTATGGCCACTACGGCGGGTGCAGCCGCCTTTGGAACCGTTACTGGATCCGCAACAGCCACGGCAGCAACCTTTGGAAGTGTGGCCTATCCCGAGATGGATCGATATCATTACAGCAAGAAACTCTCCACAGGAATCATTGCTGTCGCAGGGACTCTCGGCAGTCTCATTCCACCGAGCGTCACCCTGATTGTATATGGCATGATTACTGAAACATCCATCGGCAAATTATTTCTGGCTGCAACCGTTCCAGGGCTGATCGTCACCGCATTGTTTATTTTCATCATATACGGATGGTGCAAGATCAATCCATCAATAGGTCCTAAGGGCGAAAAATCGACATGGAAGGAGAGGTGGGTTTCGCTCAAAGAAGTGATATGGGTGATCGTTATTTTCCTAATCGTGACAGGGGGGATGTCTTGGGGTTTCTTTACTCCCACAGAGGCAGGTAGCGCCGGAACTTTTGCTGTTCTCCTTTTATCCATTGGCAAAAGGGACATCAATTTTAAAGGGTTTATCAAATCGATTGCAGAATCCCTTCGCACTGCTTGCATGGTTTTGATGCTGATTGCAGGTTCCACTATCCTGGGCCATTTTCTCGTAGTGACGAAGATCCCCATCATGGCTGCAGATTGGCTCGGGCAACTCCCTCTTCCACCTTTCCTCATCATGATTCTCATTTTGCTTACTTATGAATTAGGAGGCTCCTTTATCGATGACCTCGCCTTTATGGTCCTGGCCACTCCAATCTTCTTTCCTGTTGTCCTCAAACTTGGTTACGATGCGATATGGTTTGGTGTCATCCTCCATATCTTTGTGATGATCGGCGTGGTTATTCCACCTGTGGCCGTCAATGTCTTTGTGGTAAGAAATATCACCAAGGTACCGTTTGGTGTGATTTACAGCGGGGTTTACCCCTTTTTGATTGGCATGATCCTTTGTGCAGCTTTGTTGTTTGTATTTCCCCAGATTATCCTTTTCCTTCCATCTCTATTTGGGGTTTATTGATACGGCAAATGTTTCCATTAAATCTTATATATAAAAAGATCTGAAAATAAGCTTCTGTGGAATATATATCATGTCTCTTCCTTTCCCATAAGGATGATGAGATGCAAAAGTATGGGAAAAAGAGAATACTGTTAGGGAAAATGGGCCTCGATGCTCACGATAATGGCATCGTCATCGTGGCCAAATGGCTTTTAGATGCAGGTTTTGAAGTTGTTTATGCTGGCCTTTACAATTCTCCCGAGAGCCTCATTCAGACCGCCATTCAAGAAGGGGTAGATGCCGTTGGGTGCAGTTTTTTGGGGGGAGAGCACTTATTTTATACCAGACGGCTGACCGACTTGATGCATGAGAAACACATCAATAAGGTTAAACTCATACTGGGCGGTGTGATACCCCCTGAAGACATCGATGAGCTCAAAAGGCTTGGGGTTGCATGCATTTTTACTCCGGGAACATTGCGAGACACGATTATTGAGACTCTAAACAACCTTTTCAACGAACCTGAATAACTGAGATTCGGTAGACAATCACCCAAGGCTGCACTGACTGCATAAACTCCCGAGTAAAAGAAGGCGAGGAGACATGGAGGGAAAAGAGACCATGAAAATACAAAGCAGCTATTTGGAAGGAGAACGTGTACCAAACTTCAAGACCCTTTCGGGTATGGAATATAAAGAAGTCTACACACCTGAAGATGTCACAGTTGCGAGGGAACTACCAGGCGATTATCCCTTCACCCGCGGTATCCACAAGACAATGTATCGTGGCAGACTTTGGACCCGTCGTCAGCAAAGCGGATACCGCTCCGGCAAGGAAAGCAACGAGCGAATCAAATATCTGTTGTCGGTGGGCCAGACCGGAATAAACATGGATCCAGACCTGCCGACCCATTTAGCCCTTGACCCTGATAACCCCTTAGCGCATGGAGACGTGGGTCTTCAGGGCTCTTCCCTTGTCATCTTCGAGGACATGGTTGATTTATATAGAGACATACCTTTAGATCAAGTGAGTAATACAATGATTGTTGAAGCACCAACTTCAGCGGTCATTATTGCGCAATATCTACTTCTTGCTAAGGAAAGGGACATTCCTTGGAAAAAACTGATCGGAACGATTATGAATTGTCCCCTCACTCAGTTTGTCGGACCAACCTATCAGGCTATTACGACATTCTTTTCCATCGAATATGCCGTAAAGATAGCCTTGGATGTCATGGAGTACATGATCCAGCGAGCACCTAAATGGAACATTGTGAATATTAATGCGTACAACATCCGCGAGACAGGGGTGAATGCAATACAGGAAGCTGCATTTGCTCTGGCGATTGCCCAGGATTATGTCCGAGGGCTTATTGAACGGGGACTGGAAGTGGACGTGTTCGCCCCGCGAATTGGCTTTTTTAGTGCAGTGCATATAGATTTTTTTGAAGAAATCGCGAAATTGCGCGCAATGAGGCGTATCTGGGCGCGCATCATGAAAGAGAAGTTTAGGGCCAAGAATGAGAAGAGCCTTTGGTTTCGGACAGCGTGCCAGACTTCTGCTTTGCCTCTCACCGCCCAAGAGCCTCTGAATAACATAGTCAGGGCAGGCATACAGACGCTAGCCGCAGTTTTTGGAGGGGTCCAATCGGTCCATACCACCGGCTATGATGAAGCCTTTTCCCTTCCCACGGAGGAGAGTCACAAGTTGTCCATTCGAACCCAACAAATCATTGCCTACGAGACGGGTGTCGTGAAATCAGTGGATCCTCTGGGTGGCTCGTACTTATTGGAACGCCTTACAGATGAATTGGAGGAGCAGATTTGGGAACTTATTAAGGTCATTGAGGACAGAGGAGGTTTTCTACGCTGTTTCATGGATCGCTGGGTAGAAGACCAAATTACCAAAATGCGGTATCAGTTAGGGGAAAACTTTATTTCCGGACAACAGCCCATTGTGGGCGTTAACCTGTTCCGTGATGAGAGGGATTCAACGAAGATAAGCATTTTCAGGCATAGCGATGAATGGCAGAGGCAAAGAATTCAGGAAATAATAGATCATAAGAAAAACCGGCACCAGGAGCCTGTCCAGCGTGCTATTGAGGCGCTTGAAAATAAAGTTAGGAAAAGGCCGGAGGAAAATTGCATCGAAGCCATTATGAAGGCTGTAGAAAACAGAGCCACTTTGGGTGAGATCATGGATGCCATAAGAAGGGCAATAGATTTTAAGAGACCTGGGCTATGATGGAATTTACGAAGAATCTGAAACAACATGATCGTCTAAACCGGTTCTTACCCTTGAAGGGGATTAAAGTGTTCGACCTTTCCCGTCTCCTCCCTGGCGGTCCCGCCGCCTGTTTCTTTCCCCCCCGAAAGTGGGACAAGACAGCCATTCCGTTCTTCAAAAAGCAGGTTTTAGTATCGAAGAAATTCAACTACTGGGGGAAGACGGAATAATTTGTACAGCCCCATTAGAGGAGAAAATTTCTTCATCAAAATAGAAAAGATAGGCGGATGAGGCAACTATGAAGACCTCAGACAAGATTCAATACGATCGATATTTGAAAGGTGAAAGGCTACCTCAGATTACGTTCGTTCCATGTTGGCACGGGGAATGGAGATTGACCAATTTGCCCCTCGTATTGCTTTTTTTGCCAGTGTCCATATAGACTTTTTAGAGGAGATCGCTAAGCTAAGAGCCATGCGACGGATATGGGCTCGCCTGATGAAGGATACCTTCGGGGCAAAAAACCCAAGGAACACCTGGTGCAGGACAGCCATTCAGACTTCGTCACTCCCCCTTATCGCTCAGCAACCATTGAATAACATCGTGCGGGCAGCCATTCAGACGCTGGCTGCCGTATTGGGAGGAAGTCAGTCGATCCACACAACCTCCTATGATGAGGGCTATGCCCTTCCTTCAGAGGAGTCCCATGTCTTGGCAATTCGAACTCAGCAGATCATTGCTTATGAAACAGGTGTTTGCCGAACTGCAGATCCTCTTGGGGGTTCTTATGTCATTGAGAAATTGACAGACGAAATTGAGGAGCGCGCCTTAGCCCTTATGGAGGTGATTGAAAAGAAGGAGGTTTTTTGGAATGTTTCAAATCTCATGGATTGAGAATCAGATTAACGAAGCCCGCTATGAATACGCTCGTCAATTAGAGACTGGAGAACAAATCCAGGTGGGAGTCAACATGGAGCGAGAAGAGGACGAGGAGGTGAAGATCAATATCTTCCGTCAGGCCTCCGACATGCAGGAGAAACGAATTCGATATATCAGAACATACAAACCATCCCGAAACGAAGACCAAGTAAAGAAGGTTTTAGATAAACTTTATGGTCACGTGAAGAATAATCCTGATGGAAACTTTTTCTCTGCCATCCTTGAAGCTGTTGATCAGAAAGCAACATTAGGTGAGATGAGTGATACTCTCCGTCAGGCCTATGATTTTACGGTCCATTATGTCTGAGGAGGAGATATGCAAAATAGAAAACGGATTCTCATCGGGAAGATTGGTTTGGATGGTCATGACAATGGTATCCGAATCGTATCGAAATGGTTGGCCGATGCCGGATTCGAGGTCATTTATTTGGGGCTATATAATACTCCTGAGGGAGTTATTCGGGCAGTGATCCAGGAAAATGCGGATCTTATTGGATGCAGTTTTTTAGGGGGTGAACACCTTTTTTACTGTAAGAAACTTTTGCATCTGCTACGTGAAAATGGTTTAGGAGATAAGAAGCTCATCGTGGGTGGAGTCATCCCTCCGGATGATGTGAAGGCTTTAAAGGCCATGGGTGTCTCTGCGATTTTTACCTCTGGTACAATGCGGGAAACAATCATTCAAAAGGTGAATGAGCTAGTCAAGACCTAAACCAACTTCAATTTCCCCCTCACCCTTCCCCTCTTCCCGTTGGGGAGAGGGATGGGGTGAGGGGCGTGAGGGAATGAGCATGTCCAACTTTTTCCATGAATTTGACACGATTTCTCATCAGAAGCTGCGAGAGGTACAGAACGAGCGACTACGTGCTTTGGTGGATAGATGTTACCGTGACATTCCTTACTATCGTGATCTTTTCGACAAAAATGGCATCAAACCCAAACACATCCAGACCACGGATGATTTAGTTCTGGTTCCATTTACAGAGAAAAAAGACCTGAGGTCTTTATATCCATATGGACTTCTGGGAGTTCCTCTGGAGCGGATTTATCGGTTCGCTGCCTCTTCAGGGACGACTGGAGTTCCTATTTTGGTAGGTTTTACTTGGAAGGATTGGAGAGAAACTCTTAGGGAACAGATGGGTAGGATCTTTCATGCCATGGGATTTCGTCGAGGAGACCTTATCTATCAATGTACTGGTTATGGACTTTTTATGGGAGGGTCGGGTATGGACGCAGGGGCCGAGGCCATTGGGGCCATCATTTTCCCTGCAGGTCCTGGCAGGACACTGGCTGGAATACAGTATTTAAAGGATTTAGAATTTCAAGCCATCTGCACAACCCCATCCTTTATGACGTACCTTGTGGATGTAGCTCGAAAAAACGGTTTTAACCCTAAAAAAGATTGGAAACTTCGAACCAGCCATATTGGAGGTGAACCCGCAGCCCCAGCATTAAAGCGCCGAATCGAGGCCATCATGCCAGAAGGCTTCGAATGGCACGAAGGGTATGGGACCACTGAATTAGGCGGCCCTACAGTTGCCCATACTTGTCAATTTTTAAGAGAATCCTGTGAACTCCATATATTGGCAGACCATTATTTCGTTGAAGTTATTGACCCAACCACAGGAAAACGGCTTGATCCAGGTCAAAATGGTGAATTAGTGTTTACTACCCTAAGTCGGGAAGCTAACCCAATGATACGTTGGCGAACCCGTGATATATCATCCCTTTCAGAAAATTGTTTCGGATGTCCCTGCGGAAGGATAGCCCATCCCAAGATTCAACGCATCACTGGCCGAACAGATGATGTCCTGAAGGTGAGGAGTACCTTGGTTTTTCCCTCTCAGATCGAGGAGATTCTCAATTCAACCCCAGGTATCGGGGATGGCTGGCAAATAGTAATTGACCGCCCCAAGGAAAGCTTGGACAAACTTACTGTCCATGCCGAAGTCCAATCCAATATCTGGCAGGATGTTACCCACGTGAAGGCGATTGAGGAAAAGATTATTCAGGGAGTCTATGGACGCTTGGGAATGAACATTGAGGTGATTTTACATAGACCCGGTTCTTTACCCCGATATGAGGGGAAGGCAAAGCGAGTCCTTGACCACAGGGAGTTCGAAGGCGGACATTAGAGATAAGAGGGCCCGTCCTCATGAAGTGGGTTTCGATCCCATATAGTACTGACGAGTTTTTTAATGGGAGTCTATGGAAAGAAAGTTCAAGGGGCTCCAAAGGAGAAACTTATGAAAGCTTCGGATAAGATTCAATATGACCGTTATTTAAAAGGTGAAAGACTTCCTCATTTCCGAACCCTTTCAGGCATTGAGATGAAAGAATTTTATACCTGTGAAGATTCTCATCGAGACTCACCGGACCCAGGGATTTTCCCCTTTACCCGGGGAATCCATCAAGACATGTATCGATCTCGGCTATGGACCAGGAGGCAACAGAGCGGATTCGGTACCCCTATGGAGAGTAACCACCGTATTCACTATCTTTTGAGCAAGGGAATGACGGGACTCAATATTGATTTTGATATAGTTACCAAACATGGTCTTGACCCTGATCACCCTTTGGCAGAAGGAGATGTGGGTTTGCAAGGAACTTCTATCGCCACTTTAGAGGATATGGATACCCTTTTTCAAGAAATTCCTTTGGATAAAGTCAGTACCACCCTTATTGTCAATCCTCCCTATTCGGCAGTCATCATGGCCATGTATCTTCTGGTTGCCAAGAAACAAGGGGTGGAGACCTCCAGCCTGATCGGAACCATCATGAATTGTGCCATTAGCCAGCTCGTTGGTCCGACTTACCAATCTGGGACACACTTTTTCCCTGTAGAACCCGCGATCAAGATTGCATGCGATGTGATGGAATATTGCATTCAGAACATCCCGCGCTGGAACATTATCAATATCAATGCCTATAACATGCGAGAAACTGGGATTAGCGCTGTCCAAGAAATTGCCTTCGCCTTTACCCTTGCTTCAGAGTATGTATGCCGACTGTTAGCACGAGGGATGGAGATTGATCAATTTGCCCCTCGAGTTGCTTTTTTTACCAGCGTTCATCTGGATTTCTTAGAGGAGATTGCCAAGCTACGGGCTATGCGACGGATATGGGCTCGACTGATGAAGGAGACCTTTGGGGCTAAAAATCCGAGGAGTTGTTGGCTCAGGACAGCCATTCAGACTTCGTCACTTCCCCTTACTGCTCAGCAGCCGTTGAATAACATTGTGCGGGCAGCCATTCAAACTTTGGCTGCTGTTCTTGGAGGAAGTCAGTCTATTCATACCACATCTTATGATGAAGGCTATGCCCTTCCTACAGAGGAATCCCATGTCTTGGCTATTCGAACTCAGCAGGTCATTGCCTATGAGACGGGTGTTTGTCGGACTGCAGATCCTTTTGGAGGGTCTTACACGGTCGAAAAATTGACAGATGAAATTGAGGAGCGTGCCCTGGCCCTTATGGAGGTGATCGAAAAAAAAGGAGGTTTTTTGGAATGTTTTAAATCTCAATGGATTGAAAATCAAATCAACGAAGCTAGATATGAATACGCTCGTCAATTGGAATCAGGGGAGCAGATCCAGGTGGGAGTCAACATGGAACGAGAAGAGGATGAAGAGGTGAAGATCAACATCTTCCGCCAGGCCTCCGACATGCAGGAGAAACGGATTCGATATATCAAAGCCTACAAACAGTCAAGAAATGGAGGCCAGGTTAAAAGAGCCTTACAAAACCTTTACCGTCAGGTGAAGGAGAATCCCCATGGGAATTTATTTCCGACCATCATCGAAACAGTTTATCAAAAAGCCACCCTAGGAGAGATCAGTGATACCTTACGTCAGGCCTATGATTTTACTGTTCACTATGTCTAAACTTTCTTCTGTTCCTAAACCCTTTTGGCCACCAAGGCAATAGATCAGAAGGTACTGCGTTGCGAAGCAGATGTGGTACCTTTTCATTTTTTGCCTGAGCCTCGATTCCAAAAAATAGAACGGCCTCTAAGAAATATTTCTTAAGCCTCAACCTCTTAGGAATCACTCCCCGGTGTATCGATTTCTTTAAATTCGACTGAGCAATTAAGATCTGGGAAGCCATCTCCTTTGTTCCTTTAGGGATGGAGAAAGGAGCGAGGATCTGGTGAATGACCAACCGAATGGTCTGGGCCAGATAGATATGCCGTTCCCTTTCTCCCAAAAAGGGATGCTCAGGCGCTACCGCTCGAAGGAGTGGGGTCAGAAAAAGAGCAAAGAGAATCGATTCAGGTACGGATCGGCCTACTTTAACCAGACCATCCACGAGGCCGAAGAGGCGTAGAAAAAATTGTTGATGCTTATTTTTCAAAGGGTTCCAGTCTCCAAAGACTTTGAGTAAATCAGGGAAGAAGGAGAAGAGAAGGTCTGTTTGGAGCATCAGGTGGAGGGAGGGCTGAGCGACGCCTTCCTTCAGATCTCGTATGAATTCATCTCGAACACGAGAAGGAGAACATTTTCGGATCTCATCCCGATACCGTATAATGGCTTGGTGGGTTGAGTCTTCAATGGAAAATCCGGTTCGAGCAGCATGGCGGATGACCCGAATCATCCGGACAGGGTCTTGCTGAAATCTTTCATTCGGATCACCGATGGTTCGGATAACCTGTCGCTCGAGGTCGTCCATTCCGCCGACGTAATCAATAATGGAAAAATCTGCAATATTATAAAAAACGCCATTGATCGTGATGTCCCGGCGTTGGGCATCCTCCTCCGGTGTTCCAAAACTGTCAGTCAAAATGATCTTCCCTTCTTCCGTCTGTATCTCTTCAAATTCCGGACGGCTTCGAAAAGTGGAGACCTCGATGATCTTCCTGCCTTTAAAAAAGACCTGGACGAGCCGAAATCTACGGCCGATGATTCGGCTATTTTTGAAGAGATGATTGATTTCATGAGGGTGAGCGTTGGTGGCGACATCGAAGTCCTTTGGAACTTTTCCCAGGAGAAGGTCTCGAACACTTCCCCCAACGAGATAGGCTAAAAACCCATGTCGATGGAGTCGGTAAAGAACCTTCAATGCCTCTTCATCGATCATCCTTCTTGAAATGGGATGTTCAGACCTGGGGATGATGACTGGAATCATTTTGGCCGGCCCGTGCCCCGGAAGCCCCACTTTATAGGTGGGGTTGATGGGCATAATATGAATGAAATTTCATTTCCGGAAAGCCCCGCCCTGCGGGCAGGGAGCTTCAAATGCGAATTGCTTTGGGGGTGCAGACTTTGATGCATTGAGGATTTTCTCCGCACAGATCACAGTGAAAAGCATTCTCTTCAAATACCGACAAGGCGTTTAAAGAACAGTTCTCTGCCCTTCTTCTGTCCCAGATAAATTTCCTTTTTTCCAGAACTTTGACCACCTCTTCCCCCTTGAGACACTTCATCTCTTTACATTGATGGCAGAGGATGGGAGTGTTTAAACTGGAGTCCAAGTCATCTTTCTGAATCCGGATACCTGACTTTTCTATATTGATCATTCCCAGATGGATAAGGGAACAGACCATTTCACAGAGATGGCAACCGCTACATTTATCTTTGTTAACTTTGATCCTCATTGCTTTGAAGATAGTCTGTCTTCAGTCTAAAGGCTAAGGGAAGGATGCCAGTTTAGTCAATGGGCCAAGTCATTGGTCTAAAGAATCTTTGGACTTAACCTCTTGACCTAACACCCAACAGGCTTCCTAACCCTAACCTAACTCCTATTCGACTAACCCCAATCTTTTCAAGTTCTCTCTTTTTGGAATCCCGTTTTTATCCCAGCCATGAAGTCGATAATATTCATCTAACATGTTGTCAAATTCTCTCCGCAAGATGGCCTCTCCATGGGCAGGTCCCTCAGGGATGGGTTCGTTGAAATATCGATTGGGAAGAGTGTCATCTTGACGGGAGATCCCATCTTTGATTAGCATCATTCTTTCCAAGGTATAAATCCTTTCTCCAACAGCCCTCAATTCATTTGGAGTGAAGGTCAGACCTGTAGAAAGGGCGATTAATTTAGAAAATTGTTTGTATTGGGGGGCGTGGGGACTTGAAAAAACCGTAAGAAATCGGCAGAAACCCAAGGCATCACAGACAGCATTGAGAAGCTCATGCCACCAAACCATCCTTCCTTTCCCTGAATAAGAGGAGAATCGGTCACTGACCGGGCCACCGTAAATCTTCTTAAGGACTTCCTCGGGAAGACCCAAGATGTCCAAGGACGGACGGCTCCTCATGTGACATGCTCCCCGAGTGGATGTGGCCATCCCCAAAGCAAAACTCTTGGGGAGTCGCTCATCGGTCATCTCGATAGGGAAATTTTTAACATCAAGAAGGTAATCTTTTGAAGTTTCTCCGAAAATCTTCTTTGCAAAAGACCCTTCCGCCAAAATATTTCCAAAACCTTTCCTTTGTGCAATCCGGTGGAGGAGCTCGAGGATAGATTCTCCATCTCCCCAGTTCAATGGTATTTCTGTCATCTCCTTTTCAATGATCCTTCGTTGGTATAGTTCCATGGCCCAAGCAATGTAAGAGCCTGTTGAAATGGTGTCGAGGCCGTAGCGATTGCAGAGTTCCGTTGCATAGATGATATTTTCGAGATCCACGTTTCCCAGTTTCGTTCCTAAAGAACCGATGGAGGCGTACTCAGGCCCTTCACCCCTCATCCCCTTATACCTTCCTTTCTCGATTGAAAACCGATGGCGACAATGGGCAGGGCAACCAAAACAGGAAAGCATGCCTGTGGATAGAGGTTCAAGTGCCTCTGCTTCTAATGCATATCCTTGATCACCGATTGTTGTAAGTTGATTATTACGGACGCTCAAAAAACCCATGGCATTGGCGTATTGAAAGAGAAGGGGAGTGCCGTATTTCCCAAGGGCCTGGACCCATTTTGTTTCCATCAGGTTCTTCAGATTCTTAAGATAATACTTAAAATAATTTTTTGGATCTGAGATCATGATGTCTAAGGTTCCCCGAACGGCCACTGCCTTTAGGTTCTTAGAACCCATGACAGCACCCATTCCAGTTCTTCCAGCAGAATTTTTCATGCCTGTTCGGACCGCAGCATACCTGACCAGGTTTTCTCCAGCCAGCCCGATACTGGCAACCTGGACTTTTTCATCCCCCAACTCTTGACGAATCATTCTTTGCGTTTCAACCGTATCAAGACCTGAAAGTTTCTTAGCCTCTCGAATCTCCACCCCGCCATCTTTGATCAGAAGATAGACGGGTTTTTGACTTTTCCCCGTGATCACCAAGTGGCTGAGGCCCGCTTTGACTAACTCCGCCCCAAAATCTCCACCCATGTTCGAATCACCAAGATGGCCTGATTCCGGCGATTTCGCAGTGATGTTCATTCGGGAGCCAAAACCGAGAGTCCCTGTAAGAAGGCCAGCTCCAAAGATGAGAGGATTCTCTGGAGAAAATGGATCCAATCCGGGGGAATAGGATTTGGAAAGGAGATACATATTGATTCCCCTTCCCCCCAAGAATTTTCTTCGAAGATCCAGGGAGACAGGGGTGATCTCAACCGAACCATCGTTCAGATGAATAAAGGCGGTCTTTCTATCGAGGACCATTTCCCGCCAATTATAACAGAATCAATCTCAAAAGGCTTTTATTCATAATCCCCTCACCCTATCCCTCTCCCGCAAGGGGAGAGGGGATCTTTTTGAGGTAATTCATCCACTTAACCCCTCCCCCTTAATGGGGGAGGGATAGGTCGCCGACGCGCCATAGCCGCTCTGGGGACGGCGCGGTAGGGGTGAGACGATGAGGCAACCTAAAGGGTTAGGGTTGACCTCGTTTAGATTTTATCGTTTGGATGAATCAAAATGGGCTTGACAAACAACTGGAATCGTAAAAGAATGTTATATGTGGGAGTGGTTCTGGATGTTCCCTAAGTCCGTGAGCTTTTCATTGTTTTGATCGATCATGCCCAAGGGGCAGGAGGATGACGACCAAAAATCTCTGGTCAACACCTCGTGGGGTTCGCGATGAAAATGCAAGAAGTGAGAGAGAGGGCAAAGGTCCTGGGCATCAAGAATACCTTCGGATTATCCAAGGCGGAATTGATTCGGAGGATTCAGAAGGCCGAGGGAAATTTTGATTGTTTCGGAACGGCGACAGCCTATTGTGATCAATATCAATGTTGCTTCAGAGAGGACTGTTTAGAACCTCTCAGTCAGTGATTCTGGGCGCTGGATTCGAAATCATCCCGATCATCCCCCTCACCCCATCCCTCTCCCCAGAGGGGAGAGGGATGGGGTGAGGGGGCATTGGTACCAAATTCAACGAAAGGAGGACGCACTATGGCAACACCAATCCACTGGGAAACATCGTTAACGACGGCAAAGGTGAGGGCAAAGAAGGAGAAAAAACTGATTCTGATGGACTTTTATAATAACCTTTGAATTGGGTGCCAACAGCTGGCAGCTGTTACTTATCCCAATCCCGATGTCTGTTCTTCTGTGGAGAAGAATTTCATTCCCCTCCAGATCGAATTCAATAAGAACAAGACGATGGTCAACCGATTTAGCGTGAAATGGACCCCGACGATGATCATATTGGATTCTGACGGAGGAGAACACCATCGCTTCATCGGTTTTTTCTCGCCAGAAGACTTTATTGGTCAAATTATGCTGGGCAGAGGAAAGGCCGAATTCAATTTAGACCATTTTGAGCAGGCTATCCAATGTTTCCAGGAGATTCTCGTTCGCTACCCGAAGACAGATACGGCTCCCGAAGCTCAATATTTCCTTGGGGTTGCCAAATATAAGGCAAGTCATGATCCAAAGGAGCTAAAACTTGGATTAGAAGTTCTTCAAAGAGATTATCCGAATAGCGAATGGACAAAGAAGGCGCAAGTCTATGCACTGATTCCCTGATGAGTCTTGTTTTGTGAGCGGACTTCTACCGGAGGGAAAATCGCCAGGCACAGTACCAATCTGGCCGGGGAGGATCAGGAGGGCATCCCAAACATTCTGTCTGAATTCGAGAATCAATCGTCCCTGCGAAGGTTCGGTATTCAACGATGCCAATGGATTTGCAAGGATAGTCTTCTAATCCTTTAAGCCTGCGGGAAGCCTGGACCCGGCAATCGATCATGCGGAAGACAAAGGAATCCGATTTTTCTTCCACAATTTCTTGTTTGTTGATACGGGCATAGAGTCGGAGTTGTAAGGCTTTTTTGAGAGCTTCTAAGCCTCCTTGTTTGGGAAGATCTAAGAGGGTCTTAATGCGGTAAGCTTCGTAAGGAGAAAATCGGATCCAGCAGGTATCATTACATCGTTTCGCATCGAGGATCCCAAACTTTTTTTCAACTGCTTGGAACCAAATGCCGTCATTAGCCAACCAATTGAGGCAAAGGGTATCGAGTAGCTCTTCCAACTCTTTTCCTTCCAACCGATACAAAGCCGCTGGCATCCCATTTTGTAATTCAATGTTGAGAAGCTTGGCAACTCGCCTCAATTGAATTGCCAAACTTGTTTCCCCAACCTCTTTTTCCATCTCAAGGGCGACATCCATTCCATACTGGTATTCCACCTCTTTAAGCCAATAGCCATAATGAACAAGGGTGCGCCAAAGAGCATCAACAATCCACCGGATGAGTAATTCTTTTTCTAATTTCGGCGAGGGTCCCATTTTTTTATCATTCCTCTTTTCTCTTTCTTCCATTTCTTCATACTCCTCATGAGTGATTGAGAATTCCCGTCAGAACGAGAAGGCGGAGGTGACCCCGTGGCAGCGGGAGGCAGTACTGACCAAGATGGACTGGTCTGAATTTTTCTTTCTTTTAATATCCTCCAGCAAGTCCAGCAGTGCTTTTGGCCGAAATCCTCCTATCCCTGGTCCAAGTTGCAGACTCCGAATCACTCTTGATTCAAAAGCCCCTTGCAAATCACTTAAAAGCTGATAGAGGGGCTTTGGGCGTCTTTTTTTAGTAATGGTGCAATATTGAGAAGGCTCTGGACAATCTTCAGAACAGAGAAAATTAGCAAGACTGGTATAGAGATCTCCTGTTTTACCTATCACGGGGTTTGGTAATCCTGAAATGTGAGGAATTCTCTTTCTTTTTGCACCCCAAGGTTTCAACTGAGATAGAATGAATTCGAAAGCAAGGTGGAGTGGGACTGCAGGAATGATATAATTTACTTTTTGACCCTCCAAGAAAAATTGCTCAAGATATGACCGACCCTCACTCACCACAGCTTCGATTGGGAAGGAGGAGACCCTCTGAAGGGCCCTCTCATTCTGATCAATAACGATGATCCTTGCAAGAGGATCCTTTTTAAGCAGTTTCTCTGCAGCCCGGCTTCCAAAACGGCCACATCCGATAATGAGGTAGGCGTGGGGGTTCCCATTCATGGAAAAAGTTCAATGGTCTTTGGGAAGTTCACAAAGTTCGATGAGGGCGCCGCTCGATGATTTGGGATGGACGAAGGCAACTTTTGTATTATGAGCCCCAGGCCTGGGTTTCTGATCGATCAACGTCGCTCCTTTCTCAAGATAAGCCTTCACCTCTGCTTCCACATCATCCACTTCAAAACAGATGTGATGGATTCCCGGGCCTTTGGTTTCCAGAAACTTAACTAAAGGAGAATCCGGTTCCGCAGGCTGGACCAATTCAATATTGGACTCCCCGATCTTAAAAAATCCCACCCTCGTCTTTTGGGCGGTCACCACCTCAACCCCTGAGAGGTTAAGACCTAAGATGGTCTGGTAGAACTTGGCAGCCTCTTCGATGTTGTTCACGGCAATGGCAATATGATTAATTTTTTTTAGCATGTAATCCTCCTGAATCAAAATTCAAATGTCAAAATCCAAATGTCAAATCAATGCCAAATGACCGAATGTCAAAAGCTTTCTGTTCATTTGGATTTTGAACTTCATTTGAACTTTGAACTTTGTCATTTGACATTTGGACTATGCGGTTTTTACATTTTCTTTGATGTACTTAATAATGTCTTCTGTGGAGGCACCGGGTTGAAAGATCTCCCGGATGCCAGCTTTTTTCAGCTCGGGGATATCATCAACGGGGACGATTCCACCTCCAAAAACGAGGATATCTTCCGCCCCTTTCTCTTTAAGGATTTGAACGACCTTTGGAAAAAGGTTGTTGTGGGCACCGGAGAGGCTGGAGAGGCCCACAATATCCACATCTTCTTGAATGGCAGCATTTGCAATCTGTTCAGGAGTCTGTCGGATACCTGTATAGATCACTTCCATTCCAGCATCTCTCAGGGCTCGAGCAATCACCTTTGCCCCCCTATCATGGCCATCCAATCCTGGCTTCGCAACGAGTACTCGAATCTTTCGGGCCATAATCCCTCCCTTCCGAATTCGGATTTCGGAGTTCGGAATTTGGAACTAAATTTTATTCCGCAATCTGCAATCCGCAATCCGCATTTGGATCATCGTTCTCTGTATTCCCCAAATACCTCTCTTAGGGTGTCTGAAATTTCTCCCAGAGTGGCATAAACCTTGACTGCCTCTAATATAGGTGGCACTACATTGTTCGTCCCCTGGGCTGCCTTCTTGAGAACCGCCAAGGTCTCTTTCACTTTTGTCTTGTCCCTTTCTTTTTTAACCCTTGCCAGTTTTTCCTTCTGGTATTGTTCCACCTCTGGTTTGATGCGAAGGATATCCCTGAGAGGTTCCTCTTCCATCTGAAATTGGTTCAATCCAACAATAATCCGTTTCTTGTTTTCGATTTCCTTCTGATATTGATAAGCACTTTCACCAATCTCTCCTTGAATGAAACCTGATTCGATGGCTTTGATAGCTCCACCCATGGCTTCGATCTTTTCGATATATTCCATCGACTTTCTTTCTATTTCATCCGTAAGGGACTCCACGGCATAGGCCCCTCCAAAAGGATCGATCATATCGGCAACACCACTTTCATAGGCAATGAGTTGCTGGGTTCTCAATGCAAGCCTGACAGAATCTTCTGTAGGCAGGGCATAGGCTTCGTCTCGGGAATTGGTATGAAGCGATTGAGTTCCTCCTAACACAGCAGCCAGAGCCTGAAAGGCAACTCTCACCACATTGTTGTCGGGTTGTTGAGCGGTGAGGGAGCAGCCGGCCGTCTGAGTATGAAACCGTAACATGCACGACTCGTCCCTTTTGGCTTTAAATCGTTCCTTCATGATTTTTGCCCAGAGTCTTCGAGCCGCCCTGAATTTTGCAATCTCTTCGATGAAGGTGTTATGACAGCAGAAGAAGAAAGCGAGCCTGGATGCAAAGGAATCCACATCAAGACCCGCCCGAATGGCTGCCTCCACATAAGCAATGCCATCGGCTAGAGTAAAGGCTACTTCCTGGACAGCCGTGCAACCTGCCTCACGCATGTGATAACCGCTGATGCTGATGGTATTCCACCGAGGGACGCGTTCTTTACAAAATGCAAAAATATCGGTAACGATGCGCATCGATTCAAGGGGGGGATAGATGTAGGTTCCCCTTGCCGCATATTCTTTCAAAACATCATTCTGGATCGTCCCCTGAAGGACTTCACTTTTCACACCCTGTTTTTCTGCCACAGCGATATACATCGTCAGAAGGATGGCGGCTGTGGAATTGATCGTCATGGAAGTGGAGACCTTATCAAGAGGTATCCCACCAAAAAGGATCTCTGTATCCTTCAGGGTATCGATCGCTACACCGACCTTTCCAACTTCACCATCAGATAAGGGATGGTCGGAATCGTAACCAATCTGCGTGGGAAGGTCGAAGGCAACACTCAAACCGGTCTGTCCATGCTCCAAGAGATATTTGTATCGTTTATTCGTTTCTTCGGGCGTGGCAAATCCTGCATACTGACGCATGGTCCAGAGACGACCTCGATACATGGTGGGCTGGACTCCTCGGGTGAATGGGAACTCTCCAGGAAATCCCAACTCACCACAGTAATCCAAATCAGCGACATCCAAGGGGGTACAGAGGCGCTTCAATTCAATATGGGAAGTTGTCTTGAAAGAGGGTTCTCGTTCAGGTGATTTTGAGATGACTTTGTTCAGAGTGGTTTTTTCCCACCGCTCGAATTCTTCTCGAATGTTTTTAGCCATGTTTTACTCCATCCTCGAAGGTGGAAGGTGGAGAGTGGATTGTGGTTTTATTTTTCTTTAAGATTTCTCCCACTTACCGCTTTCTACTTTCCACTTTCCATTTACAGCGGAATATTTCCGTGTTTCCGCCAGGGATTGGTATCGACTTTGGTCTTCAAAATATCCAGAGCCTGGATGATTTTGGGACGGGTTTCCTCGGGTTCGATGATTTCATCCACATACCCTAATTCCGCTGCCTTATAAGGGCTGGCGAATTTCTCATGATATTCGGCAACCAGTTGTTGGCGCGTCTCTTTGGGATCTTTCGCCTCTTTGAGTTCGTTTCGGAAGATGATATTCACCGCACCATCTGCACCCATGACCGCAATTTCAGCTGTGGGGTAACAGTAATTGATATCCCCTCGGATATGTTTACTCGACATCACATCATAGGCTCCCCCATAACCCTTACGGGTGATGATCGTAATCTTTGGAACAGTCGCTTCACAAAATGCATAAAGGAGTTTAGATCCGTGTCGAATGATTCCTCTTTCCTCCATATCCATTCCAGGAAGGAAACCCGGGACGTCCACAAAAGTAATCAAAGGGATGTTGAAACAGTCACAGAAACGGACAAATCGGCCTGCTTTCACCGAAGAATCTGGGTCAAGGGAACCGGCTAGCCAATTGGGTTGATTGGCGATGATCCCTACGGGCATCCCATTGTAACGGGCAAGGCCGACGACGATGTTCTTGGCCCAATCTTTCTGCACTTCAAGGAAATAGCCATTATCCACAGTCGGCAAGATCACTTTTTTCATGTCGTAGGCCTTTTTGGAATCTTCTGGTACTGCCGTCTTTAAAGATTCATCCATTCGATTGGGATCATCTGTGCATTCGATGATGGGCGGCTTTTCCCGGTTATTCTGCGGAAAGAATCTGAGCAACTCCTTGACGAGGCGAATCGTATCCTCGTCATTCTCTCCAGCAAAATGGGACACTCCACTTTTTTCCATATGGACCTTTGCTCCACCTAAGAGTTCAGAGGTGATAGGCTTTCCATCTGGAGTCTCTGTCTTACCCAGGGCTGCCCTGATGACATCAGGACCCGTGATATGCATATAGCTTGTCTTTTTGGTCATGACGATGAAGTCGGTCATGGCAGGGGAATAAACTGCTCCCCCTGCGCAGGGGCCCATGATGGCAGAGATTTGTGGGACGACACCAGAGGCAAGGACATTCTTTAGAAAGATGTAGGCATAGCCTGCCAGACTCTCTACGCCCTCTTGAATTCTTGCCCCTCCAGAATCGTTTAAACCGATCACCGGTGCTCCTGTCCTCATGGCGAGGTCCATCACTTTACAGATCTTTTCTGCGAAAGCCATTCCCAAAGCGCCACCAAATACAGTAAAATCTTGGGAAAAGACAAATGCCAGACGGCCTTCGATCTTTCCATAACCCGTCACCACGCCATCACCAAAAAACTTCTTATTCTCCATCCCGAAATCGGTACAGCGATGGGTGACAAAACGGTCGAGTTCAACAAAAGTCCCGGGATCGAAGAGAAGATCGATGCGTTCCCGGGCAGTCAGTTTTCCATCTTTATGCTGTTTGTCGATTCTTTCCTGACCTCCACCTAATGATGCTTCTGCTCTTCTCTTCTCCAATTCCTTACGGATCGCTTCGATAGACTTCATGAACGATTCCCCTCCTTGCCTTAGTGATTCAATGCAAATTGCAAAATTAGTCCCGCCACAGCGGGACAAAATTTTCAATGTATCTATTTCTTGCCATTGCTAACTTTCCATTTTTCAATTTGCAATTTTCAATGAGTTTTCAATTCCTCTGTCATTATCTTTTCCGCCATGGAGTAAGGGTCTATCCGGCGATTCATCAGGTCATCAATGATTTTGTCCCATTGCCCCTCTTTCTCCATTTTTTCTATGAAATGGGTCATCACCTCCGTCTCAAGAATCCCTAAAAAAGTGACCTTTGTTCTTTCTCGCAACTTTTGTTCTAAGGTTTGGCTCTGTTCCAATACTTGTTTATGGCGGTAAATTCCATAGACTAACTCAAAAATCCCTTTCCCTAATATTGCCTCTGTCTTGAAGATCAAAGGTTCCCAACTATCCGCTCTCTTTCGGCCCATTTCGAGAACCATCCTGAGATCCCGTTCCACCTTATCCGCTCCCTCACGGTCACATTTATTGATGACAAAGATGTCCCCAATTTCGATGATCCCTGCCTTAATGGCTTGAATATCGTCGCCCATCCCCGGAACTAACACGACAATTGAGGTATGAGCAGTGTTAACAATCTCTACCTCATCTTGACCGACGCCAACGGTCTCGACCAGGATAACCTCCTTTCCCATTGCATCCATCACATTGACAATATCTTGAGTCGAACGGGTCAGTCCACCCAGACATCCTCGAGTCGCCAAGGAGCGGATAAACACACCTTCATCAGTCGCATGACGTTGCATCCGAATGCGATCACCTAAGATCGCTCCTCCGGTAAAGGGGCTGGTAGGATCGACCGCCACAATCCCAACGCTCTTCCCTTCCTTCCGAAAGAAGTCCACCATCTTATCAACGATGGTAGACTTGCCAGAACCTGGAGGACCTGTAATCCCAATGATATAAGCTCTTCCCGTCTTGGGATAGAGTTCTTTCAGTGGTTCCATGGCGCTGGGCATCCGATCGTCGATATCCCTCATCAAGCGGGACGCAGCCCGAATATCTCCTTCCAAAATTCGTTTGGCTAAATTCATCGTTCTCACAACATAGCAAAAAAAAAATTAGGAAGCAATAAAAAAATACAATAAAATAATGCTTGACAAAAATATTTTCTTGTCTAAAATAAAAACGAACGTTCGTTTTTAACAAACTGACGTCCTTTTTTCGATCCTCAGAGAGGACACCGCATAATGAAAAAATTGGTGCCCAGGAAAATTCCAACAAATATAAAAAATGAGTCCCTGGTCAAAAGAAGACGTCAACAAATTTTTGAAGCAGTAGTTAAGCTCATTTCAAAAAAGGGGTATCACAGAACAACCCTAAGGGAAATTAGCAAAGAGAGCGGCATAGCATTGGGGAATCTATATGATTATATCAGCACGAAGGAGGATATTCTCTATATTATACAAGAGAAGGCAACTCGAGCAGTCATGCAAGCTATCTCTAAGGATAATGAGGGTAACCTTAATCCTGTTGAGAAGTTAGAGAGGCTAATTAATTCAGAATTAGATGCGATGAATAAATATCAAGACTTAATTATGATTATCTATCAAGAATCCCATGCAATGTTTAAAGAAACACTTCATTCCCTGCTGCGTAGTGAAAGGAACCATGTGGAACAATATGAAAAGGTGATTAGGGAAGGGATAAAAGAAGGTTTTTTTAAGCCACTTAACGTCAGGATGTTGGCTAATATGATCAAGATGCTTATCGATACCTGGGTTATAAAGCGTTGGGATCTAAAAAGAAAAGTTAGCATGGAAGAAATGAGACAAGGTATCTTAGATGTTGTCTTTAAGGGAATGATTAGGCATAGATAAATACAAGATTTGCTTTGAGATATGAAGAAGACACAGTATTGTATTTTTAATCTCCGGGGCCTCAAAATATGTGATCAGCCCAAAATCTAAATGGACAGCAGTGAAGAGATGAATGGAGGGATTTGTTAATGAGTAAGAGAGTAGCTATTATTGGGGTAGGCATGGCGAATTCGGGCACGAGCATGGTGCCATCGTGGGAACTTTTTGCCGCTGCAGCACTTGAAGCCATCAAAGAGGCAGAGATTGATCTGTCAAAAATAGAGGCGCTTCATCTTGGCAATGTTTATAGTTCCTTTACAGAAATGCAAACTAACATGGCTCCGCTGGCTCTATCGGCCATTGGGATTGCCAACAATATCCCCTCGATCCGATACGAAACGGCTTGTGCTAGTGCTAGTGTTGCATTCCGTCAAGGTTATTTGAACATTCTCAGCGGCATGTATGACATTGTGCTGGTTGGGGGAACGGAACGACTGCGGGCTATTTCCGGTAGTGCCGTCCAGCAGGCTATGGCGACCTCAATGGATATTGCTGAACGCAATGTGGGGCTTACGTTTGCCGCTTACTGGTCATATGTAGCTAAGGCATATGCGCGCAAGCACCATCTAAGTGACTCAAGGCTTCAGGAACTCTTAGCCAAAATCTCTATCAAAAATCATTACCATGGAGCGGTTAATAAGAAGGCCCATTTTCAGAAAGAGATTACCCTGGAAGATGTCATGAATAGCACTATGGTGGCTCCACCGATAAAAATAATGGATTGCTGCCCTTTTTCTGATGGAGCAGCGGCCTTGGTGTTATGTTCCGAAGAGATAGGCAAGGGGTATCGGAATCCTGTCTGGATTTTAGGTTCAGGGCAGGCTTCTGGCAGTTTCCCCATTGCGGATCGGACAGACCTTTCGACTAATCCAGCGATTATAAAGGCGGCAGCTGAAGCTTACAAACAGGCAGAGGTGGGACCAAAGGATATTGACGTGGCTGAGCTTCATGACTGTGTCAATATTCATGAAGTCGTTTGTCTTGAGGATTCAGGGCTCATGAGGGAGGGGGAGGGAATTTACTCCGCTGAGGAAAGACGCACTTACTTCGATGGAGATGTTCCAGTAAGCCTGTCCGGTGGGCTGAAATCGCGGGGGCATCCTGTTGGAGCCACAGGAGCCTACCAGCTCTGTGAAATTACTCAGCAGCTTCGTGGTGATTTCGGGGGCAAACGGGCTAACGATCCTGAGATAGGGATGACTGTCAATGTGGGAGGCACAGGGGCCGTGGTGACTGTGACCATCCTGGGAAGGGAGAGGTGAGAGAAGCGATGAGCGAACTTGAGAAACTACTGCCACCATGTTTCACTTGCAACCACTGCGGCTACCGAAGTGGAATTCTGAAAGCCGTTTGCCCACAATGCGGAAGCGGAGGAATGGTTGTCCAAGAGGGTGGCAAACGAGGGGAAGTCGTGGATTTTGTCCCGGTCGCTTACCCTCCAGAAAATCTAAAGCATTTAGGTAGTTATGTGAGTGTCCTTGTAAAACTTGATAATGGATGCCAAATTTTTGGTATTGTTTTGGAAAATCCTGATCTTGTTAAGATTGGTACCCCCGTTACCGTATCCAGTTTCAATCATCAAACTAAAGAGCTGTTTTTTGAGACGATATGAAGGAAAGATAAAATGTTACAACAAAACTTTGCTTATATCTTGGAAAAGAAGGCATTTCTTCACCCTGAGGACATTGCAATTGTCGAGGCTTACAACTCCAAAAGATACACCTACCTTGAGCTCTGCCAACGCTCAAATAGGTTGGCCAATCTTCTTAAAGGCGCTGGCATTGAGAAGGGTGACAGAATTTCGTGTCTGACAGCTAATTCTGTAGAATATATTGACATATTTATGGCCACGGCCCGGCTGGGGGCACTTTTGACTCCCCTAAACCATCGGCTTGCACCCATTGAAATGATAAAAATTATAGGTGATGCCAAACCCAAGGTCTTTATTTTTGATGGGGAGTTTAGTGATGTGGCTCGAGAGATTGCTGCGGCGAATCTCAATTTTAATCTTATTTTATATTTTGGTAACGGTGAATTCAGTTGGGCAAAGAGAATGGAAGAAATCGTTAGCCAATATGGAGTTGTTGGTCCCGAAATCGCTGGTGATTCTGAAGATCCGTTACTCATGCTTTACACGGCGGGGTCTACGGGCAGACCCAAGGGTGTACCGTTGAGACAGACCAATCTTTTTTTTAATTCCATCAACTGGATCCTTGACGTAGGAATTACAAAAGAGGACTATACCTTGACTGTGATACCTTTATTTCACATTGGCGGCCACATGCTCTGGACATTACCTCATCTTATTGTTGGGGCAAAGATACTTCTGCAGCGGCGATTTGAGCCTGAGACAACACTACGCCTGTTGACTCAGGAAAAAATTACGAATGTTTATTTTATACCGGCAATGGCCAAAATGATATTAGCCCTCCCAAATTGGAAAGACTACGATCTTAGTCGGTTACGTTTTATTGGGGCGGGGGGTGAACCGGTGCCAGAAAGGGTGACGAATGCCTTCGGCGAAATCGGCATACCCGTCCTCAACTCTTACGGGCTTACTGAGACTTCAGACGGCACGACGACAATACGACCAAGGGATGCATTTGGGAAGCCTGCAAACTGCATTGGCAAGCCCCTAACTCTAACAGACGTTAGGATCGTAGATTCACAAGGTCGCGATGTGGGAGTGGGAGTCGAAGGGGAGATTCTGCATAGGGGGCCATCCGTTGTGAACGAATACTGGAATAGACCCGAAGAGAGTTCTAAAGCCTTCCGTGACGGGTGGCTGCATACAGGGGACCGGGCAGTCAGAGACGAAGCGGGATTTATCCATTTTCTTGGGCGTAAGGATGATATGATCATTACCGGAGGTGAGAATGTTTATCCTGCTGAAGTGGAAGAGGTGATCTTGAGTTATCCAAAGGTGGCGGATGTAGCTGTTATCGGTATGCCAGATGAAAAATGGGGTCAAACGGTTAAAGCAGTTATCGCTCCCAAAGGTGGGGAGAGCATTGAGGAAAAAGAGATCATTGACCACATCAAATCAAGATTAAGCGGTTTTAAACGACCTCGCATCTTACAGTTTGTTGAATCATTACCTAAGATAGGCAGTGGGAAGCTAGACAGGGTAAAAATCAAGAATATGTATGGTAATAAGAAATAATAGGGATTCAATGGTTTTTTGGTCTAAACATCCTCCGTGAGGGCGAATATACCCAATTACCAAAATTAGAGGAAAAACTTTAAAGAAAGGAGCACACTCATGAAACACAATAAAAGACTTTTAGCCATTACAGTTGTCTTAATTCTTATTTCAGTCCCGATTGTGTCATTCGCACAAACAGTCAAATGGAAGTTCCAAGATACTTATGGGGCTGCCGCATGGCCTTCTCTGCATCTGAATAAACCCCTGATCGAATGGATTCATAAGGTTACAAACAATAGAATCCAAATCACGTGGTATAATCCTGGGGCGCTGGCATCTGTTGGAGAGACCTATGATGCTTTAAGCAAAGGCGTTTTTGATGCAGCTTCGCTTTATCCGGGTTTTTATACTGGCATAATGCCAGAAGGCAACATCGAACAGGGACTCCCATGGGGATGGACCGATGCCAAAGCCCACACTCTTTCGCTTTTTCAGTTCGGACTTTTCGATCTGATGAAAAAGGTCTATGCCAAACACAATATACATTTACTCGTTCATTATCCAATGGGAGATGTTTATAACATTGGTACTACCAAACCTGTCACTAAATTGGATGATCTTAAAGGAATGAAGATTCGGGCTGTTGGGGTTTATGGTGAATATGTGAAAGTATTGGGAGCTACCCCCGTTTCCACTCCATACGATGAAATGTACATGGCCTTAAAAATGGGAACGGTTGACGGATTCCTCGCCTCTGCAGGTGCGTTAATTTCCGGGAAATTAGGGGAGGTGATTCGGTATTACCTTCTCCCAACGACCAACAGCATAGGTTTTGTTGTTGGGGTGAATGAAAAATCTTGGAATGCCCTTCCGGGTGATCTTAAGGATCTTCTTGAAAAAACGGCACCACAAGCGGCTGTCGAGATCTCGGTAAGATATTCGGGGCTGGTGGATAACTCCTTGTTCAGGGCATCCAAGGAATACGGTGTAAAATTTGTTACTCTCTCTGAGGCCGACCAACAGAAAGCGATTCAGCTTTCGATGCCAATCTGGGATAACCTCGCAACCAAAAGCCCGGAATCCAAGCAGGCTGTGGATGCGATTAAGGCGACCCTTCAGTATTTAGGAAGAATAAAATAGGAAGGCAATGAAACTTATCGGGGAGAGTCGGTGAGAGACGACATTATTCTTACAAGAACAAACCAACTGGACTGGCAAATTCTTCCTGGAGGTTTCAAATATAAGTTCATTGCTATAGGTGATAAATTCATAACCGGGATGGGGGTTGCCCAGCCCGGTGGCGGCGAAACCTGGCACAAACATACACCGGATGTAGAAGAGAGTTATTATGTTTTGAAAGGCAAAGGCAAGATCTGGTGGAAGTCTGATGGGGAAGAGCACGTTTTGGAGTTTTCAGAAGGCGATGCGATGTATTTGCCGTATGGATCTGAAAACATGTTCGTTAACACAGGAGATGGTGAACTCTTGTTATTATTCAATATTACCAAAGCCAGCAAAATGCGGGAGTGAAAAGACGAAAGAGTATTTGAAGGGTTTATTCCTCTCGATCACCATTTTATTGACGATGCTGGCTATATGGGCCATGAACCTTATGAGCAAATGGTGTTGCCTATTGCCGATAAAGCTTAGCCACGTAAGAGGGGGGGCCCACAGATGGGCACTGTAAACAAGCTGCTAAACGCGATCGATCTCGTTAACAAATACACTTACAATGGGGTGGGCCTCCTCTTTGCGCCCTTGACATTAATTGCGGTGTTTGAAGTTGGAATGCGTTATTTGTTTAACCGGCCTACCATTTGGGCCTGGGATATTAACTTGCAGCTGTTTTCATTTATCGTAGTATTTGGAGCTGGGAACACCCTTTTCCAGGGCGGCCATGTGATTATGGATATTTTCATTAATCGATTTTCAAAAAAGACAAGACTTAAAATTAACCTGGCTGTGTACGTTGTCTTTTTTTTCGCCATGAGTTTGATTTTGTGGGAACTCACTTCATTCGCTTGGCGGTCCTTGCTCCTGCGGGAAAGGGTGTCTACCCTTTTTGCCCCTGTTGTATACCCCCTGAAGATCGGCATTTTTATTGGAGTCAGTCTCCTTTTCCTCCAGGCAGTCAGTCTCTTTGTTCGGGATCTCATTACCTATGCAACAATGTCCAAGGAGGGTAAACGGAGATGAGTATTCCCTTAATTACAGCAATCGTTGTTCTTGGTTTTTTCACACTCATGCTTCTTGGCCTCCCGATTGCTTTCTGCCTTATTTCCAGCTCTGTTGTCTTTACTCTTCTTTTTTGGGACCCTCAGGCCCTTTACGTAGTCCCCACCACCATATTTTCTCAAAGCACGAAGGAGGTGTTTCTTGCTATCCCGTTATTCGTTTTCTTGGCAGCCGTATTAGAGCGTTCTGGCATAGCAGAAAGCCTGTACGATATGTTCTATAAATGGGTGGGACGGTTGGGTGGAGGGTTAGCTATTGGGTGTGTACTCATTTGTACAATAATAGATGCAATTTCTGGACTCGGAGCAAGCGGTATCGTAACCATAGGAAGCCTTGGCCTCAAAGAGATGTTCAAGCGCGGTTACGATAAGCACATGGCCATCGGATGTATCGCGGCCGGATCCGCCCTGGGACCTCTCATACCGCCAAGCGTTATCATGATTATTATCTCCGGCTTTACAGGTCTCTCTGTAGGAAAGCTCTTTGCTGGAGGACTTTTTCCCGGCCTCTTGTGTTCGGCAGGATTTATTATTTACATTGTAGTCCTTTGCGCTCTCAAGCCAAACATGGGCCCGCCCATTCCCAGACATGTAAAGGTGACGTGGAGTGAGAGACTGATTTCACTCCGCGCTGTAATTCTCCCAGTATTTCTTATACTCTCTGTGATGGGAAGCATTTATACTGGCATTACAACACCGACAGAAGGTGCAGGAGTCGGGGCTTTTGGAGCCTTGATCTGCGCAGCTATAAATCGCAAACTTACGCTGAAGTCTCTCTACGAAGCTGGCAGAGCCTCCGTAAGGACCACTTGCATGGTGATGTGGTTGCTGATCGGGGGCAGCCTTTTTTCGTCTCTACTCAATGCGATCGGTGTACAGGAATCTGTTTCACAGATTCTCAAGGGGATTGAAACGCAGTATGGGTCTATGAGTGTTTTGGCAATAATGATGGTGATCGTTTTTATTATGGGCATGTTTATCGACGGGGCCGCCATAACCGTGTTGACCATGCCAATCTTCTTTCCTGTAGTAATTACTGCCAATATTGATCCCCTTTGGTTTGGAATACTCTTTACGATAAACATCGTCATGGGGTATTTGACTCCCCCCTTCGGTATGAACCTGTTTTATATGAAGGGCATAACCCCTCCAGAAATCAGTATGGAGGATATATATAAGTCCATTTTCCCCTACGTTGCAATAATGATTGTTGTACTTATCGTTGTCATAATCTTTCCCCAAATTGCAGTATGGTTCCCAAATACTATAATAAAATAATAGCTTTTTTGGAAGAAATGAGAATGCAATGAGTAGTTTTGGGCATGGATTGGAGAGGTGATTCGCACTGATTACTGGTGCTCCCAGAGGAATTGGGCAAATGTGCAGGTGTGGAATCGAACCTATCCAAAGGAAAAATCTTATCAAGTCGAGAGGTGAGAAAGGAAAGGAATTATGGAAAATGTAAGATCTAAAATAGAAAAAAGCGTTGTCGCCATCACTCGCGGGGGTAGGTGGGAAGCCAAAAAGGTAATAAAGAAAGGCTTGGACCTCATCGGCGGCATTAACAGTGTCGTCAAAAAGGGCGATATGGTGCTGCTGAAGCCAAACCTGGGGTATCCTGAAGCACCGGGTATGCCTCCTTGGACTTGTACCACTGATGCAATGGTTCTTGCCGCACTTACGGAGCTTTGCATTGAAGCTGGTGCCAAAAAGGTGAAAACTGGCGACATGCCTGCCCATCATGTCAGGGCATCCTATATGCTCGCCTCTACAGGTGTCCAGCAAGCTGTTGAGAAAGTGGGGGGAGAAGTCGTATGCCTTGATGAGGAGCCCTTCGTAACCAGGAAGGTACCCGGAGGAATTCTGCTAAAGAGGCAAGCCCTACCCAAGCCTATTCTGGATGCCGATGTAATCATTAACGTTCCAAAGATAAAACCAACCCGCGTCGGCAAATGGACACTTGGATTCAAAAATCTCTTTGGTCTTGTTCCTCACGAAGAGAGGATGGAAAGGCACCGGATACCGGAGCATTTTTACATATTGACAGACTTATGCAAACTAATAAAGCCAGCATTGACTATAATGGATGGGTTTGTCATTCAAGAAGGGCTGGGGCCCCGAATGGGCGACCCCATCGATTTTGGGGTGGTTATAATGGGCAAAGACCCAGTCGCCACTGAAACAGTTACAGTGTTAGCCATTGGCCATGAGCCCTATGAACAGATGGTTCTTCCCATAGCCGAGAAACAAGGCCTCGGTACAGGCGACTTGAATAAGATAGAGATTAGAGGTGAAAGCTTAGAATCAGTGCGGAGGTATACCAAGGTGTCACCTGGCGATTTATGGCTCAACATGTCGCCAAATGTCGTGGAATATTTCGGGGGTGCATGCTGGGGATGTGGGTTCTGGATACAGTACACACCGTATCCCTGGGAAATTGACAAAAATAAGAAGTATGCGCTGATTGTTGGCAATAGGCCAAGGCTTCCCGATCAATTTACTGAGGATGAAATCATCGTGATGGGCACATGTGCTTCCCGCTCCAGAAGCCAAATCTTGAAAGCTTGTCCCAAAGGCATCACTCCGCGATTTATAGGGGGCTGCCCGCCTTACTGGCAGCGTGCTCACGGATACTATGAATATCATAAAATTGACCAGATGCCTAGGGCTCCTAAAGCCAACTTTACAGATGAGTAAGTGTCTATCAATAGGCTATCCGTTTTAACGTGTATTGCTTTGAACACGCTTGTTGCTGAACGGAGGTTGATAATAAATGGACAATGTTAGTTTGACCATCGATGATGTCAAAGTTGAAACAGAGAGGGGAGCCACTTTACTGCAGGTAGCGCGAGAGGTAGGTATCTACATTCCAACTCTTTGTTCCCGTCCCGACTTATCGCTACCACTTGGAGGTTGCCGGCTCTGTGTGGTGGAGGTGGAGAGAGGAGAATCTCGGTTCCCCACTTCATGCACTACCCATGTTGCCGAAGGCATGATTGTTCACACCAATACACCATTGGTTCAAGAAATTCGACGTTACAACCTAGCAGCTGTACTCGCTCCTTTACCTCCACTGAGACTGAAGCGGACAGAATTAAAAAAGCTCGCCAACTATATAGGAATTAGAGAGGAAGATTTACCTTCTTATGTAGATAGAAACCTTCCCGTCGACCAGAGTGAACCTCTCTTTGAATTGGACCACAATCGGTGTATCCTCTGTGCCTTGTGCGTAAGAGCATGTAAAGAGGTCCGAGGGGTTGGGGCTATTGGCTTCATTTTTCAGGACGGGAGGTTGGCGATAGGCCCCTATCCTGCCCCTTCGCTTAACGAGAATGGGTGCAGATTCTGTGGTGCCTGTGTCGAGGTTTGCCCCACTGCCGCGCTCACTTATAAAATGGGGGAGTTGCCTGGAGACGAAGCGGGGGCTGCTTCCTGCACCTACGCTTGCCCGGCAGGGATAGACGTTCCCCGTTATGTTCGCCTTGTGAGTCAACGGAGGTTTTCTGAGGCGGCAGCCGTAGTCCGGGAGAAGGTCCCCTTTCCAGGGGTGCTGGGGCAGGTCTGTCCGCATCCATGCGAGGAAAAATGTTTGCGGAGTCAATTGAATGAGCCAGTTTCAATATCTGCGCTAAAGCGCGTCGCCGCCGAACGGGATACTCAATTCTGGCGTACCACGTCAAAGGTGGCTAAACCCACCGGGAAGCGGGTAGCAGTTGTAGGTTCGGGTCCAGCAGGACTTACTGCAGGTTATTACTTGGCAAAGCTCGGACACGCAGTAACAGTCTTTGAGACACTTCCCAAGGCTGGGGGCATGATGCAAGTGGGTATTCCCGAATATCGCCTACCTCGTTCAGTGCTCATTCCCGAGATGGAAGAGATTAAACGAGTGGGAGTTGAGATAAAGACAAACAGTAAAGTTGAGCGTATGGCTGACCTTCTCAAAGAGGGCTACGATGCGGTCTTACTTGCTGTAGGGACACATAAAGCCCTTAAACTGGATGTTTCTGGTAATCGGAGCAAGGAAGTAATAGAAGCCATATCCCTATTAAGAGATGTAAATCTGGGCAAAAAGGTTAATTTGCATGGGAAGGTAGGTGTGATCGGTGGTGGAAGTGTTGCCGTAGATGCCGCCAGGGCTTCGCTGCGACTGGGAGTAAAAGAAGTTCAACTCGTTTGTCTTGAATCTCGAGAAGAGATGCCCGCCTATGAGGAGGAAATTCAACAGGCAGTCGAGGAAGGTGTTATTCTCAACTGCTCGTGGGGAGTAAAACGGATTGTTGGTGATGGCAAGAAAGTTACTGGAATCGATTGCATTCGTTGCCTATCCGTCTTCGATGATAATGGGAAATTCAATCCAACCTTTGATGAGACTAAACAAAGGTCTTTTGAGCTCGACACATTGATCGTCGCTATTGGTCAAAGTCCAGATTTGTCTCTCCTTGGACAGGGGAGTAAGGTGCAATCTACCGCGGCAGGGACAATTAAAGTTGAGGATAATTTGGCAACGAATATGGATGGCGTTTTTGCTGCTGGGGACGCAGTAAACGGGCCAAGCTCGGTTATTGAAGCTATTGCCATGGGAAGGAAGGCAGCGAGCTCTATGGACAAGTATCTTGGAGGTGAGGGCATCATCAGCGAAAAATTGGTCGAGGTAGAAGAGGTTAGCCCGTGCCTGGGTCCATGGCGAGGGTTTGCGGACTTGAGCCGCGTCCCAATGCCGTGCCTACCCGTCACGGAGCGGATGGATTTTGGTCAGGTAGAGACTGGTTTTACCGAGCAGGTGGCAGTTGAAGAGGCAAACCGATGCTTGCAGTGTCAGCTCAGATTCCAAATTAGACCCGTTGAATCTCCACCAGTCAAGTAAGCTCAAGGGAGGAAATCATTATATGATACAGAATGAAGTAATCGTTGATGAGGAACTTTGCCATGGATGTGGCTACTGCGTGCAATTCTGCCCTCGCGGATGCCTGGATATACCAGGCGAGCAACCGGGACCAATGTATTCTGGATATGAGATAGCGGAGTTTGTTAATCCTGAGCGATGTAACGCGTGTGGCCTTTGCACTCGGATGTGCCCCTGCGGGGCTATTGAGGTTTATCTTTCTATTAAAGATCCCAGGAAAGTCATAACCAGAGAAAAAGTTGAGGGGATCCCCAGATTACTATCCTCCGTAGGCTTTGGGGATTGTGTTGGATGCCAGAAGGCGACCGTTGGTCGCATGATCGCCGATGTTTTAGATGAACTGGGTCTCGAGGGTAGGTTCTTGGGGCTCGATGCTGTCAGATGCGATTCTTCTTCAGCATTTGGCAGAGATTTTCACATCACTATAGAACGCGAGAGTAAACCTGTCAGCCTCCATGGTGTTCGTACCAATGGTATCTCGACCATTGATGTTTATGATGATCCTATTGGTATCGCTTTAGAACTGAAGCGAACTCACCCGGATACTTTAGTATTTGTTGTCCAAGATACTACAAAACTTGACGCCATTGGAATCGACTCATTCGATAATGGACTGATGCGTGGTGAGAACATCACAGTGATAGACTGCAATGAGCTCATCTACAGAGGCGATCCCGGCAAAGGGCAAATAGCCCCTCCTGCGAGCCCGGTTAGTAACCCTGAGAGGCGAAATTTAATCATGGGAAAAGACCCATTACATCTCGCCGAGCGGGCAGCTACCTTGAGTGGTGTTAGCTATAGCGCTCGTTGTGCTATTACTTCTCCCGACGACTACGAGGGGACAAAGAGACACATAAGAACCGCCTTCCAGAAACAGATGGCGAATGCCGGCACCAGCTTTGTAGAGGTTCTTTGTGCTTGCTATGCTCAAGCCTATGAATCCCCATGGGACACTTTGAAATGGATTCATGAAAAGGTAGTTGCTGAATTGCCTTTACTTGAATTCAAAAATGTGGACCCCATGAGGTAAGCTAATGAATCAACTCCGCCCTGGGTATAGTTCTATAGCGCTTCGTACATCGCTTGGGAAATAAAAGCAATGTTTGTAAAGGATATTATGAGCCTACGTGAGAGTTTTCATTATTCAAGAGGAAATCAGAAACATTACAGGTGATCCTTGGCCATGATCCAGAAGTGTTCGCAGAGTACCCAAAGGAAGAGTTCTACGATTGAAAATATAGCTCTCTTGAAGCTATTCTCAGAGAAAAGGCTAAGGATAATGACACTAGCGGAAACTTTTAGGAAACAGCATTCCCGACACTCCTATGGTCGAGCAGCTTGGAGAGGAAGTGGATGAGGTGACGGATAGACATGTCACATTGATCACCCTTCTGCCAAAACCGAAAGGATCTGAGGATATTCAAGTTCGCGTAATTGCTATCGCGGAAAAATAAGAGGAAAAGATCGTTACTCACAAGTCTATACAGCACCCTGTATATCTGGGGACACACAACGACTCCTGAGGAGGTGCAAGGTCTCGAAGAGGCAAATCCACTGCTCTTCGACCTAAAAGGGATGGTTTCTAAGATCCATTACCACCGATCGAAGATTTTATGGACATACTTCCTTTAACTGGGAAAACAGCGATCGTAACAGGGGCAAGTCGAGGCATTGGCGAGGCTATTGCAAAGGGGTTCGCCAATGCGGGTGCCGATCTCGTTTTGGTGAGCAGAAAAAGAGCAGACCTTGAGAATGTAGCAAAGGAGATCGGCGGCATTGGAAGAAAAGCCTTTCCTATTGTCGCTGATATCGGTGTTCCGGAAGAAGTCCAAAGAGCCGTTGATGCTACATTAAAAATCTTTCCCCGAATTGATATCCTCGTCAACAACGCCGGAATAAGCCCGGTCCTTAAAAGGGCTGAGGAATTGGCCCTCAATGAATGGGAAGACATCCTCAGGGTGAATCTGACCGGAACCTTTCTTTTTTGCCAAGCGGTTGGAAAAGTAATGATTCAACAGGGAGGGGGGAAGATTATCAACATGGTTTCTGTTGGAGCGATCGTAGGGTTTCCGAGGCAGGTTGGATACTGCGCCACAAAGGGAGGCATCCTTCAATTGACGAAGGTCCTCGCACTGGACTGGGCAAGGTTTAACGTTCAAGTCAATGCGATTGGCCCTGCCTATATCGAAACGGAATTGACCCAAGGGATGCGAGAATCGAAGGTGATCTCAGAGAGTCTCCTTCGAAGAACTCCCATGGGCAGGTTTGGCAAACCCGAAGAAGTCGTTGGGGCTGCCATTTATCTCGCCTCCGACGCTTCGAGTTATGTCACAGGTCAGACCCTTTTTGTTGATGGAGGCTGGCTTGCCTATTAGGTAATTTATTTTATGGCTAAAGCGAAGATCGGCATCAGGTACTGTGGTGGATGTAATCCCCATTACGAGAGGGTTGAGGCAATTCGATGGGTGCAATCCGCGGTAGAAGACCGATTTCTATTTCTCCGCCACGATCGACAAGATCTGGATGGGCTGATAGCCGTAAATGGTTGCCTCAGGGCGTGTGCAGTGAAAGATCTGAGGCTACGGGGGATTCCATATCACTCGATTGCCGAAAAAGACGATTTGGAAAGTCTGATGGAATGGATATTCGCCTTTGAGCAAAATGGAACTAAGTAAGAGATAGTTTGGAGAGATGAATATGAAAAGAATTATAACTAAAGAGGATTACCTTCAGAGTCTTAAGGATCTTCATCATGTCGTGTACTACAACGGGAAACGGGTGGAGGACGTCACAGAACATCCTGCCCTCCGTCCCCACATCAATTCTGCAGCCCTCACCTATGAACTCGCTCTTCGTCCTGAACACGAAGATCTGATGACAGCTACTTCTCACCTGACGGGCCTGAAGATTAACCGATTCACCCACATTCATCAGAGTATCGATGACCTGATCAAGAAGGTCCAGATGCTTCGCCTCATTGCCCATGAAACCGGCTCATGCTTTCAACGATGCGTAGGATTCGATGCCTTGAATGCTACCTATATGACGGCCTACGATGTCGATCAAAAGTATAAGACCGACTATTTTGAACGATTCAAGAAGTATCTTATTCATGTCCAGGACAGTAACGTGATGCTGGTAGGTGGAATGACCGATCCCAAGGGAGACAGGTCCCTTCCTCCTGGCAAGCAGTCAGACCCCGACCTCTTTACCCACGTGGTGGAAAGGCGATCCGATGGAATTGTCATTCGGGGAGCCAAGGCCCATATGACAGGAGGTGTGAATTCCCACGAAATCCTGATCATGCCTACTCAGGCGATGAAGGAGGATGACCGAGACTATGCTTTGGCGTGTGCGCTTCCTCTCAATGCACAAGGAGTGATCCTCATATTCGGCCGTCAGACCAATGAGGAAAGGAAGTTCGAGGGGGGGATCGACGTTGGTAATCCATTTGGATCAGTAGGTGGTGAAGCCCTCATTATTTTTGAAAATGTCTTCGTTCCATCGGAAAGGGTCTTTCTTTGCGGAGAATATGACATGGCTGGAGTCCTGGTGGAACGTTTTGCCACGTTGCATCGGCAAAACTATGGCGGTTGCAAAGGAGGGGTCTCGGATGTTCTGGTGGGGGCCACGGCATTGGCTGCAGAGTATCAAGGCACAGCCAATGCTTCCCACGTTAAAGAAAAGCTGGCCGAGATGATCCATCTGGCTGAGACAATTTATTCAGGGTCTGTGGCCTGTTCAGCCATGGGATACAAGACCCCTTCTGGAGGGTATTATCCTGATCCCCTGTTAGCCAATACGACAAAGCATAATGTCACACGCCACATTTATGAAATCTCCCGCCTGGCTCATGATATTGCTGGAGGTATTGTAGCTACGATGCCTTTCGAGGGGGATCTTGAGAGCAGTGAAGTGGGTCGATACGTAAAGAAATACTTAGTAGGAGTCAAGGGAATTCCCGTTGAAGACCGCATGAAAATTCTCAGGCTCATTGAAAACATGAGTGGAGGGACAGCCCTGGTTGAGTCCATGCATGGTGCAGGATCTCCCCAGACCCAGAAGGTGATGTATGGTCGGCTGGGAAACCTTGAACAGAAGAAACGCTGGGCCAAACGTCTGGTAGGGATTAATTAATTCTAATGCCCCGCAGCAGAGCTGCGGGGCAATCCACTATCAGAGATTACCCCGATGACTATTAAAAAGATTACAATGCTCTTCCTGGAACCCCGATGTGCCTGGCGATGACAATCCTTTGGACTTCTGAAGTCCCTTCTCCTATATCCAGGAGCTTCTGGTTTCGATAATGGCGCTCGACCGCATATTCCTTCATCAAGCCATATCCACCATGGAGTTGAACGGCTTGGTTGGCCACTCGGTGGTACATCTCGGAACAGAACATCTTTGCCATCGCCGATTCTTTCGAGAAAGGTCGGTGTTGCTCACACAACCAGCAGGCTTTATAAAGGAGTAGCCTTGCCAGTTCAATCTCTGTGGCCATGTCTGCCAATTTAAAGGAATTGACCTGGAATGAACCGATCGGTCTTCCAAATTGCTCCCTTTCACTGGAATATTTAAGCGCCAATTCAAAGGCACCTTGAGCACCACCTAAACCCATTGCAGCGATACTCAGTCTTCCTCCATCCAATGTTGCGAGCATCTGATGAAAACCATCTCCACGACGGCCAAGAAGATTCTCGTTTGGTACTTTGCAATCCGTGAAATAGAGTTCACCTGTATTAGATGACCTCCAGACCATCTTCCCGTGCATGGTCTTTGTTGTAAAACCTGGGGTGCCATTTGGAACCAGGATGCAAGAGATTTCAGTCCTTCCATCCTCTCGTTTTCCGGTCACGGCCTGAACCACACAGACTTTGCTGATATCCGTAGTGGAATTGGTAATGAAGATTTTTGAGCCATTGATGGTCCAATGACTTCCTTCCAGCACTGCGTTCGTTTTGGAAGCTCCCGCATCTGAACCAGCATTTGGTTCGGTCAGGCCGAAGGAGGAAAGGGCTTTTCCTGTACAGAGGTCAGGAAGCCATTTCTGTTTCTGCTCTTCATTTCCGTAATAATAGATGGGTGAAATTCCTAAGGAGTTTCCTGCGGCCAGGGTGGCGGCCTGAGATCCATCTATTCGTGCGATCTCTTCCACAGCAATGATGTAAGAGACGTAACCTACGTTGCTTCCATCATATTCCTCAAGGACGAAGGGGCCAAAGAGACCAAGATCTCCCATCCGCTTGGTCAACGTATAGGAGAATTCTTCTTTGTCATCCAACTCCTGAGCAATGGGAGCGATTTCTTTTTCGGCAAAGTTTCGGACCATCTTTCTGAGCATCTGTTGCTCATCATTCAAATCAAAATCGAGTGGCATAAGAACCTCCCCATTTTCGAAAGTGGAAGGTAGAGAGTAGAAAGTGGTGTTATTCCACTTTCCACTCTCTACCTTCTAATCGTTATCCTTCATAAGGTACCCAGTAATAGTCGAGTATTGTATTAGTAGGTTTTTTTGTCCTGAATTCGGCCTTCACTTTCATTCCGATATGTGGTTTTCCATATAACAAATAACTTTTCGGGATTGTCGCTAAACCCGGGAGCTCTACATCGACTTGCCAGTATGGAGTGGAAAGCTCAATGCCAATTCCAGCATAAACGACCTCGGTAAAGGTATAGATCTTGCCGATTACTGGATTGGGCAAAGTCTTCCACATCATTTCAGTATGACAGTCTGGACAATGGGCCCTGGGTGGAATCCAGAGGCGGTTTTCCGGGCAGTTCTTGTTTGGACAACGGGTAGCTCGCAATTCTCCTTTCCTGAGACCTTCGAAAAAAGGAGATAGCATCCCATAGGTATGGACATGAGTGAGTGATCGAGGCCATTCAATTACTGTACGCGGCTCGGTCTGACGGATTTTAGTGACCTGGCCAATAAATTTTACTTGTCCTTCTTCTTTTTTCTTTGGTTGAACTTTTTTCTTCGTTTGTGCTTTTTTCGTTACCATTGATTTATTCCTCCTTTACCCTGTACCATTATAGAGGGTCTACCAGACAGGGATGAAATACAATTTTGTCAAAATATTCTGCCCAAATGCCTTTTCCTTCAGGAAAAGGTGCAGGGTTTACCAGCTCTTTCTGAGAATGCCAACGGTTACATGGGAACCCACACCTGCATGGGAGACCCAAAGGGCCTGTTTACTATCTTTAGGGATCTGCAAGCTCTGCCAATCTTTGGGTTTCTCTTTTCCCCATTTCTTCCAGATTTTGGGATCACCATGAAATTTGTCATATTTTTGCTGTAACTGCCAGAGACATTCAGCGGCCTGGAAGATTCCTGTTGCCCCTACTGCATGCATCGTTCCAATCAGTCCACCCGATAGGTTGGAAGGGCATTTTCCAGGTTTCCCTGTATTGGGATTGATGTAATAGGCATCTCCGGACTCAATATAATCTTGCTCCTGACCATAGGGCCTGAGCCCAATATCTCCATAGGTCTGTAGGTCACTGATGGTAAAGGCATCGTGAAGCTCTACCAGGTCCATATCCTCGAGGGGATTTTTGATACCGGCCATACGATAGACCAGCCAGGCAGCAAATCTGGCTGCAAGGAAGCTCTCAAATCCCGGATAACGTGCCCCTTCTCTTTTGTAAAGATCTTTGTACATCTCCGGAGTTTCATGTGGAAGTAAGGGAACCTCCATATGTCGACGGTCAGCCACCCGTAAGGTATGGGTGCCACCACAGATAAATAGTTCACAGGGGTGGTCGGTTAACTTGTAGGCCGTCTCTTCATCACAGACCAGTGCACAGGCTACCCCAGCACTCATGGCACAACATTCAAGAAATCGCAGCGGATAGGCAGACATGGGGCTAGCCAGGACTTCCTCAACCGTATATTTCCCCGCCTGATGGGCATAAGGGGAAGAACAGGCGTAGAGATGGTTTTTAACGGCTATTTTTG
>Ga0315279_10001408_pt1 | contig 40353 bp, 40 predicted proteins | sample YL17G06_20_MG_FD_203694 | JGI IMG/M metagenome (GOLD analysis project Ga0315279, IMG submission 203694) | Sediment microbial communities from Yellowstone Lake, YNP, Wyoming, USA - YL17G06_20 | ecosystem: Environmental > Aquatic > Freshwater > Lake > Sediment | place: USA: Wyoming | collected...
GCTCACCCAGGTTTGAAGCAAGAGAAGAAGTTTTGGCAGGCGCTCTTTAAAAACAAGAAAATACGACATTTCTAATTTGGTAACAATACGACATTTCTAATTTGGCTTGACAATAGTCAATTTTATAGTTTACATAATCTTGATTTTATTGTATAATAAAAATTCGCTATGCGAATAAAATTTAGCCGTTTATTAACCATTTTGGTCTTAGTCAGCTTTAGCTTATCGGGTTCTTCTTTATCCTTTGCAGCTAACCGAGAAGAGCGAAAGAAAAAGGAAGAACAACAGCTGCAAGAACGTTTTAAGTGGTGGCCGACTGACGCCTTGCCCGCTCCGGTAAAAGACCCGCAGGCCGGCGGCTACTGGTGGTGGCCGATTACCCAGGGTAAAATCGGCCCTCTCTGGGGTAACCGCGGATACTGCTATGTACGTAAGATTATTTTTGATTATAAGGAAGAAGAATTACCTGCGCCTAAACCGCAGGAATTAAGGCCGTCCCTTTTAATCAAGAAAATCATTAAAAACGTAAAGATCTATTTTGATTATGACAAAGCCAAGCTAAGAGAAGATGCCATAACGATTTTAGAAGCGGCCTTAAAATCAGTGAAGAAAAATCCGGAAACCAGCATCCTTATTACCGGCAATTGCGATATCCGCGGCTCAGAAAAATATAATGAAAAGTTAGGCAAGCACCGCGGCCAAGCAGTAAAGAAGTTTATGCTGGATAATGGCATCACTGAGGAAAAAATCCGTATTGTCAGCCGCGGCAAATTGGATGCGATAGCCCCGATTAATGATTTAGTGGGTATGCAGAAGGATAGGAATGCCCAGTTTATGCTTGCGGAGGTCCAAGAGGTAATGATCCCTTATGCAGGCACAGGCCAGGCTCCTAGCCCTGAAGCCAAACCTCTGGAAGAAGGCAAATATATCGAAGAAAAACAGGAGAGCCTGGAAGGAGAAATCAAGGTTTCCACAAAAGAATACGTTGTCCAAAAAGGTGACACTCTCTCTAAGATCGCACAAAAGGAATACGGCAAGCCATATCGCTGGAAATACCTTTATCAGTTAAATAAGGATAAAATCAAAAATCCGAATAAACTCAAAGTCGGCCAGAAGATTATTATTCCCGTTGAATAAACAGGCAAATGCAGTTTTACGGTCTTTTTTTTAACTATATAGTATAAGTGGTTATAGCTCATAAAGACATAAAATTATACAAGTCATTAAAAGAAAATCTTATAGATTTAGAATTGCAGGGTAAAAATAAAAATGAGATTATTAGTGAGTTGGTTGAGCTCTTAAGTAAATCCCGAAAAATAAGAAATAAAAAGTTATTCTTTAAGGCGATGTTAGAAAGAGAAAAATTAGGCTCAACCGGTATCGGCAATGGCGTAGCCATACCGCATGCCAAATCCGAAGGGGTGGGTGATTTTATAATCGCCTTTGCCAGAAAAGATACGGGAATAGATTTCGGAGCGCTGGACGGAGAAAAAACGTATCTGTTCTTTGCGTTGGCTTCTTCAAAAAACGAGGTAGGCGGACATCTGAAGGTATTAGCGGAGATATCGCACCTGGTGCGAGATAAATTCATAGTTGAACTTTTAAGAAGAGCTCAAAATAAAAAAGAAATCTTAAAAATAATCTCAGATATAGAAAAACACCCCTAAAAACCTGCCGCTTATATTTAAATGAAGAAAAGAAAAATCATAATCCTTAGTTTATTTTTTTTAATATTGTCGGTTTTTGGATACGCCCAGGAAGGCAATCTTTCCTTACGCAAGTTAATTATTTTCTATTCTCCGGGCTGTAATAGATGTAGCCAGATAAAAAACAAAATCCTGCCTGAAGTCGAGAAAAAATTTAAAGATAAGATTCAACTTGAATATCGGGATATCGACGATACCGAAAATTATAAACTCCTTTTGGGTTTGGAAAAAAGCCACAGTATCAGGATTAAAAACAGCCTTCCGGTATTTTATTTTGAAGGCAATTTTTTAAATGGTGAAGGTCAAGTTAAAGAACGCTTAATCAGGATTATTTCCAGATCCTTGGCGCTCCCTTTACCAAAGATACAGGGTAGTTTGCCGGCAATTGATTTAATCGAACGCTTCCAGAATTTTAAGCCTCTGGCAGTAATAAGCGCCGGATTAGTTGATGGTATCAATCCGTGCGCCTTCACCGTGATTGTATTTTTTATTTCATTTCTTGCCCTGCAGGGATATAAAAAAAAGGAACTCATCTATATCGGCTTATCTTTTATTTTTTCCGTATTTTTAACCTATCTTCTTATCGGCGTAGGCTTTTTCGGATTTCTGTATCAGTTGCAGAACTTCTGGTTAGTCGCAAGAATATTTAATGTGGGTATCGGAATATTCAGTATTGTGCTGGGAGTGCTTGCGCTTTATGATTTTTTTAAGTTTAAAAGAAGCGGTAAAACCGAAGGGTTAGTTTTACAATTGCCTCAAGCAATAAAAAATCAGATACATTCGGTAATCGGGTTATACTACCGGAAGAATAAGGATGAGAAAGTCCAAGATAGTTCATCTGGACCGATTTTTAGACTGATTTTGACTGCCCTTATCACTGGATTTCTGGTAGCAATATTGGAAGCGGTTTGTACCGGCCAGGTTTATCTTCCCACTATAACCTTTGTTTTAAAGACATCGCCTCTTAAATTGCAGGCCTTAGGCTTTCTCTTACTTTACAATCTTATGTTTATCCTGCCGCTTTTTGTAATATTCATCCTGGCGTTATCCGGCACAACCTCCGAGCAATTTTCGCGTTTCTTAAAGAGACATATCTTAACCGTAAAAATAGTTATGGCAGTATTATTCTTTAGCTTAGGCTCATTTTTAATCTGGAGAGGATGATGGAGAAGCTGCGGTTAGTCATATTTTTACTTTTCTTATTTATAAATTTTGCCTTCGCTGAATCTTATTCTCAGGTAAAGATGCAACCTTTTCTTAAGGAAAATAGAGCTGAGGTTGTCTCTTATACCTGGGATCTCGGTCAGGTCAAAAAGAATCAAATTATAAAGCGCTCTTTTAGTCTTAAAAATGAATCTCAGAGGACATTGAATATCACCGGGATAAATACTTCCTGCGATTGCACTGTCTCGGAAGTCAAAAATAAAACTTTGTTGCCTGGCCAGAGCACCGAAGTGGTGGTCAGGTTTAATAGCCACGGTTATTCTCCTGGCCCAGTACAACAGCACGTATATATCCATACCGATGACCAGGTTCATCCAGTATTAAAGTTCACGGTTAAAGTCGAAGTAATCAAATGAAGGCACAACTTACGGAATGAAATGAAGTAAGTTGTATGCCTGAATTTGATCCTTGCCAATTTCTTAAGTATCTACAAATAGAAATTGGCAAGGATCTTCTCATTAAGGGAGGTAAGTGATATGTGGTTTTTAAAATTAAGGATGTGGCTTTTACTTACGGCTCTATTCGGGATTATCTATGCCGTAATTGTCATGATCGGCAATTACTTGGGTCTGGGTAATTTTTATTTCTACCTATTTATATCTTTGGCGATGATGCTCATCCAGTATATGCTGGGGCCGAAGATTGTGGAATGGACCATGCGGGTGCGTTACATCAAAAAAGAAGAGAATCCACGGCTATACGCCGTAATCGAGGATTTGGCAAAGAAGGCAAATATCCCCATGCCTAGAATCGGCATTGCCCAAATTCAGATACCGAATGCCTTTGCCTTTGGCCGGACTTTAAAAGACGGCAGGGTCTGCGTTACCCAAGGCATATTAAAATTGTTAAATGAGGAGGAATTGAAAGCAGTGCTGGGGCATGAACTCAGCCACTTAAAGAACCGCGATGTCCTGACCATCACCATACTTTCAGTCATTCCTATGATTATGTATAGAATAGCCTGGCAGTTTCTCTTTTACGGCCGCCGGCGCGAAGAAAAAGGATCTAACACCGCGGTATTAGGGTTAGTTGCGTTTCTATTCTATTTTATTACCAATTTACTGGTGCTCTATGCTTCCCGTATCCGCGAGTATTTTGCGGATAGAGGCTCTATACTTTTAGGTAACCAACCTTCGGCACTAGCCTCCAGCCTTTATAAACTTGTCTATGGTTGTGCCCGGATGGATAAGGAATCTTTAAAAGAAACCGAAGGCCTGAAGGCATTTTTTATCAATGACCCTTCGCAGGCGCTCAATGAAATCCGGGAATTAGCTCAACTTGACATTGATAAAAGCGGCACCCTTGAGGCTTCGGAATTGGCGCTGTTGCGGAATAAAAAAATACGCTTAAGGTTAGGAGACAGGCTCCTGGAAGTCTTAAGCACGCATCCTAATATGCTCAAGCGCATAAAACAGCTTTCAGAATATAAAGTTTAGTTAAAACTCCATATAATAGAATAAGATAAAACAAAAACCCGCGTATATCCTTAGCGGGTTTTTGTTAAATGTGCAACTGGTTTTCTTAATTGACAGCAGGGGGTTTATAATATATAATTAAAAAACTATGGAATTAAACGAAATTATAGAGCAGAGAATTGCAAAATTAAAATCTTTAAAGGAAAAGGGCATACCTTTATATGATAAGCCTTTCCCGGAACGTGTTGATATTGGTCAGGCCAGGCTGGATTTCCAGGAAGGCAAAAAGGTAAGCCTCAGCGGCCGGATTATGGCTAAACGTTCGCACGGAAAAGTGTTATTTTTAGACTTACAAGATTCTACGGCTAGAATCCAGCTTTACCTTAAGACGGATTTTCTAGGTGAGGATAAATTTAATCTTCTTGAATATATCGATATCGCGGATATCATCGCTGTAAAAGGCGAATTTTTCAAGACACATACCGGCGAATACACAGTTAAGGTAGAGGATTTGAAGATTTTGGCCAAGGCCCTGCGACCCCTTCCTGAGAAATGGCACGGCTTAAAAGACGTGGAACTGCGCTATCGCCAGCGTTACCTTGACCTCATTGCTAATGAGGAGGTAAATAAGGTATTTAAAACGCGTTCACAGGTAATCAGGGCCATGCGCAATTTTCTGGAAACCAGAGGATTCCTGGAAGTAGAAACCCCTATGATGCATGATATCCCCGGCGGAGCAGCCGGCCGGCCTTTTAAGACGCACCATAATGAATATGACAGGGACCTTTTTTTAAGGATTGCTCCGGAACTTTATCTAAAAAGGCTCCTGGTCGCTGGCTTAGATAAAGTTTATGAAATTAACCGAAGTTTTCGTAACGAAGGCGTATCTAGCCGGCATAACCCGGAGTTCACCATGCTTGAGGCCTACTGGGCTTATGCGGATTATCAGGATATGATGCATCTTTGTCAAGATATGCTTGTCGAGATGGCCCAGAAAGTCATCGGCGATACAAAATTTGTTTATCAGGGTAAGACGATAGATTTGACACCTCCCTGGCCCAAGCGCTCTTTTGCGGATTTAGTCAGAGAGAAGTTTAATATTTCTGCGGACGACGATCCCCTAACCATGCTTAAGAAATTGCAGGAGAAAGGATTTGCTAAAGATAAGACTCGGCTTTCCCGTTCTCAGGTAGCCAAGATTATTGAAGAAATTTTAGAAGAAGACAGGAGTTTAAACCCTACTTTTGTTATTGATTATTTTACCAGCCTCTGTCCGTTGGCCAAGACCAAAAAAGATAATCCCTTGATTTCGGAGAGATTTGAATTATATGTGGGTGGGCTTGAGATAGGCAATGCCTATTCCGAGCTGAATGACCCCATAGAGCAGCGCCGGCGCTTTGAAGAAGAAATCAAGGAATTAAACACCGATGAAAAAAAAGCAGTTGACCAGGATTATGTCTTAGCCCTTGAACACGGCATGCCTCCTGCGGGTGGTTTAGGCATAGGCATAGATAGATTAGTTATGTTATTTGCGGATCAGGCCTCGATTCGGGATGTGATTTTATTCCCTTTGTTAAGGCCGGAGAGATAAAACATGAAGCTGGAGTTGTTTATCAGCTGGCGTTATCTGGCTACAAAAAGAAAAGAGAAGTTTATTTCCCTGATTAGTTTGATTTCGATTATGGGTGTAGCCATAGGTGTGATGGCCTTGATTGTGGTAATTGCGGTTATGACCGGATTCGATAGAGACCTGCGCGATAAGATTGTGGGTAATTATGCGCATATCACTGTAACCGCTTATAACGGTATCGATAATGCTAAATATCCGGATATGTTCAAGTTGATTATGTCTAAGCCGCATGTCAAAGGAGTCAGCCCCTATGTGCAGGGACAGGTATTGGTCAGAGAACAGGACAGGTATTTTGCCGTGGGCTTAAAAGGGATAAACCCTTCCTGGGAATCCCGGGTTACCAGTATCGATAGGTATTTAATTCAGGGGAAACTGGATAATCTTCGGGACGATTCAGTAATTATCGGCAAGGAATTGGCCGCGTATCTGGGAGCGGGACTGGGTTCAAACCTTTTAATTTATTCACCGCAGGGTAAGCAGGATATCCTAAAGGTAGCGGGTATCTTTAATTCCGGGATGTATGATTATGATTTAAATCTGATATTCACCAATTTAAAAACAGCGCAAGGCATCCTGGGATTAAAAGATAAGTTTAGCGCCATAGCCGTTAAATTAGACGACCTTTATTTGGCGGATAAGGTAAGAAACGAACTCACTCGGATTTTAGGTTTTGATTACAGTTTAAAAACCTGGATGGAGGCCAATCAGAACTTTTTTGCGGCTTTAAAACTGGAGAAACTATCCATGTTTGTCATCTTAACCCTGATTGTGCTGGTGGCATCTTTCAACATCATCAGCACCCTCGTAGTGATGGTGGTAGAAAAGACCAAAGATATCGGAATATTAAAAGCAATTGGCATGTCCTCAGGGCAGATAAGAAAGATATTTACCTATCATGGCTTTTTAATCGGCGGGCTGGGGACTTTTTTAGGCACATTAGGCGGTATTAGTCTATGTATTCTGCTTAAGAAGTATCAGTTCATAAAATTACCCCGGGATATATATTATCTTGACCGGCTGCCAGTAGCGGTTGCCTGGTCAGATATATTTTTGATAATTTTAGCAGCCTTCAGTATAACCTTAATCTCAACTGTTTATCCTGCGGCTAAAGCCGCTGGCCTTAAGCCGGTTGAGGCATTAAGATACGAATAAATGAATAGGCCAAGGTCGAGGTTAAAACCAAGGATATGCTTAGCCTTAACCTTAGCCTTAACCTTTAATTATGCTGGTAGCACAGAACATACACAAGGTTTATCGTAACGGCAGCAAGGATATCCCGGTATTAAGGGGCGTGGATTTAAACATAGAAAAAGGAGAGTTTACTGTAATCTGCGGACCTTCGGGTGCGGGTAAATCTACGCTTTTACATATTTTAGGCAGTTTAGATACTCCCACACAGGGTAAAGTTTTTTTTGAAGGCCAGGATCTCTATAAGTTAAGTGATGCTGTACTTTGTAAGATAAGAAATGAAAAAATGGGTTTTGTTTTTCAATTTTACCATCTCTTATCCGAATTTACGGTTTTCGAAAATGTGATTATGCCAGCATCTATAAGCGGCTCAGCAGGTAATAAGATTAAAAACAGCAAAGAACAGGCCTTGGGGCTCCTTAAACAGGTGGGGTTATCTCACCGGATTACCCATTTTCCGACTCAACTTTCAGGAGGCGAAAAACAGAGGGTAGCGATTGCGCGGGCATTGATAAATAAACCTGCGATGCTTTTATGCGATGAGCCAACCGGCAACCTTGATTCTAAAACCGGCAAAGAAGTAATAACCTTGCTTAAAAAAATCAACCGGGAAAGCCAGATGACAGTAATTCTAGTTACCCATAATACTGATTTGACCGCAGTGGCAGACAGTAGTTATCATTTACAGGACGGCATTTTAGTAAACCCCGTTAGAAAGGTCGGGGTAAAAGCCCCGTCCTTTCTATAAGGAAATAGAATCTCATTTATGTCATCCCCGCCATTTATGACGGGGGCTTTCTAACGGGGTAAATTAAGAAACGGGGGTTATAAAGATGAAAATCTATATCAAAGGTAAACTTTACGAGAAAAAAGATGCCAAGATCTCGGTGTTTGACCATGGGCTTCTGTATGGAGACGGTGTTTTCGAAGGCATCCGTTCCTACAACCGCTTGGTTTTTAAGCTAAGAGAGCATATTGACCGGCTCTATGAGTCTGCTCATAGTATTATGCTTGAGATTCCCCTGACCAAGACTGAGATGATTAAGGCAGTGCTTTCAACTTTAAAGGCAAATAACCTTAAAGATGCCTATATCAGGCTAATTGTAACCAGGGGTGAGGGTGACCTTGGGCTTGACCCCCGCAAATGTAAAGGCAATAGCACCGTCATAATTATTGTGGATAAGATAGCTTTATATCCTGATAAATTCTATAAAGAGGGTTTGGAAATTATTACCGTGCCCACCATACGTAATTTACCGGAGGCGCTTAACCCTCAGATAAAATCTTTGAATTATTTGAACAATATCCTGGCTAAAATCGAGGCAGTCAGCTCCGGATACGATGAGGCGATAATGCTGGATTCCCTGGGTTACGTGGCGGAGTGTACCGGCGACAACATTTTTATTGTCAAGGACAATCATCTCTATACGCCGCCGCAATGCATGGGTACTTTACGGGGAATCACCCGGGATTCGGTTTTAGAGATTGCCCGAAAAAATAAGATTCCGGTGCATGAGCATGTGCTTACCCGGCATGAGGTTTATATCTCAGACGAGTGTTTTTTAACCGGCACCGCTGCTGAGATTATCCCGGTGGTTAAGGTTGACGGCCGTGTAATCGGAGAAGGCAAGCCCGGCAAGGTGACTCTGAATCTGATGAAGAAATTTAAGGAGCTAACGAAGAAAGAAGGTATTAAATACTAAAAAGGTCGAGGTCAAGGTCAAGGCTTTAGAAAAGCTTAACCTTAGCCTTAAGCCTTAGCCTTATATAAGGAGTTCATGATGTTGTGCGATATATGTGGTAAAAATCCGGCTACCGTGCATCTGACGGAGATTATCGATGACCAGATGAACGAATTGCACCTTTGTGAAGCTTGTGCCCACGAGAAAAGTGCACAGATGGAGAGTAAATTCGGCTTAAGCGACCTGTTGGCAGGCCTGGCTGAATTTGAAAAGCCGGATTTGGATAAAGAGGTTGCCGGACTTAAATGTCCCAACTGCAAGCTCACTTATGCTGATTTTAAAAAGATCGGCCGCCTAGGATGCGGTGAATGCTATATCACCTTTAAAAAATACCTTACGCCGTTATTAAGGAGGATTCACGGTTCATCTCAACATTTCGGCAAATCTCCGGTTAGGGTAACTAAGGTGGTGAAGAAAAAATTGGATTTAGCTGACCTGCGCTATAAACTTCAGAAGGCAATTGAAGAGGAAGCATTTGAAGAAGCAGCAAGACTACGCGACCAGATAAGAGAACTGGAGAAAAAACAGCGGCAGAATAACGACGCTTAAAAAGGAAAACAAAAATGAAACTTGACGATCTTTTAACTCATACCAGCGAATGGTTAAAAGGGACCGGTCCGAATTCCGATATCGTTATTTCCAGCCGCATACGCCTGGCGCGTAACTTGGACAAATTTCCATTTCCCCACTGGGCAAATCAAAAACAGGGGGAGGAAATTCTGCAGACAGTTGCGCAGGCATCGTCTAAAATCGATTATTTAAAAAATACCACCAATTTTACACTTACGGATTTGGAGAGCCTGGATAAACAGTTTCTGGTGGAGCGGCATCTTATGTCGCGCGAGCATGCCCAGAAGGCAGGCCATAAGGCCGTCATCATTGACAGCGAAGAGATTATCTCGATTATGGTAAATGAAGAAGACCACCTGCGCATTCAGGTGATGCAATCAGGTTTCAATCTTTACGAAGCCTGGAATATCATTAACCGAATAGACGATTGTCTAGCCAAGGAGTTGTCTTTTGCGTTTATGGCAGATTGGGGCTATCTGACCGCCTGTCCGACCAATACCGGAACAGGCATGCGCGGCTCAGTGATGCTGCATTTGCCTGCTTTGGTAATGATGCGCCAGATTGACCGGGTACTGGCAGCTATTGCCAAACTGAGTTTTACGACGCGCGGTCTATACGGTGAAGGAACCCAGGCCAGTGGCAATTTCTTTCAGGTATCCAATCAGGTTTCTTTAGGCCAAAGCGAAGAAGAAATTATTGAAAATATCAATAGCCTTATCCGGCAAATCGTGGAGCAGGAGAATCAGGCTAGGGCAGCCCTGCTTTCGCGTAACGGCGCAGTGTTAGAAGATAGGATTAACCGGAGCTTAGGGATTTTAAAGAGCGCGCACATCATCAACAGCCAGGAAACCATAGAACTATTATCTCTGGTCAGAATGGGTTGTGATTTGGGAATTATTAAAGATATTGACCGGCGCACCATCAATGAACTTTTTATAATTACCCAGCCAGCCCACTTACAGAAGATTATGAAGAAAAAACTTTCCACTCAGGAAAGAGACATAAAAAGAGCGGAGATTATCAGAAATAAATTAAAAATATGAAATAGATAGGGGGTTCAAATGTTTAATCGTTTTACCGAAAGAGCCAGAAAGGTAATTATTTTAGCCAAGGAAGAAGCCCGGCGTTTTAATCACGACTATATTGGCACTGAACATATACTCTTAGGTCTTATCCGTGAGGGCGAAGGAGTGGCAGCTGCGGTCTTGCAAAAGATGGGGCTTTCTCTGGAGAATATCCGTTTGGAAGTGGAAAAACTGGTGCAACCTGGGCCAGCAACTCAAATCATGGGTGATATACCTTTTACTCCCCGTGCGAAAAAGGCTTTGGAGCTGGCAGCTGAAGAAGCCCGTTCCTTAGGCCACAATTATATCGGTACCGAACATCTTCTTCTGGGTCTTATCCGTGAGGGCGAAGGAGTAGCTTCGCAAGTATTATTAAACCTCGGGCTTGATTTAGAGCGGGTCAGAAATGAAGTGATGGAAATTTTGGGCTCAGCTCTTCCTGGATTTGGCCAGCCACAGCAGACTAAAACCAAGACCCCGGCTTTAGATGCTTTCGGAAGAGACCTGACTGCTTTGGCCAGAGAAGATAAGCTTGACCCGGTGATTGACCGCATTGCGGAAATTGAGCGGGTTATCCAAATATTGAGTCGGCGCACCAAGAATAACCCGGTTTTGCTGGGTGAAGCTGGAGTGGGAAAAACTGCGATAGTCGAGGGATTAGCCCAGTTAATTATTGCTGGCAATGTCCCGGAAGTATTGCGGAATAAACGCATTGTGGGGCTGGATTTGGCTTTGATGGTTGCCGGAACTAAATACCGCGGCCAATTTGAAGAGAGAATAAAAGCAGTGATGGAAGAAATCAAACGTTCGCAGAATGTCATTATCTTTATCGATGAACTACATACACTGGTGGGTGCGGGTGCTGCTGAGGGCGCAATCGATGCTTCCAATATTTTAAAACCTGCGCTTTCCCGGGGCGAGATGCAGTGTATCGGAGCAACCACCTTTGATGAATACAGAAAATATATTGAAAAAGATGCCGCACTCGAACGCAGGTTCCAGACCATTACGGTTGAGCCGCCTTCGGTTGACCAGACCATCGAAATACTCAAAGGGCTTCGCGATAAATACGAAGCCCATCACCGGGTTGTTTTTAAAGACAACGCCTTGGAAGCAGCAACCAAGTTATCCGACCGTTATATCTCAGGAAGGTTCTTGCCGGATAAAGCCATTGACTTAATTGATGAGGCGGGTTCTCGGGCGCGCTTGAATGTTTTGATTGTGCCTCCTGATATTAAAAAGTTAGAAGAGAAAGTAGAGTCCTTAAGAAAAGAAAAAGAGGTCTACATTAAATCCCAGGATTTTGAAAAAGCAGCAACACTCAGAGACCAGGAAAGGATTGCGCGTCAGGAATTGGAGCAGTTAAATCAGAGCTGGTCGCTGACCAAAGACAAGATGCGTCCGGAAGTCGGCGAAGAAGAGATTGCCGAGATTGCTGCCCAGTGGACCGGCATTCCCATATTTAGGCTCGAGGAAAAAGAAAGCGAAAAATTATTAAAGATAGAAGACGAACTGCATAAGCGCGTGGTCGGCCAGGAGGAAGCGATTAGCACCATTGCCCATGCTATACGGCGTTCCCGCGCCGGTATCAAGGACCCCCGTCGGCCAATAGGCTCGTTTATATTTTTAGGCCCTACCGGAGTAGGCAAGAGCCTCTTGGCTAGGGCCTTGGCCGAATTTATGTTTGGGAATGAGGATGCGCTTATCCAGCTGGATATGTCCGAGTATATGGAGAAATTCAATGTCTCGCGTTTAATCGGAGCGCCACCCGGATACGTGGGTTATGAAGAGGGAGGCCAGTTAACCGAAAAAGTAAGGCGCCGGCCTTACTCAGTAATACTTTTAGATGAAATTGAAAAGGCGCACCCGGATGTATTTAATTTGCTCCTGCAGGTATTTGAGGATGGCCGGCTTACAGATAGTTTTGCCAGAAAAGTGGATTTCCGCAATACCGTGATGATTATGACTTCAAATGTCGGCGCAGAATTAATCCGCAAGACCGGTTCCTTAGGATTTAAAAGCCAGAAAGAAGGGATTACCTACGAGGAAATGAAAGAGAAGCTCTTGGAAGAGGTCAAACGCACTTTTAAGCCGGAATTCTTAAACCGCATCGATGACATTATAGTTTTTAGGCCCCTCTTAAAAGAAGACCTGCAGCGCATCATTGACATGGAAATAACTTTTGTGGCAGACAGGCTTAAAGAGCAGAATATGACTTTGGAGGTTACCCAGGAAGCCAAGGATTTTCTTATTGAAAAGGGTTTTGACCCGATATTCGGAGCCAGGCCTTTAAAAAGAACCATCCAGAGATTTTTGGAGGACCTTTTAGCCTCGGAAATAATTTCCAAAAGATTTAAGGAAGGCTCGCGCATCAAAGTGTTGCGCAAGAACGAAGAACTTATTTTTGAATAACCCATGATCCAATCATTCTTCATCAATTTAGGCAGAAAAGTATTGGTATTTTTGCAGTTTTTAGGCGGTTTGAGCAACCTGGTATCACAGTCTTTTTACTGGTTGTTTATCCCTCCGCTTAAAAACAGACGCGTATTAGAACAGGCCAAGCGCGCCGGTTTAGACAGTCTACCAATAGTTTCATTAATCGGCCTGTTTATCGGTATGATTTTTGCTTTTCAGACCGCTTATCTTATGCAGCGTTTAGGTTCGGAAATGTATATTGCCAGCATCGTGGCACTTTCTTTGGTGAGAGAATTAGGCCCGGTGATTACTTCTCTGGTAGTAGCCGGCAGAGTCGGGGCAGCCATCACTGCGGAAATAGGCTCAATGCAGGTGACCGAACAGATAGATGCGCTTGAGGCCATGGCCACTAATCCGGTTAAATATCTGGTTGTGCCGCGGCTTTTAGCTTTAAGTTTAATGCTGCCAATATTAACTCTGTATGCCGATATTGTCGGTATATTAGGAGGGTGGCTTATCTGTGTGTATAAATTGGGTATCCCTTCACGATTGTATATGAACATTACTTTCGAGTCTCTTAAATTCAAAGACCTGTTCACCGGTCTATCCAAGACCATATTTTTTGGCATGATTATTGCCTTTGTGAGTTGCTATGAAGGTTTTAGCGTAGAGGGTGGGGCAGAGGGTGTGGGGAGGGCAACTACGCGTTCGGTAGTCTGGTCCTTTATCTTAATTATTGCTGCCGACTGTTTCTTCACCGCCCTGTTTTATTTTATATTTCCTTAAAAACCTTAAAATTCCGATGATAGAGATAGTAAATCTTTGCAAGTCGTTTAGTGAACATAAGGTGTTGGATAATACCAGTTTTAAAATAAATACCGGTGAAACCTGCGTGATTATCGGACGCTCAGGCTGCGGTAAGAGTGTTTTGCTCAAACACATTGTGGGAGTGCTTAAGCCGGATAGCGGAGAAATTTTTATAAACGGTCAGGAGATCACCAAATTAGATGATAAAGGACTGGATTCTATGCGGCTTAAGATCGGCTTGGTTTTTCAGGGAGGAGCGCTTTTTGATTCTATGACCGTGGGCGAAAACGTGGGTTTTGGGCTTATCGAGCATGACCACGTTGAGCGCAAAAAATTATTCGAGAGGATTGAAGAGTCGCTGTGTTTGGTAGGTTTGTCAGGCATAGAGAATTTGATGCCTTCGGAGTTAAGCGGCGGCATGAAAAAACGCGTTGCGCTTGCGCGGGCTATATGTACTAAACCCGATCTTATCCTTTATGATGAGCCGACAACCGGAGTTGACCCCATCACCGCCGACAGCATCAATGAACTTATCCGCAACCTTCACGATAAGTTAAAAGTAACCTCGGTTGTGGTAACTCACGATATGAAGAGTGCCTATCGAATAGCTGACAAGATTGCCATGCTCTATCAGGGCAAGATTATTGCGGAGGGCTCGGTTGCCCAAATCCAGAATACCACGCATCCTGTAGTCTACCAGTTCATCAATGGCTTAGCCCAGGGTCCTATAACCGAAACCACAGGATGCCTAAAATAATACGGAGGCTATTAATATGATATTCGGCAGATCGAAATTAGAATTAAAAGTCGGGATTTTTGTTTTTATAGGTCTGGTAATCCTGATGATTTTCGTTTTATCGATAGGGAATTTTAAAATTATACTTCAGAGCCATCGCGTTGATTTTTTGTTTAACTTCACTAATGGCGTTAAGGTCGGCGCACCCATCCGGTTTGCCGGAGTGGATATCGGAGAGGTCAAGGGTCTACACTTTATCTCTAACTTGCAGGGCACCCCACCCAAAGTGCGGATTATCGGCTGGGTAAGGAGGGATATAAAAATACCGGTGGATTCAGCAGTTTGGATTAATACCTTAGGCCTGTTAGGTGAAAAATATATTGAGATTATGCCGGGGAAAGATTACCTAAATTTCGTTAAAACAAATCAAGCCATGGTCGGAGTTGACCCTATTCCCATGCAGGACTTTACCACCCTGGCTAAAAATATCGGCACTGATTTGGATGCGACTATCGTTGGGATAAAAAACAAAGAAGGCACAATCGGAAAACTTCTCTATGACGACAAAATATATAGAGAACTGGAAGCCTTGATTATAGATATCCGGCAGCATCCCTGGAAATTATTCTGGAAAACCAAGGATAAGCCTCAAGCGAAGTCTCGATGAAAACAAAGTCAGCCAAAACCGTATTCAATTGCCAGAAATGCGGCTATCAATCTCCCAAGTGGCTGGGCAGATGCCCTGAGTGCAACAGCTGGAACTCTTTTGTCGAAGAAGATTACACCAGGCCTTCGGTAATTACAAAAGAGCGGACCGCATTATACCGCGATGAGCCGGTGCTGTTGAGAGATGTGGAGATTGAAGAATCCAACCGTATTAAAACCGAGATAGGGGAATTGGACAGGGTCTTAGGCGGCGGCATAATCCCGGGTTCGGTGGTCTTAATCGGCGGAGATCCTGGGGTAGGTAAATCTACAATATCCTTACAGGTCTCCAACCAATTGACTAAACAGGGGCACACGGTTCTTTATGTCAGCGGAGAGGAATCCGTAGCCCAGACTAAACTGCGCGCCAAACGCCTGGGAACAGCCAGAGAGGGCAATCTCTATATTGTTAATCAGACCGACCTGTCTTTAATTATCGAATACATCCAGAAGATTAAACCGCAGGTTGTGATCATTGATTCGATACAGGTAATATTTGACCCGACTATCAGTTCTTCGCCGGGCAGCGTCAGCCAAGTAAGGGAATGCGCCGGTATGCTTACGCAATTAGCCAAGACCACGGAAACCGCAATTTTTATCATAGGACATGTGACTAAAGAAGGCACTATTGCCGGCCCCAGAGTTTTAGAGCATATTGTTGATACCGTGCTTTATTTCGAAGGAGACAGGTTCTCCATATACCGGATCCTGCGCGCAGTAAAAAATAGGTTTGGCTCAACCAATGAGATAGGCGTATTTGAGATGGGCTCATCCGGCTTAGAGCAGGTAGAGAATCCTTCGCAGATTTTTTTATCCGAAAGGCCAAAGGATGTTTCCGGCTCCGTAGTTACATCTTGCCTGGAGGGCTCACGGCCGCTCTTACTTGAGATTCAGGCTTTGGTGAGTAAATCCAGTTTCGGTTATGCGCGCCGGCGCACCCAGGGTTTTGATTATAACAGGATGAGTCTATTGGTTGCGGTCCTTGAGAAAAGAATCGGCCTGCACCTTGAGGCTGAGGATATATTTGTAAATGTGGCAGGCGGTATAAAAGTAGAAGACCCGGCAGCGGATTTAGCGGTTAGTGCGGCAATAACCTCTGCTTTCCGCGAACAGTTGAGTCTTGAGCAAACCGTTGTCTTAGGAGAGGTAGGCCTGGCTGGTGAGGTAAGGAGCATATCCCAGGCGGCTTTACGCATAAACGAAGCTGAAAAATTAGGATTTAAAAATTGTGTATTGCCAAAAAGTAATTGCAAAAATTTAAATTACAAAAAAGATAAAATAGAATTGATTCCGGTTGCAACATTAAAAGAAGCACTGGATATTATTTTAAATGAAGCCCGAACTTACGGAACGAAGTGAACGTAAGTTCGTTGGCTGCTCATCGAAGGAGGTAGATAATGAATCTGCTTTTTGTACGTATTCTTTTTGTGATTGCCAGTGCCATTATCGGCTCACAAACATTAGCACCTTTGGATATGGAAATCTGGGGTGTTTTGCTGGGCGCTTTAGTCGCAGCGCTGATAATCGTAATTGAAATCGGCATGCGCAAAGTTTCGGTAAAGGGGCTTTCCAGTTCGGTATTCGGCCTTATCCTGGGCTTGATTATGTCAAAGTTAGTCAGCGACGCCTTCAGCCTGGCGCCCATTTCAACATCCAGCCTATCCATCATCAGGGTTTCTTTAACCTTGGTTTTTTGCTATCTGGGTATGGTCATCGGACTGCGGGGCAAAGATGAATTCAATATTATTATTCCTTACGTTCGCCTGCGGCGCCAGGACCAATCCGAAGAGATGATTGTGCTTGATACCAGCGTTATTATCGATGGACGCATCGTCGATATCTGCAAAACAAGGTTCCTGGACGGTAAAGTCGTTATCCCGCGTTTTGTTTTAAAAGAATTGCAACAGATTGCGGATTCCACTGATCCGATTAAGCGCCAGAGGGGTAGAAGAGGCTTAGAGATTTTACATACCCTTCAGAAGGAAATCGACCAGGATATCACTTTACACGAGGAGGATTTTCCCGAGATAAACGAAGTAGATGCAAAACTGGTGAAACTGGCTAAATTATTAGAAGCCAAGATTCTGACTGTGGATTTTAATTTAAACCGCGTGGCTACAATCCAGGGTATTAAGGTCTTAAACATCAATGAGTTAGTTAATGCCTTAAAACCCGTGGTATTTCCTGGCGAAGAGATGCAGGTAAAATTGATCAAGGAAGGTAAAGAGCACAGCCAGGCTGTGGGCTATCTTGATGACGGCACCATGGTGGTGGTAGAAGATGCGCGCCGGTTAATCGGTCAGGAGGTAAAGGTTGTAGTTACATCTGTCCTGCAGACACAAGCAGGCAGGATGATTTTTACCAGGCTTGAGAAGTAGCATGAATCTAACGGCAATAGTCCTTGCTGCAGGAAGGGGCACAAGATTTAAAAAAAAGCCTCCTAAGCCGTTATTTAGAATCGGCGCTAAACCAATTTTAATCTATAGCCTCCTTGGCCTAAGCAGGCATCCCGATATTAAAGATATCATTGTGGTAGCCAATTCTTTAAACCAAAAAAAGATAATCGCGGAAATAAAAAAATACCGGATAAGTAAAATCAAGGACGTGGTGTTGGGAGGATTACGGCGCCAGGATTCGGTAGTAAAGGGTTTAGCCGCCATAGATAATCATACCGATTTTATCCTCATCCATGATGCGGCCAGGCCATTTATCGATACAAAGATTATTTCCTTAGTTATAAAGGCGGCGAAAAAATACGGCGCAGCCGTTAGCGGGGTTCCGGTCAGGCCCACTATCAAACAGGCAAAAAAAATAAATAATAATACCGGCGCCGTGGCTTTTGTGGAGAGGACCCTGGATAGGAAAAATCTCTGGGAGATACAGACCCCGCAGGTCTTCAAAAAATCGTTAATTATTGAGGCTTATAAAAAATTCGGCAGACTCAATGTTACTGACGACGCCTCTTTAGTGGAAAAGTTAAAGAAAAAAGTCAGCATAGTTTTTGGTTCATATTTGAATATCAAGATTACTGCTGCCGAGGATACAGTCGTTGCCTCAGAGATTCTCAAAAATAAAAGGCTTTAAGATGGAATACAGGGTGGGCTTAGGTTATGATATCCATCGTTTAGTCGAGGGCCGAAAGTTATTTATCGGCGGCATTGAAATCCCCTACCTTAAAGGCCTCTTTGGGCATTCGGATGCGGATGTGCTTTTACATGCCATTTGCGATGCGCTTTTAGGCGCGATATCTTCGGATGATATCGGCGAACATTTCCCGGATGCCGACCCCAGATACCAGGGTATTTCTAGCGTGGAATTATTAAAAAAAGTAAATAATCTGGTAAAAGAGAAAAATTTTTGCATTAACAATATAGACGCGGTGATAATCGCCCAAGAGCCAAGCCTTTTGCCTTTTAAAAAAAAGATGAAACAGATGATAGCAGCGGTTTTAAATATCGAGGAAGAAGCGGTGAGCATAAAAGCCAAGACTAACGATGGCCTGGGTGATATCGGTAAGAAAGAAGCCATTGCTGCTTATGTTGTGGCTACGGTAAACCCCGCACCTCATCCTTTAGGATGAGGCTTTAGGAGGTACGGGGTAAATAAGGGGGGCTAAAATGACGCTCTGCTTAAAAATATTATTTGTCCTTATCGCGCTGGTAATCTTAAAATTTACCTTGATTGCGATATTTTTCTATAATGAAATCAAGACAGCTAAAGATAAAGATCCCGCAGCCACCGGATTCTTAGAGGTGCTTTTACTTTATCAGGGGCTGCATGCTTTGGTTAGTCATCGCATTGCCCATTTTTTCTATAGGATAGGCCTGCGTTTCCTAGCCCGGTTAATCAGCCAGCTCAGCCGGTTTATTACCGGTATTGAAATACACCCCGGAGCAAAAATAGGCAGAGGCTTATTTATCGACCATGGTATGGGAGTGGTTATCGGTGAAACCGCGATTATCGGCGACAATGTGCTTTTATATCAGGGTGTAACCCTGGGAGGAACAGGTATTACAAAAGGTAAAAGACACCCCACCATAGGTAATAACGTGGTTATCGGAGGAGGCGCAAAGGTTCTGGGCAATATCACTGTCGGCGATAATTCCTACATAGGCGCCAATGCCGTGGTGATAAAAGATGTTCCGCCTAATTCCACTGTCGTAGGTGTGCCGGGGAGAATAACCAAACAGGATGGCAAAAAGATAGATATCAGCCTGGACCACGCCCATGTACTTGACCCGATCATGCAGTCAATCGAAGAATTGCAGAAAAAAATCGAAAAGTTAGAAAATAAATAATAGCATAGTTATTCATGCCTATCTTCACATATAATTCTCTCACGCGTAAAAAAGAGGAATTCAAGCCTTTAAATCCGCCACAAGTCAATATCTATACCTGCGGAGTTACGGTTTACGATGAGAGCCATATCGGACACGGCCGCAGTCTTTATATTTTTGATGTAATCAGAAGATACTTCGCATACCGCAAATTCAAAGTTAATTTTGTACGCAATATCACAGATATAGACGATAAAATTATCAACCGTGCCAATGAGCTTAAAATCAACTGGCAAGATTTAGTTAAAAAATATATCGAGAGATACTACCAGGATTTAGAAAGCCTGGGTATCCCTAAGGCAGATTACGAACCCCGGGCCACGGAAAATATAGCCGACATGATTAAATATATCGGGAAATTAATCGATAAAGGTTATGCCTATGTTACGGATACGGGAGTATATTTTAGCGTGCGTAAGTTTAAAGATTACGGGAAATTATCCGGCCAGAGTATTGACCAGATGCTTAGCGGCGTAAGAAAAGAACCCGATGAAACAAAAGAAGACCCTTTGGATTTTGCCCTCTGGAAAAAATCCAAACCTAATGAACCGTCATGGGAGAGTCCCTGGGGCAAGGGCCGGCCTGGCTGGCATATAGAATGTTCGGTGATGTCGCAAAAATTTTTAAAAACCGATACCCTGGATATACACGCCGGAGGCAGGGATTTAATCTTTCCGCATCATGAAAACGAAATAGCCCAGGCCGAAACGCTGACCGGCAAACCCTTTGCCAAATACTGGATACACCACGGCCTACTTACGATAAACGGACAGAAAATGGCCAAATCCTTGGGGAATTTTGTAACCATCAAAGATTTTATGGATAAATATAAAGACGCGGATATATTGAAATTATTCTTTTTATCCGCCCATTATTCTCATCCGATAGATTATAATTCCGAAAAGATAGAGGAAGCCAAACAGGCGCTGGAACGCATCAGTATTTTAATGGGCAAAATCGAAAAATTTAAAGATAAAAAATCCGGCAATAAAAGTATTAAAGATTTGGAAGCAATAAAAAATAAGTTTATTCAAGCCATGGACGATGATTTTAATATGCCCGAAGGTTTGGCTTGTATTTTTGGCTTAGTCAGCGCCACAAATAAAAATATAGACGATACGGAGTTTGTAGCAACGGCTAGGGATTTATTATTTGAATTCGCGGGTATATTTGGTTTAGATTTGAAGAAAAGAATCGACTCAAGCAATCTTCCTACCAGCGTTACAGTTTTTAATATCGAAGAATTAATCGAGAAGAGAAATAAAGCCAGAAAAAATGGCGATTTCAAAGAATCTGATTCCATCAGAAAAGAATTGGAAGAAAAGGGTATTATATTAGAGGATACAAAAGAAGGAACGGTTTGGCGAAGAAAATTATAAGGATTTATTATAATTTTAGTGTTTTGCTGGAGCGTGCATAAGAAAATTTTTGGCACATAGTTTTAAGCAAGGAGTGCGCAAGGATTTACGAGGAGCGTAGGACGCTAATCCGATACAGGCTACCCGAAGCGACGAAGTAAGCCGTAGCGCACGGAAAAAATTTTCAGCACGCGGAAGCAAAACCTAAAATTAAAGTAGGCGATAAAATCATGAAAGGTAAATTCATTACATTTGAGGGTTCGGAAGGAAGCGGGAAGAGCACGCAGTCAAAGCTCCTTTACCAATATCTCAAGAACGAAGGTTATAAAACTATTTATCTGCGCGAGCCAGGCACTACCAGGATTAGCGAGAAGATAAGGGATATTTTATTGGATGCTAAAAATAGTTCCATGTTGCCGGTTTGCGAGACTTTACTTTATATGGCTGCTCGGGCTCAGTTGGTTAACGAGGTTATCCTGCCAGCCCTGGCGCTTGGAAAAATCGTTATCTGCGATAGATTCCTGGATTCGACGCTAGTTTATCAGGGTTATGGCTTAGGCATAGATATTAATGCCATAAAATTTATCGGAGATTTTGCCACGCAAGGCATAAAGCCGGATTTAACCATATTTCTGGATTTACCCATCAAAAGCGGTCTTAAGCATCGTAGCGGAACAAAGGACCGCATTGAAAAAAGATCGTTTGCGTATCATAAGCGCGTAAGGGATGGCTATTTAGCCCTGGCGCATCAAGAACCCAAAAGAATCAAGGTGGTTAAGGTCCAAAAAAATAAAAACATAACCCAGCAGAATATCCGGAAAATAACGGATATTTTTTTAACCTTTCATTAAAGATGTCTTTCCAGGATATAAAAGGTCAGGATAGAGCTATCAGTATACTGCAAAGTTATCTACGCCAGCAAAGTGGCGCCTCTAGCTATCTTTTTATCGGTCCGCAAGGTCTGGGTAAGTTTTTAACTGCCAAGACCCTGGCAAAAGCAGTAAATTGTCTTAAAGAAAGCACGGATGCCTGTGAAAGATGCGCTTACTGCCTTAAGATAGAAAAGAATCAGCATCCTGATGTGCATATTATTGATATTTGTGCTTTTAAGCCTGAAGAGGCGCCTACCGATGTGGATTCCCAGGCAATCAAGATAGAATACATTCGTCAACTCCAGAAAGACATTAACCTTAAACCCTATGAAGCCAGGAAAAAGGTCTTTATTATCAATGATGCGCATAATCTGACTGCGGAGGCATCCAATGCTCTTTTAAAAACATTGGAGGAACCGCCGCAGAATAGTCTGATTATCCTGGTTACTTCTAAAGCAGACCTTTTATTTAAAACCATAATTTCCCGTTGCCAGATTATTAAATTTTCTCCCTTAAAAAGGAGCCAGCTTGAGGAGATAATCCGCAGGGACTATTCTCTCGATGAAAACCTGGCTCATTTTTTAGCCTATTTCTGCGAAGGAAGAATTGGTCAAGCCCTGGTTTTAAAAGATAAGGGCATATTAATAGAAAAGAACAGAATCATTGATGAAATTATTTTACTGCCTAAGCCCGGCCCGGATTACCGAAAGGGCCCGGACAGGGAAGAGCTGCGTAAGTATCTGAATATATTGGCCACCTGGTTTAGGGATATTTACCTTCTTAAAATAGGTATGCCGCATGCAGAACTTATTAATTTTGACCGTAAGAAAGAACTACTCAGGTCCATGGGGAATTATTCTTTTGGGGCGCTGGATGAGATAATCCGATTTATTTCCGATGCCCTTTTATATTTAGAGCAGAATATAAATCCCAAGTTATTGTTGTCGAACCTGAAAGTGGCTATTTAAAAAATAACGGTTGAGGAATTATTTGGGTAGAGATTATGGAAAAAACGATATTGGTAAGATTACGGGATTCGGGACAGACCTATTTTTGTAATGCCGGTGAATTAAACGTTAAAGAGGGCGACTACATTATTGTTGAGCATGACCGAGGCCTGGATTACGGACAGATTATTTCGCCCAAGAATGACCCCTGCGGCTCTAAGTCCAAAGAATCTCTCAAGAAACTGGTGCGAATAGCTACTGAAAATGACTTAAAACAAATCGAAGACAACCGGGGTAAAGCCAAGGAGGCCTTTGGCTCCTGCCTTAAAAAAATAGAAGAGCACAAATTAGATATGAAATTGGTGCATGCCGAATATTCTTTTGGCCGCTCCAAGATTGTATTTTATTTTACTGCCTCCGGAAGAGTTGATTTCCGAAACTTAGTCAAGGACCTGGCTAAAATTTTTAAGGCCAGAATTGAGTTGCGCCAGATCGGCGTAAGAGATGAAGCCAGACTCTTCGGAGGATTCGGTCCTTGCGGAAGGGAGCTCTGTTGCGCCAGGTTCCTAAAAGACTTTGAACCGGTTACGATTAAGATGGCTAAAGAGGAGGGCCTCCCATTAAATCCGCCGAAGATATCGGGGCTCTGCGGAAGACTGATGTGTTGCCTTAGCTTTGAATATGAAACCTATAAACTTTTATCCAAAGGTTTGCCTCATGAGGGTGAACGCGTGCATACCGCCGAAGGTAAAGGCAAGGTTTTAAGCGTGAATGTCTTTAAACGCAGCGCTACGGTAGAGTTAGAATCCGGCGGGATAATCAAGATAAATTACAAACCATGATCAGGGAAAAATTCTATATAACCACTCCCATATATTACGTGAATGCCTCTCCGCATATCGGCCATTCCTATACCAATATCGCCGCGGATACCCTGAGCCGTTATATGCGTCAGGTCTTAGGAGATAAAAACGTCTGGTTTTTAACCGGGACCGATGAACACGGCCAGAAAATCCAGAAGGCAGCGGATGAGGCCAAATTAAACCCTCAGGAATTTGTGGATAAGGTGGTGGTGCAATTTAAGAATCTCTGGAAAAAATTGAATATATCCAACAATGATTTTATCCGGACCACTGAAAAAAGGCATATCCACTTTCTCCGGCAGGCATTAACCAAGCTTTATATAAATAAGGATATCTATCAGGCAGAATACGAAGGTTGGTATTGTACGCCCTGCGAGACATTCTGGACCGAAACCCAAGTTTCGGGACAGCTCTGTCCGGATTGTAAAAGACCCTTAGAAAAAATCAGCGAGACAAATTACTTTTTTAAATTAAAGAAGCACCAGGCCTGGCTGATTAAATACATCGAGGATAACCCTGATTTTATCCGGCCGGAAAACCGGCGTAACGAAGTTTTAAGTTTCTTAAAGGCAAACGAATTAAACGACCTGTGTATATCCCGGCCTAAAGCACGCTTGAGCTGGGGCATACCTTTACCTTTTAGCCCGGAGCATGTGACTTATGTCTGGTTTGATGCCCTGATAAACTATATAAGCGCCGTAGGTAGTTTTGACAAAGATGGGAATTATCAATCAGATTGGTGGCCGGCAGACCTGAATTTAATCGGCAAGGATATTCTAAGGCAACATGCTGTATACTGGCCGATTATGTTACGGGCATTAGATATACCGCCTCCCAGGGCAGTTTTTGCCCATGGTTGGTGGATGATTGATGAAAATAAAATGTCCAAGTCCCGTGGGAATGTAGTCTCACCCCTTGAGATGGTAGATAAGTTCGGCATAGATGTGTACCGCTATTTTCTTTTGCGCGATGTTCCCTTTGGCATGGATGGCAATTTTTCCGAGGAAGCAATAATCAAGAGATTTAATGGAGACCTGGCCAATGACCTGGGTAACCTGGTGTATCGGACCCTGACCATGGTTGAGAAATATTATCAGGGGAATATCCCCGAGGTAACGGTTATCTGCGGCCAGCAGGGCCAAAAGATAGAAGAAAAAATAATGGCGCTGCCGCAGGAGGTTAGTCAAGCTTTAAGCGGTCCTTCCGACTTTAATTTTAGCCTGGCCTTAAGTTCAATCTGGGAATTGATAAACCTGGCGAACAAATACATCGAAGAAACCAAACCCTGGAACCTGGCTAAAGAAAATAAGACCGTGGAATTAAAAAACTTTATTGGTTTATTGGTTAAGGTAATCAGGGTATTAGCGAAAATGATTGCGCCTTTTATGCCGCAGACAGCGCAGGTAATATCCGAGCAGATAGGTGAGGCTAAGATTCATAAAGGCAAACCTTTATTCCCCCGCATTGACCTGAAACCTAAGTCCTAACACCTAAGACCTATGTTGATAGATACGCACTGCCATCTAGATTTTCCTGAATTCAACCAAGATAGAGACGAGGTTATCCAGCGTGCCAAAAATGGCGGGATAGATTACATCATTAATATCGGCTCCAGCCTTTTAGGCTCGCAAAAATCTTATGACCTCGCCCAAAAATACGATTTCATTTATGCCACTTGCGGCATACATCCGCATGATGCGGATAGTATAGATAAGAAAACACAGGAGGCTTTACGGCTAATAGCCAAAAAAGATAAAATCGTAGCCATAGGCGAAACCGGGCTCGATTATTATAAGAATTATTCCAAACCGGAAAATCAGATGTCATTATTTATTTCTTTGGTTAAGCTGGCTAAAGAGAGAGACCTGCCTTTGGTCATTCACAGTCGAGCCGCCCAGGATGATATCTTGAAAGTTCTAAAATCATCGCTACCCATAAGAGCGGTCGTCCATTGTTTTTCGGGCGATGAAGTTTTTCTAAAGGAGTGTCTGGATTTGGGTTTTTTTATTTCTTTTACCTGTAATCTCACCTACAAAAAGGCGGAGAATTTAAGGAATCTGGTTAAACTTACTCCTTTGGAAAGGCTGATGTTAGAAACCGATGCTCCGTTCTTATCACCCGAGGGTCTGCGGGGAAAAAGGAATGAGCCGCTTTATGTTAAAAACCTAGCCGAGGAGATTTGCAAAATCAAAGAAGTAAATTTTGAAGAAGTAGCCAGAATCACCACTGAGAATGCCAGAAAATTTTTTAATCTAAGTGAAGCCACAACTTATGGAAGTTTGTAAGAACAACATAAGTTGTATGGCTGGACTTTCCCCCTTTATTGCAAGAAAGCAGGGGGGATTAATTCGCCTAAACAACTTACGCTCAGTGTCGTTGCGTAAGTTGTGGGCTCATTTAAGATGAATACAAAAGTTTCCATAGTAAGATGCGATAGTTATACCAGCTCTTTAGTTTTCGAAGCAGTTAAAAAATCCATAGATATGCTGGCTGGCATAGATGCTTTCGTAAAGCCCGGAACAAGAGTTTTAGTCAAACCCAATCTTTTAATGGCAAAAGAGCCGGAATTCGGTATCACTACCCATCCGGAAGTAGTCCGGGCAGTGATAAAGTTATTAAAGGAGATAAACTGTAAAATATTTCTCGGTGACGGGCCGAGTGTCTGGGGAGCTCAATCCGAAAATGTCGATGAGGTCTATGAGCGCACCGGTATAAAGAGGATTTCCGAAGAAGAAGGGGTGGAATTAGTAAGATTTGATAAAAAACGCTGGAGGGAAAAATTCCCTTTAACTACCTGGCTAGATAATTGCGATTATTTTATTTCCGTGCCCAAATTTAAGACCCACGAATTAACCACTTTAACCGGCGCAATAAAAAATCTCTTTGGTTTGGTCTCGGATACATATAAAACGGAATTGCACCGTAAATATTTTAATGCGTCGGATTTTTCAAATATACTGGTAGATGTTTATGAGGAGGCTCAACCCGCCTTGACCGTTATTGACGGAATTATCGCCATGGAAGGAGATGGACCGGCAACCAGCGGAAAATTATATGAGGCAGGTTTAATCCTGTCCGGCTCAGATTGCGTAGCGTTAGATAGCATCCTGGCTTTAATCATGGGATTGCAGCCGTCCGATGTCTTAACCACAAAAGAAGCAGCCGGAAGGGGTCTGGGTATAGCTGATATAAAATCTATCCAGGTTTTGGGGGAGCCGCTTGAGAATGTTATGGAGAAACATTTTGAATTACCCCAGGCTTCTCTAAGAAGAAGGCTGCCCCGGCCGATTACCGATATTGTAAGACAACTCATCCGTTTTTATCCTAAAATTGAACACGCTAAATGTATCCGCTGCGGCTTATGTATCAAGGCCTGCCCTAAAAAAGTAATGAGCATGAAAAATAATCGCATTAACATTGATTATTCCGGCTGTATTTCTTGTTTTTGCTGTCAGGAGATTTGTCCGGCTTCGGCGATAAAAGTAAAAAAGAGCCTATTTGCAAAACTCATCGGTTTATAGACCTTATAGGGCCCACCCTTGGAGTTGTTCCCTGCCTGCCTGCCGGCAGGCAGGGGGAGCCGCTCCTAGAATCTCCGCCACAAAACGTGGCGGATCCGCCTCTGGCGGAAATCGGGAGGGTGTCCCCGGCAGCTTGAGTTGAAACAAAAGGATAAGACAGATGAATCTACGGACTATAGAATGGAGTAATAACAAAATTAAGCTGATTGACCAGACCAGGCTGCCTTTAAAGCTGCATTATATTTATATCCAAGACCTTAAATCTCTTTGGCAGGCAATAAAAACCATGAAAGTCCGGGGCGCGCCGGCATTGGGAGCAGCCGCAGGATTAGGCATTTATTTAGGCATCAAAGACTCAAAGGCAAAAAATTTTTCCGAGTTTAGTCAAAAATTGGACAGGGTAGCAAAATACCTGGCTTCATCGCGGCCTACAGCCAGGAATCTTTTCTGGAGCATAGAAAGGATGTGCAGCGTTGCAGTAAGAAATAAAGATAAGCCCATCTCCGTTATCAAGAAAATGCTCTTTAAAGAAGCGCAAACTATAATTGAAGAAGATAGGATAGCCTGCCGCAGGATAGGTTATTACGGCGCTAAACTGCTCAAAGATAAAGATACGATATTAACCATCTGTAATACCGGCATACTGGCGACCATTGATTACGGCACAGCCTTAGGAGTTATTTATCGGGCCAAGGAAGAAGCTAAGATGATAAAGGTGTTTTCCTGCGAAACCCGGCCCATGCTTCAGGGTGCGCGGCTGACTCTCTGGGAATTAAAGCAAAGAGGCATAGACGTAACCATGATTTGCGATAGTATGGCCGCAACTTTAATGCGTCAGGGGAAAATAAATAAGGTGATGGCTGGAGCAGATAGAATTGCCGCCAATGGAGACACGGCAAATAAAATCGGCACCTATAGTCTTGCGGTATTAGCCCACTACCACCGGATTCCATTTTATATTGCTGCGCCCAAATCCACTTTTGATTTGACCATTAAAACAGGAAGGGATGTCCCTATCGAGGAACGCCGTGCTGATGAAGTAACCAGTCTTTTCTTTAAAAAGCCCATTGCGCCCAAAGGAATAAAGGTTTTTAACCCGGCTTTTGATGTTACGCCGCATAATTTAATCACTGCTATTATCACTGACAAAGGTATTATCAAGCCGTCTTATAGTCAGAATATCCGCAGGATATTGGCTGAACATTAACGTATGCATATAGATAAATTGGGCGAATTTGGTTTGATTAAAAGAATCGCCAGGCATATCAGGACCGACGCTTCGGTTATCAAGGGCTCAGGTGATGACTGCGCTGTAATTAAATTTGACCGCAGCCATTATCTACTTTTGACCTGCGATATGATAGTTGCAGGCGTGGATTTTAAACCCGATGATAAACCGTATCTTATCGGCAGGAAAGCTCTGGCCATCTCTATAAGCGACATCGCTGCCTGCGCTGGATGGCCGCGTTATGCGCTGGTATCAATAGCTATGCCCAAATCCACATCGGTCGGGCTCGTAGATAAAATATGTAAAGGTATCTTGGATTTGGCCAAAGAATTCAGGGTTAATATCGTTGGCGGCGATATCAGTCTGGCTCAAAAATTAACCCTGAACGTAAGTGTAGTCGGAATTGTGGAAAAGAAAAACCTGGTTTTAAGAGACGGCGCCAGGCGCGGTGATATCATTTTTGTAAGCGGTTGCCTCGGGGATTCTATTTTAGGCAAACATTTGCGCTTTAGCCCCCGGATAAAGGAAGCCAGGTTCTTGGTAAAAAATTTCAAAATAAATTCCATGATTGATATCTCAGACGGGCTCACCCAGGATCTGGGGCATATTTTAGAGGAAAGTAAAGTGGGAGGAATAATCTACGCGGATTTAATCCCCCGCAGCCGTCCAGCCACCAGCTTAGAAAACGCGCTCTATGCCGGCGAAGACTTTGAGCTATTGTTTACTTTGCCCATAAAAGAAGCCAGGAGATTGATGGCTAGAAAACCTAAGATTTTCCATCCCATCGGCCATATCACCGAAAGAAAGCTGGGGTTACGCCTCGTAGATAAAAACTGCCGGGAAAAAATTATTAAACCCAGAGGTTATAAACACTTCTAATATGAAGTTAAGCTCAGGCTCGGTTAAAGAAACTTTAAATATCGGCCGCCTGATTGCCAAGGCCCTAAAACCCGCTGATATCATCTGCTTATCGGGTAAACTGGGTTCGGGAAAGACGACTCTGGCTAAAGGTATTGCCTGGGGCTTAGGCATTAAAAAGAATGGAATTGTCAGTCCCACTTTTGTTCTGCTTAAGCAGTATCCTAATTCCAGATTACCTTTCTATCATTTTGACCTTTATCGCTTAAGACTACCGGAAGATGTTTTAGGATTAGGCTATGAAGAATATCTTTACGGCGATGGTGTGACTGCCATCGAATGGCCGGATAGATTAAAATATCTCCTGCCGCAGGATTACCTGAACATAGAATTAGTTATTCGCGGCAAATATAAAAGAGCGCTTCAGTTTAGGGCTTCTGGCAGGCGCCATCAGGAACTCTTAAGAAAAATCCATGAAAATATTAGGCATTGATACCAGCACAAAATTTTTAAGTATCGGCATCTTGGATAATGCCAAAATTTATGAATACAATTTAGAGTTAGGCAGGAAACATTCATCGTTACTTGCGGTTAGTATAAAAAGGGTTTTAGATGCCCTGGGTTGGAGGGGTTCTGATGTTGATTATTTTGCCTGCGGTCTTGGCCCGGGTTCTTTTACCGGAGTGCGCATCGGATTATCCGCGATTAAAGGCTTAGGGTGGGCTTTAAAAAAACCGTTGGTCGGTATATCCACCTTAGATATATTAGCCCAGAATGCCAGATTAGCGGATAAAAGGCATGTATCCGTTGTTCCTGCGCTTGATGCCAAAAGAAGCTTTATTTATTGTAGCGTTTATAAAAATAAAGAGGGCCCTTTAGAGAGGACTATGCCTTATGCGCTGGTTACTTTAGATGAATTTTTTAAAAAAATAAAACCCAACAGCATTGTATTAGGTGATGCCCTCACTTTATATAAAGACCAAATTTTAAAGAATATAAGGGGAACCAGAATCCTAGAGAAAGACTACTGGTATCCTGTCGGCCGTAGCATCGTGAGCCTGGCCTTAGAAAAAATTAAAAAGAATAAAATCGATAATGTTTTTAGCATTAAACCCATTTATTTATATCCCAAAGAATGTCAGATAAAAAAATACTAAAAGATATCGGCTACAGGCCGACCTGGTCGGAAGTTAATCTGGGGAATTTAGCTTATAATTTTCAACAGATAAAAAATCTAATTACAGCAGGAACCAAGATTATGGCTTGTGTTAAAGCCGATGCCTATGGCCATGGTTTAATCCCGGTGTCCAAGAAATTGGTAAGTTGCGGAGTTGATTATTTAGGCGTGGCTTCCATTGATGAAGCTATAAAATTAAGAAACGCTAAAGTGAAACTGCCAATTTTGGTTTTGGGGATGATACTCAAAAAAGATGTCCTGCCTTTATTCCGGTATAATATTATCCCTACGGTCTGTACCAAAGACATGGCGCATGTTTTAAACCGGCAAGCCCGCTCGGAGGGTAAAGCCATAAAGATACACATTAAAGTTGATACGGGTATGGGCAGGATCGGGATATTACATAGAGATGTTTTGGGATTTATAAAAGATATAAGCCGGCTAAAATTTATAAATATCGAAGGTATCTTTACCCATCTTGCCTGTGCGGATACGGATAAGAATTTTACCTATTACCAGATAGATTTATTTAACCGTCTGAAAAATAAACTGGATAACCTGGGCATAGATATACCCCTAGTCCATGCTGCCAATAGCCTGGGAGTGGTTAACTACCCGAACAGCCATTTTAATATGGTTAGACCAGGCCTGATAATTTATGGTCTCTGCCCTAAGGAGAATCTCCGGATAAACCTTAAGCCAGTCTTAAGTTTAAAGACCAAGGTCGTATATTTTAAAAGGGTACCCCAAGGCTACGGCATAAGTTACGGCCACACTTACGTTACCAAAAAAGAAACCACGATTGTAACATTACCCGTTGGCTATGGTGACGGCTATCCGCGCAATCTTTCCAATAAAGCCCCGGTTTTAATTTCCGGAAGACGCTTCAAAATAAGCGGACACGTTTGTATGGACCAGATTATGGTAGATATCGGAAATTATCCGGTGAAGATAGGCGAGGTCGTGGTGCTTATCGGCTCTCAGGCTAAAAATAAAATCACTGCTGAAGAGTTAGCCAATCTTTCTGATACTATCTCCTATGAAATTGTTTGTGGTCTGGGCAGCCGCGTGCCGCGGATTTATACTTAAGGTAAGGTATTTATAAGGTAGATAGCGGTAATAAAAGCAGTGATGTGGCTAAGGGATACGGCTAGCCCCGGCACAAGGATCCCTCCTTTACCCAAGGCAATTCCCACCGCATTTAAAACATAGTATAAAAATCCCATGATGATAGATAGGCCCAGCGAAGCCAGGCCTGTGGCGCGCCTTTTAATCTTTAGAGAAAAAGGTATTCCCAGAAGAATGATGATAAAAGCAGTCATGGGTTCGGTGAATTTCCGGTATAAATCCACCTTTAGATTCCTGATAACAGTTGTTGCTCCGCTATGTGCTAATTTGTCTAAATAATCATTAATCTGGGCTATATTCATTGAATCCGGCCGCTGGCGTTGAGTTAAAAAATCGTGGGGCGTTTCAGTTATATCCATCACTTCTTCTTCGAGATAGCGCGGCTCACCTTTAATCTGGCCGTTTTCATCAAGGTCATAACTAACGCTGTGATAGAAGACCCAGACCCCGTCCTTATACACGCCTTTAGTGGCTACAATTTTTTTGGTGATATCTTGATGCTGGTCATGCTCAAGGATGATTATTCCTTCCATCGTATTCGTGGCCGGAGAAAACTTATTCACAAAGAAAAGCCGGTTTCTTAATCCGTACATCGCAAGGTTAACGATAGTTTCACGCTCTTTATCTTGGGCCTTTTTTGTTCCGGAATCCATCTGCTCTTTAATTTTTTGAGTTAAGATTATGGATGACGGCACAAACCTGTCGTTGACCCAGAACACAAAAAAACTGACCAGGGCACCTAATATAATAACTGTCCGGGTTATCTGGAATATACTTAAACCCGCTGCCCGCATGGCCACAAGTTCATTGTCGCGGTTTAATTTTCCGAAAGTATACAGCGTGGATAAAAGACAGGAAAAAGGAGATACCTGCACAAAGATAATCGGCAGGTACGACAGATAGTATTTTATTAAAAGTACAGGCGCGACTTTTTGCTTTAATATCTCTTCCAGAAAAGAAACAATATCAATGACAATGTATAAAAAGAGAAAGGTAAACAGGCAGCCGAGGAAAATCTTAAAGACTGATTTTAATACGTAACGGTCTAGAATACGCATAATCTATAAGTCATGATTGCGCCTACGCATCCTAAAATTGCATTGGGTATCCACATCGCTAGATATGGGTTGACATAGCCTTCCAGGCTCAATGCCTCTGAGCCGATGAATAAAAGATAATAGAGCCCCACGGTTACGAAGGCAATGCCCATATTAATTGATTTTTCCCGACGTCGAGTAATCATGGCTAAAGGTACACCCAGCAGGATAAACACAAGACAGGAGAAAGCCAGCGACAGCTTTTTATTAATCTCGGTTATTAACGGCGCAGGGTCAATTCCCTCTTTTTTCAATCTTTCGATTTCACCACTTAATTCCTGAATAGTCATATCTGAAGCTTTTTTCGCAACTTTATCTTTATCCTGGCCTTCATTTAAATTCAGAGTCATAAAATAAGTTTTAAAATTGAGTTTATAGAAATTCTTCGGGTTTTCCGGGTCAGGTTCATCAGAGGTTCCGTCCATGAGTTTTAATTTTACGGTTCTATTTTCGGGTATAGCGATGAATTCACCTCTTTTAGCAACAATGGTACGCGTGGGCTTACCTTCCCGGGGTTCATAGATACGCACGTTACTGAGCTTATTATCGTCGATACGGTAGATAAATAAGACGTACTTCTGGAAAGAATTAATGAATACGCCGGGCTCTAAAGCAGCAGTGGGATTTTTCATTCCCACCTCAACCAGTGTTTTTCTGGTAGCGTAATGCGCATAGGGGATGACACGGTCATTGAATATAACCAAAAGGAGACTGAGCATCAGGCCCATAGATAAAAGCGGCGCTATCAGCTTGAACATATGTATGCCGCTGGCCCGCATAGCCATAATCTCATTGTCGCTGGAAAGTCTGCCTAAGGAAAGTAGCACCGCGGTCAATACTGCGATAGGTAGGGTATAGGTGAGTAAATAAGGTATCATAAACAGAAATAGTTTAGATACGCTGTAGATATCCACGCCTTTATTGATTACTAATTCTGCGATCTTAACCAGGTTTCCCAGGAGCATCACAAAGGTAAGCACCCCTAATGCTAAAAACAGGGGACCTAAAAATTCTTTCAAGAAATAATTTCTTAAGATACGCATGGTTTTAATCGGCCAGGGTAAGCACAAACACGATATTTGCCCCGGAGTTTTTTAAAGTATGCGCTGCTTCGGAGCAAGTGGCTGCTGTAGTCAATACATCGTCGATAAGAAGTATGTTTGTGCCTTTTACATCCTCGGCCCTTACTACCGAGAAGCTATTCTGGACATTTAGGAGACGCTGGTCTTGCTCTAACTCGGTTTGGGTTTTGGTGTGGCGGTGGCGTATAAGCACGTTATCGAGCATTTTTTTATTGAATTCTTTGGCAATATAGCCGCTTAAAACTTGAGCCTGGTTAAATTCTCTTTCATGGAGTCTGGTTTTATGCAAGGGTACAGGCACAATCCAATCCAGGCAATCCAGGGGCAAATCGTACTCTTTAATAAATTCAATCATCAGCCGGCTTAAGGTTTGCCCTAGGTAATCTTTGCCGTTATACTTAAACTCATAGATCAATTCTTTAATTACCCCTTCATATAGACAGGGGCTGAATGCGCGGTCAAAATAGATTTTCTTTCTTACGCATTTTAAGCAGATATTTTTTATTGAATTTTTACCGTCTAAGTGCCTGCCGCAGCTGTGGCAAAAAGGCGGAGGATTTTTCTTAATCTTAGCCCAGCATTGGCTGCAGATGATATTATCTATTGAGGAGGCGCCTTTAAGACTGGCTTTACAGACTAGACACGTCCTGGGATAGACGATATCCAACAAGCCCTTTAGAAGGCCAGCCAACATGCCTATATGATAACAATTAAATTAATTTTTGTCAAAATTTATTAGGGACACCCTTAGCTTCAATTTGAAGGGTGTCCCCCGATTAGGTGGAAGGGTGTCCCTATTGACAGGCTATTGACAGGAGCGCTATGGCATAGTAAAATAAAACCCAATGGAAAATAAAAAGATAGGAGAATTGAAGCAGCAATTATTCCGCCTCCTGGAAAAAGAGGCCTTAAAGCGCGGCAGCTTTATTCTATCTTCAGGTAAAACCAGCAATTATTATCTTGATGGCCGGCTCATAACCTTAAGTTCAGAAGGTGCATATCTAGTAGCCAGCATTATCCTGGAACTGATAAAAGAAGAGGATATCGCTGCTATTGGCGGCCCTACCTTAGGTGCTGACCCCATAGTGGGAGCGCTGGCTTGCTTAAGCCATATCCAGAAAATCCCGCTTAAAACATTTATTGTCCGAAAACAAGCCAAGGAACACGGCACCCAGCGTCAGATTGAAGGCCCGGAGTTAAAAAAAGAGGATCGCGTGATTATTGTTGATGATGTGGCAACTACTGGCAAGGCTCTGGTTGAAGCCAAGACAGCCCTAGATGCAGCTGGCGTTAAGGTAATCAAAGCAATAGTCATAGTGGATAGAAATGAGGGTGCTAGCGAAAACCTGGCGAAAGTTGGATTAGCGCTTGAATCCATATTTAAGATAGAAGACTTCGGACTTTAGGAAAATCTTTTGTGAACCTCAACAGAATAATTGTAGTCGGTGCAGGTCCTGCCGGGATGATGGCAGCTATCCGTGCAAGCCAGCAAAAACAGCAGGTAACCCTCATTGAAAAAAATTCCTCTTGCGGTAAAAAACTCCTCTTAAGCGGCAAAGGCCGCTGTAATCTTACCAATACCTGCGAATTAGACGTATTTATCAGAAGGTTTTCCGGCAGTGGCGAGTTCTTAAGAGACGCCTTTAAAAAATTATTTTATCAGGACTTAATGCGGTTTTTCAAGGAGAGAGGTCTTAAATTGAGAGTGGAGAGACAGGGCCGAGTTTTTCCTGTAACCGATAGGGCCTCGAGTATCCTGGGTGTATTGGAGAATACGCTTAAAGAAAATAAGGTAAATATAATGTATAATTCTGTGCTTAAAGATATTCTCGTTGAGGGAAACCGGGTAAAAGGCGTTTTACTTACGGACGCAAGGATCATTGCAGCAGACAGGATAATTTTGGCTACCGGTGGCGTCTCTTATAGTTTTACCGGTTCAAGCGGCGAAGGCATAAAATTAGCGCAAAAACTGGGTCAGCGCATTGTCGGGCTTAAGGCAGGCCTGGTACCTTTAGAGACAAGGCAGGCTTATCCTAAGTTATTAAAAGGTCTGACCCTGAAAAATATCCGTCTAAAATTTGGCAATTCTAAAAGCCGGATAGTTTCTGAAATAGGCGAATTGCTCTTTACTGATTTTGGCGTTTCCGGACCGTTAGTTTTATCTTTAAGCGGAAAAGTCGTGGATTGGCTGGAGAAAGATAAAAATGTTTTTGTGGAAATAGATTTAAAACCTGCTTTATCTAAAGAACAGTTGGATGCCAGGATTCTGAGAGAATTTAAAGCGAATCCCAAAAAAAGCCTCAAAAATATACTAAAAGAGATTTTACCAAAAAATCTGGTTGATATATTTTTAGGTATGTTTAAGGTCGAAGCGCAGAAAAAGGCAAATCAGATTACACAAAGAGAACGCCAGCGGATAATTCAGCTGCTTAAAGGTTGGCGTCTGGATATATCCAGGGCAAGGCCCATTGAAGAAGGGATGGTTACTCGCGGAGGGCTTTCCCTGAAAGACATCAATCCCCGCACTATGGAATCGCGGCTGGTTAAGGGGTTATATTTTGCTGGAGAGATGATGGATATCGACGCAGATACTGGAGGCTTTAACCTGCAGGCGGCATTTTCTACGGGGTATCTTGCAGGTGAAAGCGCTGCATTAAGTTAAAGTAAGGCCATCCTTGACACTACGTGTCAAGGATAAATTCGCACTTATAGCTTACGTCGTGCTTCGCACTCCGTAAGCTATGTGCTCATTTATGAGAAAAATATATTTGGCATCCAGGTCAAAGGCTAGAAAAAATCTCCTTAAAATTTTTGGTTTAAAATTTAAAGTATTACCCAGCAGATTCAAGGAAAAAAGAAAGAAGGGGAACTTATCCTATGCCCCCCTGGTAAAAAACAATGCGCTTAACAAAGCCCGGGAAGTAGCCACAAGAGTTAAGAGCGGTATTATCATCGCAGCAGATACCATTACTGTCCAGGATAAAAAGATATTCGGCAAACCCAAAGATTTAAAAGCTGCCCGCGGGATGCTTAAAAGATTTTCCCAAAAACCGCAGACAGTCTACACCGGTATAGCGGTAATTGATAAGGATAAAAATAGGACCCGAGTTTCTTACGAAAAAACCAGAGTCTATATGGATAAATTGACAGATAAAGAAATAGACGGGTATTTTGCTGGCGTTTCGCCGCTGGATAAAGCCGGAAGTTTTGATATCCAGGGCAGAGGTGCATTTTTTATCCGCGGGATTAAAGGTTGCTTTTACAACGTTGTGGGGTTACCCTTGCGGAAATTGTATCTTATGCTCAAGGAAGCGGATATTAAAGTCTTTGTTTTAGCCCTATCTACTGCCTGCTATCTACTATCTACTGTTTTCTTGTCCGGTTGTTCTACTGAATACAATATTGTTACTGGCAAGGAGGAAACTTTTTATTACAGTACGGACAAGGAAGTCCAGATCGGAAAGTCCATGGCCAAGCAAGTCGAAGATAAGTATAAACTTGCTGATGACCCTCTGGTTCAGGACCGGCTCGAACGTATCGGAAAAAAAATCGTGAGTGTCTGCGACCGCAAAGACATAGATTATCATTTTAAGGTCCTGGATGACAATGAGGTAAATGCGGTTTCCCTGCCCGGCGGGTTTGTCTATGTGAATAAAGGTCTGATTGATAAAGTATCCAGCGACGATGAATTGGCTGGAGTGGTGGCCCATGAAGTCGGCCATATTGTGGCCAGGCACAGTATCAAAAAGCTCCAGGCTATGATGGGTTATTCTCTGGTGAGGATTCTAACCACCCAAATACCCGGTTCCCAAGAGATAGGCGCTACTGCTGATGTAGCTTTTACGGAATTGATGCTGGGCTATTCCCGGGAAGATGAACTCCTGGCAGACCAATTGGGTGCCAGATATTCAAAGCTAGCCGGCTATAATCCGCACGGTATGCTTACTTTCTTGAAAAAACTCCAGGAGATAAATCGCAGGAAGCCCCTCCAAGAAATAAATTATTTTAAAACCCATCCTTATGTTCCGGATAGAATCCGCACTGTAAAAGAAGAATTGGGCGAAAAAACTAACTTTAGCGATTATATCAACATTGAAGACCGGAAGAAATGAGAAAAGGAGTGGTGTTTTTTGCGGCGTTTATGTTTTTTGCCTTTTGCTTAAACGCCGATGCCGGATATCATAAAACAGAGATGATAAAAAATCCCCAGGATAATAATAGCCCTTTCGGAGTGCTGGAATTTTTGCATTGGAATCATCCCTGGAATAGTTTCAAATATCAAAACCGGGAAACCTTAAACAAGGCCGTAGCATTAATGAAGGAAGCAGGCGTAGGTTTTGTGCGTATGGATTTTTTATGGGAAGATATTGAGCCGGTAAAGGGAGAATTTAAATTTGATAAATACGATTATATCGTAGGCCTACTTTATAAAAATAATATCAAAATTTTAGGCTTGCTTGATTATAGTGCTCCCTGGGCTTCGCCCACCGGAAAATGGAATAACCCGTCTGGCGACAATCAATTCTTTATCGAATATGCGCGTAAGGTTATTAGCCGTTATAAAGATAAGGTTAAATACTGGGAGGTCTGGAATGAACCGGATTCTGCAATCTACTGGGTTCAACAAGATGGATTGCAGAGTTATTGCAGCCTTCTTAAAGATGTCTACCTTGCTGCTAAAGCTGAGGATCCGGAATGTAAAATATTAAACGGCGGATTTGCCAGCGGTATTTTAAGCGTCAATCGTCTTTATGATAATGACGCCAAGGATTACTTTGATATTTTAAATATCCATATTTTTGAGTCACCTTTAAATCCACAAGCCATAAAAAGGGTCAAGGCCTATACCCGGCTTGCCTACAAGGTGATGAAGAAAAACTCAGATTCTACCAAAAAAATCTGGGTTACTGAAATAGGCTGTCCCGGAGTAAATCAGGGGCTTAAGGTAAAAAATTGGTGGCTGGGAAAAAATCCCGATGAAAGACAGCAAAAGGAATGGGTCAAACAGGTATTTACGCAATTAGTCAAAGAAGAAGCGGTTGAAAAAGTTTTCTGGGCATTCTTTCGCGACTGCAACGAACATTGGGAAAACGGTATAGATTATTTCGGCCTCCTGCGCTGGGATTATTCCAAGAAACCCGCATTTTTTGCCTATCAGGAGTGCGTTGATAAATGGATGGAGGCTAGGTAGTCTTTCTCAGTAATCGTCTTCAAGAAACCTAAGACGCATTCTTTAATTTTGCCTCTAGTTTTTCTAAATACGTTGAGTTTTTCTTCTTCTGCTCCCTGCACTACGGCAGGATCTTCTAAGTCCCAATGGACTTTTTCATACTTCCCCGGAAATACTGGGCAAGTTTGTTTTGCATTATCGCAAATGGTAATAACATAATCAAACTTCTCTCCTATAAATTCCATAGCAGATTTTGATCTATGCTTGGAGATATCAACACCTACTTCTGCCATAACTTTTATTGCCAAAGGATTAACCTGCCTGGGTTTAACGCCCGCACTAAAAACTTCAAATTTATCTGGCGCTATATGCCGTAAGAATCCTTCTGCCATCTGGCTTCTGGCGGAATTGCCAGTACACAGGACTAAAACTCTTTTCTTGTCCATCTCTAACACCTCATACCTGATAAACGAAGCTCTTATTTTCTAAAAGGGACCAATAATAGCGAGGTATTTGACTTCCTGATTACAGCGTGCGCTACGCCTCCGATAAATACCTCTTCAATCCAGCCGCGGCCCTGTGTCCCCATAACAATCAAATTATAATCATTACTGTTAATTTCATTGATAATCGACTGCTTAGTGTGGCCCGTTTCTAGTTTTATAATTACATTTTTTGCTCCCGCGCTCAACAAAGATTCTTTTAACGTATTTAGCCTCTCGTTATCTATGCGATTAAATTCTTCCAATTTGTGACTAAGGTGCGGAAATACGATATTTTTATCTTGGATGTGATAAAGAGTTACTGCAGGATTATAATTACTAACAAGGCTTGTCAACATATCAAAAGCAGCTTTTGCATTTTCCGAAAAATCCGTAGGGAAAAGTATATTCCCAGAGAATACAAGAGGACAAACTGCCGGTTTTTCTCCTTTGCATTTGATAAGAAGGGCGGGTATGGTAAGATTCCTTATGATGCTGTCTGATACACTGCCCAGAAGCATTTCCTTGCCTAAGCTTTTACTATGTGAGCCCAAAACTAATAACTGATAATTCTCTTCGGCAATAAGGCGGTTGATTTCCACGTAAGGGATACCGTATGCAAACGTATAAGACGCATCTACTCCGGCTTTTTTCAGCATTCCAAGTTGTTTTTCAATACCCGGCTTATCCGCTTTTTCAAGCACTCCCTCAATGCCTCCGGCGGTTTCTACAGAAATAACGTGAACTAATTTTGCCGTTTTCGTAAAATCTTTTCCTTCCTTTGCAACGCACTCCACAACTTCATTAGAAGCTTCAGATAAATCAGTAGCAATCAATGTTTTTCTCCAAAGGAGTTTTATTTTCTTTGCCATTATCACCTCCGGGTGCATTTTTTCTTCCCTAACAAACCAATGACGAGTCTTATTGGAAAAATTAACCAGACTAAGCATTATGGGCACCTCTGTTAAAACCCCTACTACGGTGGCCAGGGCCGCTCCGCTCTTTAATCCAAAAAGAGAAATCGCAACTGC
>Ga0315279_10001409_pt1 | contig 40348 bp, 22 predicted proteins | sample YL17G06_20_MG_FD_203694 | JGI IMG/M metagenome (GOLD analysis project Ga0315279, IMG submission 203694) | Sediment microbial communities from Yellowstone Lake, YNP, Wyoming, USA - YL17G06_20 | ecosystem: Environmental > Aquatic > Freshwater > Lake > Sediment | place: USA: Wyoming | collected...
ACTACAACACAACCCTACTTGACGCTTTAAGCGTGGCTGAAGGACCGTTCCTCAAATCCGGCGGAAGCACAATCACAGTCGTAAGCGAGGTAAACGATACGGAAGGAAAAGTGCGGTTTGCCCTTTCACTCATGGGTCCGCCAACCGGCGTCAACGGAAGCGGAACGCTGTTCACTACAACGTTCCAATCCTCCACCGAAGCAACTGGCGAGTCGCCTCTCAGCCTACAGGACACTGATCTTTCAGATTCCAGTTGGCCAAGTCCAAATCCAATTAACCATGCCGTCATAGACGGTTCCGTCACCATACTACTGGTCGAAGTAATAACCCACACAGTGGTAGTGGGCGGAGACAGCTATGACTTTACTACAGCCAGCAGCTCATCGATAACCGACTTCGCATACAACGATACGCAAAAACTCATGACCTTCAATGCGACAGGCCCACCGGATGTTTTAGGCTTCACAAGCATCACAATGCCAAAAGCATTACTAGCACTGCCAACAAGCGACACGTTCGTCGTCCTATTTGACGGAAACGCAATATATTGTACTAGAACTGAAAACACAACCCACTACTTCCTGTACTTCACATATCCTCACAGCGCTCACGGAATAGAAATAAAACGAACAATAATAGGCGACCTGAACGGCGACCAAAAAGTGAACATATACGACGTCGTCACTGTAACTGCAGCCTACGATGCCACACCCGCCGATGCTCGCTGGAACCCCTTAGCCGACCTAACAACGCCCTGGAACAAAATCAACATTTTCGACGTCGTGGTAGTAACATACGTCTATGGCAGAACATGGACTCCGTAAAATCCAACAACATCCCCCCTTTTTAACCTAGAATCCCCCAGAGAAAGCGTCACCTAAAAAAATCACGCAAAGCCCTAAAAGCAAATATTGCGACAGCAACTAAATAACAGAAGGAGACCCAACGTATGCGAGTATCAAGCGGAAACGTATTGATAATTATGTTAATATTCATGCTTGTAGCCACAATGGTAGTCGAGTTGGCTGCCTCAAACCCCGCCACTTTAACCGAAACAGTTATCAAAGTGGAACCTGCACTCGTCGAGTTCGGCAATCCCGCCGGCGACCCAATTCCAATACCCGGAACCCAATTTACCGTAACCATAAAAATCTACAACGTAACCAATCTTTACGGTTTTGACCTGAAGCTTAGGTGGAACACGACTTTTCTCCAGTATGTTAACCACTCTGCATATGTACCCAGAGATACTTATCTTGACGGCGTTCTCTGGAACCCAATACTTCAACTAGCAGACGAAGTTAACGCAACCGAGGGAACATACTGGATCGCCTACGCTTCAATGCTTCCTGCACCATCCTTCAATGGCACAGGCACGATATTCACGATGACTTTTGAAATCATAAAACAGCCTTATGACTATGAGGCAGGCGGACCCGAAATAGACCCAATTGACACGGTTTTGGACTTCTTGTCGATAGACTTGGCTGCAAGGGCTCTAGAGGGCATGCCCGTGCCTATTGCGCACAGTGTTGAGCCCGCTATCATTAGAATTTGGGAGATGCGTTGGGTCATTGCTGGCACCATATCCATTGCGATAGTCCCTTCAGCCATAAATTTTGGTGAGAATACAACAATAAGTGGTGTTATATCCCCTCCATGCACAGCAAACATAACCCTTCTGTATAGGCTTCAAGAAGAAACCGTATGGAAAAACCTAACTATAACAGCAACAGACCCCGAAGGTAAATACGCTTATACTTGGACGCCGCCAAAAGCTGCAGTCTATGAATTGAACGCGACCTGGCTGGGCGACCCAAACACGTTGCCAGCAAGCGAAACAGGAACCCTAACCGTGAACAAGACGATACCAACCATAACTATCGATGTTCAACCAACACCTGTTACACTGGGCTCAAATGTAACCCTCAACGTAACCATTTCTCCAACCTTTTTGGGAGCAAACATCAACATAAATATTCAATACAGGCTTCAAGGAGACGCAAACTGGACTGCACTCACAATAGTTCAGACCGACTCTCAAGGACAGTACTCTTATCTTTGGAAACCAGACAAAGCGGGCACATACGAACTCAGAGCCAGCTGGTCAGGCGACCAAAATACAAACCCAGCGGAAAGTGAACCCAAAACGGTCGTAGTAGGAGTTCAGCCAACAGAAGCAATCCCGTACGTTGTAGCAGGCGTAATAACAATAATAATAGTCGCTGCGGCAATATACTTCGTAAAAATCAGAAAGCCCAAGTAACCGACCATCCCATCCCAATTCTAGAACCCCACAAGTTCCAGCCGAAAACCAATTTTATCTTATGGATAAATATTACTCACTCGCAGTACATTGACTTTATATTTTTGCCAGCCTATAACATAAAGTGACAACGGGCGCCCTATGGCCGAAGAAAAGGAGAAGCTGGGATGGAAAATGAATAAAATTGGTATGCTTCTCATTTCTATGTTATTCTTAAGCCTAGCTGTTGTTATTAAACCGGTAGCCGGCGGTGCAACAGTCGTTAAAGTGGATCCCTCCCTAATAGAGTATCACGAAGACGCCACCGGCCAACAGTTCACCGTAGCCATAAAAATAGTCGACGTAACAAACCTCTACGGCTTCGACATAAAACTCCGGTGGAACACAACATTCCTCTGCTACGTAAGCCACTTCGTCCATGTGCCTAAGGACAACTATACGGACGGCGTGCTTTGGAACCCAATTATTCCTCCTTGGGAGGACCAAGTTAATGCTACAACTGGGACCTACTGGGTCGCCTGCGCGTCAAGGTACCCAGCTCCGTCCTTCAACGGTACTGGCACGGTCTTCAACATGACGTTTGCCGTAGTACATCACCCTGTGCAACCCCAGCCAGACGCAAACATAACACTTCAGCTATACTCAACAGACCTGTCAAACAACGTTGGCGCCCCTATACCTCACAGCACACAAGACGGCACAGTAATACTGTATGCACTATCTGGAGGGAGCCACGACGTAGCAGTCACCAACCTCACGTCAGCCAAAAAGGTCATAGGCCAGGGTTATAACGGGAACTTGACAGTAACCGTGCAAAACCAGGGCAACTCCCCTGAAACCTTCAACGTCACCGTCTACGCCAACACAACTTCTGTTGCGTCACAAAACGTCACCCTATCAAGCGGAAACTCCACAGCCATCAACTTCACCTGGGACACTTCTGGCTTTGTTAAGGGCAACTATACGATAAAGGCTGTTGCAGCCCCCGTTCCAGGCGAGACAGACACGGCGGACAACAATTGTACGGATGGCTTGGTTGTGGTAGCTATGGTTGGCGACGTGAACGCTGACGGCAAAGTGGAGGGCAAGGACTTGGGAGCCATTGCTTGGAGCTTCGGCTCTTATCCAGGAGCGCCTCCGCCAATGTCGTGGGATCCGAACTGCGACATAGACAACGATGGCAAAATCGACGGAAAAGACCTGGGCGTAGTATCATGGCACTTCGGAGAATGGGACCCATAAACCCCCCTTTTTTTCTGTTAAGTTATTCCATTTCGCACATATTTGCATAGAAAAGAAAGAAAAGCTATTTTGATTGAAACAGGTTTGTTAAAGCGTTAGATGAGAATCTCTAGTAGTTATTAGGGCATAATATGTTATCAGAACAAATTCTAAAAGGGCTTATGCGATTTTTTTCAACTGACGCTGATATATTTCAACTATTTCCGTGGATGTTGTAGCATCTTCCGTAGCCTTGTCAAACCTAAAATTCCCCGCAAATCTCGGAAATCTGATGGCAAGTCCACTTCCTTTGCGAACGTCATCCATGGCACACGTGCGAATGGAACTTAATGTTATCTCTGCACCCAAGGTTTCAAACGCCACAACAGGTTCAAACCAGAGATCGGCTCTAAGCATCGAGTTAACCCTTGCGTGCTTGTGCGAAATGAAGGCATGATATGGGTCCCATTCTCCGAAGTGTTTGGCTACTATGGCTAGGTCTGAGCCGTCTACTACGCCGTCGTTGTTCACATCATAGTTTGCATTCCAGATTGTCGGCGGTTGTGCTCCCGGCCAGGAGCCGAAGCACTTGGCGACTATGGACAGGTCGCTGCCGTCCACTACTCCGTCAGGAATGAAGTCCCAAGGATTAGAGGAGCCGCCGGTTAAGTCTCCAACAATAGACACTCTTATCAAGCGATCGATCGATCAGACGCATAGAACTTTGTGCCATAAGCCTTTTTAAGGCTTAAAGGGATATTATATCCTGCTGAATTAGTAGGGAGAAAGGCAAAATGAAGTATATTAGGGTCGATGTATTATCTTTGATTCTCACCGTAATGATGCTGGCAAGCACAATCGCAGTCTTTCGTGCACACGCAGCTACAACCCCGTGGTACGGTTATGTCAAACCCGCATATCCAGACTACGCTCCCAGCGGTATGCCAGATTTCGACGAAAAACAGGACAATTGGGGACCATTTCCAGGAACCTACACTTGGTGCGGTCCAGTGGCGGTTGCGAACTCTTTGTGGTGGCTTGACTCAGAGTACGAATCTCTGCTGGGTCCCAACCCTGTGCCTCCACCAACAATTAGCGACAACTTTTCGTTGGTGAGCGCATACGTTGCAGGTCAATGGGATGATCATAGTCCCATGAACGTTGACCCACTGGTGCGCGATTTGGCAGCATTGATGGACACTGACGGCCAAACATCACAAGACGGTCACATTGGAACGCGTTGGGCAGACCTTGTGAGCGGAATCAATAAATACTTGGTGAAACACGGCGTGGCAAATCTGTTCGAGGTCCACAACAGCTCTTTCCCGACATTCACGTGGATCGACACAGAAACTGAGAAGTGTCAGGATGTTGAGCTCTTTCTGGAATTCTGGCAATGGACTGGGTCAACTTGGCTGCCACTGACGGGAAATGAAACCCTTATGGCGGGTCACATTGTAACCGTTGCCGGTGCCAACTCAACCGTTAACCCTGGCGAGGTGCTCATCAGCGATCCACTTCAGGACGCGTTTGAGGCAGGAACAGCGCCGAGAGGCGGACGCGAGCCTGTCATGCACCCCTCACCGCACGGTTCTATGACCCACAACGACGCACAACTTGTCTCACAAGACGGTTATCAAGTCAAGCAGTGGACTCCTCCTCCAATAGGACCTTATGGAGCTGCACAGAATGTGTCAGAGCTAGTCGGTTACCTGCAGACTTTGGGATATGGCCCTAACTGGTACACTTTCATAAGAGCCGCCGTAGCAACTTCGCCCAGAGAGGTGTCTGAGTGGCCTGGGTATATCAAACCCGAGTTTCCAGACTACGCTCCTAGCGGTATGCCAGATTTCGACGAGAAGCAAAGCATGTTTGCCACTTCCCCAGGGCGATACACTTGGTGTGTTCCTGTGGCGGTTGCGAACTCTTTGTGGTGGCTTGACTCAGAGTACGAATCAATCATGTTCCCAGGCGCTGTCCCACCACCGACAATAAGCGACCATTTCAACCTAGTGACCTTATCAAACCCCCAGCAGTGGGACGATCATGACCCTCAAAACGTCGCTTCACTTGTCATTACCTTGGCATATCTGATGGACACTGATGGCATCAGAACTCAAGATGGGCACTTAGGAACACGATTGACAGATGTTCAGAGTGGAATCCAACAATACCTCCTGCAACAAGGCGTAGCAAATCTGTTCGAGGTTCACAACTCATCATTCCCAACCTTTGAATGGATAGAAAACGAAACTGAAGTGTGTCAGGATGTTGAGCTTTTCCTCGATTTCTGGCAACTGACCCCGGAGGGCTGGAAAAACACAACCATCACTAATCCGAGCCTAGAATTAGGCCACAGTGTAACCTCTGCAGGCGTGAACAGCACAGCATCCAAGCTTCTCATCAGTGACCCGTACCAAGACGCGTACGAAGCCGGAAAGGCTCTCGGACGCTCACCCGTGGCACATTTGTATCCACATGTCTCTGCAGTTCACAATGATACTCAGTATGTGTCACAAGATGAATATTCAGTGGGGCCTTATACTTTTCCGCCGATACCACTACCGCCCGGTTACCCGCAAATTGTATGGGAGTTGCAAGGTTACCTGCAAACTATGGGCCTCGACCCGTCTTATCATGCATTCATTAGAGAGGCTGTTGCAACCTCACCGGTAGGCATTCATGACGTCGCCGTTACCAACGTCACGTCAGCCAAGACGGTCATATGCCAAGGCTATGGTGGAAACGAAACGGTAACCGTGCAAAACCAGGGCAACTTCACTGAAACCTTCAACGTCACCGTCTACGCCAACACAACTTCTGTTGCGTCACAAAACGTCACCCTATCAAGCGGAAACTCCACAGCCATCACCTTCACGTGGAACACTTCTGGCTTTGTTAAGGGCAACTATACGATAAAGGCTGTTGCAGCTCCCGTTCCAGGCGAGACAGACACGGTAGACAACAATTGTACGGATGGCTTGGTTGTGGTAGCTATGGTTGGCGACGTGAACGCTGACGGCAAAGTGGAGGGCAAGGACTTGGGAGCCATTGCTTGGAGCTTCGGCTCTTATCCAGGAGCGCCTCCGCCAATGTCGTGGGATCCGAACTGCGACATAGACAACGATGGCAAAGTAGACGGAAAAGACCTGGGCGTAGTATCATGGCACTTCGGAGAATGGGACCCATAAACCCCCCTTTTTCTTTCAGAAGAGACAGCAAGATCAAAGAATAATTTTTGCGAAAGCGCGCGCAGATCTACATGTTACAAGCCTTGTAACCACCGAACTGGGGCACTTGGCCTTTGAACGAAGTGCCTTGGAAGAGGAATTTCTGGCTCACGGGGTTATCATGATGCAGACTGTGTTCTCAGGAGGAAGTACAACGAGAGCGTTACAAGTTGAGAAGATGAGAGAAGCTAAGGTCAATCCGAGCCTCGTGGCATATACAATAGATCAGAACGGTTTCGAGGTCTTTCCAAATACGCCGCTATTTGGGCAAAAGTAGGCCTGAAAAACCTAACATATCCTTACAAGTAGCATGTGTTAATGTGCAATGATTTCTAAGACTCAGACTTTTGGCTGCTCTGCTCTTTCTTTCGCGTTTCCAGTCTTTCTTTTTTCAGAGGCATTTCTTTTTCCGAATATTCTTGATCATGCATTTTCCTGACTTTCAGGAATTTCTCCAGACCTTTTTCGGTTTCTTTCTCGTAAATGTCGATCCCTCCTTCGAAAAGATCTAGAATTGCATGGACTTCCTCCGACGAATGCATCTGTGGGTTCATCACGGCCAAAGTAGTAAAGCCCCAGGATCTTAGCTCTGCAACAAGGGCGATTAGCCATGTTCTGGTTTGCACGGCGTGATGCTGCAGCAAAACGTCTGAAACGATTTCAATGCAAGCTCTCCTCGGGCCACTCAGCGACTTGTCTAATGTGCGAAAAGCTTTGGTCAACGCAATGATGATTTCGGTAAGGTTTTCCACGCCCCTCAGTTTGAACACGTTAGGTAAGCTTTTTATCATTGCGTCTGCCCGAGGATTGCATATGAAAACGTAAAAGCTTGCTTGAAATTCCTCCGCTAATGCTCCTATTCCATGCGCCTCTGTGGTAACGTAAAACGTGACTTGGCCTTCTTTCGCCCCCGCTTCAAGAAACCTTTTAATCAGTAAGTCTCTTTCGTCGCATGCAGGTGAGGCCAATATGACTGCGTAATTTTCGGGCATCCCGCCAAGCAACAAGTTGTCAAGATCTCCATATCCAGTCGTAATGCGGCCTGGAAGAACAACTTTTGACACTTCAACCGCATCAGGTTCGGCCCGCGCTTTCATAATGTCTCTTCTTCTAAGAGTTCTGGTCCATGCAGTTCTAACTAGAGCGACACTGAGTGCTAGTCCTATAAGTCCTAGGATAACCTGTATCTCAGGACGGAAAAAGCTCTGCCATGAGGCAGGCGCGGCCACATAGTGGGCAATAGCCTCGTGTGGCCCATCCATAGTGACGGTTATCGGGTTAATGCCGCGATCCCAGTTTGCCCCATCAACACTCCAGCGGTCAAGCACTTTTTCACCTATCTCTTGGGCAGTGCAGAACAGCACTGTACCGTTGTCATACCATGGCCCCACCGAAGAGACGTTTGGTTGCGGACTTAATCCGGCGGGATCAGTGTGTACAACCAACAGGTGTTGGGTTCTCCAAATCCACGTTACGCTTGAGGGTTTGTCTATCGTAAAGGTTACGGATGTTGCCGTTCCAGAAGATGAGACGCTTCCGGTTCCAGTCCACGCGATGCACACGTACCGGGTGCCGCCTGACCCTGAGACTGGAGAGGCGGCTGACGCGTTGATGGCCTTTCCACTTTCAAACCATCCGCTTGTAGGCGTACATGAGCCGTTGGGTGAATCTGCGAGCAAGTAGTATTCGTGTCTCCAAGTAGCCGTCTCGTTGACAGGTCCGTCCAAGGCTATTGAAGCTGGGTTGTCAGTGCTGTTGTAGCTTCCGGCACCTGTTCCAGTCCACCCGAGCCAGACATATCGTTCACCTGAAGTCGTGATTGGAGTTGTTGAGCTGATCGGGACGGTTGAATGAGCTCGGTACCAGTATTCTCCCGAAGACGGATTTGTCGTGCCGAGGTTTGCATCCATGATCAGTCGATATTGAGTCTCGTATTCAGCTTCTAGTGTTAATGCTGTGCTCACAAGAAGGCTTCTTGGATTTGACGTGACGTTGTCGTTCCATTTGGCAAATACTCCTCGCGAATCAGGCCCTGTTGAAACAACGGCCGTGACATTGACCGTATAAGAACCATGCAATACAAACACTTGAATTTTCTGATATGCATCTGTCGTATATGACTCTTCGTTAACCTCTACCAGGATACCAGAATAAGGCGTCTGAATCGTCAAGACGCACCCAGAGAGATCATATTCCACAAATTCATCCCATGAAGTATCCATCGAGAAGGCCGTCCTGTTGTATGTGCTTTTGAAGGAATCATATTTTCCCTTTTCATCAGGGAAGAATATCGCCACACCATGAGAATCTGGATCGGCCTTCTCTTCGTGTGCAATTATTGTGTTCCCAATTGAAAGCACAGCCATCACATCGTAGGCGCTATTCCTGAGTTCTTCATCAAGGGGATCCTGAAGGGTTAGCTGCTGAGCAAAATGGTATAGATCAATGTAGGAGCCATTCTGGCCTGCAAAAGGACCCGGATATCCCTGAGTCAGATTTCTGGCCTGGCTTATCTGTTCATGGCAAAGAGTTTCTTTTTCCCTCAGATTTATGGCAAAGTCGTCGATCGTCTCCGTCAAACCCGCAATCTTAGTTAGGTCGATTGCCGACATGGTCGCGTTTGGAATTTGACTGACATCGATGCTCCAACACCAATCTATATAATCGTTGACTACTTTTGCAGAAAAATCTCTTGGCGACATTGAAGAGTCGCTGACCAAGTTTGAAAGGTAAGTATCATAGGGAGCCGGTGCCCAACCAATTCCTTCTGGACTAACTAGCACGTTCGCATAGTCATTGATCTGATAAGCTACCTCTGCCATGCCCATGCTGCAAGCGTCAATGAGTACTACATCCATGATTGAGGGGAGTCCGCTTAAAGCTTGGCTGAGTTCTGGAAGGGTTAAATTGTTTCCTCCACTTGTAACATCGAAGCATATACCCATGCAGCCAGTTCCATGATCCCAGAGCACTAAACAGTAATAATTCGCTGGATAATTGCTTATTGTCCAGTTGACGAAATCCTTTAGTGTATTAGGATCTCCCATGTCAACCTCCGTCAAGTTTAGAACTGCATTTTCGGGGGTAGGAGTCACACCTTTGGTGATGTTGAAACGTTTACAATCCGTCCAATTGCCATATCGATCGTCATAATCAGGTATTCTGTCCATTTGTACAACGACGTTTACCTGGGATGAGGAATTCACACTGGCCATCTTCAAGAAAATATCAATGCCGGCACTCTCTAGACTGTTGTCTGCGTCAAGATAAACCATGAATGTCCAGTCCGCGACAGTTTCGTTTCCAACTATGAACGGGGTAGTTGCGATGGGCCCGTAAGGCATCAACGTGCTATTGTTGAGATAGCTGTCGAGGTACACTTCCACCTTCCAGTCTCCAACAGGAGTGTCTGAACTAATGTCGATGTAATCGTCGGAGACGGCTCCGTATTCCCAATAGTTCCAGGTAACGTTTTCATCCTTGTAATCACGGAAGCTACCCGAGTACGTCTTGTACGTCGTACCATCAGGTTGAATCCAGACGGTTGTGAAGTTGTGACAACACACCGTCTCGTTGTTGAAGTATGCAACTTTGTCAAATCTCAAGTAGTGATATGCTTTCGTGTCACTACCTATAGTGAAACGTGATTTCACATTAACCGGATCTCCATTTACGCCAACATCTTCACATATGCGAGGACTATTTAACCCGCCGTTGGTTATCTCAAAGAACTCTGAAAACAAAAGAGAGCTATTCAGGTAGTAAACTTCAACCTTATATGCCCTAGGGTAATATAACCCGCATCCCGCTATGTCAAGATAAGCGGCAATGACTTGTTCTCCAGCGTATAGCGCATCGTAGCTCCAGTTGTAGCAAGAAACCCAAGTCCCAGATGAATTACTCCTGTAAAACCATCTGAAGTCGACTGTATCATCTTTTTCGGTTGAAACAGTCGTTAAGCATTCTGCCTTGATATCGCTTGGTCTGAAAATCGTTGTGGGCTCAATTGGATTGTAATAGCGGTCATGATCCTTGCACATTAAGTGTCGGGTGAACGAGGCTGAACTGGAAGCAAAAGAAAGTTGCAACACTTGTCCCCCTCCTTGGAAGACGCTGGTTGAATTCTCTTGAAAAGACCCGGCAACTGATTGACCGACTTTAATGCTTCCTGAGCCTACAGCATCAGTAGCTTCCCGAGCTGTCGAGTAATTTTCTTCAACCCCGACAATCTTAGTGCCACCCATCTGTAGGCCAAGGACGAATGGCAAGAGATAAATCAAAATCAAAAGTGAGAGCAAAATTTTCTTGTCTGTTCTCAATTTAATCACTAAATGTCGTGGTACAATATTGACTTGGTATATCTAGGATATAAAAATTCGGAAGCGCTGGTCATGTGGTTTAGTTTTCAACGTTGTTTTCGTTTAATGCGCCCTCGGAATGGAGGTTGTCTCAGCGAAGTCATGGGAGAGTTGGTTATGTAGAAATGAAAAGCTCGTGGGAGTGACGAAGACAATGTGCGTGAGTAACGTGTTACAGTTTGCCCAAAGAAGATGTTGAGAAATGATTGAACATTCTGGAATGTTATATGTTTTGATTCAATAGAAGATTCTTTCTGAAAACTTAAAGCTAGCTTATGCACAATAATAGTGAGGGAAGGAGGAGTAGCTTTGGGCAAGAAGATGACTGCAGGAGCATTGCTCACGCTTATGATAGTGAGCATGTTTGCGATTGTTTTTATCCCTCACCCTGTTAGGGCTTTCGAGACGATTTATGTTAGGGCTGATGGCAGTGTTGACCCGTCATCTGCACCTATCAGTCGAGACGGAAACGTCTACACTTTTGCTGATAATATCTATGATTGTATTGTTATCGAAAGGGATAGCATTGTTGTTGATGGGGCAGGCTACGTCGTTGATGGGATAAATTTGACGGGAATAGACTTGAAGGGAATAGACTTGTCGGGCAGAAGCAATGTGACAATCAAGAATATGGAGATCAGAAGATTCTCCTACGGTGTCTACCTCTCTAACTCTTTAAGCAACATGATTAACGGAAACAACCTAACAAACAACCAGATTGGCATAGGGCTATGGAATTCTTCAAACAACATCTTAATTCAAAACATTTTGATAAACACATACAATTACAGTATCTTACTCTGTTATAGTTCTTCAGACAACGTCGTAGCTGAGAACAACATAAAAGACAATACTTACGGCATCTATCTGGATGATTCCTGCAATTATAACAATATTTTGAGAAATACTATAACGGCAACTGACTGGTTTGGCATATACATCAGAACTTCTTCATACAACAATTTGACTAAAAATAACATAAGAGACAACTATGGGGGCGTTAAGTTTGAATCTTGCGCAGACAATCTTATTTACAGTAATAACTTTGTAAACAATAGTGTGCACGTCTCGTTGTTGGAGTCTGTGGATTTTTGGGATGCGGGTTATCCAATATGTGGCAATTACTGGATTGATTATAATGGCACCGACCTTTATTCTGGTGTTTACCAAAATGAGACTGGCAGTGATGGAATAGGTGACGCACCTTACACTATAGACGAGAATAATGTCGATAACTATCCTCTCATGGATCCGTGGATTCTTGATTTAGGCGCTCAAAATCAAATGGTAGTGTCTTATCCAGGCTCTCCGCAGACGCTGGATCCAGCTGTAGCCTATGACACTGCAAGTGCAGAGCCTATCATGAATGTTTATGAAACTCTGATTTTTTTTGATGAAGGAAAGACGAACCAGTTTGTGCCACGTCTTGCAACCAATTGGTACGTTAGTGTCGATGGCTTGACTTACACTTTCACCATAAGGCAAGGTGTTAAATTTCATAATAATGAAATACTCACAGCCGAGGATGTAGAATACTCTTTTGAGAGGCTCATGGTCACAGATAAAGCAGGCGGCCCTGCGTGGATGCTTTATGAACCATTATTTGATATGTTTGGAAGTCGAGATGCTGAAGGAAATTTCACTATAACAGGACAACAAATAGATAATGCTATTACAAGGAATGAGACGGCTGTCACGCTTCACTTGACAAAGCCTTATCCGCCCTTCATGCAAATATTGGCACTAACATGGTCATCTGTCCTTTGCAAAAAATGGTGCGTAGGGATTGGAGATTGGCCTGGAACATGGGATAATTGGACACTCTACAACGGACCATCTCAAACAGCCATTGAAAATCAGACCACGGAGCCTCCAGGTCCACATATAAATGCCATGTGTGGAACAGGACCATTTATGCTTGATTATTATCAAACAGGCGTCGAATGGTCAATAATCAAATTTGACGACTACTGGGGCGGGTGGCCGGCACCAGGGTCTAACGGTTTTCTGCAGCGAGTAACATTTAAGAGTATAAGTAACTGGGAAGTTAGAAAAAATATGTTCTTAGAAGGGCAATTGGATCATGTAACAGTACCAAGAGCGCGCATTGACGAGGTTTTAGGGCAGCCCGGTATTCGATGCATCTATCCACTGGAAGACTTGATCTGCATGGCGATGTTTTTCACTTTTAATATGTCCACTTCAAGTCCGTATCTAGGTGTTCCAGGCGGGTTACCCCTAGGAACATTTAATGAAAGCGGTATTCCGCCTGATTTCTTCAGCGACATAAACGTGAGAAAAGGTTTCGCTTATGCGTTCAACTACAGCAAGTTGATAGAAGAAGAGCTTCGTGGAGAAGCATATCAACCAGCAACGCCAATAATCCCCGGGCTGCCATTCTACAACTCAGCTCAGGAAAAATATGGCATAAATCTAGACGCGGCTATGGACTACTTTGTAGCGGCTTGGGGCGGACAAATCTGGGATAATGGCTTCAAATTCACCATGTGCTATAATGAGGGAAACTTGTTGCGAAAGAAGGCATGTGAGATTATTAAGGCAAATGTTGAATCTCTAAATGATAAGTTCCATATCCAAATACAACCAGTGGCATGGAGTTATTATATACTGTCACTACACAATCACGAAATTCCTATGTTTCAAAGTGGTTGGCTAGCAGATTATGCGGACCCCCATGACTTTGTGTACAGTTTCATGTATAGTGGTGGAACCTTTCCGCAATGGCAAATGTACTCTAACGAAACGATTGACAATCTTATGCGGGCAGGGATCGGCACAATGAATGAAACTGTGAGGAGACAAGTATACTATGAGATACAAATGGTTTATCATGATGACTGCCCTAGCGTCCCATTATATCAGTCAATTGGACGCAGATTTGAGCGGGACTGGGTTAAGGGATGGTACTATAACCCACTGTTATGGTCAATGAATTACTTCTACGTTCAATGGAAAGGAAGCATGCCCACATCCACAAGATATTCTTGGTCGATGTTTCATAACAATCTTGGGCACACAGGTTACAGTGAAAGTCCTGCGCCAGGAACAAATCAGACGCAGTGGAACTGCACCACAGGTGGTGGGGTGTTTTCTTCTCCTGCTGTTACAGACGGCATCGTATTCATAGGATCCGATGATAGCAAAGTGTATGCCTTAGACCAATACAACGGCACGCAAATCTGGAACTTCGCGACAGGTGGTGCAGTGCAGTCGTCGCCTGCTGTCGCGGACGGCAAAGTTTACGTGGGCTCATTTGACCGAAAGGTTTACTGTCTCAACGTCTCAACCGGAAACTTGATATGGAGCTACACAACGAGTGATGTCGTGCTTTCTTCTCCTGCTGTTGTCGGCGGCAGAGTCTACGTGGGGTCGTGGGACAAGAAGGTTTATTGTTTGCCTGAGGATGATCCAAACGGCAACGCAGTCATCGATCCTGCCGAAGTGATATGGAGCTACACGACAGGAGGCTGGATCACGTCTTCTCCCGCTGTCGCTGGGAACGAAGTTTACGTGGGTTCGAATGACGGCAAGGTTTACTGTCTCGACGCCTCAACTGGAGCGTTGGTCTGGAACTACACGACAGGCAGTCTTGTGCTTTCTTCTCCTGCGGTTGCTGATGGTATGGTCTACGTGGGTTCAGATGATGGTAAACTGTACTGTCTTGATGCTTCAAACGGGGGTTCGATATGGAACTACACGACAGGCAGCAAGGTCAGGTCTTCTCCTGCTGTTGCTGATGGTATGGTCTACGTGGGTTCAGATGATGGTAAACTGTACTGTCTTGATGCTTCAAACGGAAGTTCCATATGGAACTACACAACAGCCAACTGGGTTCAGTCTTCTCCTGCTGTTGCCGATAGCAAGGTCTTCGTTGGGTCATTCGACGGGAGGGTCAACTGTCTTAACAGCTCAACTGGACAGTTGATATGGACTTACACGACGGGAAGTGAGGAGTGGTGTTCTCCTGCTGTCAGTGACGGAAATGTTTTCATAGGCTCGGGTGACCACAGAGTTTACGCGTTTGGAAATGTTGTTAGGTCAGAAGATTACGAGACGATACAAGACGCAATCAACGCTGCCGCACCAGGATCCACTGTCTTAGTCGCTCCTGGCATCTACTACGAGTCTATAGTCATCAACAAAACATTGACGATTATCGGTCTACCCGGAAGCGACCCCACCTTCAGTGGAGGTGGATCTGGAATTGCCATCACCTTATTATCCGGCGCCTCTGGATCCATTATTGCTGGAATTGTAATAACCCACTGGGATCAAGGCATACTCATTATCGATGCCACAAATGTCAAAATTTACGACAACATAATGTCTCTCATAAATTGCAACGGAATTACCCTCGAAGGTAGCAACGCCGCCAACAACCTCATATACAGCAACATATTCCAAGAGAACACCGTTGCCATCAATCTAACCGCTTCTGCAACCAGCAACACCATATACAAGAACATCATCACCTCAAATAACATCGGTCTCAGCTTAGAATCAAGTGGAAACAACATCACGGCAAACATCATAGCAGAAAACGAAGTCGGAATTGACTTGTCAAATTCTAACAACAACATCATCTATCATAACAACTTTGTCAGCAACGACATTCAAGCATCCATTTCAGCGTCTACAGGGAACACTTGGGACAATGACTGTCCATCTGGCGGAAACTACTGGAGCACCTATGCCAGCGTAGACCTATACCATGGTCCGAGCCAAAATGAAACGGGCAGCGACGGCATCAATGACACCCAATACACGATTGCCATCAACAACGTCGACAGGTATCCTCTGGTGCATCCTTTCAGCGCACACGACATAGGGATACCAAACGTCATCATGGCAAAAACCGTTATCGGGCAAGGCTACACCTCAAGCATAAACCTAAAAATCCTAAACTACGGCATGTACGACGAAACCTTCACCCTGATCCTCTATGCAAACCAATCTATCACAGCTATGCAAACAATCACCCTAACGAGAAGAAACTCCACCATCGTCACCTTCGTATGGGACACTACAGGCTTTGCTAAGGGCAACTACACCATAAGCGCAGCAGCAGAAATTCTTCCGGGCGAAACAGACACGGCAGACAACAGCCTCACGGATGGCTTGGTTGTGGTAGCTATGGTTGGCGACGTGAACGCTGACGGCAAAGTAGAGGGCAAGGACTTGGGAGCCATTGCTTGGAGCTTCGGCTCTTATCCAGGAGCGCCTCCGCCGACGTCGTGGGATCCGAACTGCGACATAAACAACGATGGCAAAATCGACGGAAAAGACCTGGGCGTAGTGTCATGGCACTTCGGAGAATGGGACCCATAAACCCCTTTTTCTGTTTTTTTGGCCACTCATTTTGGCACCAACGTGAAGTCGTTTGACCCTTCCATTTCTCAGCTGAATAACAGAAGTCTCGAATATCAAATGTGATGTCTTCTCAATATGATCTTCATAGAATTAGCTTAGATACCTTAGGAGCTTGTGGGGAGAAGGGAATCTGAAGAGAGAAGTGATTAGTGTTGTGATTTGTGACGCTGATTCGCGGACGCTTCAAGTGTGGTCTCATAGAAACTGGCCAAAAGACATGCCCTGCAGTTTGTGGTTTCTATTACACCAACGCTTATATTGCCGTTCTTGCCCTACACATGATTGGGGATCATCATGCCTGAAGTGACATGTCCCAATTGCGGACTCACAATAAACTTGGAGAATCGCAGGGAAATAGACTATGACCTGATCATGGGAGCAACTAAGAAGTCGGCGACATTTACCGAGTTGCTGCATGCCACCAAGTTGTCGAGGAAGACTTTGAGCCTAAGGTTAAAAGACTTGTGCAGGAAAGGCGCAATCGTGAAAAGCGATGGGTTCTACAAGTTAGGCAACTCTTTACAAGTTGAGAATCATGGGAGCAACTTCTCAAGAGGCTTCTCGAGAGCTTTTCGTGACAGGAGGTTGAGGACCACCGTATGGATGCTGATGCTGATGACGTCCTTTTCCGTATCTGGGTACGCTTTGGCTATGTATTTTGCATCACCACCACAACAGCAGGTTCATAATGAACCAGTGATCATTGGCTACTCTACGATGGCCGTTGAAATAGCCAATGTCAACGACCTGTATGTTTGGCAGGTTGCAATATCCTTCAACGCAACTGAGTTAAAGGTGTTGCAGGTTACACCTAGCAACTTTGTGGGGCTGGGATATCCTCTCTTCTGCAATTCGACTGATACTGGTGAAGGCTTACTTCTGGTTGCAGGTAGCCTGATAGGAGATTCGGCTGGGCAGAGCGGAAGCGGAACCCTGGCAACTATCGTCTTTGGATTCTTCACCAGCAACTATAAAGCACCGATGATAGTTCCGGAACAAATGGGCTTCGAAACTTTCTTAGAAGACTCAGAACTGGCAAACATACCAATTGGAACGAAGCTTTCGCTTGAAGTCATCAATTAACAAAGCAGTCTACGCATTCTTTCAAACTTCTCTTTTTTTTGGTCAGGCATCTAGGATTGACTCGCTCGGCAAGTTAGAGCTTAAATTCCTGAGATGCGATATATTGGCTTGTTGAAATCCGTGAAGGTGAGGACGTTAGATGGCAGTCGAAGCTAAAAATGAAAATGAGTCAATGGAAGAAAGTTTTCGTGGCGACTTGAAAAGGCTTGGCAGGTGGCTAAGAGATAAGAGATACGTCATTCTAATTGCGTGTTTATGGACTGGCGTGCTTTCGTCTGTAACAGTCTGGGAATATTATAGTTTCTATGAAAGCCATCCCTTTCTCAAGACCTCAGGCTATGCTCTTGCTTTTGCACCTACTTACAGCGAGTATATCCCAAGGCTGTACACGATAGACTACATTATTGTTCTGGCGGCGAGTGTGCTGGCTGGGTTCGCGATGTGTGACATTGAAGACACGCTTTTTGGGTTTCTTGCTTCTTGTATTCTGTCAACCGTGATTAGCATCGCCTACTCAACATTTTTCATTTGGTACGTGCTGGGTTTTGGTTCAGTGCTCGGTTCTTCTTTCATTACACTTATGATGTGGGCGGCGTTTCTGAATGTTTTCAGAATGATCTTCCCATTGGCACTGATCGTCACTTTCTTAGGAAGTATATTTGGATCATTCTTCAGGGGCTTTGTTCAGCCTTCCGCACAGGACTAATCTGCGAAAAGAAGGCGAGCGCCGAAGTCCTCGCTAGTTCATCTGATTTCGGTTCGATTCCTCAGCTTTCTTGTGTGGTTTCGACGGCGGACTATGAGGATTCTTGCCCCTAGAAGTGATACCGTTCCCCCGAAAACTACTGTTGCCCCTCCTACGGGAAGGAGGTATGTGTATGGATAGTCTGTAATTGTTACATTATGGTAGAAGCCGAGAAAACTTGGGGGCTGATCGCTGGGCCTCGGAGGATAAACGCTTAGCTTCGCTTGGTACGTACCACTGAAGGGTACTGTTCCTCCAACGTCTGACAGAATCCCTTTGCTGTTGAGCATTGGTGACGTATCTATGCTACCGTTTTGAAGCTTGGTTATAGCCCAACCTATTAGTCGCGGGGCGCCATAGCCCTCCCCTGTTTGCGGGTTTTGCACGGCAAGATCATAGTCCCATCGTGTTGTGTTGCCAGCTGCGCTGACAGGGGTGATGTCTATGATGACACGCAAGATGGCCACCGGTGGGTCATCATCTGAATAGTCATAGAAAGAATAGCTCGAGTTTTCCTCGGCGATCCACAGTGCGTGTTCACGGAAGAGGAACAACACTATGTCTCCTGCTGTTAGATTGCAAGTAAGCTCCCACGATCCTGTGGTGTACGCGATCGATTGCTGTTTAGTGGTCGTGTTAGCCACATTGTAGCCTGATATTAGGGCTATTCCGATGAGGGCGATGCTCAATCCAACTGCTAGTGTTTTCATCTTTGTTTTCAATTAATCGTATTCGATGAGCTTCTATTAAACATTGTTCTGAACCTGCGCGGAACTGCCGACACTAATATAAAGCTGTTTCAGCTTGTTTGATAGTGCCTTGAGGTGGTGATTTTGGCCTGGCTATTCAAGGAAAAATGGTTTTGGTTAATTCTTTTGGCTCTTGTGTCAGTCATTTTGATCCCGTTCATACTCGTTACCATAATATTGAATTTGCCGCCAATTCTGAGGGTGGTTGCCACCGTTTTTCTGGTTGTGGGATGGGGAGTCGCAGGCGCCTATAGAGACTGGCTAAGAGAGAAACGCGAACAAGAAAAGAAGATGCAACAGCACGGATCCGTCTGACTGTCCCGGCAAGCATGTGAAGCTTGCATTCCATTTTCCCTTTTTGTTCTTCGCCTCAGTTCCCTTTCATTATCCTCGCCAATAATGAGGAGACGCGCGCCTATTCGCTAACCAAGAGACACTATGGCATTGCATCTAGACTGCCCTCAATCGCTCTAACGTATAACGTCCGACGGCGCCGCATCTAGGAAAGCTCTAAAGCCTCATCGTGAAATAGCCGCTTGCTCTTTAACACCGAGCAGCTATCTTTTCATAAGGCATGTACGCAAGCGGCGACGCGTCTAACCTCACCGGCTCAGCAATGGCTCTTGGATCTGCACGATCATTCTCAGCCTTCGCCTCGACAATGTAGCTTGTCTTCTTGGGAAGAGAAACAACTCTGTAAGTCAAGCTTGCCAGCTGCCTGTGCAACGCTGCTACATAGTTGAAGACTCCATGGTGACCCTATCACCCCGAAGTTGGACAGATAGGAAAGCATCTTTCATTTTCATTCTCATTTGATCAACTATCTTTCCATCGGGAATCAGATTGTCGCATAAGTCAAAATCCTATGCAAGTCCAAATCACAAACAAAGGCGCTCATATCATGCCGTGAGCGCCCAACGCCACCAAAAACATGTGACATATCATCGCGCTATACTGGCTGTTCATGTCTCGGAAACACGCCTAACGCCAGTCCCATCAGGATAGCCACGGTTAGCATGCCTTCGATGATCACTATTGGTTGTGGAACAAGCTTAATGCCTATTATGGGAAAACTAGGCTCTATGAGGATGTAGTTCAGCGCATAATATGCTGAAGCTGCCATTATTGTGATCCCCAGTGCCCTAGCTAGGTTGAGGTCTAAGCTTTTCATGGTGGCGTAGGCCAGAGCAATTCCCATCCAAACGTTGCTTAAGAACCATACCGTAAGGGGCCATGTGCCTGTAAGCATGGGCTGATTGAAGAAGACCAGTGGCATGATCAGCTGTAGCGCAATTGGCGCATATGCAAGGGAGACGCTGTAAGCTACCGTCTTGTATTGGGCGGCAACACCAGCTATTTTGGTAGCGACAAAGAAGACTAGAGCAGAAAGGACAAGCCATTTGAATACTCCAAGTCCAAGGTAAGTTGTTATCACTCCGAGTACCGAAAAGTCAAGAGGTACGTTGCCCTTCAACAAAATGTCTGATGCGCCAAGAAAGGAAGGATCCAGTATCTTGTCAGCCATCAAGACGTATAGGCCGTTACCCAATCCTGTAAGGATGTTGAGGAAAACAACTATGAGCACGGCGGTTCTTACGCTCTTAGCCTTCCTTTCCATGCCCTCATAGAGCGTTGAATCCAGCCTCGCGGATCTCAAGATCTGACCTAAGAACGTCTCCCCGAGAGGTTTGTTCTCAATGGCTCCGACACTTCCGATTGCCAGCAAGATCATTCCCACAATAAACCCTCCCCCTACAGTCATGCTCACTACTGACAGCACCAAGGTGGAGAGGCCAATGTAGTAACGTCTTTGAGGTCTGAAGTAGAATATCGCAACCAGAGCTAGATTTAACACGGCTACAAAAAGCCAGAAATAAGTTCCGAAGAAGCCAATCATGCTTGGTATCCCCAAGACTGCTCGTCCCCAATCGCCCTGAAAATACTGTGTGGAGTTGACTGCGTACGACGAAACAACTATCGCGCCCCCTTGCCCCGCAATCCAGGCAGCGTTAATGAGAATCAGGATTGCGCCGGCAAGCATAAGGACGAATTGCCTGCTTACGTTCATGAGTACTAGTCGCCTCCAGCCTTTCCAGCGGGCTGTTTTGAGCTCCCGTACAAGTGACATGCTACGAAGTGATCTTTGCGGGTCTCGATCAGTTGTGGCTCCACAGTGCGGCAGATATCTCCTATGTAACATTGGCATCTTGTATGAAATCGGCATCCTGAAGGCGGATTAACAGGGCTTGGAATTTCTCCTTTGACCTTGACGTCGATCCGCTGTGACGATGGATCAGGCACAGGAACAGCAGCAATCAGTGCCTGCGTGTAAGGATGCAGAGGTTCAAAGATCAATTCCTCGATAGGGCCTCCTTCCATTATCTTGCCAAGATACATTATCGCTATCTTGTCACAGGTGTGGCGAGCCAGAGCGAGATCATGAGTTATGTACAAGAATGAAACCTGCAACTTCTCTCTCAGATCGACCATAAGGTTCAGTACCTCTGCCCTGATTGAGACATCCAGCATGGAGACGGGCTCGTCCGCAACTATGAATTCTGGCTCCAGTGTTAGCGCCCTGGCAACCCCTACTCTTTGCCTTTGTCCACCACTTAGTTCATGAGGGAATCGAGAGATGAATTCTTCAGGGGGGATCAGCTCCACACCCGCTAGCGTTGTGTAGACTTTGTCCTCGATTTCCTTTGAGCTCAAACCCCCACGTATTCTCAATGGTTCTGAAACTGTGTCGAGAACAGTCATCCTCGGGTTCAAAGATTCGTACGGGTCTTGGAACACCATCTGCATTTTTTGGCGGAAAGGCTTCAACTGTCTTTCGCGAAGCCTCGTTATGTCCTCGTCTCTGAACAATATCTTGCCGCTTGTGGCGTCGGTCAGCCTCAGTATAACCCTTCCGGTGGTTGTCTTTCCGCTACCGCTTTCTCCGGCAAGACCAAAGATCTCGCCTTTTTTCACTTCGAAACTTATGCCGTCAATAGCGTGAACGAACAGTTCCCTTCTTGATACTAGGCTACCGAAGAATCCCATTCTGACTGGAAACCATTTCTTAAGGTTTTCAACCCTTACAGTTGTTTCTACCATTCTGCTCTCTCCTTTCCTGAATACACTAGTGGACCAAGTGGCACGCAACGTAATGCTTATTCCCTACGTCCACAGTTTCTGGTTCTTTAGTTCTGCATATGTCCATTGCATATTTGCATCTTGGGTGGAATCTGCATGCAGGTGGTGGGGACAAGAGGTCTGGAGGTGAGCCTGGGATGGATAACATGCGTGTTTTTTCAGCCCGTATTCCTGGAAAGGCGCCCATCAGTCCTTGCGTGTACGGGTGCAATGGCTCCTTGAACACTCTTGTTACATCTGAATATTCGGCGATTTTTCCACCATACATTATTGCCGTTTTCTGGCACGTTTCTGCGATTATAGATAGGTCATGACTGATCATGATCATTGAAAGGTTCAGTTTCATTCTTAGGTCATTCATTAGCTTCAGCACTTGAGCGGCGACTATGACGTCCAAAGCAGTGCCTGGTTCGTCTCCTATTAGAAGGTCCGGGTTGCATGAAAGGGCCATGGCTATCATTGCTCGTTGTCTCATTCCTCCGCTGAACTCATGGGGGTAGTTGTTGCGGCGGCTTGGGTCGACCCCGACGAGTTCAAAAAGCTTCTGGACTCTTTCATCTGCCTCTTCTTTGGTCACATACTCTTCATGCAGCCTTATGCTTTCCACTATCTGTTCTCCAACACTGTAGACTGGGTTCAAGGCGTTCATGGCACCTTGGAAGACTATCGATATCCCTTTCCATCTGATGCTCGTCCGCATTTCGTCTTCGGTGAGTTTCATAATGTCAGTTCCTTTGAATGAGATGTTTCCCCCCAGGATTCTCCCGTTTGACGGCAAGATCCTCAATATAGACAAAGAAACCGTTGTCTTTCCACATCCAGATTCGCCTACAAGGCCCATCGCTTCGCCTTTCTGGACTTCGAATGAAACGTTGTCAACAGCCTTTACTGCACCTCTCTTGACTGTAAAGTAGGTCTTTAGGTTTCTTACTTCTAGAAGATGCATAGGTTCAACCTTCCCCCTATATGTTAGAGTCATGTTTCTATTAGGAAACTAGATTATGGAGACCAGCAGATCGTATTTAAGGCTTTGGTTGCAAACGGCTCTGTCCCCGAATAGTTGTTTTATTGCGACAAGTTCAGATGTGCAGCGGATAGCGCATGTAAAACTCGGTGAGGTAGACACACTCAGATCAGCCTGAGAGAACTTGGAGACAGAGTCTTGACAAGGTTTTTAAATCTGTATACGGTCCTCACTGATGAGATGCCAAGAAATTGCAGACTAGGTGGCTGAATAAGAATGTTGACTTAGAGGGCTTGAGTAGGCGCATTGAAGGCTTCTACAAAGCCAGGGGCTTTGATACTCTGGTTGAAGGCTCCAAAGACGCCTCTAGAGTTGCAGGCGTCCTACGGGTTGGAGACAGGCTGCGAAGTTCTTACGTGAGCATCAATGGAAATCCAGATGATTTTACGGTGGAGTTTTCTGGCAGCCAGACAGGTCGATTCTCTCAATTTCTTATGCCTTTGATAACGATGTTCGGGGGAGGTGTCTTGATACTGGAAAGGCTGCGCTCTCAAGAATTCTATGAGAAGCTGGAGACAGAATTCTGGGCTTTTCTGGAGCATGCAGTCGATCAAAGTGCTGCGCCTTGAACTGCACGTGCGCAGTTGTTGAGATGATTCACCAAGACTTAAATATTCGCTCTGAAGTTAGGTTACTTTGGTGGAGAAATGGGGTTTAGATCGTATCTAGTCAGGCGGATTGCAATAGCCGTCATCATGCTGTTTCTGGTTTTGTCGATCAACTACGCCCTTTTCTTCATAATGCCAGGAGATCCAGCCAGCCTTTTCATAAACCCCCTCAGAGGCACAGCGGCAGGCAGAGTCGATTTCTTGAATTCTCTAAGGGCGCGATGGGGATTTGACAAACCACCTGAACAACGCTTTCTTCTCTACCTCAAGAACATGCTTTCGTGGAGTTTCGGCGACTCGCTAATCAGTGGTCAATCAATTAGCTCTGAGATGCTTTTGCGATTGTGGTGGACCATAGAGCTAATGGGAGGATCAACAATTCTTGGAATTCTGATCGGCGTCGCATTAGGAGTCCTAGTAGCTTATAAGAGGGGTGGCAAGTTTGACAGCAGCATAGTCACAGTATCATTGATAACCTACTCGCTCCCAGTGTTCTGGTTGGGATTGGTTTTGATCCTCATATTCTCCGTTAATCTTGGCTGGTTCCAAAGTGCGGGAGCGTTCCCGTACGATTGGGGTTTGCCAGGACGATGGCCCGTAGCTTACACAGTTTCCGCTGCGAGTGGGGCTCAATGGAATGGTAGCGTAGTTATGTCTGTCAATCCGCAAGGCACGATTGCGCTTCTAAGTGGGTACATTATTCACTTGATGCTGCCGCTCACAACACTCACGCTTTTCTCGTATGGTGGATACCTCTTACTAACAAGGGCCACAATGATTGAAGCACTCACAGAAGACTACATATCAACAGCAAGGGCCAAAGGAGTACCTGAAAGAAGTGTAATCTTCAGGCACGCATTGAAGAATGCATCGTTACCGTTGATAACGAGTGCTGCTTTGGCTTTTGGGTTCATGATCTCTGGAGCCATAATTACAGAAGGAGTCTTTTCTTGGCCAGGAATGGGAAGGTGGATCTTCCAAGCGATCTCTTATAATGACTATAGCGTCCTACAATCTATATTTTACATTATTGCAGTACTTGTGATCATTGGCAACATCATTGCGGACATCCTTTATGGAATCGTCGATCCTAGAATCAAATATGGGTGATCATATGCCAACCGGCCAAAGAAAGCGAGAAATGCCCCTGGTTTACAGTTTGAAACGTTTGGCAAATTTCATTGGAATCTTCGCCAGGAACCCAAGAGGATTGCTGGGGCTATTCATAATTGCGGTCTTTTCCACTATAGCTTTTTTCCCTTCATTATTTGCTGCTTATGACCCGGTGAATCAGAGAAGTCTGGCGGGCTGGTTCGCGGCCCCCGAATGGCTCAAATATGTTCCGGCTGGGCTTGGAGGCATGCCTGACCTGAGCTACAACAGCTACCCATTATTGAATTCAAACTTCGACAATTCAACACTGATGGCTTGGAACATCACGAGCACCGATGAGTTCGCACATACTACCGTCGGTTATGAAGAGAGCTTTGAGAATCATTCGGGGGTAGTTGATGTTGGCTTCAGGCGCGATGAAGTAGGTACAGCATACGGGAACGTTACAGTAAGCCTAACGCAGGAATTCTACTATCAGTATTCTGGGCCGCCGTTTAGCTTTCGAGCGAGTCTGGTGCTCCTTTTGAATGGAACAACCACGACTACCACCCACTTAGATGTGCGTATAAATGAAAGCGATCGCGAGCAATGGCCATGGCCGACATATAACATAACAGTCTCAGCGCTCGACGTGCCTACAAAGATAACTATGTATTTCGTAAGTCTGGGTGTGAACCGCACCCTACCAATGTGGCCTCTGCGAGCAGAATACACTTCCTACACTCCTCATGGAATGTATGGAATGGCAATGGACGGAACATACGTGAATAGTTCTGAGACCATATCACTTCTCGGCTCAGAAGCAACGGCGGCGAATGCTTCAATTGGGTCATGGGTTGACTCTGACCAGGCTTCAGAACCAATAGACTCAAACGGGATACACATAGGTGAGTTGGTTTCCAGAGAATTCGGCTCCAAACAGTTTCCAACGACAATATTCTTTCCTAAGGAAGCAAGTCCAGGCTGGTTCAAAGTGGGGCTAAACGTAACGTTTGCTGATGAAGACCCATCAAGGCTTGGGAGTTCAAACCTACACCTTGACACATTGAACCTGCGACTATTGGGAACTGGGTGGGGCCTAATGGGGTCAGACCAGGAGGGAAGAGATCTTTGGAGCCAACTTATGTATGGTGCAAGAATTTCCTTGTACATTGGAGTCTTTTCAACGATACTGGCTGTTAGCATAGGTTTGCTAGTAGGTCTTATGGCGGGGTACTTAGGGAGAGTCGTTGACGAGATCCTCATGAGAATCTGCGATATCCTTCTTGTCTTGCCTGGATTGCCACTTCTAATAGTCTTGGTGGCTGTTCTGGGCACCAGCATAAACAACTTGATTATATTGCTCGGCGCTCTAGGCTGGATGGGTTTTGCAAGACTCGTGCGGTCCCAAGTTATTTCACTTCGAGAAAGACCATTCATCGAGGCAGCAAGAGCTGTTGGAGCTAGCAAGACTCACATTATGATTAGGCATATACTCCCGAATGTTATGTCATTGGTTTACGTTACATTGGCAACAACAGTACCTGGCAACATAGTGGCGGAAGCATCTCTAGGGTTTCTAGGGTTCACTGACCCAAACAGGATGTCCTGGGGTCTGATGCTTAACAACCTAAACGCGAATTCAGCGTTCCGGAACTGGTGGTGGGTTATTCCACCCGGGTTATGCATTGCTCTAGTGGCCATTGCCTTCATACTATTTGGCTATGCTCTGGATGAAGTTCTGAACCCGAGACTTCGCCTAAGAAGATGACTTCGCGTGCGTATGTGTATGTCGTCTTTAGGGTGCAATATCACACTTGTGGAGAATGCGTTCTAGACGCTTCTCGCCCACTGTTTGTGCGTTCGTATTATCGACTTCTTACTAGATCAGTAGAGTTCAGTCGTACGGCTAAATCACTCAACACGAGCAGAATAACATGACAGAAGCCATTGATGGTGAATCGCCTATATGCATTGTTCCATTTTGGAGAAAAAAACACCGACAAGCGACAAAATCACACTGTCCTTTCGTAGTAATTCAATGAAGGCCACGCTTCTCCTGAAACAGAAGCTCAGAAGAATAGTTCTTCTAATCATTTGCCATGGATTGGCCAAATGGGCGTTGCTTGTGGCGCTCTACCTTCGCTGAAGGCTGATTTAGGAGGCTTGGGAATTTCTCATTTGTCTTGGCAGCAATTGTCATACTAATCTTGATTCTGGATACATGGCATTGGCAAGCGTGCAATATCGGGGAGGTGAAAGGGTTCAAAAGAGCTTCTCCTAGTCAGGATTGTTGGTTGTTGATTCAGCTCCGCAGGTCAATAGGAAAGAAGGTCAGTCTGTGAATAGCGTCTCTTCCTATGCGGCGGCTAGCGCCAAGTGCCATTTCCCAAACTGGCGCAGAATTGTTTTTGTTTATTTCTTAGGATTCGGAGGGGCGGGGGTCGGGCTTCGCATTTGTTCTTGTTTTCTTTGAAGCAACTGGCCTTCTCGAGCCTTAATAGACCTAGAATCATTATTAACTATTTTGGAATACTCATTAACGTTACTTTCCCGTGGACATAAAAGGGACTGGCAAAAAAGAAATGCCCAGGTGATACCTCGGCAAGCTTTCGCAGTGAACGTGCTCCATCTATAGCAGCTTGGTAGAATGGGTGAGTTTTGCACGTGATTCTCCGGATTTGCGAGTGTGGAACATTCTTCCATAAGGCTTTTAAACGTGTTTCTGATCAACATATATCGCTCAAAAAGGAGAAGGAGAAAAGAAAAATGCGAAAAGAAGTTTCATACATATCAATAGCGCTTCTACTGATACTAGTCGCTTCGATGTTCACAGTTATCCCAGCAAACGCCTTCATACATCCAAACGGAACCACAGACAACAATTCTGAACTTTTCGGAACGCACGTTGACCAAATGCAATTTGTAATGTATGCCACGCAAGATGCCATGTGGGGAAAGATGAACACAGGCGAAATTGACCTTTGCGATTGGCCGCTGACAACAGGATGGCGCACGACGTTCGCTGCAAACCCAGATGTCGTCGTCGTGAGCGCAGGCGGCGAAGCCGGCGAGTTCTTGATCGACTTCAACATGGACCCATACCCATTCGTTCCTGAAAGCATCAGAGCGCCCTATCCGAATCCAGTGTACACGGTCGCGTCAGGAGGCTACCCGACTGGCATCCCGCCGGTAAGCACCAACTTGGGCTTTAGGCTGGCGTGCGAGGACCTGTTCAACAGGACCCTGTTCAACACGATCATGGGCTTGGCAGGCTTCCAGATATTGACACCAGTGCCATCCTACATGGGTGGTTACATATGGCCAGCACCAGCCCCAGACCCAGCGCCCAACTATGTTACTGCAGAGGCTCGATTGAACGCGGGTGGCATCTACCAGACGAACGCGGGAGTCAGGTACTGGGACTTCGATGGCAGTGGCCAGACGAACACTCCTCCGCAGACCGAGATTGACGCGTGCAAACTGGTAATGACCTATAGGATTGGCTCATACAGGTACCAGGCTGGTATAATGCTATCCACTGAACTGGCCAACATGAACTTCACCTTCAAGTACCTATCAGCACTGGATGGTGGACAAAACTATCAGAAAGTCATGCTGGACAAGGACTACCACATCACGACTCTAGGCTGGATATACATGGGACCCGACCCAGACTTCCTGTACGACCTCTACCACGTAACAGGCTTCTTTGACGACGATGCAAACAGCTGCTCCAACACGGCAGACCTGAACGACACACTGCTGAACGGTTTTGCAGAAGGCATCAAGTTCGCCGTTGATCAGCCTGCAGCAGTTGCAGCTGCCTTGTCATTCCAGGCGAGGTTCTATGCCATATGCGCCCAAATACCCCTGTACAGCTCAGCACGCTACGGCGCGAACGCCAAATACTACACAGGCGGCAACGACGGGGTCAAGAAAGCCACAGATGACGGAGAGAACGCGTACAGGCTTAAGGATCAGTCGGATCCGACTAGCCGACGTGAGTGGCTTGGTTTATGCAACACGGCAGGCGTTGGCAGCAACACGTGGTTCAGCTACGTAAACGGTAATCCAAACGGCACCTTATACGGCGATGGGGCAAACATGACGTTGCGCTACGGTTGGAGCGAGCAAGGCTATCCGAAGCACATCAACCCATTCTACTCAGAATGGTACTGGGACAGCATGGTCCTAGGAGCGATGTACGACAGTTTGGGCTACAGAGACCCGTACGACCTGTCAATATGGAAGCCTGACCTCGTCACTAGCTGGAGCGTCGGGTTGTGGAAAGACCCGTTGACCGGCACAAACAAGTCCAAAGTGACGCTCACTTTGAGGCCTGACGTGTACTGGAGCGACGGGACCCCCCTGACGGTCGCAGATGTGGCCTTCAGTCTTGTGGAGTCAACACCGCTGCTCATTGCATACGGCAATTCGCCGCCATGGTGGTGGCCAACAGCAGAACTCGTGAAGTCACTGACCATAGTTGATGCCTACACTATTGAAATCCTCTACAACGTCCAGAGCTTCTTCGTTGAAGGCTGGACCTTGGGAGGCTTCTACATCATACCCAAGCACATCTGGAAGCCGCTGATAACCTCAGGCGTAGCCATGAACATATTCGCTCCAGACCCGAACTTCGTCTGCTCAGGTCCAATGAGATACTTGAAGTACACGCCGACGTCGAGCCTCGTGCTGGTTGCAAACATGCCAAACCGCACCGTGACAACAGACATGGTCTCGCATGGCGCCTCAGCAGGCTCAGGAGTAGGACAGGTTCACGCAGTAACTTCAACCAAAGGATACCACAACTACGACCCAGTCTACATGACGAAGAGTATACCATCAAAGATTATGATTCCTTCATACACGGCGAAATATGTAGCGGGCACCTTCACGGTGACACTGCTCAATAAGTTGTCCAACAGCAGCGGCTATTGGACTACTCTGACCGCCAACAAATTCGTGATGATCGACGGCGTCCTGCAGACAAACCCCACCCCCAACCCGCAAAGCCTCGCACCAGGCGTGCCTGACGTCGAAACCTACAATTACAACTTCAGTATAGGCCTGCACAACGTTACCGCATGGGTCACCATCACGGGACCAGCAAACCTTGGAGACGGTAGCCCGAACCCGTGGATCGGCAAGACCATCGCAGACCCCACATTTGCATACTGTACAGTTAAGGAAGATGTCGCTGGCAGCACATTGTACGACGACATGGGCCTACACTCATACCCGTACAAGAGCGAGTACCCAACTGCAGACTTCAAAGTTGAAGGCAAAGACCTCGGCGGAATTGCAGCAGCCTTCGGAGCATACCCAGGCCATGAAAGATGGAACTCGGCATACGACCTTAACGACGACTACAAGGTTGACGGCAAAGACCTCGGCTTGGTTACCACCATGTTCGGGTGGCCACCAGTCTGACCATAAAATCGCAAGAAGAAGCTAAAAAACTCAGTCCCCCTCTTTTTTCGTAAAATTCATCATCAAACGGGCTGTTTTTTCAGCAGAACTATCTTACTCGTAGAATAGAAGATAATTCCAAAATCCTTAAATTCAGAGGCTACATTACTAATACCTTGCAAATAGGAGAAGGGAGAAATAAAAATGAAAACTAAACTATCGATTTTCGCACTATTAACAATCGCAATGCTATTGATAGCACCAGCATTCGCTGCATTTCACATCACAATACCACACAATGCAGATGCAATGTGGGTTGAGTCATATCCATCACCGCTCAGCTTTAGTACCGCTACAACGAGTGTAGGGGCTAAGTTCAACATCACAGTGTGCCTTAACGTGACCGAGGACGTGACCAACTGGCAGGTCGCGCTCCACTACAACCGCATTCAGCTGAAATGCCTTCGTGCATTACCTACAGCATCACCGACTAGTGAATACATGTCTGGCGCGCCGTCCGGCACCAGTTTTCTTAAGGCAATAGACACTAGCTTCTTGGGAAACGGCAGCATACTAGCTTCTGAAGCATGCTTTGCCCCAGAATATATCAGTGGGCCCCACAGCGGCACACTCTTCTGGGCAGAATTCGAGATTCTGATAGGTCCGGACAAGGTTAATACCGTCTTGACAAGCATGATTGACATCAGCACTGAGTACCAGGCGAACGGCGCGGGTAACACATGGGTCCATGATTCCAGCACCGACACATATTGGGGCCTTACCTGCTCTGATGCCATCTATACGTTCACATGGGCGCAACCGACAACTAATCCGCACATGGGCATTGAGCATGACAACGGGTTCGGCGTGCCAATGAGCACCAGCCCGCTGCCAGCCGTGTGGCCTATAACATGGGGTCCAAGCCCGCCGAACGTAACAGGTTCAGGCTTCACCACTAGTCTCTACATCGAGAACCTAGACCCAGCATGGGGCCTCTGGAACGCCTCGTTCACACTGAGCTATAATAGCACCGTAATCGACGTCTTGGGTGGCTTGGCGAACATCACCATAGACTCAAACTGGAGAGCTTCTACCCCAGCATACGTGCCCGGCACAATAACCATATACGTTGAGAACTATACTACGCCATCGCCCGGATGGAAAGTGCTCGTAGGAACAGTAAAATTCACCATAAACATCATGCAAGCAAGCCCGCCACTGCCATTTGGATACTTTGACGGCAGCATGTTGACCTACGGCAGCGTCGCATTCTTCGACGACCCGTCGCCAGGCGGCAACCTACCGATACCAGCCGACCCATCAGACCATGGCGAAGTTAGAATATTCAGCATGATTGCGCTTCCAGTGCCCTACCTTAAAGTTGTGCCAGATTCAACCATAATTGGTCCAGCACCATCCATCGGCAGCACATTCTGCGTAGACGTTCAAGTGGTAAACATGAGCAGTCACTGGTATGATGTGGCCGTCCAGTTCCGTCTACAATATGACAGCGCAGTGCTTTCGCTTGTGAGCGTCACAAAAGGCGGGTTCATGACAGACCCAACCTGGAACAAGTACGGAACATTCTTCTACAGCGTCAACAACCTAGCAGACCCCATGTTCGGAGACCACGTAGCAGTCATAAGCCTGCTGCTTCCAAACGATACCAACGGCATATGGGACCAAACAACATTCCCGAACACAGTAGGCGACTTTGGCGCAACACCAGCAGCTGACCCCACAGTCGCAACAGTCTGCTTCGAAGTCGTGGCGCAAAACTGCTTCGGCCTGCCAAACATCACAACTTACCTGGACATACCCCCATTCTGGCTGCCCACAGACTGCCTGTTCATTGACAGTAACTTGAACTACATACCCAGCAATCCTTGCCTAAACGCCACAGTAACGATTGTCTCGCTCAACTTCGTAGGCCGACAAATAGACGTATACGGTGGAGCAGTTAACGATGGATACGGCGTGCTAGTTGGCTCACCATACCTGCAGTTCCCAGCGCCCTACGGCGGACAAGGACCAAACCACTGGATGGACATAGTATTCCCACAATCATGGGTATACCTCCACGCAAACGTGACATACAACTACTGGCCAGTGCAATCCAAAGACGTTGGCTTCGAGATCGAAGGCCCATTCACGAAGCTTCCGAATGGCACACTCGTGCCATCGCAAACCTACCAGATATGGGCCAAGTTCACGGCCACCACAGACTCAAACGGTGTCGCGACCTACGCCTACAGAATGCCATGGCCATGCGACAGCCCAGATAGCATCACAGGCGTATGGAAGATAACCTCAACAGTCACTATAGCAGACCAAGTAGTCATGGACACGATGATATTCTACTACGAACGGCTAGTCTACATAACAAGCGTAACAACCGACTCATACAGCTACTACCACGGTGAGTACGTCAAAGTAACCGTCAACTACCAGACACACTCAGTTGAATACTATCCAGCACTGTTCGCAATAGTGATCACAGACGAGCTAGGCGTACCATTCGGTATGGGACTCTACGGCACTACAGTCGGAGGAGCCACTTTCTGCACATGGAAGGAAGACACCTTCACAGTGACGATTTACATACCGAAATGGGCATACGCAGGCAACGGCTACGTGCACGTGTCTGTCTACGACAAAGACCCGACAATCGGCGGCGAACCCCTGGCACCAGAATTCACCCCACCCCCACAAATCAACATATATCCGTACTAAACGCAACAAAAATCCCACCCTTTTTTTGTTTTTTATTGTTAAGACTAGGTCCTACTCTATTTCGAAATGACCTAGAATAATATTCCAGAATGTTTATTAGCCATTTTCCTCATAATGCCATCGACAAGGAGAAAAGATAGAATGAAATACAAAAAGAATGTTTATACTTTGCTCCTGACGTTACCAATTCTTGCAATTGTTTTGTTTGGATTAGCGAATCCGTCAAAATTAGTCACACAAGGTTCCCCTGGGCTAACTATAACTGCAAGAACAGATCAGCAGAGCTACACGCTGCGCCAGAAAGCAACTGTGAGCGGAAACGTTACGGTTGACGGGTCGCCAGCAACCGACTTCGTAGTAGCGGTGGAAGTGAATAGTCCGTCTCCTTATGGACCTTACTTTTTCAGAACTCTTCAAATTGGAGACCCTACTGGGCCTTGGCTGGTGAACATTACCAGTATTTACCTTCAAGACATGAGCAGCCAACCAATAGACACGATCAAAGCGGGATCGCTGATGCAGGTCGGTATGACCGTATACAACACGCAAAGCTCTACATTGATGATTTTTGCTGCAACCACGGTGTATGATGCAAACATGGTCTCCGTAGGGACAAACTTCTGGACAAGCAGCATGGACCCCCTGCAATCGGTTTCGCAGAAGTTCATGCTGCAAATACCCAAGTGGGCATGCTCAGGCCGAGCCTTAATAATAGGCTGCGTCTACAGCAACGAACCCAAGAGTGGAGGAATCGTCTATTGCCCCGAAAGAGCATTCTACTACTGCATAAGTAGAACGCAAAGTGGACTATTCGGAATAACACAGCCCCCTCCACCTCCGCCACAAACTGCACCAGGCGTCTATGCGGACCCGATTAGGCTTCCTCCCGACCCCAGACCAGGGACATACTCAGTCTACGTGCTAGGCCAATCAAGCCCATCCTCAAAATCCTCGGCAACAACGACCTTCAATGTGCAAAGCACCACTGGCGTTCCACCACAAGCATCCTTCGTCTACTGGCCGCTCAATCCCTCAATCAACCGTGTCGTGAGCTTCGACGCATCATCATCCACACCAGAAGGGTACAACGACGTCATAACGAGGTACGAGTGGGACTTCGGCGACGGAACCCAGAAATATGTCACGACGGGCAACCCAGCAGACCCCACAGCCAGCCATGTTTATACACAAGCAACCCAATACATAGTAACGCTCAACGTAACAGACAGTGAAGCATTATGGTGCACAACATCAAAACCAATAACCATAGGCTTAGGATACGGCCCCACAGCAAACTTCACATGGGCTCCTGAGACTGGCATGCTAAACCAATCCATAACCTTTGACGCGTCAAACTCGAGGCCAGGTGACTACAGCACACTCGTAAACTACATGTGGAACTTCTCAGATGGCACAGGCATCTTCAACGTTTCAACGCCCCAAACAACGCACATCTTTGCTCAGCCAGGAAACTACACAGTCATGTTAGCAGTCCTGGACTCAGTAAACCGAACCGCGTCAACATCCGCCACAGTACAGATCCAGAACGCGACAATCAAAATCTATGACCTGAACAACGACGGCAAAATCGACGGCAAGGACCTGGGCATAATCGCATGGGCCTTCGGATCAGCAGCAGGCCCTCCACCAATCGGAAACTGGAACCCAATCGCCGACGTAAACCTTGACGGCAAAGTTGACGGAAAAGACCTAGCTCTAATTGCAGCCGTCTTCGGACTGGATCCATAGCCCTTCCACATCCGCAAAGTGCACACCAACCTAAGTCAAAACCACCATTTTTTGTTCCAGATCCAAAAATAGAATATTATTCCAAAATGTTTAAAGCCGCCACTTACAACTATTACATGCACTTAGAGGAGAAAGGCGTATGAAAATAAAGATTTTGGCCAACACGCTATTGATCACGTTTCTTCTTATGAGCGTCTTTCCCGTTCTCGTGGTGACTGCCGTTCCAGCTGAGCCGCATAGCGCTGACGCGATGTGGGTCGAGCCGTCTTCTGTAACATTTGACGGTACAAACGCTTCCATCGGCCAAAAGTTCAACGTGACCGTCTGGCTTAACATGACCGAGAACGTGTTCAACTGGCAGATCGGGCTCCACTACAACCGCACCCAGCTGAAATGCCTTCGTGCATTACCTACAGCATCACCGAGTAGTGAATACATGTCTGGCGCGCCGTCCGGCACCGCTTTTCTTAAGATAATAGACACTAGCTTCTTGGGAAACGGCAGCATACTAGCTTCTGAAGCATGCTTTGCCCCAGAATATATCAGTGGGCCCCACAGCGGCTCACTCTTCTGGGCAGAATTTAATGTTACAAGTCTCCCGGCTTCTGGAAGCTTGACGAGCAGTATTAACATTAGCAAAGAGTACCTGCCGAACGGCGTGGGTAACACATGGGTCCATGATCAACCGGCGCCAGCCGGCACCGACACATATTGGGACATCAGCACCTTCGACGCAGTGTACACTTTCGTCGGGCCTTCAGGTCCGCCTCGGCTTTCCGTCTCTGTGAATCCGCCTTCGGCTTCAATATTCGAGGGCCAGTCAGTGCCCTTCACCTCAACAGTAAACGGCGGAACCCCGCCCTACACCTACCAATGGTACCTCAACGGCACCTCGGTGCCAAGCGCAACCTCAAACAGCTGGACATTCACACCCCCCACAAACGGATCCTACAACGTCTACCTCAACGTCACAGACAACGTCGGAGCCACAGCAGAATCAAACACCGCCACAGTGATAGTAATGCCACCGCTTGGAATGACCAGAATTTCTGTAGATCCGCAGATGATCGGGAACTTGACCATGGGGCCCAGCTCAACCTTCTACATCAACATTACAATGGCCAACGTCACGGACCTAAAAATTTGTCAATTTAACCTAACCTATGATCCCACAGTGTTAAGATGGATCGGCATCGGCCTCTTCAAAATACAAGACGAGTTTCCAATGGCCAACCTAATACTGAGTGGTAACACAGGTTTCGTCTGGGTCAGCCTCAATTACTCAAATCCAATCATCGCAGGGGACCCTATACCAATAGTGACGATGCGTTTCCATGTCGAAACATACGGAGCGACTCCACTACACTTGGGGGATACACAACTCCTAGACTCTAACGGGCACCCCATAGACCATCAAGAATTCGACGGCTTCTTTATGAATCAAATACGCGATGTGGCAGTGACTAACGTTGTCCCATCAGTAAACTGGATATACCAAGGATGGTCGCTCGATGTGAACGTCACCGTTAAGAACTTGGGCAACGTAAGCGAAACCTTCAACGCTAGCGCTTACTACGACAACAACCTAATCGGGACCCTTCCAGTAGTCAACTTGCCCTCAAATGCTGAGACAACAGTCACCATCCATTGGAACACTTTCGGAGTTCCTGAAGGAAACTACACGATTGAAGGTGTGGCATCCACAGTACCATACGAATACAACACAACCAACAACATCTACGTCGACGGCATCGTACAGGTGGCAACAGTAATACACGACGTCGCAATAACTGATGTTTCTCTAGCAAGAACCTGGGTCTATCAGGGCCAGCCCGTGAACATCAGTGTGACCGCCAAAAACATTGGCAACGTAAGCGAAAGCTTCAACGTCTCAGCCTACATGGACACTAACTTAGTCGGAACAGCACCAGTCACAGATCTAGCTTCGAACGCTGAAGTCACTCTGACATTTACTTGGAACACAACACTTGCTACGCTATGCCACAACTACACGGCAAGAGGAGAGGCATCATTAGTTCCCCACGAGTACAATATAACCAACAACGTTTACATTGACGGCATTCTAACCGTCAGACTCCTTGGCGACATAAACGGAGACTGCAAGATCGACGGAAAGGACCTAAGCCTTGTGGCGGCAGCCTTCGCCTCCTACGGCCCCAATTTCCTGTATCCAGGATCCCTGCCAAGTCCGCGATGGGACTCCTACTGTGACGTAAACGGAGACAATATGGTCGACGGAAAAGACTTAGGCATAGTAGCTGGCCGCTTCGGAACCACATGCCCTCCTTAATTTTCCTCTTTTTTTGCGGGATTCATACGAAAAACCTTAAAAGCAGTTGGACATTATACAAGCTTCGGTGATAATATGGGCAAAAAACTAACAGCCACCATTATGGGATGCGTTGCCAGTTCACTGATAATCTTGGTTTTGGCCACGATGACAGCCATAACATATGCTGCCCCTGCTAACGAACCGCATAACGCGGATGCGATGTGGGTCGAGCCGTCTTCTGTAACATTTGACGGTACAAACGCTTCCGTCGGCCAAAAGTTCAACGTGACCGTCTGGCTTAACATGACCGAGAACGTGTTCAACTGGCAGGTCGGGCTCCACTATAACCGCACTCAGCTGAAATGCCTTCGTGCATTACCTACAGCAGGAACGAGTAGTGAATACATGTCTGGCGCGCCTGGCGGCAGCACTTTTCTTAAGGCAATAGACACTAGCTTCTTGGGAAACGGCAGCATACTAGCTTCTGAAGCATGCTTTTCCCCAGACTTCATTGCAGGACCGAACAACGGCTCACTCTTCTGGGCAGAATTTAATGTTACAAGCCTCCCGGCTTCTGGAAGCTTGACGAGCAGTATTAACATTAGCAAAGAGTACCTGCCGAACGGCGCGGGTAACACATGGGTCCATGATCAACCGGCGCCAGCCGGCACCGACACATATTGGGACATCAGCACCTTCGACGCAGCGTACACAATAGTACCTGAATTCTCATATCTAATATTGCCGATCTTCTTAGCCGCGACAATCATAGCCGTAGTCTTCAGCAAAAGAGTGTCTCAAAGGCAAATCAAAAAAGTATAGCGAACAACAACCACTCCCACCCCAATTTTTTCTGCGCACGCTACGGCTTCACGAGCCAAGTAGAAGATAAATATCCTATCGGCAAAATCGCCTTACAATAGCTTGAGCTAATGTTCATTTCGAATGCTTTTCAAATCAGAATTCTTGGAACAGATTCTAAGATAGTAGTGCTTAAATATAGAGGACAATTCTATAACTAGACTCTAGGTGTACACATTGAAAAGAAGCCTATCAATCATAACCGTTCTACAGCTAATCTTATTCAGTTTAGTCGCATCAGCCCTAACGACTCCAAAAGTGCAAAGCCAAACAACCACAGAAATTTTTCTAGCACCGCAGTCTTACACTGCCCAGAAACTGGATGAAATCTTCAACATCAACGTGAACATCCGAAATGTAGAGCAATCGCAGAGGATGACAGTTGCCCAGTTCAGGATACAATACAACAATACTCTTCTGGAGGCTCTGAAAGTGACTGAGGGTTCATTCCTTCAACAGTTTCATAACGCGGAGTCAGCTCCTTACACCTTCTCCGTTAGCTACATCGAGAACAAGACTCAGGATCCGCTTTATGGTCCCGACGTGCTCGTCGGCATAGTTCTGCTGCCAAACTCGACCGGTCATTGGACAAACTACCCGCAAGGCAATGGAACCCTAGCAACAATAACGTTCAAAACCATATACAGACCTGTAGAACCATCACCACCAGCTGCCTGCCTCTTGAACCTTACAGATACGATGCTGGTTGACGAAGACATCAACGATATCCCGCACTTAGCAACGAGTGCAACATACTACGCTCAACCGCTTCCACTGCCAAAAATGACTATCCAACCAAGCGACTACAAAGCAACTCTACTAGGCGAAATATTCAACGTGAGCGTAAACCTCGAGAATGTCGACGCCGACTGGAGGATGATAGTTGCCCAGTTCAGGATACAATACAACAATACTCTTCTGGAGGCTCTGAAAGTGACTGAGGGTTCATTCCTTCAACAGTTTCATAACGCGGAGTCAGCTCCTTACACCTTCTCCGTTAGCTACATCGAGAACAAGACTCAGGATCCGCTTTATGGTCCCGACGTGCTCGTCGGCATAGTTCTGCTGCCAAACTCGACCGGTCATTGGACAAACTTCCCGCACGGAAACGGAACACTCGCAACAGTAACCTTCAAATCCACATACCAGCCTAACTGGCAAGAACCATCAATAACAGCAGACCTAATATTAAGTGATACAATACTAGTGAATGATACAGTAGAAGAGATTCCGCACACAGTGGCAAACGGGCTTTATGAGATCCAGCCTCCAACATTCAGCTACAAACCAACTGCGCCATCAGCTGGTGAAGTCACAATATTCAAGGTGGCTGAACCACAGAATCACGCTCCACTTACATACAACTGGGACTTCGGAGACGGAACAACTATGAACACAAACGCGTCCACCGTCGCCCATGCATTCCCATCTGGAAAGTACAACGTGACCCTAACTGTCATTATGAACAATACTGAAGCAACAGCAGTTGAGGCTGTCACGGTTGGGTTCTATATGCCTCTTGGCGTAACCGCAGAAGTCGGATCATTACACTTTAAAGGGGAGACAGCAGAATTCACCATACTCACAACGGACTCAGGCAAACCAATAAACGCAACAAGTCTCGAAGCCAAACTTTACTTCAACGGAACATTGATCAACAACCTGAGCGGTGCTATCGGATATGTAGATACAGGGTTCTACAGAATACCCTACTACATACCAGCAAATGCCTTGCTAGGCGAATACACTTTGCTGGTCAAGGCAGAATACTACGGAGCTAATGGTGCAGCCATGGCGAAATTCACCATCAGCCCGACACTGACCGCGTGGAACGATTCAATAGCACAGATAACAGAAATCCAAAACGGAGTTGCAACAGTATCAAATGGCATAACAAACATAAAGCTAAACCTAACAGCTATAAACGCTACAGTAACCGGCTTGATCACAAGCGGCAAAGGCGAAATCTTGGCAAAGATAGACACGTCGGTTGGTACTCTAACAACGAGACTGGACGCGATAAACGCTACAATAACCGAGGTTAAAGGAAACACTGTGACAATTTCAACAGCTTTAGGAGAAGTCAAAACAACACTCAGCGATACGCAATCAACCGCAACAACTACACTGTACGTTGCCTCCATACTCTCAGCAATCGCAGTAATTCTAGCCGTCATAATACTTCTTATCCTCAGGAAAAAATAATTACCAACCTTTTTCTTTTTGACCTCAACAACAACACGCAAGTCTTTATTAGAACAAATCGTAACCACATTAAGCAAGGCAAGAATCGATGTCCAAAAGCATCAACAAAAACATAATCAGCGCCATTCTAGGATTTCTCGGTGCAGCAAATTCACTAGTGATCGGTTTCTATCTCCTTTCAACAATG
>Ga0315279_10001410_pt1 | contig 40319 bp, 37 predicted proteins | sample YL17G06_20_MG_FD_203694 | JGI IMG/M metagenome (GOLD analysis project Ga0315279, IMG submission 203694) | Sediment microbial communities from Yellowstone Lake, YNP, Wyoming, USA - YL17G06_20 | ecosystem: Environmental > Aquatic > Freshwater > Lake > Sediment | place: USA: Wyoming | collected...
TTGTCAAGAAAAGCAAAGAAAGCTGAAGGTCTTGAGCAACATAAAAAATTGCAGCGTGAGAAGGATCAGAAAAGGAAAAGAGAACAACGACAAGAGCTTTCTCCTATCGGTGCCCTCAAGCCAGTTTCGGTTTTGCGGAAAAGTTATAGCTGAACCCTAAGTAACTATCTGGATTGGTGAACTGAGTTGCTTGAAGGTAAGAATGTGAATTTGAGGGTTATGGAGAAGGAGGATTTGCCACTGTTTGCAGAATGGATTAACAAGCCCGAGTTCTTTGGCGAATACAATCCTCTAAGACAGACATCCAAAGCAGAGATAGAGAAGGATTTTGACAAGAGCACTCTTGAAGAAACGGGGTTCATTATTGAGAAGAAAGAGGGAAGTAAAATTGGTTTCATATGTCATTTTATCTTGGTGCATCCTGCAGGAAAACTGTTGGAAATAGGTTATTCTTTGGTTCCAAATGAGAGAGGCAAAGGCAACGGCACAGAAGCTGTCGAGATAATGGTAGACTACTTGTTTCTTTCGAAGGACATAATGCGTGTTCAAGCCTGCACAGATACTAGAAATGTGGCTTCTCAGAAAGTTCTTGAAAAAGCAGGTTTCAAGAAGGAAGGAACAATGCGAAAATACCTTTTTCTCAGAGGAGAACCCAGAGATGCTCACATGTATAGCATTCTCCGAGAAGACTGGAAAGAACCAAAAATACTGACAAGAACAGCTTGAGAAATCGGGATAAAACTTTACCCCAACCAACCACCAAACCAAAAAACGACGATGCCCTGCCTTGGAAAAGGCAGTCATTGTCAGGGCAGTATACTAGGTTCAGGCAATAGTAGGAAGGCAAGAACACCTAGATAAAGGAAGGCCATGACGACGATTTTCAGTCTAGTCACAAATCCTGCCCTCTCAATGACATCCCAGACTGCACATTAACATTGTCAACAGACATATTTAACCACATAACACACTAGATCAAGCAAATCTAAACATAATGGGTCAAAAAAGCTTCTGCGCGCAAGAGACTAGCCAACTCTTCCGATCCAATCTTATACTCTCGGAGACAGCTTTGGCGTATAGAATGCTGTGGTTTAGGCTAGAAACTTGCCTGTTCTGTTCTCTTGATTATCTCATTCTGCAGATCCACACTCAAATCGACGAAATAATCACTGTATCCAGCGACCCTCACTATCAGGTCTCTGTATCTCTCAGGATGCTTCTGAGCGTCTCGCAACATATCAGAGCTCACTACATTGAACTGGATATGGTGACCGTCCAACTTGAAAAAAGTCCGTATTAGCTGAGCCAACTTGTTCAGCCCTATCTCATCAGCCAGAAGCTGAGGCGTGAACTTCTGATTAAGAAGAGTTCCACCCGTTCTAACGTGGTCAATCTTGGCAACAGACTTTATCACTGCAGTTGGCCCCTTACGATCAGCTCCCTGCACGGGTGACACACCCTCCGAAAGAGGCTCACATGCCCTTCTTCCGTCAGGAGTAGCTCCCACAACTTTTCCAAAATAGATGTGAACAGTTGTCGGCAACAAGTTGATTCTATACTGTCCGCCCTTCGTGTTGGGTCTCCCATCTATCGAGCTAAAATAGGCTTCGAAAATGGTCTTCATGACCTGATCAGCGTAATCCTCGTCATTTCCATACTTTGGTGTCTTATTGAGCAACCTCTGACGATAAACTTCATATTTATCGAAGTTTGCCTCCAGAATTTCGAGCAATTCCTTCATCGTGATACTTTTTTTGTCGAAAACATTGTATTTTATGGCGGCTAACGAATCAGTCGTTGTTCCAAGTCCAACGCCCTGAATATAGCTCGTATTGTATCGCGCTCCTCCGTCATTGTAGTCCATGCCTTTGGCTATACAATCATCAATAAGAAGCGACAGGAACGGAACTGGAAGATGTTCAGCGTAAAGACGCTCTATAACATTGTTCCCTTTGATCTTGATATCGACGAAGTAATTGAGCTGTCTCTTGAACGCTTCAAACAGTTCATCAAAGGAACCAAACCTCGTCGGGTCTCCAGTGTCTAATCCAATCTTCTTACCAGTTCTTGGATCCAGTCCATTGTTCAAAGTTATTTCCAAAATCTTGGGCATGTTGAAGTAGCCTGTAAGAATGTAACATTCTTTGCCGAAGGCTCCGGTTTCCACGCACCCGCTTGATCCTCCGTTTCTAGCGTCTTCAACGAGTTTTCCCTGTCTCAGGAGTTCTTGGATTATTTCGTCAGTGTTGAATACTGATGGCTGCCCGAAACCCGTTCTTATTATTTCCACTGCTCTCTTCAAAAATCTGTCAGGAGTCTTTTTGCTGATTTGAACCATAGAACTAGGCTGTGTAAGCCTCATTTCTTCCACAACATCAAGTATCAGGTACGAGAGCTCATTCACTGCATCTGATCCATCCGCTTTGACTCCACCCGTGTTTATCAGCGCAAAATCAGTATACGTGCAGCTTTCTTCCGCAGTGACTCCCACCTTAGGCGGTGCCGGTTGGTTGTTGAACTTTATCCAAAACGCCTGAAGAAGCTCTTCTGCCTCTTCTTCTGTCAAAGTCTTGTCCCTGAGACCTTTCTCATAAAAAGGATAAAGGTGCTGGTCAAGTCTGCCTGGGTTAAACGCGTCCCATGGATTAAGCTCCGTTATGACTCCAAGGTGAATGAACCAATAATGCTGCAAAGCTTCCCAAAAATCTCTTGGAGCATAGGCCGGAACATGCGTACACACACTAGCTATTCTCTCTAGCTCCTTTCGCCTTTTCTTGTTTCTTTCTTTCCTTGCAAGTTTTCCTGCCAAGTTGGTATGGCGTTCAGCGTAGGAGATCAACGCGTCTGCAGCGATTTCCATTGCCTTAAGCTCTTCCGTCTTCTTGTATGCATCTGCATCGTTCAGAAAGTCAAGATTCTGCATGCTTCTACTGATGTCCTTTTTGAAGTCAACCAAACCTTTCTTGTAGATCTTATCGTCTAGCACAGTGTGTCCTGGGGCTCTTTGTTCCAAGAATTCCGTAAACACGCCAGCTTCATAGGCAGCTTTCCATTCATCAGACATTCTACTAAATATAATGTCCCTTATCGACATGCCTTTCCAGAAAGGAATAATCTTTCCTTTGTATACTTTCCTCGTTGCCTCATCTACGGCGTACGGTATTTTCTTTCTGGAGTTGAGAACGTCAAGGTCTTCGAGGGTATGACAGCATATTTCAGGATATGTTGGAGTCTCCTTTGGAGCAGAACCTCTCTCACCGACGATTAGCTCTCCGTCATTGACACAGATTTTCTTGTTTTCAAGCAAATGCTTGAACGCAAGTGCCCTTCTCACAGGAACTGATACTTGATTAGCCATCTTGCTTTCGTAAAACTCTGTTACTAGAATAGCTCTTTCAGAAGAAATATGCGGTCTGGCAGCTATACTCTGCTTCCTCAGTTTTCTGATCCTTTCACGCATGCTATCCTCCTCCGATTTCTATCTTTATTCCGAGAGCTTCCATTTTTTCTTTTATCGACTTTATCTTCTGACTTGAGGGAGGTTGAATCTTGTCCAGCTTGTAAGGTTTGCCCAAATTCCTGTATTTCTCGATTCCAGCTCTATGATAAGGAAGGAGATTAACCTGTTTTATGTTGGGCAAAGAACTTATCAGTTTGGCTGTTCTCACGGCGTTTTTGTCATCGTCATTTATACCCGGTATGAGCGGAAAGCTGATAACGATGCTACTGCCGTCTTCAGCAAGTTTCTTTAGATTCTTGAGAATCTGCTCATTTGAAGCGCCAGTATACTTCATGTGCTTTCTGGCATCCATTGTTTTGATATCGTACAAGAAAAGGTTCACTTTGTCACGCATTTTCTCGATGATTTCATATCGTGCAAGTCCGCATGTATCGACAGTGGTATGGATACCTCTTTCTTTGCATTCATCAAGAAGCGCATTCAAGAAACCTGGCTGCAGGAGCGGTTCTCCTCCTGAAAACGTTACTCCACCATCCGATTCATCATAAAAAATCCTGTCCTTCTCTATTTCTTCCAAAACCTCCTTAGCGCTCATGCGTCTTCCAGCGATCGAAAGGGCATCAGTTGGACACACTTCTGAACAATTCCCGCACAAAATACAGTTTTTTCTGTTCACTGATATGTGTTGATCCTCTAGGAATATAGCTTGTTTTGGACACTTCTTTATGCATTCACCGCAGCCAATACACCTGTTTTTTCTGTAAACCAACTCAGGTTCTAGATCTTGGCCTTCTGGGTTGTGACACCACCAACAACGCAGTGGACACCCTTTGAAAAACACTGTCGTGCGTATTCCCGGGCCATCATGAATAGCATATTTCTTTATGTCAAAGACTATACCATTTTTCATAAGGGCTGTCAACATCTGGAAATACCCTGGCGTCTGCTATAGCTTTTTCTTCAAGAGTGCGCGATAGAGCGATGATCTCTGCGAGAGAAGCATCGAAAAATGCGGCGACACAATCCTAGTCACGGCTTGGGACAAGAGATGGGAAGAACCCAAGATGGCATACCCATCTCGAAAAGATTCAAGAACTCCCTAAAGAAACACTGATCCACAAGCCGACCTCATGCAAACCTAGAACATTTTAGCTAATGTTCTATTCCCTTTCTCGCAGGAAAACCCTTACTGAACGGATGCTTGATCTCTCTCATCTCTGTGACCAAATCTGCAACTTCTATTATCTCGTTGGGTGCTGATCTCCCTGTCAACACAAGCTCAACATGCTTCGGCTTAGCTCTTATCAGTTCTAGGACATCATCAAGGCTTATTAACTTCAGATTCAAAGCAACACTGACCTCGTCGAGAATGACCACATCATATTCTCCGCTTGTGACAACCTTTTCAGAAAGTTGCAAAGCTTCCTCAGCAAGTTTGATGTCCTCTTTTTCAGGCGGCTTTGCTGTAACGAATTTTCCTCTACCGAACGCTTTCAACGTGAGGTTTGGAAGCTTGTCTATCATGTACAGTTCGCCGTAATCAAACCCACCTTTGATAAATTGAATAATGTAGACTTTCAATCCTCTTCCTATTGCCCTCAGCGCAAGACCGAAAGCCGCTGAGGTCTTGCCCTTGCCGTTCCCAGTGTAAACCTGAACCAATCCCTTCTCAAGCTTAGTCAACGCCCATCTTCCTCAGAAGTTCTTCAGCCGCAGACGCTGGATCTATCTCTTTGTTCAAAATCTTCTTTAAGAGTTCTTGGAATCTCTCTCGTTTTCTCAGCCTGTATATCATTGAGCTTGTCACCTTTTCTTTTATAGCGTCCACGAGTTCGGTTTCAGCTTTCAACAACTCTCTCTCATTTTTTGTTTGAGTTTGTAGGAATTTTCTGTGTTCGTCTATTTTCTCAATAAGCTCTGGCACACCTTCACCAGTTAAGGCGACCGTTTTCAGAACAGGCGGCTTCCACGGGCTTTCCTCATCGCTTAACTGCAGAGTTGCTTGAATATCAGTGACGGTTTTGTTCGCGTCATCTCGATCGGCCTTATTTACAACGAATATGTCTGCTATTTCCATCATTCCTGCTTTGATAGCTTGGATTTCGTCTCCCAGTCCAGGTGCATGCATCACAACTATTGTCTGAGCCACTCTGACAATCTCTACTTCAGACTGTCCTGCTCCAGCTGTTTCAACAATGACTATGTCCTTGCCTGCCGCATCCAAAATCCTGACAGCATCTTTCGTAGCCTTGGCTATTCCTCCAATATAGTTACGTGTGGCCATACTGCGTATGAAAACATCTGGGTCTGCAGTCAACTCCTGCATCCGAATTCTGTCACCCAAGAATGCGCCGCCCGTGAAAGGACTAGAAGGGTCAACGGCCACAACACCCACGGTCTTGCCTCTCTTCCTGTATTCATGAACGATTTTATCCGCAAGTGTGCTTTTACCAGCGCCTCCCGGTCCAGTCAAGCCTATCACCTGAGCCTTTCCAGTATGAGAATAGATAGCTGCAATCAGTTCTTGAGCTTCGGGTTCGTTGTTTTCAACTGTTGTTATTGCTCTAGCAATGCTCCTATGATCTCCCTTCAGAACACCTTGAATTAGCTCTCCAATTCTTGCCAATATCGTGCACATCTTGCTGTTTGTGCCTATTTAGGCACGTTATCAAACACGTATTTGATTATAGTCTCTGTAGTAGTACCAGGACCGAAAATCTCCTTTACACCAAGTTTCTTCAGTTCCGGTACATCCTCTTCAGGGATTATCCCGCCAGCGAACACCATTACATCCGTCAAGTCCTTCTGCTTGAGCAAATCCATTATTCTTGGGAAAAGCGTCTTGTGTGCTCCTGAGAGGATGCTTAAGCCTATTACATCCACGTCTTCCTGCAAAGCTGTTTCAGCAATCTGCTCTGGAGTCTGCCTCAAACCAGTGTAGATTACCTCCATTCCAGCATCTCTCAACGCTCTTGCCACAACTTTCGCTCCTCTGTCATGGCTGTCCAGTCCTGGCTTTGCGATCAAAACTCTAATTTTTCTCGTACTTTGCATTTCTCTCACCTAAACTATGATTAGTTCCTTATATTCGCCGTAAACCTGCTTCAGTATCTCAGTGATTTCGCCTATCGTTACGTAGGCCTTCACAGCCTCAATCATCATGGGCATCAAATTCTCATCCTTCTGCACTGCGTAATGAAGCTTTTCCAGCATTTCTTTCACCTTTCTGTTGTCTCGTTCCCTTTTTAGTTTTTGCAAACTGGTAACCTGTTCTGCCTCAGCTTTCGGATCAACGCGCAATAGTTCAATCGGGCACTCCTTCTCATCAACTGTGTAATCGTTCACACCGACAATTGTGCGCTTCTTCTCATCAATCTCCCTCTGATACTTGTAAGCACTATCGGCAATCTCCTTCTGGAAGAAACCCTTCTCGATGGCGGCGATGGCTCCACCCATATCATCCACTTTACGAATGTACTCCCCTGCTTTTTCTTCCATCTCGTTCGTCAGAGCCTCCATGTAGAACGAGCCAGCCATCGGGTCCACAGTGTGTGTCACGCCACTCTCCTGCGCTATAATCTGCTGCGTTCGTAACGCAACCGTCACAGCGTCCTCAGTAGGCAAACACAAAGCCTCATCATACGAATTCGTATGCAACGACTGGGTCCCACCAAGAACGGCAGCCAAAGCCTGAATCGTCGTACGCGTAATATTGTTCAGCGGCTGCTGAGGCGTCAACGTACACCCCGAAGTCTGAACATGCATACGCATCCACATAGACCGCGGGTTCTTAGCATGGAACCGCTCCTTCATCAACTTCGCCCATATTCTCCTTGCAGCCCTGAACTTCGCCATCTCTTCAAAAAAGTCATTATGCGAAGCAAAGAAAAAGGACAAACGATGAGCGAAATCGTCAACTTTCAACCCTCTCTCAAGCGTGGACTCCACATAATTTATTCCGTCATAAATAGTAAAGGCCAGTTCTTGAACAGCGTTTGCTCCTGCTTCCCTGATGTGGTAGCCGCTTATGCTCACAGGATTCCAACGTGACAAGTGCTTAGCACAGTACTCTATTACGTCTGTAGTGAGCTTCACCGAAGGCTTCGGCGGAAAAATACACAAATTCTGAGCAAAGAACTCTTTCAAGTTGTCGTTCTGCGTCGTTCCACCAAGCTTCTCCCTTGGCACACCCTGCTTGTCACCCACAGCAACGTACATAGCAAGCAACATCTGCGCAGGCCCATTAATAGTCATGGAAGTCGTAACCCGATCCAACGGTATACCGTCAAAAAGCATCTCCATATCCTTCAACGAAGAAATAGCCACACCGCAAATGCCCACCTCTCCCCTAGCCATCGGATGATCAGAATCATAACCCATGATCGTCGGATAATCAAAAGCCGTGCTTAATCCCGATTCCCCTTCCTTAAGCAAATACTTGAAACGCTCGTTCGTGTGCGCCGCTGTACCGAATCCAGCGAACATTCTCATCGTCCACAAACGACCACGATACATCGTAGCATGTACACCCCGCATGAAGGGATATTCACCCGGAAAGCCGAGATCCCGCATATAATCCATGTTTTGAATATCTTCTGGTGTGTAAAGACGCTTTATCAGCGTGCCTGAATGGTTCCTGAACTCGTTCTTCCTTTCCTTACTTTGCTTCAACCAGTTCGGTAGTGTTGTCTGTTCCCAACGCTCTCGCTCTTTCTGCAATTTCCTGATCTTCTCTTCATCAAACATTAACCTGTGACGCCTCCAGCAAGTGGATCAATAGTATTTGAGACAACAGCGATTATTAAGCCTAAAACTTATTTTCTTATCGGTTCAAAGTTATCAACCTTAACATCAAGAGACGGACAAATGGTTTACAATTGACAAGATCAGGGATTTGCATGGAAAGCACACAGGATACTATTGCGACATTGTAATGACTTCCAGACTGTTGGACGATGGAAGGGTCGAAATTACCGATTTGTTTCTAGATCTGTGGATCTCACCCAATCTAAGGTACAGAATACTTGACGAAGAAGAGCTAGAAGAGGCGTTCGAAAAAGGCTGGGTCAACAAGCAACTCTACGACAAGGCAAAAGAAGAACTGGAGAAGCTTGTTAGTATAGTTTGCAGAGGAAGTTTTCCTCCACGTGACGTCAGACACTTAGAAACAAAACTACGGCTTTAGCCATTATTAGGATATTGTGACTGTAAATGTGGTGGTGTTTACTTTATTGCCTAGGTTTTCTTGTATACGGTGTCTGTTTCTCTGACTCGGTCCTTTACCTTCAGGCCTATGCTTTGGCCCTTCTCCGCTCGCTGGACATTATTGTGTTCTATCTGCATGGAATCAACAACCTGCTCGAAATCAGTGTTCGGTCCCTTGATGACTATAGTGTCACCCACGCTCAGAGGCGTCTTAAGCTCGATTACTGCGACATTTATTTTTGAGAAGAAGTGCGTTATACGCCCGATTTCAACGATGTCTTCTTCACTCAAGCAGCTCATCTCCCATACAACCCACTATCAGCAAATGAGAATAAATAACTTGTCTAAAGCCGTCTTGATTTCCTCGCAATCAGCAAAACTTAACATACTGCAAACCAAGCTTCTCAAGGCCCTGATCCGCGTACTTTTGTGCTAACTCGGAACATTCAGACGCGAAAACCCGACAGATCTTGTCATGAACCTCAAACGATTCGGCATTAACAAAATCCTTCGCCCCACTCTTCCTCTTCCGCCTTTTCTTGGCCAATTGATCTGTAATTCGACGAAAACTAGAGTAGTGCGCATGATAAAAAAAAACTATCTTTTTTTCAACATGCCGCCGCAAACGTTTTTCCCTCTTTTCCATGGTTAATTCGCCTTGTGATCGACAAAAATGCTCATCACAGTATCCGACAAGGACGTCATCGTAGCAAAAACCTCATGACAAAAGGCGATGCTGTCCATTGGTAAGCGTTCTTTTGCAAGTATGCATATGAAGAAGATTGTTACGCTCATCAAAAACGCAGTTCTTTTTTCCGTATCTCATCGTTATTTACCTTATACTCTAGATTCTCTAACGTATTCTAGCCGCAACCGCTTCCATAGATTTAATAGTCAATTCCGTTCTCTTTACAAAAGGGAAAAGCTGTGCATAATTCAGAGTCTGGGACTTGGTCACATACTTTGTTCGTGATAGGCGTATTGGCGGTCGTTCTTGGCATTCTCATGTTCTTTTTTCTGGACCGTCTTGTGCTTGACATCGTAACCTATTTGGGACCTTTGCTCATAGCCTTTGGAATAGTATTCATGTTGTTGGATCTGGCAGCTTGGAGAGAAGAAAAGGCTGGCGAAGTGGAACAACGATAGAACCGTTGAGCGAGAGAAGTCTCCAACTGTTGTTCCAGCAACTTATTCAACCATCTCGCCTTCTAAATAGGTTGGAAACGTTCTGACCACCTTTACAGTTATTGTTTTGCCGAGTAGTTTGCAAGAGCTTTTTACGACGATGGGTTTATAGGCGAAATTGCGTCCAACCCAAGAACCGGAAATCTTGCCGACTTCATCAACAACCATTTCACCAGTCCAACCTATCCACCGCTGGTTTCGCTCAAAAGCCACTTTCCTAGCCAGCGCAGCCACTCTATTGCTTCTGTGCCTGATCTCTGTCAAGGGCACAAAATCCTCTTGCATCTCAGCCGCAACAGTTCGCGGTCTTGCAAAAAATTTCGAGACGTTGACGATATCAGGTTTCACTTCTTCGATCAACTGCATCGTATTCTTAAAGGCTTCTTCACTTTCGCCTGGAAATCCACAAATAACATCGGTGGAAAGAGTCATCATAGGAAAACCTACCCTGAAAGCAGTCACGATATTCTTGAAGTCATCCACAGAATAGAACCGCCGCATCCGCTTCAAGACATGATCATCGCCGCTTTGTACGGGCAAATGGACAAACTTGAACACATGCTCATCATGAAAAACCTCAACAAGTTTGTCCAGAATATCCCTAACAGTATTTGGTGTCATCATTCCGACGCGAATCCTAAAATCATCTTCAATGCTGCATAAGGCGTTAAGTAGCTCAGCAAGATTCGTGCCTTTGTCTTTTCCATAACATGCAGTATCCTGTGAAGTGACCCAAAGCTCACGCACACCCAAAGATACGTCCTGTCTAGCTCTTTCAACGACCTCTTCAATAACATAGCTTCGAAGATGCCCTCTTGCAAAGGTCACGCAACAGTAGGCACACTGACCCAGACAACCATAACTTATGGGGATCATGCTAATTACAGGGCTCAAACGTATACGTGGAAGATCTAGGCTAGGCATCGATTCTGTAGCATTTTCCAAAGCAACAACCTTTTCGCCGCTTGAAACGTGGCTTACAACATCAACAATCCTCTTGCCTGCCGCGGGACCGATAACTCCATCAAAACGTACTTCTCTCTGTAATCTTTCGAAATTGATTAGGGGCAAGCATCCCGCCACAACTAGTTTCTTGCTCGCAGGAACACGCTTCAACACTTCAATTATACGATTCTCTGTAGGTCCCTTGACCGCGCAAGTATTGCAGATTATCACATCCGCTGTTGAAAGAGACTTCACAAGCTGATGCCCAGTCTTCGCTAGGCAACCCGCTAAAACCTCTCCATCCGCCATGTTTGTGGAACACCCGTAACTCTTCACGAAAACGCGCATAAGGGTTCCATCACAATACATTAAATGATTTAATAAGGAATAAAAACATGAGGGTTGCAGGTGGTCAAAATTTACAGATATTTGAAGCGGCATTTACACAACATTTAAAAGGCAAGCATCAAACATGTTTGTATCATATTTGTAGCATATTATAAGGCGCTATAACTTTACACATGTTTTCTGTAGCTTACCCAGAGGGAGAGAAACCATGAAGTTAATTACACTGTATCTTCCTGAAACCTATATAAAACTGCTGGACCAGCTCGTTGACGAGAAATTCTATCCTAATCGGGCTGAAGTGATCCGCGTAGCCATTCGCGATCTGATCAACGAAGAGGTTTGGCGGAGGAAGAACGTTGACTAAGATGCGCACGACTGAGCACACACTCAAGTATACGTGGCACAACACGCTCAACGAGGGCATAAGAGAACCAGGCCCCTGTCGCACGGTCGTTATCGGTGTTGGTGGAGCAGGCAACAACACTGTAACCCGACTGATGGATATGGGTGCAACTGGAACAGACTGCATAGCCATAAACACTGATGCTCTGCATCTGTCAGTTTCGAAAGCTAACCAGAAAATCCTGATCGGTGAAAAACTTACTAAAGGGCTTGGCGTAGGAGGCGACCCAAAGCTAGGCAGAGCCGCGATCGAAGAGTCAAGAAATCGTGTAGAGGATTTGCTCTCTGGTGCTGGCATCGTTTTTGTTGTAGCTGGATTGGGAGGCGGAACCGGAACTGGTGCAGCGCCCGTGGTTGCAGAGATTGCCCGGCGTAAGGGTGCAATAACGGTTGGTGTGGTGACTACACCTTTCCGCATTGAGAAAGGCCGCAATGGGTTGGCTGTCATGGCTTTAACGGAGATGCGTCGGCAATGCGACACCGTCGTGGTTATTGATAACAATAAACTCATGCAGCTTGTTCCGCAACTGCCCATAGACGAAGCTTTCAAAGTTGCCGATCAAGTCTTAGCAAAAATGATCATGGGTATCGTTGAAACGATCTCAGCTCCAAGCTTGATAAATCTTGACTTTGCAGACTTCAAGACTATCGTGAGACGAGGCGGAATGGCAATTGTCGGAGTAGGCGAATCAGATGCGCCCAACCGTGCAGAAGAAGCCGTGAGAAATGCTCTGCGAAGTCCATTGTTGAATGTGGACTACGCTGGAGCAACTGGAGCTTTGATCCACGTGACCGGCGACAATCAGATGACGATTGAGGAAGCAAACCGCGTAGGTGAAATCGTCACTGAAATGATGGACAACAACGCATTGGTCATCTGGGGGGCTAGAGTGAACCCTGAACAAGAAGGCAAACTGAAAGTCACGCTCGTCATGACAGGCATCGACTCCCCCGACATTCTGAGCGGATTTGGATCGATTGCGCCACAGCTTTTCAACATGGAACCTCGCTCCGAGCCAGAAAAACAACTAGACGTAAAGCTAGACCTTTATCAGATGGAGAACTTTTGGTAATCCTATCTTTTCTTTTTGTTTTTAGTGCATTCGCATCTTACTTTCATGGCTTTCGCAAGTTGTCTGAATTCTTTATCAGTCATCCATTCTGTCTTCAAATACTGACAGATTCTCTCATCACTTAATCCAAGTCTTCTAGCTTCTTCCACCGTAACGCGATATGCTTCGATTTCCGTTGGCCTATTGGTGTAGCTGAAGTTGTCGTCGAAGAGCTTCTTTCCCTCCATGAACTGTCTCACGTGGACCAACTCGTGGACCACATCAAGATAAATGTCGATAATATCACCCTCATTCATGTAGTGAGCACTGGCTATGAGATGGCCATCGATATCGCTGACTCCCATGTATCCTCTCCACCCAGCAAACTCCACCCTAAGATTGCGGAGCACCTCATCTGTCTTCTCGCCAAAGGTGCGTCTTATAGCCTCAAGCTTCTCAAACCCCTTAAAATAATCAGCAAATGGATACGTTGACACTGTAGGATTGCGCGATATCTTGACCTTCAACCTAGATTCCATGTTCGCCCTTTTTTCTCCTCGTAGCCAATACTCTAAAACATGATTGCTTAGAAAAGCTTATCCTCTTGTGCAAGTTTTCATAGGGAAAACATTTAACCTTGCGTGTTTCAGACTGAACAAAGGAGTGCCAAACCACGCAGTTTCAAGTAAAAACCATGTCCACCGAAGACCTTCCCTTCGCAGTCAGCATCACCGACGGGAAGGACTGGGGACTCACAGAGGGAGACTTCAGGTTCATGATGGAGCTTGAGTCAGAAGGATGCTTTGTGTTATTCCAGGATTCACAGAGAATCGGTATAGCAACAAACATCAGCTTCGGTAAAATAGCATGGTTCGGAAACCTAATAGTCAGTGAAGATTACAGAAACGCAGGGGCTGGTTCCCTATTAGTCAAGCACTCCCTCGAATATTTGAGAGACAAGAACGTTGAGACTGTAGGCCTCTACGCATACACTGACAAGATCCAATTCTACAGGAGATTAGGCTTTGAATACGATTCAGACTTCGTAGTTTTGAGGGGAAAAGGCTTTTCATCGAAGCCCAAGACTAGCCTAGGGCAAGCTGGAAAACAGGATATGCCCAAAATTATCAAGTACGACAATATCTGCTTTGGTGCTTCGAGAAGAAAGCTGTTGGAACCTATTCTTCTCGACCCTGACAACCTGTGCTTCGTGTCAAATGAGGATGGACACATTGCTGGGTATGCAATAGCAAAGGTATTCAGAGGAATGGCTGAGCTAGGACCTCTAATGTGTCAAAATGGACGCACGGATATCGCCATAGACCTTCTACGAGCCACGCTGAGTATGTTAGAAGGGCTTGAAGTTTCCATCTGTGTCTCAGAGAAAGAATCTCAAATTCTCAAGATGCTGACAGAGTCAGGATTCAGCGAGAACTTTCGAGTTGCAAGAATGTTTCATGGACCCTGTATTATTGATAGGTGCATTTGTCTAGCAGAGTCATTAGAAAGAGGGTGATGTTTTGTCATGCTCTGATCTGTCAAAAATCATAGTTGGAGACTTTCTCAAGACTTCGTGGCCATGTATAGAGGTCATCGTAAAAGAGCTGGCTGCGTTCAAGGAAAACCCTGGAGCCAAAGTGCAGTTTTTCTATTTTAAGAACGGACAAAGAAATGACGTTATGCTAGATGGTAGAACGTTCTTTCTGAGAGCCTCTGTTGAATACTCAAACCCACAGTTGACCGTGGAAGAAGTTCAAGGAATCATAGCTGCTCGACTGCTCGAAGCATGTGGAAACTACTTTCACCAATATGGACTTCATGAACCCACGGAAAAAGATGCTGATGAAATCTGCGGGATTCTAAAAAAGCCTTCTCAAGGAATGATTGTTCCATTCCTTCTCAACACTGACGATATTGAGCCAGACAGGTACTCTATGAATCCGCTGAAAGAATCAATATTGAACAGTGGACAAAGCGCCTTTCCATCAGCGACTGTCAAAACAGAAAAACTGGAAATAGATCCAAAGTTTGCACAGAAATATGAAGGATCACTGTTTTGCAGAACCGAAGTCGAACGGATAGCACACCATCTCAAAACTTGCAACAACAGTTACATGAACATGGTAGATGCGGTAAAATATGAGCATCTTGAAAGTCTTTCAGAATCCTTCGGAATCAACTTCTGTCTTTACTCGTTGCGAATGCCTCTGACAATTCTTGATAAGGAATCAACTGAAGGTTTTTTGCATTACGTCATAAGAGAAACCCACAGAGACCATCAATCGATTGAACGTGTCTATAAATGCATGGGCAGAAGCATGAAAAACCTAACGACGCTTCTAACAGTTCCACATTCAAAGATGGGCTACGGCTCAAAGCGGGCAGCCAGAGGAAGAATCTACTTCGACGGGACAAAACTGAAGACTGTCAAGGTAGATTACAAAACCACGCCGCTTTATCCAAACGCAATCGATCCCGATGACGTTAGCATCGCAAAAGGTGACGACAGTTTCATGGTTGAAGGAGACAAGCTGGCGAACTACAATTTCAAGGAGACTCCGTCTTCGCCTCAGTTCTTCTTGTACTCTCTCGCATCACCTGAAAACGCGGTTTTGTGGCATGGAATCGGCGCCTTCGGCGCCTCAGAACTACTAAAAAGCTACACGACGACACGCCAAGCCTGCGCCACAAACTCGTTGATCGGAAACCTGAATGAAAAATACGGAATAAACCCAAAAATCCCGTTGCAATTCAACCTTGTGCCAAAGTACATGTGGTTCCACCCCGTACACCGCAACATAGACGCAAGCATAGGCTGCGTAAAGGATCTCAAGTTCCTAGCTGATCTAGGTATGAAGATGGAACACCTTCCAACCGACCAGTACATCCGTCCACAAAACTGAGATGACTAACCGTGTTCTTCAAACAAATCAAACAGCGGGGCGACAACTTCTCTTATATCATCGCAGACGAGGTCACAAAAGAAGCCGCGGTTGTTGATCCCAGCTTCAACGCTGACACAATAATCCGTATGCTTAAGGATCAGAACCTGAAAGTAATCTGCGTAATCAATACTCATCACCATGGAGACCACACTGTAGGCAACGAAGATTTCAGATCAGATTTTGGCGCGAAAGTAGTTGCGCACAGACTTTCCAATGTTGACAAAGACGTCAGCGTTGACGATGGCGACGTCATTAAAGTTGGTGGGGTCGCCCTTAAGGTGATTCACACGCCAGGCCACTCGCAAGACAGCATATGTCTGCTAGCTGAAAACAAACTACTCACTGGTGACATTCTTTTTGTGGGAGAATGTGGCAGAACAGACCTGCCAGGAGGAAGCGCCACGGACATGTATCATAGTCTCTTTGATAAACTCATGAAGCTTGATGACAGAATCAAGGTCTACCCAGGACACGACTATGGATCAAAACCTCATTCAACGATTGGCGCGGAGAGAAGAACAAATTACACGCTGGAGAAGCGAACTCTTGAAGAGTTCATCGAATTCATGAAGACTCCATAGTCTTAACTCAACCTTTTTCCCGAAGTAGTTTTTCTAAACTCTTCTTCTTCCTAACATTAGAAACTTCTTTTTCAGCCTCATCGTCAAGGGTATTGCCCTTCCGAAAGGTTGACATGACCCTTTTCTTATCGCGCTGATTATCTCGTCAATCTCTGATTCAGCGTTAACAACCGTGTGTGCATAGCCTATTTCTGGACCATAATGAGCATCACTGCCAGCAACGCTTCCAACTCCAAGACGGGAAGCAAGTGTTTGAGCATGCTTTACAGAATATTCGAACGGAATAGCTGAAGAGTTTATCACTTCCACCGCATCAAACTTTGAATTCGTATGCTTTCCTACGCCTCCTTTGAAGAAAGCTACTGGGTGACAGGCAATGGCAATACCGCCGCTTTCATGAATTCTGTCAACAGTCTCGTCCGCACTCAGCTTTTTTGGCACGATCTCTCTGATGTCAAGCCCGACGATGTGTCCATCCGAGCTTTCAATCTCCATGCCTGGAATTATGAGAAGATCTGTCATCTTAGCTATCTTCAGTGCACCGTCAAACCTTTCATGATCTACTACAGCGACGCCATCTAAGCCGCGCTTTCTAGTGTAGAAAATCAGTTCTTCCGGCGTGATTAAAGAATCGGGAGAGCAGTTGGTGTGGACGTGGAGGTCTATTTTGAGCTGCATTTCTTCTCGGCCAAACTTTTGTGGTTCTATGTTTTTTCTGCCAGTTTCTCTTTGATCTTTTCCAGTTTTTCCTCGAGTTGCTGCTCATTTTCTCGTATTTTGCAGAATAACGGTTTGGGTTTGCCTATTTTGTGGCCGGCAGAGATCGGTTCTAGTGCATCGTTCCAGTTTTGTTCGTGAACGCTTCCTTTTAGGTTGAGGGTTTTCCAGATTTCTTCCGCTGCAAATGGGATGAAGGGTGCGGAGACTATGGCGAGGGCTTTGACGATTTGCGTTGAAACGTAGAATATGGTTGCTGCTCTGGCTTTGTCTTGCTTGATCAGGTTCCATGGTTCTTTTTCGTTAAGGTACTGGTTTCCTGTGCGGCTTAGGCTTATGTCCGTGTTTGCCGCGGCTTGGAGTTTGCAGTCTTCTATTTGGGCAGCGATTGTCTGAACTTTCTCTTTTATCGAGTCTAGGATTTTCTCAGCGTCTTCATCCAATTCCTCTGGATTTGGGATTTGTCCGTCAAACTGCGAGTTTATGAAGGTTAGTGTTCGATGAACAAAATTGCCGAACGTGTCATTCAGATCCGAGTTAATTTTTTCCAAAAACAGTTCCCATGAGAAGTTGAGGTCTTTTGTTTCAGGTCTGGTCGCGATAAGGAAGAAGCGCCAGTAGTCTGACGGAAACAGTTCCAAGGCTTCGTCGACAAATATGCCTACTCTTTGGCTTTTTGAGAGTTTCTGTTCCCTTATTTGGAGAAATTCCGTGGTTGACACGTTCCACGGCAGATTGTAACCTTCTTCCGTACCCAGCAGCAGTGCTGGAAGGATTATGGTGTGGAATGGGATGTTATCTTTCCCAATGAAAAATATGTTTTTGGCTTCTTTACCAAACCAGAATTCGCGCCACTTTTCGGGGTCCTCTTTATCCTTGAAATATTCTATCGTTGCAGAGACATAACCTAAAACAGCGTCAAACCAAACGTAGATTGACTTGCCTTCTGCCCCTGGGAATGGTGCAGGGATCCCCCACGAAATGTCTCTAGTGAGCGTTCTTGGTCTCAAGCCTTCTTTTATCCAGTTGAGGCTGAAGTTTCTGGCGTTGCTTGGCAGTTGCCTGTTGTTTTGGATGTAGTCCTCTAGTTTTTGCTGGAATTTGGGGAGGTCAAAATACCAGTGTTTTGTCTTTCTTGTCACAGGTTTGCTCTTGCAGATTGCGCAGTATGGTTCGATGAGGGTTGTTGGGTCAAGCAGTCTTCCGCATTCTTCGCATTGGTCGCCGCGGGCTCTTTCGTAACCGCAGTAGGGGCACTTGCCTTCAACAAAGCGATCTGGCAGGTAGCGCTCGCATTTCTCGCAGTATGGCAGTTCGGTTTCTTGTGTGAAGACGTATCCGTTCTTGTAGAGTTTCAGCATGACATCTTGCACAAACTGTTTGTGAACTGGATTTTCGGTGCGTGTATAGTTGTTGAACGATATGCCCCACTTCTCGCACAGTTCGACAATCTTCGCGTGATTCTTGTCAGTCAACTGTTTTGGCAGTAAACCCTGTTTTATGGCTGCAACTTCTGTTGGGGTTCCGTGTTCGTCTGATCCACTGACCATGATAACTTCCTCGCCTTTCAAGCGATAGTATCTGGCAACAACATCTGTAGACAACAGGTGTATGATCGTGCCCAAGTGGGGAACATAGTTTACGTAAGGCCATGCAGAGGCAACAAGAATTTTCCCGATTTTCACGGCACCTCCAATACCGGTTATGTGATTGCTAGCAAATTGTGGGGACTATTACTTACGTTATTCGGTTTTTCCGCAAACAACATACTTTTTCACTTTCGATATTGGGAACGGTGATTTTTGGCATCTTGTTGATAGTGGCAGTATTGTATCTGAGAAGATGAATGAAACACTAAAATGTGTCTTGGGGTAAAGTTTTATCCAACAACAACAACCTTGGACGACGACGGACCACCACGACGACCACGACAAACGACGACGACCACGACAAACGACGACGACCACGACAAATGACGGAGAAAGGACAAACACAGGCTTCTACTGGATGGCTAGAAAACTGTATACCCGATTCAGGATGCATCTATGGATATCACTCAAATGGGAAGGTAGGACTGTAAGAAAAGACTACAGATAGATAGTATCGAAATCGAGTATACAGCGCGCATGCGTGTTCCTAAAATGGTAAAAAATGGTTTTAACTCTGTTCCCCGCCCTCGGGTCATTTAAAGAAGCTTGGATTCCAAATGGAAATCAGGAACAAATACGAAGACCAAAAGGGGAATAAATACCATTTTTGACCAATTTCGGAACAGCCATGCGCGCGGAAATAGGATTTCCATTGTCAGGAGAGAGTCCATAAGGGTAATAAGCCGCCTAGCTCATGTTTGTGTTGGAAGTCACCCTTAGCATAGTGCCTCTTCGGGAGATACCTCCACTTGGTGTGGGTGTGAATCTTCCACGCGCGACGTTTTCGCCCGTTTTTTGCCTGTACTCACGTTTTAAGATAAGTGTATGAACATATGTTCTATAGGAGACTACTATGCCCATAAACGAACTTGACCTCCTTCTAACTTACAAATGCAACCTAGAATGCGATCACTGCTTTGTCTTCAGTAGCCCCGATGCAAGGGGAGTCATGAAGATTGCCGACATACGTGAAATATTGGAGGAAGCAAAAAAGATCAGGAGCATTGACTGGATATACATTGAGGGCGGCGAACCTGTTCTTTACTACCCGATCCTCTTGTGGGGGTTGCGGGAAGCAAAGAAGTTGGGGTTCAAGACTGGGTTTATCACTAATGCTTATTGGGCAACGTCGATTGAAGACGCAAAAGAATGGCTGAAACCTATTTCAGAAATAGGCATATCGGACGCGATAATTAGCGATGATCTCTTCCACTACGGCAAGGAGGAAGAAAACCTTTCGAAATATGCTTTTCAAGCAGCCAAGGAGTTGGGGGTGCCTGCTAGTAACATTAGTATAGAGCAACCCAAAGAATACATGGCTACGAAAGAATGGAAGGGGAGGCCTGTTACAGAAGGGGCTGTGCTATTCAAAGGGAGACCTGCTGAAAAACTCGTTGAAGGCTTGCCCAGAAGACCGTGGCATGAATTTGACAAGTGTTTGGACGAGGATTTCTCTGATCAGAAGCGAGTGCACATCGACCCCTTTGGGTATATTCACCTGTGTCAAGGCATAACCATGGGAAACATGAAGAAGACCCCACTGCACCGATTGTTTGAACAGTTCGACCCATACAAGCACCCTATGTGTGAACCAATTCTAAAGGGAGGCCCAGCTGAACTTGTCAGAACATATAATGTGGATCACGAAGAAGGCTATGTGGATGAATGCCACCTCTGCTATTCAACCCGGCTGAAACTGCGAAAGATGTTTCCAGAGATTCTTGCCCCCGACCAGATGTATGGAGTCTTCACTTAGAACAAGCAGGCATCCGCACCTCCAGGACCTTAGGACACCTGACAGACTTGATGTCCTATTCCAAGCATGTTTCGTATTGCCAGGTCGCAAAAGAAAAAAGAGGGATTTGCGGGTGACATCTCCACTTTTTGTTGAGTTGCAACTAACCTAACCCCTAGCCTTAGGGAGTCTATCTGAACCCTCAGGTTTGTGCATACGATTATGATAACTAGATTCAATCGAGGATTCTTCCACAAACCATAAAAACTGAAACCAGCAGATATAATAAATGATGTGACATGAACCGAAAACTTGTGTTGATAATGGCCTTGACGCTTCTCACTGGCATGTTAAGCGTGGCTTTTAACGTTCAGAAGGCAAAGGCAAACGGAACCATTTACATTCATGCTGACGGAAGCATAACGCCTACAGGAGCGCCAGTTTCCACCGTTGACAATGCGACTTACACGTTGACGGACAACATTGTGGACGCGGCTCCATCAGACAATGCCACCGCAATAGTGATAGAGAGAAATAACACGGTGTTGAATGGGGCGGGCTACACGCTGCAAGGCACATATGCCTCTTACTCTAAAGGCATAGAACTTTCGGGCAGAAGCAACGTAACAGTCAAAAACATTACAATCAAACAATTTTATTATGGCGTCTGTCTCAGTGTTTCCTTCGGCAACATTGTTTCTGGAAACAACATAACAGCAAACAACGAGTTTGGAGTCGAGCTCAGTAGTTCCTCCAGCAATACTGTTTCGGGAAACAACGTAACATACAGCAACTATGCTGGCATCTACCTCTACAATTCCTCTAACAACATCGTTTCTGGAAACAACATAACAAATAACTATCGTGGCGTCTATTTCTTGAGTTCCCACGGCAACATTGTTTCTGGAAACAACGTAACATACAACGACTATGACGGCGTCACTTTCTACTATTCTTCCTTCAACATCATTTCTGGAAATAGCATAACAAATAGCTATCGTGGCGTAGATCTCTGGCAATCCTCCAGCAATATTGTTTCTGGAAATAACATAGTAAACAACAGCGGGTATGGCGTCTATATCGCGAGTTCCTCAGGCAACAGTTTTTATCATAACAACTTCGTAAACAACACTAAACAAGCATATGATTACGGATTGGATGATCCACACATTCCACCTTCAACCAATGTTTGGGATAATGGATATCCAAGTGGCGGAAACTACTGGAACGACTGTGTGGGCGTGGATGCTGACTGCGACGGCATAGGTGATATTCCTTACAATATTGATGTGTATAGCGAAGACAACTATCCATTAATGGGAATGTTTTACGACTTTGAAGTAGTTAGATGGGGCAATGAAAAATATCACGTTCAAGTAGTTAGCAACTCCACTGTTTCAGAACTTTATTTAGCTGTCTGGCTTAGCTCTCCAAACCAGTATTTACAACCCGGACAGGAGTTTCTCCAGCTCTTCGTGGAAGGTGAGAATCATACTCGTGGATTTTGCAGGATAACAATTCCTAGAGCCTTACTTAACGGCACATACACAGTACTGGTGGACTGGACAGAAGTGCCAGCACACGAACTTACCGCTTCAAACACCACACACGCCTACCTATACTTTGCATACAACCACACAAAACACGAAATAATAATAATCCCAGAGTTTCCATCATTCCTCATTCCACCATTATTCATGATAGCAACACTGCTTGCAGTCATAGTCTACAAAAGGAAACACACATCAAAAGTGAATAGAATATAGTTACATGCTGACTTATTAAGCTCCAGAAGATATTCATAGTTTTGGAAGTCACTCCTTGGATAGGGCTACTTCGGGAGAAGTCTCCAAAAGCGTTGTTGCTACTTAGACAAAATGGGGAAAGATAAAAGGGGTTTTTTTTGGTTTATGGTTGTTTTTCTTCTGTTTTCCACGTTACTTGTGGTCTACGCGCTGAAAGGAATATTGTTGCAGCCAGTATGAGGGTGCAGACTATTACAAGCACTACGAGGAGCGTGAACCAGAATATGATCTGTTCCATGTATCTGGAAGCTTCCTGAAGGGAAATGTTGCTGGTTGTATATCGATAGCCGTGGTCTGTGCCAATTTCAATGGAAACCGTAGTGGGTACTGCTCTTCCGTCTGTTGGAACGTTGAAGGTTATGTCGCTGAACACGTGGGTTTCTTTGTCAGCGAGAGTGACATCAGTGTATGTGCGGGTTTCGTTGCCAACCCAAGCTCCGTTGATATAGGCATTCCAGCTGTGATAGATGAGTGTTATGTTCTTGATTTCTATCGCTTCGCCCAAGTCGTTGTAGAATACAACGAAAAGTGTTCCCTTTTCGCCCGCCATGTATTCTTGTCTATCTGTCCAGGCGTGTACGCGAGGAACTGATACTGACTGTGCGTTTGCCAACGGCATCAAGAAAAGCATCGAGACAGCCATTACCATTAACACAAGTATTTTTCTGTTCAATTACTTCACCTTAGCCTTTATGTTTGGAATCCAAACTTATTTAAGGTTTACCGATTTAGCATTTATCATTTGTTGTAATAGTTCTCTCATTTTTGCGGCTGGTGCATTCGTCTTTACTCCTTTAGGACTGAAATGCGTTGCCGAGACTTGAAAGTCTTCTTTTCTGAGAGTCTCAATAACTCTTTTGACGGATGGAACTGGTAAGCTAAACGCATCGCACAGTTTGTCAATCACGAAATATCCAATTGGCATATCCATTTCGTTCTTTGTCAAAGCCACTGTTTTCTCAATTCTTTCTCTGTATCGAAGATTTCCTTGTCTTGCTTCTTCTTCCATAAGCTCACAGAATTTCTTATCGAACAGTTTTCCAAGCCACATGGGTCCGCCGATACTGAGCTTTGAGCCGCATTCACAGCATTTTCCAGAATGTCCCATGGCAGACAATCCTGCCAAGCTTTCTCGGTGAAAACACTTGAAGCAGTGTAACACGTAACCCATGTTTTTAAGGCTCTCGTCAGTATTCTTCGCTCCATATTCTATGAGCGAGTAGAGTCTGACATAATGGTCTGCATTGTAACTGAAAACCACGCTGATGCCTATTTCATGTTTGGCAGCTATCGTTGCTAGGCATCCTGCTAAAAGCCTCACAGCCAACTCGTGACAGTACTCAGTTCGCAGGGGTTTTCCGCCGTATTTTCTTATGCACGCTTTTGGATGCACGCCGCATAAAGGTGCCATATCCGTCGCAGTCAAGGCCAAGAGACCATGGTTGCGCAGGGCACGAACTGCGGCATCAACGTAGTGCACTGGAGATCCGAAAGGATCAATGTCGATGGCGTCGAATCTCTTGTGTGGTGCACTGTGCTTGCTTAAGAGTAAGTTTGCGTCTTCATGTTTAACTGTGACCTTTTTCTCAAGCCTGTTCATATTCACGTTTTGTTTTGCGATCTCGCAAGACCTTTCGCTGATGTCGTTTGTCACGACCTTTTTCACGCCGTTGACTTCTGCGGCGAATCGTACTCCTCTGATGCCGCAACCTGTCAGCGGTTCACAGGCTTCAACATCATGGTTCACCATTCTTTGGTAAGCTTGCAGGGCCAGAACGGCTATGTCACGGTTCACTTCCATGACTGGATTATAAAAAACAGGAGCCTTGGACGGGGCATAATCTGATGGGGATTTCACAAATGCTTTAAGTTTCGGTACTAGAAATTTGCCTTTGCCTTCTTCCACAATTTCTGTGGGAAAACCCGGTTTGTAACTCTTTTCCATCATGCTTTTGCTGATCCCCAAGAATGTAATGAGAAACCATTTTAGGATAATATTAGACTTCTGGTTATTCGAGGACTGTGTTTGAAGAAGCGATTATTGCTATTAACCGGCAGTCCATGTGTGGGCAAGACGACTGTTTTGTTGAAGGCTGTTGAGGCTTTGAGGGCTAAGGGTTACAGTGTGGGCGGAATGGTGAGTCGTGAGGTTCGCGGTTGTGGAGGCAGGGTTGGGTTTGAGGTTATGGATTTAAACAGTGGTAGATGCGGGTGGCTGGCCCATGCTAATCAGAAGAATGGCCCTAGGGTTGGAAGGTACGGCGTGAACTTGAAAGACCTTGAAAATGTTGGTGTTAAAGCTATTGTCGAGGCTGTTGATAGTTTGGAGGTGGTGGCGATTGATGAGGTTGGACCCATGGAGCTGTTTTCGGAGAAGTTTAGAGAAGCTGTCAAGAAGGCTGTTGAAGGTGACAAGCTTGTGATTGGCGTTGTTCACTGGAAGGCAAGAGATAAGCTTATAGATGAAATTAAGACCAGAGAAGACGCAGAAATTATGTTGGTTACATGCGAAAATAGAGACAGACTACCCGAGGCTATTGTTGAAAAGATTGAATGTTTGCAGAGAACCTAGCACTGAATGAAGATAAAGAGAGACCGGTAATGAAAGAGGTTAAGCTGAGACTGATTTCACTTAAAGAAAAAGGGGTTAGAGTCTAGTAGTTCTCGGTCCAGACTTCGAAGAAGCTTCTCGGATGGTCGCACACTGGGCATTTCTCAGGTGCTTCAGCGCCTTCAAGAACATGACCGCAGTTTCTGCACTTCCACTTGATAGGCGCATCTTTCTTGAACACTTTACCCTGTTCCACATTCGCTAATAGTTTCCGGTATCTTCTTTCATGGTAGACTTCAACCATGGCAACCATGCGGAAAGTTCTAGCTGCGTCTGTGAAACCTTCTTTTTCTGCAGCTTCAGCAAAGTTGGGATATAGGGTTCCCCATTCTAGTTTTTCGCCGTCTGCGGCTGCCTTAAGGTTCTGTGCCGTTGTTTCAATGATTCCAGCAGGGTATGTGGCTGTTATCGTTGCTTCTCCGCCCTTCAAAAGCTTGAAGAACAGTTTAGCGTGTTCCTTTTCGTTATCCGCGGTTTCCGTAAAAAGGGCAGAAATCTGCTCATATCCTTCATTTCTAGCTACACTTGCAAAGAAAGTATACCTATTTCTTGCTTGCGATTCACCAGCAAATGATGCCAGAAGGTTTTTCTCAGTTTGACTTCCTTTCAAGTCCATGATCTCAAACTTCCCTTAAGCCTCTTCATAAACATGAGGTATAAAAGGTATTTTGTCGTTGCTGCAAGTTTTCAGTTCTTCAGAAAGTGAGCAGACAAACGTCGTTTCAAAGAATGGGTTTATATTTTCGTTTGTACAAGCTGAAAATCTGGCGCATGCTTGGAGACGCTTCCATGGACGAAGAGCAACAGAAGGAACAAGAGAAAAACAGCTTGCAACTTGAAAAGCTAGAGCAAGCCTTAGACGAGGAGAAAAAACGCTCAGAAGAGTACCTCACACAGTTGAAGTATTTGCAAGCAGATTTTGAGAATTTGAAGAAGAGATCTGACAAGCAGATAGAAGAAGCCAAGAAGTACTGCAATGAACGTCTCATAATCGAATTGCTGGACATTGCTGATGAATTGGAACTGGCTATCCAGTCCGGAAGGTCTTCTGACTCAACAGAAGTCATGATTCAAGGTGTCGAAATGACCCTCAAGAAACTGGAGAAGCTACTCAGAAATGAAGGCGTTTTCCCCATTGTGTGCGTTGGCAAACCTTTCGATCCTTCAAAGCATAATGCGGTCGCCAAGATCGAAAGAGAAGATGTTGAGGATTGCACAGTAATCGAGGAAGTAAGGAAGGGTTATGTAATGAGAGAAAAAGTGATTAGACCGAGCATTGTAAAGATATCAGTAAAACCTTCATCAAAATCACAAGAAGAGGAGGATGAATCTGAATGAGTGGTGTAAAACCTGGAGAAAAAGTGATAGGAATTGATTTGGGAACGACAAACTCTGCAGCCGCCATCTTCGAGGGCGGAAGAGCAACAGTGATACCCAGTGCTGAAGGACCCACAATGGCCGGGAAGATGTTCCCATCCGTCGTTGCCTTCACCAAAGACGGACAGCTCTTGATCGGAGAACCCGCGAAGAGACAGGCAACCGCCAACCCTGAAGGAACAATATACGAAATAAAACGGAAAATGGGCACTGATTACAAGGTCACAATTGCTGGAAAAGAGTATACTCCACAACAGGTCTCTGCGTTCATATTGCAGAAGATAAAGAAGGACGCTGAAACTTTCTTAGCCACTCCTATAAGGAAAGCCGTGATAACGGTTCCAGCCCACTTCAACGACAACCAACGCCAAGCCACAAAAGACGCAGGCGAAATAGCTGGTTTCGAAGTCATGAGGATAATAAACGAGCCAACAGCAGCCTGCCTCGCATATGGCGTTGACAAGCTCGAAAAAGAGATGAAAATACTCGTTTTCAGTTTCGGCGGCGGTACACACGACGTAACCATAATGGATTTCGGCAAAGGAGTCTTCCAAGTGCTGTCAACCAGCGGCGACACTCAGATCGGCGGCACAGACCTAGACAAAGCCGTCATGGACTACCTTATCGAAGAGTTCAGAAGACAAACAGGAATCGACCTCAGCACGGACAAGATGGCAATGGCAAGATTGAAGGAAGCTGCTGAAAAAGCCAAGATCGAACTGTCAGCATTGATGATCACGGACATTGATCTGCCCTTCATTTACTCTGATGCTTCTGGACCCAAGCACCTTCACAACACGTTGACTAGAGCAAAGCTGGAAACGCTGGCTGAGCCAATAGTTCGGAAGACAGAAAAAACCCTCATAAAGGCTCTTGAAGATGCAAAACTGACGCCGAAAGACATTGACAAGATCATTCTCATCGGTGGAATGACGAGAATGCCTTATGTACAGAAGTTCGTGGAGCAGATGATGGGAAAGCTGCCGGAAAGAGGTGTAGACCCGATGGAGTGCGTTGCAATCGGCGCTGCCATTCAGGCTGCTGTGCTCACTGGCGAGGTTAAGGATTTGCTGTTGCTTGATGTTACGCCGTTGTCGCTCGGTGTGGAAACTCTTGGTAGAGTCTTCACGAGGATAATGGAGAAAAACACCACCATTCCCACTAGGAGGAGCCAGATTTTCACGACTGCGGTTGATTTCCAGACTGCCGTAACGATTCATGTGCTTCAAGGAGAGCGACCGATGTCTTCAGACAACGTGTCGCTTGGCATGTTCAACTTGGAAGGCATTCCACCAGCACCGCGAGGTGTCCCCCAGATCGAAGTTACTTTTGACATGGATTCCAACGGCATACTCAACGTGACTGCCAAGGATCTTGGAACGGGTAAAGAGGCGAAGATCACGATTACAGCTTCTACGAAGCTTTCGAAGGAAGAGAAAGAGCGGCTGATGAAAGAGGCTGAACAATTCGCCGAGCAAGACAAGAAGAAGCGAGAGGAAGCTGAACTGAGAAACAACGCTGATGGTCTCATCTACACGGCAGAGAAAACCAAGAAGGATCTTGGAGAAAAACTGACTCAAGAACAGAAGAACTCGATAGACACGACGATTTCAGGCTTGAAAGATGCCCTAGCTGGCACTGACTTGGCGAAGATAAAGACAAAATCCGATGAACTCCAGAAGGTGCTTCAGGAAGTTGGAACGGTGATTTACCAGCAAGCCGCAGCGGACTATGCAAAACAGAAAGGCCAAGCAAGCGGACAGCCCCCACCACCAGGCGGTGATGGCGGTGACAAAGTCGTTGATTCAGAGGATTACAAGGTGAAGTAAAACTTTAAACAACATTGATTGAAACTACGAGGGTTTGACGGTAAGAAAGAATGGCAAACAAGAGAGACTACTACGAGGTTCTCAGTGTTTCTAAGACTGCGTCGCCAGAAGAGATTAAAGATGCTTACCGGAAACTTGCGATGCACTACCACCCAGACAGGAACAAAGCTCCAGACGCTGAAGAAAAGTTCAAGGAAATATCCGAAGCCTACGCTGTCCTCTCAGACGAAGACAAGCGAAAACAGTACGACATGCTAGGCCATGCAGGATTCGATCAGCGATATACTACGGAGGACATTTTCCGAGGCGCAGACTTCGAGTCCGTATTTAGGAACACAGGGTTCGGCTTCGACGTGGGCGACCTGTTTAGCGCTTTTTTCGGCGACCGTGATTTCGGAGAAAGAACACCAAGAGGCCGAGACCTCGCTTATGACCTTGAGATCACACTGGAAGAGGCAGCAAGAGGCACAGAAAAGGAAATGCAAGTTCCGAGAATTGAGAAGTGCGAAGTCTGCAACGGCACAGGTGCTGCCCCTGGTACCTCACCGAGAACTTGCCCAAAGTGCAAGGGCAGCGGCAAGGTTCAGAACGTTAGCAGGAATGGCTTCGGAATGTTCGTGCGCGTCATGCCCTGCCCAACATGCGGCGGAAGAGGAAACCTCATAGATTCTCCATGCAAGAACTGCCGAGGAACTGGTCTTGCAAAGAAAGTGCGAAAGATCACGGTGAAAGTGCCACCTGGTATAGATGAAGGCTATGAGCTTCGCCTTCGAGGGGAAGGAGAGGCACCCGCGAACGATGGTTCTCCCGGAGATCTTTACGTTCTAATTCACATAACTCCTCATTCATACTTCAGGAGAGACGAGGACGATCTATTATACGATCTGACTATTGGTTTTCCACAAGCAGCACTCGGCACAGAAATCTCAGTGCCTACGCTTGAAGGAAATACCAGCATCAAAATTCGTCCGGGAACACAGCCTGGTGAAACCATAAAGCTCAAAGGCAAAGGCATGCCCAGACTTAGAGAATACGGCAAGGGGGATTTGTTGGTGCGAGTTGACGTAGCAGTTCCAGAAAAGTTGACGCAACAACAGAAAAACCTGCTTGAACAGCTTGCTAAAGAATTTGATCAAAATGTCCAGTCAAAAAAGAGTAGACTGAGATTCTAGAAAACTTGTGTCCAAAAAGTCTTTTATTTGTTGTTTTGCGCTCAAAATCTTGTTGATCTTGCCTTTCCCTGAGAAAAAAGTGTTATAGCTGTGAAACTGAATACAGCCTCTTGTGGATAGAAAGAAGGCTTTACTATGCTGGTTGCTGGTGTGGATGATGCTGGGCGTGGCTGCGTGATTGGTCCCTTGGTTATTGCTGGAGTCTTGATGAGAGAAGAGGACTTGCCGAGGCTGGTTGAACTGGGCGTCAAAGACTCAAAGCTCCTATCACCGCACAGACGTGAAGTTCTCTCTGTTGAGGTCAAACGAATCGTTCATAAGTACGTAATAGAGAAGCTGACGCCGCGGGAAATCGACGATATTGTTCTCAACGGCAAGAAGCTTCACAAGCTGAACTGGCTGGAAGCCCAAACCATGGCGAAAGTCATCGCAAGGCTCAAACCAGATGTAGCTTATGTTGATGCCTCAGATGTTCTGGAAGCAAGGTTCAAGCAAGACATTCTGGATTGCTTGCCTTTCAAGGTAGAAATCGTTTCTGAACATAAGGCTGATCGTAACTATCCCATAGTTTCTGCAGCTTCAATAATCGCGAAGGTTGAAAGAGACAGTGAGATAGCAAGGCTAGCAGAGGTTTACGGAGACTTCGGTTCAGGTTATCCTTCTGACGCCCGAACCATGGATTTTCTAGAACGCTGCTTAGAAGGAACTGAGAATTATCCGGAGTTTGTTAGGAAATCGTGGAAGCCAGCGCAGAAAATCAAAAGCGACAAAGAGGCACGTCAAACGAAGCTTATGTAACGTTCTCGATCAGGTCTTCTGGACTCGTGATCTTGCTCAATTCCTCGCTGTGGATGCATGAAATGTCCTTGTTTGAAGGCTTCTTGTCTTCTGTAATTAGTAGCGGATGAGCCTGAACGACTCGGCTAACGCTCAGAATTTCGTCTACTCTTCTGTCCAATTTTAGTTCCTTGTTTCCTGCAACTCCACCAATAATCCTCATTCTATCTTCTGGTACGGTGATCACGAAGTCGAAAGGTGCTTTTTTCACAGTAGTAAACCCGTAACGGTCTGATTTCCTGAATAGTCTCATCAAAAACTTATGTTTGGCAATTACGCGTCTTGTAGTCACTAGAAAATGGCATTTTCGCTGAGTTTTGTGATTCTCGAAAACATTCACTGGCTTGGCTACAGGGATTCCCAGTATGCAGATTAGGTTATATGCTGTTGTGACTGAGGCTTTAGCCATTCCCTGTTCATAGCCATACAGAGTTCTTCGAGAAATGCCAATCATCTCGGCCGCCTCACCAGCCGATAAGCCTAGCTCCTGTCTTCTGCGCTTTACAGCGCCGCCATCAATTTCGACGTAGTAGCCACCAGGTCCAGCTTGGATCAGTGGGTATGATTTTCGGATCATAATGTTTTCAAAGGTTTTCGGAGTGACAGCCAGAACGTTGTATCTTGAATAGACTGTGTCGTCTTCTAATGGTCTTTCGCGTGTCTTCTCGCTTATCAACAGCGAGGCAGCTGAGATAGTTCCAGATATCCTATTAAGCTCCACTGAGTCATTGGGCAAAAGGTTGTCAATGTTCGATTGGACCTTTATGAAGATCAAGTTGTCGTTTTTTCTGGCTGCAAAGTCGAAGCAACTTGGTCGGGAACAGCACATTTGAGAGACGGTGAAGCCTGCTCCCTTGAGCAGAGCTTCGGTGGTCTTGGCTCCTTCCATTTCAGCATAACTCATCAAATTGTCCCAGAAAATATCCAACATGATGATGGATATAAACTATACTTATCTTCTAGAATATAGATAGATTAAACTTGAGCTACAATCATGGCATGAGCCTTGTCATAGGGTTCAAGATGAACAACCTGTTCAATACGGAAGCCTCGCTTCTCCAGAACCCTGACTTCGCTCTTGTAAACTTCGGAAGGCTCTTTTGTTACGTCTATGCTTTGAGCTTTCACGGCAAGCATGATCCACCCGCTTTTTTTGAGGAAAAGGTCAGCATTGTCTGCCAGTATCCTAGCCTGTTCAGGCTGTGCAATGTCGCAGTAGATGTCGTCAACCTTTCCGCGAATGAACATTGAGTATTTCTCAGGCATGCGCGCATCTTCAAGAATTGGCGACATATTAAGCCTGTAAGCGCAAACGTTCTCAACCAAATCCCTTATCGATCTGGCAGCAAACTCCACGCAGTAAACGTGGCCTTTCTTGCCGACTATGTCTGAAACATGGCTTGGCGTTGTCCCAGAAGCCGCGCCAAGATAAAGAACCTGATGGTCCGGCTTTATTGGTACGGTGTTTAAGCCTTTCACTATGGCTCCGGCCAGCTTGCTTCGAAAAGCGTCCCAAACGCGATACTCAGCGCCTTCATAACGTTTGAGTCTTTCTCCGTAAACGTTTCTGCCGGGTGCTAGGTTTACGGTTGCTAGGCGTTTGGCTCCGTCCTCAAGCATTATCTGATAAATAGCTGGGAATTGCGGGTGAGGCTTGACCTTAACGTTCACGTTTGTGCTTTCTCCACTTCTCGTTTCTGTGCTTCTCGCGTCTTGGTTCCTCATATCTAGGTCTTTCTGGCTTGGGCCTTTCCGCGGGCATCGGTGGAGGTTCAGCGTACTTCTCATGAATCTCCTCGACTCTCTTGTCTAGGCTCGCCTTGAGCCATTCGCTTATGTCTCTGCGGCCGAAGGCGTCAGTTCGCGCGGCTATGGCTGCTTTTCCAGCTAAAGCGCGTGCAAGCTTGCCTCTCTGCCATCTCTTAGCGTCGTGCAAGAGAGTGTGCTGGAAGATTATCCCATGCTTCGGCGGTCTTGTTCCCGTTTTCAATGAGCGGAATAGGGCTTTTTCGGCTCCAAGGATTTGTATTGTGCTTGCTGGTCGCCTTGCAAGGTTCGATAAGCCTCCAGAGATTGCGATAAGTCGCGCTCCCAAGAGTGAACCGACCAAGGCTTTCGTGTTTGGCGCAACTTCCTCCATGGTCTTGTCTAGGTAGCCTTCCAAACTTTGTCTCAGATCGTACAGGCTGAGCATGCTTCGGCAGGATGCTTGAATTTGTTGAAGGTCTCCTTCTGCCAAGTCTGCGCCCATGGATTTCTCAGCCACCTTCGCGATGGCTTCGGCTTTCTGATCGGGAATGCCCTCATCCTTCAGCTTTTCAATCGTGAAGTTTTCCTTGCTACCCAAGTTCACTATCAGACGTGCGTATGTCTCGTGCTTTTCCATAAGTCTGTCTAGTTCTGGAAAGTGTACGCCGTACCATTCTCTCACGTGGCTCATGAGCAGGTTTATCGCCCTATCCAAGTCATCAAGGGTTTGGATGGCTTGAGCAACCACTAGGTCTCTTTTCTCAACCGCTCCCTTGACACGTTGCTTGGCGATTTCCATGGCCACGTTGTGCATCCACAGACTGAACTCTTCTGTATCCTTCACGAACCCCGTGTCAATGGCAAAGCGTTCAATCCGCAAACGGAACATCTCACCAGCTGCAGAAGGTTTAGCTACCTCAACATTAACACCTAGCTTCTGCTCGACTTCCTTGGCGAGACTAGCATTCTCGAAGATGAAACCGTCATAGCCCATATCTTGAAGAATCTTAATTAGTTCAGCAATCTCATCCACTATTTTCCCTGTTTCAATCTTCGCAAGAGCCTCAGCCGCCAACTGCGGCTTTCGCGGAAACAACACCTTTCCTACAAGCTCGTTCTCATCATTGAAAGCCAATATTCCGAAAGAACATTCAATCACTGTTGTCTTCATTACACGCGCCTCAATATTCTAACACTATTCCTAAGCTTTATCTTATCAGAGTGATAACCTTTACTCCAAACTGTTCGCGGTGAAACATGCTTGAAGACTGGTCGTCTGGACATTAATTTGGCTGGTTTGACTTTTTCTAATCCGACGATGCTGGCTTCGGGAATTTTAGGCTACTCAGCAGCAACATTGCAAACAATCGTTGACGGTGGAGCAGGTGCGATAGTTACAAAATCAGTCGGGCTGAAGCCGCGAAAGGGCTACTCAAACCCAACGGTAGTTCAAGCAGATTGTGGTTTAATCAACGCGATGGGGCTGCCGAACCCGGGCATAGACGAGTTTGTGAACGAGATTCGTGAAGCCAAAGCCAGCTTGAAGGTTCCGTTAATTGTCAGCGTTTATGGTTACTCGGAAGGGGAGTATGTAACGGTGGCAAAGAAAGCTGTGGATGCTGGGGCTGATGCTGTGGAGCTTAATGTTTCATGTCCTCATGTGAGAGAGACTGGCTCAGAAATCGGGCAAAACCCTGAAATTCTGGCTAAGGTTGTTAGAGAAGTCAAGAGCTCTGTGAGTAAACCTGTTTTTGTCAAGCTGTCTCCTAACGTGACAAGCATAACAGATATTGCTGAGGCTGCTGCCAAGGCGGGTGCAGACGCTTTGACAGCCATAAACACGGTCAAAGCCATGGCAATAGACACGGAGACAACCATGCCAATTCTTAGCAACAAAACTGGCGGACTTTCCGGTTCAGCCATAAAACCGATAGCTCTCAGGTGTGTTTACGATATCTATGAGCGGATTAAGATGCCGATAATAGGTTGTGGTGGCGTGACGAGCTGGCGTGACGCTGTAGAATTCTTGTTAGCAGGAGCCTCAGCAGTTCAGATCGGCACAGCCATAGCTACCGAAGGAACAAGCGTGTTCAAGGCTGTTTCACGTGGAATAGAAGATTACTTGAAGAGCAAAGGGTTCAAGGGTGTGAAAGAGATTGTCGGGCTGTCACATCGAAGCTAACAAACTTAGAACCACACACATTCTGAGCGTGAAGACGGAAAGCCAGACAGTGAAAACCTTCACCTTCAAAGACAGGGAATGTGCAAAGGCCAAGCCTGGGCAGTTCCTGATGCTCTGGATTCCGGGAGTGGACGAGATCCCGCTGAGCATATTGGACGCAAGTGAAGATGGCACGATTTCTATTGCTGTTAGAAAGGTGGGTGAGGCTACGCAAGCTCTTAATGCGAAAAGAGTCGGCGAAGTCGTAGGCGTTCGGGGTCCGTTTGGCAACAGCTTCACGCTTCGAAAGGGGAGGATTCTGATGGTAGGTGGGGGAACGGGCACGGTTCCACTGTACTTTCTGATCAAGAGATTGACACATCAGGCAGAGAAATCGGTTCTTGTGTTGGGCGCTAAGACGAAAGACGAGTTGCTGTTCATGGATGAAGTGAAGAAGGCGATGAAAGGGGAAAGGGGTCAGTTTGTCGCGACGACCGAGGACGGCAGTTACGGCATCAGAGGATTATGTACTGAACCATTGAAGGAGCTTCTGACACGTGAAAAATTCGACATAGTCTATACTTGTGGACCGGAACGAATGATCCACAAAATCTTCGATCTAACCGAGGAATATGGAGTAGATTTCGAAGCTAGCCTTGAACGTTTAATGAAGTGTGCAATAGGCTTGTGCGGAAGCTGCGTCATAGGCAAGTACCGCGTGTGCATGGATGGCCCCATATTCAATTCAAAACAACTAGAGGAAGTCAAAGGGGAGTTTGGAGTTTCCAAACGTGATTTCGACGGCAAAAAAATATCTATATGAAGCGTTGACACGGCCATTTATTGCGAAAGAGATAACAGGCTGGTTATCGCGTTATCGGTATCTATAAAAGGCGATCATACTATTCTAGGTTATTAAAGCTTGGAATACCATGACTGAAGAACCCGCGAAGAAAGAATCACCTCAGCCTGAAAAACTCTTGATTGATAACCCGTCTGATTTTCAATTCCATGCTGCATACCTCACTTATTCTGATCTGTTTGATAAGGCTTCGAACCCTGAAACCAGGAAACTGCTGAACCAGAACATCACTGCACTTCAGCAAAAGGAAATAGACGCTCAAACCTTCTACGAAAACATAAACCAGTACCGAGGACAAGATGCCACACAGTTCCGTTTTGGAAGAGCTCTCATAAAGGGCCAGAAGAAACGGGAATGGCGTAGAAAAACCCAGAAACACGAAAGAATCCAACGACACAGAAAATAGGGTTCCCACATAGGAAATGCTCTGAAAACCTTCTCTAGACCTTTAAGAATAGGGAAATATCCGCAAAGAAGGCTCTCTCTCAATTAACATGACAATAATTATTGATTCAAAAAGGTTATATTGTTCCAATACTATCTTCGTGTATTTGCGGGTGCCTAGGGATGCAAGGTGACCGAGAAATTCAAAACCAAATCTAACCCAAGCCTTATGACAGACTACCGCCCGCTTGAGCTTGAAAAAGAAATACGCGAATTCTGGGAAAACAATCACATACAAGCCAAGCTGACGGAATGCAAAGAAAAAAGCAACACTGGCATCATGGGTTTTGTGGAAGGACCGCCAACGTTGAATGGGATACCGCATGTTGGTCATGCACGTGGTCGTGTGATGAAGGACCTGCGTTATCGCTGGAAGACGATGCAGGGCTTTTTAATGCCTTTCTGGGCGGGTTGGGACTGCCAGGGCTTGCCAGTTGAGCTTGAAGTTGAAAAACTTTTAGGCGTCAAAAACAAGCGAGAACTCCTCGAAAGAGTAGGCGAAGAACGTTTCATACAGGAATGTAAAAAAGCCATCATGAAATACCACAAGGAATGGGTCAGGCTGGACAACTTGCTTGGCGTTTTCATGAACCATGACAAGGCCTACTGGACCTACTATGACAGTTACATCGAACGAGAGTGGCAATACCTCAAACACGCTTGGGACCAAGGCTTGCTCGAGGAAGGGCATTATGTTGTGGCTTACTGTCCAGGCTGCCAAACAAGCCTCAGTAGCGCCGAAGTAGGCTACGAAGACTCATACAAGATAGTTGAGGACCCGAGCCTGTACTTCAAATTCAAACTGGCAGACAGCCAAAACGAGTACTTCCTAGTCTGGACAACCATGCCCTTCACGCTTGTCACGGACACGATGCTGGCTGTTCATCCTGAAGCTGAGTACGCCAAGGTGAAAGTCGGCAATGAAGTATGGGTTCTAGTTCAGCAACGCGTCGAACCAGTCATGCAGGAGCTAGGCATAGACAAATACGAAGTACTCGGAACGGTCACTGGCAAAAGCCTTGAACGCACAAAATACGATTATCCATTCAAAGATCTGGTTCCCAAACTAGCCGAACTGGAAAACAAGCACGAACTGGTTCACAAGGTTGTCTGCGAAGACTTCGTAGAAGTGAACACAGCCACAGGTGTCGTGCACCAGTCCCCAGGCAACGGCGAAGAAGACTTCTTCGCAGCACAAAAACGCGGCGTACCAATCTTCGCTCCCTTCGATGACGAAGTCAAATTCACTAAGGATGCTGGGTTCTTCAGCGGTATGTTCGCAAGAGACGCAGACGCCAAAGTGGTTGAAGAACTGCGCAAAAGAGGATTACTTGTTGAAGTCAAGACCGTGAAGCATGAGTATCCGACTTGCTGGCGTTCACATCATAAACTCGTTTGGCTGGCGAGAAAGGAGTATTTCCTGAGAACCGACAAGATAAACCAGAAGGTCCTCGAAGCCGCAGAAAAAGTGAAATTCTTCTACGACAGCCCCAAAAATCGTTTCCTCGCATTCCTGAAAGAGGGAAAACCATGGTGCATATCCAGAGAACGCGTTTGGGGTGCACCGCTACCCGTTTGGACTTGCGAGAAATGTGGAGCAAAAACGCTTGTAGCGAGCAAACAGGAACTCCTTGAGAAAGCCATGGAAAAACCGCCTGCTGATTTTGAGTTACACAAGCCATGGATTGACCGCGTAAGGCTGAAGTGTGAAAAATGCGGCGGCATCATGCACAGAGAGGATTTTGTGCTAGATACTTGGCACAACAGCGGAGCCTCACCGTACGCAAGATACACAGATGAAGAGTTTGAGAAATATGTGCCCGTTGACTTCCTGACTGAAGGGATAGATCAAACTCGAGGCTGGGCGAACTCGCTGTTGTTGGAGCACGTTATATTGACTGGAAAAGCTGAGTCTCCATACAAGGCTTTCCTGTTCCAAGGATTAGCCCAAGATGCTAAGGGCAGGAAAATGAGCAAAAGCCTAGGAAACGTTGTGCAGGCAAACGATCTCTTGGAGAAGCACTCTGCAGACGTATGCAGGTTCTACATGCTGCGCAAATGCTCACCAGTGGACTTTATGAATTTTGATTTCAACGAGTTGACAAGGCGTCCCTATCAGGTGCTATCAACACTGTATCATTCAAGCAGGTTCCTCGTGCAAAACGCCGAATTTGACGGTTTCAATCCGAGAAAACACACGCTCAAATGGGCTAAACAAGAGAAGCAACTCAAGAAGGTCGATCTCTGGCTCATTTCCAAGCTTCAGGAGACAATCGAAACCTACACGGAGAAGCTTGAAACATGCGAATTCAACTTCGCTCTGGCCGTGCTGGAAGATTACGCTATAGAAATCGTGAGCAGGCTTTATGTTCCTATGGTAAGAAAAGAACTGTGGACAGACGACCCAGAAACCCTCAACAGACGACTCGCAGTATACGCTACACTGTGGACAGTCCTGAAAACGGTGACATTGCTCTTTAACCCAATAACGCCATATTTGAGCGAAGCCCTGTACCAGAAGGTCTACAGAAGACTTGACCCCGCACTGTCTGAATCCGTAAACTTCGAAAGCTGGCCCAAACCAGACGTGAAAATGCAAGACAAAGCCTTAGAAGATGAGTTCCAAACACTGTTCAAATGCGTATCCCTGACCTACGCAGCTAGACAGGATGCAAAGCTGAAAAGACGTTGGCCTCTCAGCAAGATAGTCGTCGTCGCTCCAGAAAACATCTGCAACGCCCTCAAAGACGTTGAAGATCTTTTCCTTGAGCTTTCAAACGTCAAAACCGTTGAATATGCCCAGAAAACCCCAGAACATGCTTCTGGAGAGAACTGGGTATCTGCTATTGACGGCGAAATACAAGTCTCCTTGGATACCCACAGGGATGAGGGACTACTCGGCGAAGGCTTGATGCGCGACTTGGCGCGTCGTGTTCAAGCTTTGAGGAAAGAACTGGGTTACATGCCAACGGACATTCTAAACGCTGTTCACATAGCTGACCTTGACGACGAGAGCATCCACCTCCTGCAGCCTTACCTCAAAGAAATGGCTGAACTCGTCCGCGCCAAAGTCGCCTATCTACATAAGAGCTGCGAAGAAGTCAAGACAGAATGGCACGAGTCACAATTGGATGACAAGAAAACCCACGTTGCGATCCTAAAATGATCTGAACATGACTCTTTATCAATCAGCGGGATTCCCTTATCTTGTCGAACTTCCTTACAAATGAAAGGTGTTAAGCCATGAGTGAAAAAGACAAAGTCAACCTGAAGGATATTGAGCTTAAGCTGATTGCCGAGCTAATGAAGAATAGTCGCAGAAGCGACAGAGAACTTGCCAAAGCACTACGCATATCACAGCCAACAGTTAGCAGAATCATCAAGCGACTCGAAAAGATGGGAATAATCAGAGAATATACTATGATTCCAGATTTCGCAAAACTTGGATACAAACTGATGGGCGTCAGCTTCATCAAACTCGAAGAGCCACAGAGTGCACTAATTTCCTCTGAATTAAAAAAAGCCGTGATTGAAGTGGAGAAGAATAATCCTCATGCCTCTCTGATGGCCGTGGATGGTGTTGGCTTGCAAAAGGACAGAATGTTCATTACATTTTACGAAGACTACTCAGCCTATTCCTCGGCCATGCGTCTAACGAAGCAGCTCCCTCACATCAATATCGAAAGCGTGGAAAGCTTTCTGGTGGATCTAGAGGACAAAAACAACTACAGAGTCCTGAGCATGGCAACAACAGCTGACAAAATTATACTACTGAGCAAGGACGCAGCAAGTGAAGGTGCTAAGCCATGAACGAACGCATATTCAACCAAATTCACTCGAGTCAAATCCCGCAAAAAACAAGCCAAAACTACGGTTGGAATCACACTGTCGCCCCTTGTCTTAGCTGAAGCACGAAAGCATAGGCTAAACGTAAGCCGGATAACTGAACAAGCCCTAGGCTCAATCCTAGACTACCTAGCTCAACAAAACACACCCGAAAGCTCTATAAACCTTCTTGGTGAAGCTTCTTTTCCGAAAGAAGGTTCTGGGCCGGTAGATCAGTCTGGTATGATCGCCGCCTTCGCAAGGCGGAAGCCGCGGGTTCAAATCCCGCCCGGTCCACTGTGTCTTTTATGCCAAAGGGATTTGTTTAAATGTCGGATTGCGTATGTGTTTCATGGTAATTAGGTGAAGACTGCTCGCTGGGCTAGGCTGCTTGAGGAGAATGATTTTAGGCGTTGGTATGAAAATCTTGCCAGAGGGAGCCAGGGAACGGCGACGGAGAGGGCTAGGGTTCTTTACCGGTTCTTGAATGCGCATTCGTTGACTCCGAATGCTTTGGTGGATTTGGCTAAGCAGGATAGGCTCAGGGTTGAGGATTTGCTTTCGGATTTTGTCGGTAAGCTTCTCAAAGAGGGAAAGTCTCCTGGCTATGTTGAGAACTATTTGAAGGCTGTAAAAAGCTGGCTTGAATATAATGAGATTAGGCTTGTGAGGAAAATACGGATTGGCAATCGGGAAGCCACGCCAACATTAGATGATGAGAGGGTTCCCACACGCGAAGAATTGAGAACTATCCTTTGCTATGCAGGCGAGAGGGCGAAGTGTTCAATCGGCTTCATTGCTTTTGCGGGCTTGAGGCCGCAGGTTCTGGGAAATGGCAGAGGCACGGACGGATTGAGAGTTGAGGATTTGCCTGAAATGAAAATAGAGAAAGAACGAGTTCTTTTTACGAAGAGCCCGCCGGTGGTTGTTGTCAGAGCAAGTCTGAGCAAGATCAAAAAGAGATATTTCACCTTTCTGGCGAATGAAGGCTGCGACTATCTTCAGGCCTATCTAGAGAAGAGAATTGCACTGGGCGAAAAGCTCGATAATGAATCACCTATAATAGCTGTGACTCCAGGCTACGAGGAGATGGGAAAGAGCCCTGGAAACAGGGGATCAAAGTTCATCGGGACGAAGAATGTCACGAGGGAGATCCGGGAAGCCATAAGACCGAGGTTCAAGTGGCGGCCCTACGTTTTAAGAGCATACTTTGACACTCAGCTTTTGGTTGCGGAAAACCACGGCAAGATAAGTCATGCCTACCGGCAATTCTTCATGGGCCACAAAGGCGATATGGAGGCTAGATACACGACGAACAAGGGCAGACTACCTGAGGAAGTCACAGAAGATATGAGAGGTTCATTCAAGAAATGTGAGGACTACCTTTCGACAAGGCCAACCGGCAGAGAGGAGGATCCGGAAA